>OIWS01000883.1_pt1 | contig 34270 bp, 28 predicted proteins | sample 1587611 | NCBI WGS metagenome assembly OIWS01 (sample SAMEA3888919, study PRJEB22519) | human gut metagenome | biome: human gut; feature: human-associated habitat; material: faeces | place: Denmark | collected 2010 | reverse complement strand
AATCTTTCAGCTCCCACGGATTTTCTGCTTGCTTTTCCATTTTCTCCGTTGTATAATACTTCTCATCGAACCAGTTTCAGGAAAACTTTAGATAGCCAGAGATTTGTGGCATAATATAGCAGAGTTCAATCAAGCAGTACAGGAGCGACGGGACGTGAAAGACAAGCTCTCACAGGTGCGGGAATTTCTGCTGGACGGGATCGAATCCGGCCGATTTCCTCCCAGATCGAAACTCCCCGGGGCACGGGATATCGCCGCGGAGGTGGGGGCGTCTTTTCTGCTGGTGCAGCACGCGGTCTCCTCTCTGGAGCAGGACGGGATCGTCGAATGCGTTTCCCGGCGCGGCACCTACGTTTGTCCGGGCTGGGAACACCGATTGATCCGCAACCATATGGTGATCCTCAAAAAAGGAATTTTCCTCCCCTGGCAAAATGGGTTCGCCGATCTGCTGGCGGAAGAACTCCCGGAACTCCGGCTTGCGCACAACTTTTACCGTGGAATGTTCGAATTGCGGGTCACCCTCTATCTGCAGGAGCATCGGGATGAATATCTCGACCTCTCCCCCTATCTTCCGGAAGGGATCCATGATGAAACCCGCTTTTTTCTGTTCCCGTTCCGCGAATTCCGAGAACCGGACGGGCGGGTATTCGGCATTCCCTTCATCTTCTCGCCCCGGGTGGTCTTCTACAACCGGGAGATGCTCGCACAGTGCGGACTTCCTGATCCGGCCCGCGACTGGTCCTGGGAGTGCTTCCTGGAGTATATCCGGAAACTTCGTCAGCGGTTCTGTGCCGACAAGGTTTTAAATTACAGTGACGACACCTTTTTCTGGATGAATTTTCTGTTTCGCTCCGGCGGAAAACTGATCTCCCGACGCCATGACGGAAGCTACCAGGTCTGCATCGACTCCCCGGAAACCATTCACGCCATCACACTGCTGCAGGAGCTGCGGCGCACCCTGCAGGCCCCCGGAGCGGAAGAACCGGATGCGCCGCCAGCCTCCTTCTGGCAGGGAACCCACGCGCTGCTGGTGGCGGACCGCGAATTCTACAGTCTCGGGCGCGGCAGATCCTTCAATGCCTGGGGAACGGTCCCGCTGCCGCAGCTGCCCGGCGGCACCCCGCTGACGGCGCAGGCAACCGATCTTCTCTGCGTCCGCAAGGAGTGTGCCGATAAGAACCTGATCCGCAAATTTATTCATTTCCTGCTCAGCGAACGGGTCCAGAATTACATCGGGAACCAGTGTTACGGCATTCCGATCAGGATCTCCTCCGCACTGGCAAGCATCGATCAATCCGATCCCCGTGACCGGATTTTTCTGGAAGAGATGCAAACCGTCTCAGCGGAATATAACGTCGATTCTCCCACCATTTCCACCGTGCTTCACAACGGCATCAGCCGCATCATCGCCTCCGACGAACCGCCCGGCCCGGCGGCAAAACGACTGGCGGCCGCCATCCGCACCGTGATGGAAGCGCTGAAGCCGGGGACCAATCTGAAAACGGAAAACATTCTCAACTGCTCCGACTATCAAATTCATCCATGGAGGTTGCAATGAAAAAAACTATCCGTCGAAACAATTCAGAGAGAGCCGCATTCACCTTAATTGAACTTCTTGTCGTAATTGCAATCATTGCGATTCTGGCGGCCATGCTGCTTCCTGCATTGAACAAGGCGCGGGCAACCGCGCAGCGGACAGCCTGTCTCTCCAATCTCAAGCAGCTGGGTCTGGCATGCAACGCCTATGCCGACGACAACAACGGCTCGCTGACCATGTACTTCCAGGCCTCCGGCAGTCTTTTCAAATATGTTTATGGGCCTGCCCACTCCTCCTGGGCAGGCAACACGCTGGTCCGATACATCGGCGGAACCATCGACGACAGCGTGACCAACGGCGGCGATCTGGGGGACAAATTCCGGACTCCCAAAATCGCGGTCTGCCCGGCAGGGCGCCATTACGGCAAGGATGAAGAGATCGTACCCAAGAGCATTCGCGGCAGTGAACACCTCAACGCGAGCTACTTCTTCAACGTCTACCTTGTTTCAACAGCAGAGGTATCGGGGAAAAGCGATGCCAGATGGCATGTCTTCCGCAAAGTGAAACGTCCTTCGGTCCGCATGGTGGCGGCCGACAACGCCCGGGAAAACTACGACGGCTCCATCACCAACTCCTTTTACACCATCTTCCAGCAGAAGGAGATCAGCCGCCGCCACAACGACTCCGCAAATCTTCTGTATGCCGACCTTCACGCGGGCTCCAAACGTCACGCAGAACTGCTCGGACTCGGCAGCGGTTCCGATCACAGTGACGTCAACAATTACTTCTGGCATGATGATTTCAAATAGAGCTGTGCGAATCTCATGAAAACTTCCCTTTTCCTCTCCATTCTGGCGGCGCTGCCCCTCGCCGCTGTCGAGCTTGTCAATGCCGACTTCACCCGTTGGAACGCCGGAGCTCCCGCCGGATGGCGCGAAAATACCGGAGCGGTCGAACTCAAGGCTGCGCCGCCAGCGGGAATCACGCTGAAAATCCACCGCGCCAACGCGCTGGATTCCTCGCTGGAACAACTTGTAAAAAATCCGCCGAAGGGGGTGACATTGCGTTTCGCCGCCACGGTTGAGGCCGATCAGCCGAAGATGGCCTACCTCTCGGTCAAGCTCTTCCGGGGCGGCAAAGAGATCCAACGGGTCAATTCCCCGCTCAACACCTCAAATAAGCAGCAGCTGGCGGTGAATTTCAACCCGGCAGGGGCCGATGCCTTCAGCGTCCATTGCCGCACGAAACTCTCTGCCGCGCTCACCGGGAAATCCGCCACCTTCCGGGAACTGCGCCTCACGCCGGCCGCCGTCACTCTGACCGACGGCTGGATCAACCTCAATCCGGCGGAATGCCCGGCGGAATCGATTCCCGGCGGAATCCGGGCCCGGATTGCAGTCAAAGACAACTTCTACGGAGCGATCGTCAAACCCGTTCGGGGATTGCCGGCGGCTGAGCCGCAACTCTTCAGCGCCACGGTCAGGAGTTCCCGCGGCGGCGTCGCCTGCCTCACCGTCAAGCTCTTCAAGGGCAACAGGGAGCTCCGCCGGTTCGACTCCCGCCGGAACATCGCTCCGGAATCCCGGCTGGAGGTGAAATTCACGCCCGGAGAAGCGGACCGGGTGGAACTGCTCTGCCGCCCGATCCTCTCTGAGGAGAACGTCGGCACCGTCATGGAGTTTCTCAACCTCTCGTTACAGACACAGAAAGAGGCGGCGCTCTCCTCCCGCCGCCCCCGAGTGGAGCTGGTGCCCGGCTTTGAGGTGTGCAGCATCTACCTCAACAACTGCATCGCTCCGGATGAGGAACACTTTTCTGCCAAACTCCATTTCCGCCGCGCCGGGGAAGCCGTCTGGCAGCCGGCGCTTGATCTCGTGTACCTTCCGGAGGAGCACGTCGCCCGCGGCAGTCTGCTCAAACTCACTGAAGCGAGCGATTATGAACTGCGCCTGACCGTCAACGACAACGGGAAACGGGAAACCATCGAGCGGAAATTCCGCACCCGTTCCCCGGAAATTCCGATCGCCCGCACCGTCGAACTCGGTCCGGAAACTCCGCTGCCGCTGGTGATCCGGGAGTCCGGCACTCCCACCGGCTATATCCGCTATACCGCAAAGCCCGGCACCGTCCTCGACGGCGGCGACCGGAGCCGGGATGTCATCCTGGTGGACGGCGCCTCCTGTCTGGTGTTCGAAAACCTCACCATCCGCGGCGGCAGGGTCAACGGCATCCACCTTTCGCAAAGTTCACACATCGCCGTGCAGAACTGCGACATCGCCGGTTTCGGCCGGGTCGGCACCATGCGGGTGGAGCGCGACGGCAAGTTTTACGACGAAGAAAACCGGGCCATCAACAACGACGCGGGAATCCGCATTCTCGGCGGACGCGACATCCGGGTGGAGCGCTGCTACATCCACGATCCGCGCGGCACGGCGAACAGTTGGTTTCACAGCCATCCGGCCGGCCCCAACGGCATCTTCGTCGGAGACGCGGAACAGGTGACGCTCCGCTACAACGACTTCATCGGCAGTGACGCCCGGCGGTGGAACGACGCGGTCGAGGGGTGGGCAAACGGCTCGCTCTACGGCAGCGTCTGCCGCGACGCGGAGATCGTCGGCAACTACTTCGCCTTCGGCAACGACGACGGCATGGAACTTGACGGCGGGCAGATGAACTGCCGCTTTCTCTACAACAAGACCGAAGGAATGCTCTGCGGCGTCAGCACCGCCCCCTGCCTCGCCGGTCCCTCCTATCTGGTCGGCAATCTTTTCTGCGAACCGGGAGATGTCTACGGGCTCACCAACTGCGGCCTCAAGAACGGGTATTCCGTCGCGGGAACCGGACGGCTCTTCTTCTTCCATAACACGGTGACCGGAGACTGTAACGCCGCCTCCGATTACGGCGGCAGCACTGCGGAGTGGAAGACCCGGAGCCATCTTCTCAAAGGAGTCGGCCGCAACAACCTCTTCGACGTGACCGGCAACCTGCTGGAAACCATCTTCGCCAAAGGACAAAACGACTTCGACGGCGACCTCCTCTACAGCAGCCGCCCCGGTTTCCGGCCGCTGGCACAGTACCGCAGTGAACGGAATCAGGAGAAGCACGGCATCGATGCGAAACCGGAGTTCGTCGACGCCGAGGGCGGCAACTACATGCTCCGCCCCGGCACGCCCGGAAGCGGCAGCGGCGTGGAGATTCCCGGTCTGACCGGGAAAAATCCCTCCGTCGGCGCATTTCAGCCGGAGACGCTCACCGACCTGCCGTTCCGGCCAGTTCCCATCCGTACCGACGTCGCCCGGCTCTCGTTCGCCTCGGCCTCCCGCTCGGGATGGCCGCGGAAAACCGTGACGCTGACCGCGACAAACCCCAGCTTCCGCTCCGCCTTCCGGATCTGCCGCAATGCGGAGAGCCGTTACTTCCGGGTCGAACCGGAACAGGGAACGATCGAATACGGCAAACCGGTTATGCTGACCGTCACCATCGATCCGACAGAGATCGACACGACGCGGCTTCACTCCGGCGCCTTTCTGGTGCGGCTGCCGAACGGGTTCTCGCGGCCAGTGTCGGTCTACGCCGATTCCAGCCGTGATCCTGAGCTGCTCGCCCGCACCCGTGCCGGCGTGATCTATGGAACCGTCTCGCCGCAGCAGAACGGCGAAACCACCCTGACCATCGATGTGCCGGAGTCAGGGGAGTATTATATGTTCCTCAAAATGCAGGAACCACCGTGGCTGATCTCCGCCAGCCTCGACGGAGCCGGCTTCCGGGATTACGGACTGCTCCGCTCCCGGGGAAACGGCCCGCGCTGGATCAGTTTCGGCGGCTGCACCTACATCGGGCAGCCGAACCGGCCGACCCGGTTCGCCGCAGGACGCCACACGATCCGGCTCCGCCAGTTGCGGAAACTGCGCTATCAGGCGTTCGGATTCGCCCTCGCCCGGAATCCGGAGGCGCTGCTGTTCGCCCCGGAAGCCCGAGACGGCGCGAGATAGCGCCGCGCTGTCCTGCGGCTCAGGGAATCCGTTTTTCAAACGGAGCCGCGGGCACTCCCGCGCGATTGACCAGATTCGGATTGGCCAGTTTATCCCAGCCGAACCGGATCTGCTCCGGCTCCGGCACCTCCGGCGAACGGACGATCAGCCGGTCACTCCGGATTTCGCCTGTCGCCGGATGAAATTTGCCGTCCGCACCGGCCAGCATCAGGTGAGAAACCCCTTTCCCGTCACGGGTTTTCAGCCCGTTCGCATGATCGAACTCAACCTCTACCGCGCCGTTGACCCGGCGCGCCTGCCGGAAGACCGGCGCCAGCACGGAGTCATCCCCCAGGCCATACTCCTTGAACAGCACCAGATTGGCCAGGCGGGCCGCCAGCGGCGCCTTGTCCTTCGGGTGGATGTCCGCCGGGTCACCGCAGTCGGTGGCGACGATGAATCCCGCATTCCGGTCATGTTCCGCAAAGTACTGCTGCGCCTCCCAGAACTTCGGAATGCGCACCGGATCCTCGTTGCCGTACTGCCACGGCGGCAGCTGGACGATGAAGATCGGCAGATCCTCCTTGCAGAAAGCCTGACGCCAGGCGTATGCGAGCGCCTTGAGCTTTTCCGCATAACGCATGCTTTCGGAATGGTTGTCTTCGCCCTGATACCAGAGCATGCCGCGCACCGCCATCGGCGTCAGCGGGTGAACCATCGCGTTGTAGAGCACTCCGGGCAGACGCTGCTTATCCTTGCGCAAATCCGGGTCCGCCGTCTTGTCCAGTTTGACAAACTCCTGCTCCGCCGCCGCCGCGACCTCGTCGTTGACGGAGGCCTTCCGGAACGCCTGGCGCGTGGTCATGGCCTCGATGCGGCAGCCGCCCCACGAAATGTCGATGACACCGATCGGAACGTTCAGCCGCGCCGCCAGATCGCGGGCCACCAGATAGGCGACCGCCGAGAATCTCCCGACGGTTTTCGGCGAGCAGACCGCCCAGGCCGCCTTGACGTTCCGCTGCGGCGTCCGGCTCCAGACCCGGGGGATCTGCAGCAGCCGGATTTCCGGCTGATCCGCCTTCGCGACGAACGCCGCGCCACCGGTGACGCGGCGCAGTTCGAACTGCATGTTCGACTGCCCGGCGCAGAGCCAGACGTCGCCGACGAGAACATTGGAGAACGTCAGAGTATTTTTCCCGGCGACTTTCAAAACCCCCGGTTTCCGGTCCGCCGGCATCGGTTTCAATGGGACCGACCAGTTTCCAGAGTCGTCGACCGTCGTGGAAAGTTTCTGATTCTGAAACTCAACCTGAATCACCTCACCGGGAGCTCCGGTGCCCCAGAGCGGCACCTGCGCATCCCGCTGCAGCACCATGTTGTCGGAGAAAAACGCAGGCATCTCCACTGCGGACACACTGGAGGCGGCGAGAAGCACCGCCAATCCGGCTGAAAACAACTTCATCCAAGTACCCTTTCCTGTTTACAACAAGCTGTTATCTGCCTAAATATATTCCCGCCCCGCCGAAATGCAAGAGCCCTGCCGGCAAAAAAAACGATTTTTATATACCATTTTAAAAAATTTTATGATTGATCATGATTTTTCCAGCAGATAAGCTCTCCTGAAACGTCCGATTGAAATTCACACAAAATATAAAATCAAATATTTTATTATAAACAAATTAAAAATATAAAAACAGAAAATATAAAATTATTTTCCCTTAAAATATTTTCTTTTTCTCCTTGACTTTTACACCAAGTTGATCCATAATATACAGTATACCAATTCACAAAAAGATAACCGCAAGTGAAAAATTAAAGATGAAAAAAAGACCATTCACTCTGATCGAACTGCTCATTTCGATCGCGATCATCGCCATTCTGGCCGCCATGCTCCTCCCCGCGCTGAACCGGGCCCGCGAAAAAGGCAGACAGACAACCTGCCTCGGCAACCTCAAGCAGATCGGCCTGGCCGACGCGCAATACACGATGGATTATGAAGGATGGCTCTACGGCCCGAAGCTCCGAGTCGCGGCGGTCGATCCAGCCCGTCACGTCACCAGCGACGCCTGGGCCGTCAGCATGGCACACCTGAAATACATCAACGACTATGACCGGCGGAATCCGTCAACCTGGATGGCGGTCTGCCCGTCGGTCTATCCCTTCGGAAAATTTGTCCACGAACAGCGCACCTATGCCAAGCGCGGATTCCGGCCGCGCAACGCTGAAAACCGTGACGCGTTCTGGAAAAACGCCGGCAGTCGCTTCACCTACGCACCGGCCGAGGATGTCGGACTCACCGACATGAATCAGAACAACGTCTCGCCTTCCAGCTTCGTCACCACCTATGACAGCTGGCAGAACATCGGCGGCGACGTGGGCAGTCAGTTGTGCTACGCCACCTTTGAAAATTTCGGGTTGCTGCACAACAATGTCGGCAACGTCCTGATGTACGACGGCCACGCGGAGGGCGGCCGTAAGAAGTTCCATCTGTTTCTCTACGCCAGAATGCCGCAGTCGACCTCATACCGGATCTCCCTGGCGGACTGACCGCTCCCCGAAGAAAGGCAATGGACCATGAAGAAAACCACCTCCAATAACACCACCATTCACAGCCGCGTCAAGGAAGAGCTGCTGAACTCGATCCGTTTCATGCCGATCGGCGCCCGGCTCCCCGCGGAACGGCTGCTGGGCGAACAGTTCGGCATCAGCCGGATGACCATGAACAAAGTCATCAAAGAGCTCGAAGACGAGGGGTACCTCTCCCGCAAAGTCGGCGCGGGGACCTATGTCATGCCGCGCCCCCAGCCGGTCGCGCAGATCGCGGCCAACAGCTCTTCGCGCGGCGAAATCATCATTGTGTATCCGGACTTCTACTCCTACTCCATCTGGAAATACGTAAATTCCACCGAGCTTGAGGCAATGAGAAGAAATCTCCGGCTGATCAGCCTGAAAATGTATCCGGAGAGCGACTGGGCTTCCCTCTACGAACTGGTTTCCGCCTGTCGCAACCTGCGGGGGTTGATCCTTGTCGCCGCCATTCCGGTTGACCGGGAACTGGAACGGCTCGACGCCATCGGCTGCCCTGTGGTGATTCTGGGAGAGCTCAGCGAACACTATCTTTCCGACAATCTGTACTGCATCTCCCGCAATCACTTTCAATCGGGTTTCATGAAGATGAATGCCCTTCTGGAGGCGGGTCATCGAAAGCTGGGGTGGATTCCCAATGAACCCTCGACACTTGCAGGACAACGGATGCTTTCCGGCATGAAATCGGCCCTTTACCGGTACAAGCTCCGTTATCAGGATCTGGCGCGCCCCTCGAAGCGTATCGATTACTGGGACAGCCCCATGCATTCCGGGTATCAGCAGACGCTGGAGGTCATGAAAGCGCATCCGGACTGCACCGGACTGGCGATCGATACCTTTTCCGGAGCCGTCGGCGCACTGCGCGCGCTCCGGGAGCTGGGGCTCAGCTGCCCGGATCAGGTCAGCATCGCCACCGCCGGAGAGGACAATGAGCTCGAACAATATCTTGTTCCGGCAATCACCTCCGTCGTCGAACCCTATGACGTCACCATTCAGACGGCGCTGAACATCATCAACGACCGGGCAAGTGTAAGCTCACACACCCTCGGAATTGATGTAAAACTGATTGCAAGAGAAAGCATCAAAAAACTGGACGTGACGGGAAAATGAATTCCTCCGGCGGAATGCGGCGGCTCCCCGACATCTGTCAATCCAAAAATTTACGCTGATCAGCAGAACAAGAGAACACATCATGAAAAAATTTTTCACTTCACGATACACGGCGCCCCTCCTCGGGGCGATTCTGATTCTGTTCCGCGCCGCGGCCGCTCCTCTGGCGGGGCTGTCGCCGGAATCCTACGGTGTCCTGAAAGAGATTCCGGTGTACATTCAGGAGTGGCACATCTGGTGGGGATTCCCCTGGCCGGACCGTCAGCAGACCTTCTCCCACATTGAAAGCACTCTGACCGCGGAAAAGGAGCCGTGGCGCCTCTTCTGGAACCGCAACGGCTATCCGCTGGTCGGGCTCTATGACTCCGGCAATCCGGAGATCATCCGCTGGCAGATCCGCTGCATGAAGGCCGCCGGCCTCACCACCGCGGCGGCCATGATCCACCCGGAGTGGAACGTCGGCGAAAGCTACATCCAGGAAGAGAACCGCAACCTGATCAAACTTCTGCTGGACATCGCCGCAGAAGAGCAGTTTCCGATCTTTTTCATGGACGAGGTGGCGTTCCGCAAAGGTTCCCCCGCCCAGCAACCGGAAGTGATGGTCCGCCGGTTCGTCCGGTTTCTGAAGCAGTACGGCAGTCACCCCGGTCTCTGGAAACAGGAGGGGCGTCCGGTCATCTATTTTCAAACCTACGGATTCGACATCACGCCGGAAGAGCTCGGCCGGGTCTTCGACGCGGTCGAAGCCGAAACCGGTCCGGTCAGCTGGATGACCTTCGGCGATCCCGGCCGCTTCGGGAGCTTGAAAAAGCTCCGGTACTTCGTCAGCGGCTCCAGTCTGCACCGGAAAAATGCGCAGACCCGCCAGTGGCAGTTGCAGAATCAGGATCCGGAACAGATCTTCGATGCGGCGCGGAAGCTGGGGGAAAAAATTTCCGACATGCAGTACATCCGGTTTGACGGCACCAGCCAGAACTGGCGTCAGACCGGCGTCACAGCCTATGGGCTCGACGGACGGCGGCTGGAAAAAACCATCCTCGCCTCGCTGCGCGGCAAGCCGGATTTCGTCATGTTAAGCTCGTGGAACGACTGGGAAGAGGGAACCGCCATGGAACCGGGCTGGGACTTCGACGGCTTCACCGACGACCCCTACCGCTACTGCCGGGTCATCGCCCACCTGAAGGGGCGGGAATTCATCCCGCCGCCGCCGCCGCCGAAGGAGAGCCTCCACCCGACCATCTGGGAGAAGCTCGGGTACGGCGACGGTGCCGGTCCCCTCGTCGAGTCAGTCGAACGCACCCAGAGCCGGGGCGGTTCGCTGATCGTCACCGTGCGGGATACCGTCTCGGAAATCACCGGCCTTGAAGCGGTCTGGGAGGGCGACCTCTTCTGGAAGGCGCCGCAGTTGCCGAAGGCGGCGCCAACCGGCAACTTACAGCTGACAAACAGCATGCCGATCCAGACGGAACGGCTGTGCAACGTCTTCCAATTCACGCAGGGCCGGGCGATGCCGGCGGGCGGGGAACCGCTTCGGTTCGACTCGCCGCAGCTGCGCACCTTTCACGATCACTTTGCCGTCGGCGTGGCAACCGAATTCCAGCCGGAACAGCCGTTCGGCCGGGTGACAGTGACCATGCCGAACCGGGAAACGGTGCGGCGCATGGAGCCTCAGGGCGCCATCGAAACCACATCGGTACTCCATTTCACCCCGCACACCAGAAAGGAGCATTTCCCGGCAGATCTCTGGGACGGCTGGCGGACGGCTGTCGGACTCAATCCCCGGCCGATTGATTTCAGCAAGGGCGGACTGCTCCTCACCGCCCCCGGTCAGAAGGTGGGGCAGATCTCCCTGCTCGGCGCTCCGCGCCCCGACCGGATCCTGCGCAACGGCAGAAACGTCGAAGGCTCCGACGGCAGGCAGAAACGTTTCACCGTGGTGATTCCGGACGAAATCCTCGACACCCCCGGCGCCCATTTCCTCTGGCTGCGTGCCTGCGACAAAGCGGGGAACTGGGGCAGCCCCGTTCTTTATGCGGTTCCGAATTATGAATCCTTCGACCGGTCGGAAACGCTTCCGCCGCTGGCCCCCCTGTCGGTTCCGGGGGCGGTTCTCGCGGCCAATGCCGCCTCGCTCCAGGGGTGGAACGGAGCGATGAAGATCGTGCAGGAGAAACCGTTCGGCCGCGTTTTCCGCATCGGCAACGGGACGGCCTCGCGGAACTTGAGCCGCCCCGTGGACAGCGCATTCACCCTCAGCTTCGACGCGATTCATCAGAAACACCGCCGTCTGCTGCTGATCGGGCTGCTCGACGACGCCATGCAAAACGGTCTCCTCGTAAGCTGGGATTCTTCGGGAGAGGAGATGGAAAAAGGAAACGGCGTGGCGGGAGTCCGCCTGCTCCGGAGCGACGTGCCGGTCACCTGGAGCCGGACCGGCACCGTTCTGCGACAGGGCAACTCCGGCCATCACGCCGTCAGCACGAAATCGATGGCGAAGTTCACGCTTCATTGCGATCCAAGTTCCCGCAGGGCCACGCTGAAAGTCGACGGGAAAACGGTTGCGGAAACCAGCCTGCCGCCCCTCCCCTCGCCTCTCACGAAGCTCTACATCCGGGGGAACGATGCGCAGTTGCTGAACAACATTGTCGTACAGCCCGCAACCGGCGATTCGAAGCCGGTTCAGTCGAAGTGAATCCGGCGGATTGGTCTGCATCCATTCGGAGGCGATCCCCCAGGCCTCCCGCCCGCCAAGGGAGACACACCCGAAGTTCCCGAGGCGGGCGCCGCGCCGGGCATGGACAAAACAGCGCCTCCCCCGGAGGCCGGTCCTCCTCTCCGGCAGGTAAATCTTCCTGAATCCTCGCCCCGGCCGCAATACAGCGAAATAATCCGTTACGCATTCCCGCCGTCGCCGGAGATGCGCCGGATCAGGTACGGGAGCTCCTTTTCAAACTCCACACCGTAAAAGACATGGTCCGGCGAACGCAGGGTGCGGTCGATGCATTCGACCGTGTAATCCGCCGCCAGCGCCAGCGCCTTCTCCAGAGAAAAGCCGCGCATCAACGCACCTACCGCGGTGCTCGAGAAGATATCCCCGGTTCCGTGGAACGAAACATCAATCCGCCGGTGGAAGTAATGGAAAAACTCCTCTTTTCCGCCGTCGTACCCCATCACGCCGATCTCGTTTTCGGAAAAACGGACCCCGGTCAGCACAGCGCTCTTCGCACCGAGACCGACGAGACGTTTCAAAAGGTCGCGGATGTACGCTTCATCGTATCCATCGGTACGGCAGGGGCGGTTGAGCAAAAAGGCCGCTTCCGTGAGATTGGGCACGATCACATCAGCTTTCGAGCAGAGTTCCGCCATCGCCCGGGCGTATTCCGGACCGAAGCCGGGGTAGAATTTCCCGTTGTCCGCCATCACCGGGTCGATGAAGACCAGGTTGTCGGCGGTGCGGCAGTCATCGATGAATCCACCGACCAACCGGAGCAGTTCAAACGACCCGAGATACCCGGTGTAGATCGCGTCGAACCGGAACTTCTCCCGCTTCCAGTGCGCCGCAATCGGCGCGAACTCCCCGGAGAGATCGCGGAAGGTGAACTCCTTGAACATCGTATGAGTGGAGAGCACCGCGGTGGGTAGAATGGCGCACTCCACGCCGAATGCGGAAATGATCGGCAGAGCCACGGTGAGCGAACACTTGCCGACGCACGAAATATCCTGAATGGTGACAATCCGTTTCATTTTTCTCCTGTACGGAAACGATCCCGGACCGCCGCACAATCCGGCGTCCGGGAGTTCATTGCATCTGTCGGTGTGTAGTATACTCTGCCGGAGCCGTCAATGCAAACGTCCGGAGAAAAATTCCGGCGCAATCTTCGCGGCGTCAGAGCCCGAAACAGCGTTTCAACAGCTTCAGCGCCGGTTCCGCCCGGAAAGAGTGGTCCGGGCTCCATAACATAGCTGTATTATTCGGCCGAACCTGAATCCCTGCGGCTTTCGCTTCACCAATACGTTACAGTTCTGCTGATGCACTGCGACAGGCTGTCAGTCAGACTTTTAACAGAAATCAATATTATATCGCGAAATGGTTATTTTGTTTTTTGAATTGATACGATAGCTCTCTTTGCTTATCCATATAAGCAGGATTTCCAGACTATTTCGACTTACCTGCGTTCCTTTTATGCAATCATTCATAAAGAATTTCCAGTAAACATAATTACGCCGTATAATTCAGTCATTCTTCTGTTGTTCTCTCAATCCGGCAACGAACGCAATCACTTTTGTCAATTCGGCCTTTGATAACTCCTGCAACCACGTGTTGAGCAATTGGAGTTCCGCCGCAGTATCGCGGCTTTTCTCCTGGGGGGACTCTATGGCGACGCCCGGGCCGTTGGAATCGATTTTTTGCATGCCAGACGGCAAGCGATTGTTTAACATTGCAATCCGGAGCTCTTCGAGTTTCAATAGGTTTTTAGAACTTAACCCATAGCGGCCGGTTTGCAGGTTTCTAATAGTCTGTTGTGTAACTCCAAAATATGCCCTTACTAACTCTTTACCATATGCTTGTATTGCCTTTTCCAGCGTTTCAAGTTGAGAATCTGAAATTTTCATGATAACTCCTTGTTATTCATAATATATCATTAGTATCGAGTTTTTCAAATCGTTAGTCGATGCAAAAAAAATTTCAAAATATTTTTACTTTTACTATTGACTTTCGCTTTTACTTTGGGTATACTATAGACAACGACAACAAAAACAACACATCAAAACCAAAAAAGAGTAGTTGAGGAATGGAAAAAGAGGTTAAACGGATTACAAATCAGATTTTCAGCGGTATTGCTTATGATATCGCTGGAATGCATTTCCATAAAGCCGATTGCGGATATTTTGTTTCTGTACGGGATTTGGGAAAGTCTCCGGTTAGCAGATTAGAAATACTGGATGTTGTGGAAACGGCCGTAAAGGCCGGACTTCCTGTAATGAAGTGTAACTAACCAGAAAGGGGGTGATAACATGTTCTAGACGGTAAAAAAGAGGTGCTCCGGAAGTACCACAAATACTTTCCGGAGCGTGTCGCCAAGAAACCATAAACTTCTATAGGCTATCTTCATTATAAACTAGTCTATAGAAAAATCAAGGGGGACTTTCAAAGAAAATGAAAGAATTTCCGTTGATTCAAGGCGGTTGCAACCGCTCCGCTGAATCCGTCGAATTTTCGGCGGGTGCCTTGGGTGGTTGCGTGGTTGCGGCCGCGGTCATACTCCTGATTATAGCGCTCTTCCAGTTCCATAATCCGGACAACCAGTTTTCCGACTACTGGTACACCACAAGCCGGGCGGCCTATTGACGTTGTTTCCGGTAAAGTAGGTCCATCCATATCGCATTCCCTGTATTTTCATCTTTCCATGAAGTTCCGCGCTCTCCGCAGCAGATACAATACTCGTCGCCATGGAGTCTCCACGCGGTTTCCCGCCCCCCGCCGACACGTTTTCGAGTTTCTTTGGAAAAAATCGTAAACATTGCCGCAATCGTTTAACATTTTTTGTCGTCCAGAAGAAATTTTTCGTTTACAAGCACAATGAACAATATTTACATACTATTACAACCCAACATATTATAAAGAAACAAAACAAAGTTGGCACGGAATCTGCTTTCTTCCCAGTATCGTGGCGTTTCAGGCGTCACACGGCAATAACCGCGGTGGAAGATTTCACCGGCAACTCAGGAGGGAAACATGATGACTCGTTCCAGAATCTGGAAGACACTGGCCCTGTTCTGCACCGTTCCCGCACTGCTCGCTGCGGACGATGACAAACAGCGGACCATCGTATTCAACGAAGACCGCAACCAGCACTATATGACCACCAAGGTCTATGAACTCAAACACGTGCGGGCGCATGACCTCATGCCCTTCGTGCGCGGCGCGGTCAAACGGTTCGACAGCCAGTCCCGCGTGCAGAGCGTCGACTACTCCCGCGGAGGAAAGCAGTTTCTTGTCGTCTCCACCGGCAGTCTGTTCATGCCCTGGGTCGATAAAATGGTGGAAACTCTGGACTATCCTTCCGCCAAAGTCGATGCGTCCGGCGCCAGAATCGAAGGCGACGGCATCTCCCGCTGGGTCTACTGCCCCGTGCACCGCGGCAGTGACAACATGCAGAAGGCGCTGGAACAGGTCTTCACCTCCGCCGGCGGCGAAGGAGCCTCGTTCTACCATGCCGGAAGCAATACGTTCTATTTCAAGAGTTCAAAATCACAGGGCGAAGCGTATCTTTCCTTGTTGAAGATGCTCGATCGTCCGGTGCCGCAGCTTGAGGTGAAGTTCAACGTCTACGTCGTTGCCGACAACGACTTCCGTGAACTCGGGCTCGACTACCTCGCCTGGAAAAACGGTCCCGGCGCTCAGCTGCTCTCCACCGGATTCAATTTCGGAGATATGAGTATGGATTTCGACTCTCTCAGAGCGGATGCGTTTGAGAAGATCCTCGGCTTCATGCCGACGGCGACAAACGGCGTAGGCGGCATCCTCGTCGCGCCGAACATCGATGCGACGTTCCTGCGGATGCTCGCACAGAAGGGACGGGCATGGACCGCCTCCTCCGGCTCGCTGACGCTGATCAACAGCTTTGATCCGGCGGCGAACGATACCGGTGAAGGGGTGTTCCGGCTGAAGTTCTCGCCGCAGTTCCAGAACCTGGTCAAGGACGCCGATCAGACCGTCGTCATCGGCGCGCTGGCGGAATCGACCTTCGAGTTCGAACTCTTCGCCCCGTCGATCAACTTTACCGCCGATCCGTCGGAAGGGAAACTCACGCTCATGAGCAACTGGAGTTTGACCATCAACTCCCTCGCCGAAGTGGACAACGCCGGCAATGCCTCGATGGAGAGCAACAGCTTCTCCGGCGGCCTGACCCTCGACACCGGCGTGGAGCGGTTGATCGGAGCATTCGACAAACATGTGAAGGTCGAACAGTACATCGGCATGCCGTTCCTGGGTGACATTCCGATTCTGAAGTACCTCTTCGGTTCGGAAAGCACGGTGGACAGCAAGCTCAAGGTCTTCGTCACCATGACGGCGATTCCGGCTGGAATCGAACATGTTCCAACCCCCGCAGCGGGCAAGGTAATCGATACACTGACCGCCATGCACAGTGCAAAATAAGGAGAATTTGAAATGTCCGCAAATCACAGAACAGTGCTGCCTGGAATCGCCGCCGCACTCTTCCTCGCGGGGAAGCTCAGCGGCGGAACCATCGACGTTCCGACCCCGGTACCGCTGCCGACGCAGGTGCAGCCTCAGCTGAACGTGGCGATCGATAAGTCGACGGAGGAGATCACCTTCATCAACACGAACAACGATCCCTACGTTTACACCCGGGTCTACAAGCTCAAACATGCGGATCCTTACGAGATCCGGCCGTACCTCATGGCGGCCATCCGCTCCCGGCGGATCGACACCAATGAGACGAAGGTCGAAGCGATCAAATACGCCGACGGCACCGGAATGGTGATCGTCTCCGCCGAACAGTACCGCTTCGAAAAGCTCGACAACGGCATGACGATCGACCAGGTCGTGGAGATGCTCGACCGCCCCGATCTCTCGGCACAGGCCGGACGGCGCTTCTTCGTGTACTATGCGAAGTATTTCGACGCGACCACGCTGGCGAAATTGATCGAGCAGGTCGGCATCATGCGCGCCGACGACTCCCTCGAGCTCGACGGCGTCGACACGGTCCGGGCGGACAACGGCATGAATGCGCTGGTCTTCTTCTGCACGCCGATTTCGCAGAAGCATATCGAAGCGGTTCTTGCGCAGTACGACTGTCCGGCGGGAGAGGCGCTGTTTCACTACACGATCTACGAGATCGACAGTGAGAACGACGGCAATCTCGGCGTGGACTTCCAGGCGTGGAAGAACGGCCCCGGCCTTGACCTCTTCGCCGCGGGAGCGACCTATCTGAACGGCTGGGATCCCTTGATCGGCACGATCGGCAATGCGACGGAAATGGTGAAGGACGCCCATGTGAACTACATCAACTTCAATCCCAAATGGAATTCGAAGTATCTGGACTTCCTGGTCAGCAAGAGCAAGGCGAAAGTGCTGACCAGCGGAACGCTGGATGTGTGGAACAAGGCGGTCGGCACCATCGAGAGCGTCACCCGCTTCCCGATCATCGGCGACGGCGAGGAGGAGATCGCCGAGACGGCCACGGAGAGTTCAGAGATCTCCATCGCCATTCCCGGTCAGGCGGAACCCGTAGTGGTGACGACGAACAAACCGGGGGAAACCACCGTCACGACGGTGAAGAACAGCAAGCTGCGCAAGAGCAGCAACGCGGAGTTCGGGTTCCGGATGTCGCTGCTGCCGGAGGTATACGGCAAGTCGACGATCGTCCGGGTGTCGATGGAGAACACCAACCTGCTCGGGTTCCACAGCGACGGTACGCCGCGCACGAGCAAGACCGAGCTGGAAACCACGCTGCAGGTGAGCAACGAAGGGAGCGTCTTCTACATCGGCGGGCTGGAGAAGTCCGACCTGGTGCGGAGCGTGAGCAAGGTGCCGTTTCTCGGTGACCTGCCCGGCCTGGGGTGGATCTTCTCCGGCGAGAGCGAGATCGTCAAGAAGAGCCGGATTGTGGCGGTCCTGACGATTCAGCCGGTGATCCCGACCACCCGCGTCACCGGGGAGCAGACGAAGTTCATGGAGGAAACCCGGGAGCGCATCGACAACTTCGGTGTGAAATCGATCGACGAGAACGAATACGGGTTCGACCAGCTCCTGCTCGATCCCGAGCGCCGCTGAACCGGCGCATCCCGGTAATTCGCCGGTCCGCAGAAGTGCGGGCCGGCGTTTTTTTGTGTGAACGCGATGAAATGATTTCCGCGCCAGCCTCTTCCCCTGCCGTTGCGGGAGCGGCAGAACGACCGGCTTTCATTTCCGCACTTGCAATCGGCAAACAAGACGGTATAGTAATTTAGAACAGTTTACCTCCAACGTACCTGCCCGGGATCACCGGCCTCGTGCAAATGCACGTTGCGGAGCGCGCGCCGCACGGAATCCGGACAAATGCAGCATCGTTGCGGCAGAAACGAAGTTCGCCGGCAGGCGGCGCCTTCTGGCCGGAGCGGAACCGGAAGAGAGATGAATCTTTACATTTTCAAACTGAATGCATTGCTGGAAGCAGTTGCGGAGTTGACAGGAACCGGGTGCGTCTGGAAAATTTCACGGAACGGAAGACCGGAAATTCGCCTGCCCTGGCCGGTCCGTATCCACGATGCGCCGTTCTGCCGGATGGTCAAGAGCCGTTGCGGAGCGCTCTCCCGCTGCAAGCTGAACGACGCCAAGGAACTTTCGCTTCTCGCGGAGAAGTTTCCCGCGGAATTCGGGCACTGCTGCCACGCGGGAGCATTTGAATTTGCGATTCCCATACGCAACCGTTTCGGCAGGATTCTGGGGATGGTGCCCTGCGGACCATTTCGTCCGCCCGCCTCGACCGATGCACGTTTCGACGGACTCCCGGAGTGGCGTCCCGAACAGGGGAAACCCCTTGCCACCCTGGTGGAACACGCGTTTCGGCCGGTCGTCGAACAGTTATACGATACGACAGGCGACGCGATCCGGGATCTTCGCATCACACGCGCCATCGAGTACGTGAGGAATCACCTTGACCGGCCGATTCCCATCCGGGAAGTCGCCGCCCTCTGTTTTCTGAGCTCTTCGCGTTTCTCGCACGTTTTCCGCCGGGAGTGCGGAATCGATTTCACGGCATTCGTATTGAAGCTGCGCCTGGAGCTTGCCTGCAATCTGCTCGCCAACACAGACCTGAGCATCGGAGAAATCGCGTCTTCAAGCGGGTTCTGCAACCAGAGCCATTTCGGGGCCATCTTCCGGCGGGAAAAGGGCTTGTCTCCTGCGGCATATCGCCGCGCCAACGCGATCGACGATATTTGAACCGAGAAAGAACCGGCCTCTCCGCCGGAATCGACGCCGCCTCGCGGGATTTCGTCGTGCAAAATTGCAGGAGGGCTCCCGCCGGCATTGAAACAACGGAGAACTCTCTCTTTTCCTGCCAATTCGGGAATACGACAGCATTACGACAAAAACCGGCAGAATTACAAGAGTTTTTTTGTCGGAACAAGGTATAATATTTTTCAGAAGCGATGGAAAACAGCATGGTATCATCAGCAGGAGAGAAAAAGTGTCGGTCATTACAGAAAAACAGCTGACGTTCGATGTCGTGGTCGTAGGCGGCGGAATCGCCGGACTTTGCGCGGCAGTGGCGGCGGCACGTCACGGAGCAAAATGCGCAATCGTACAGGACCGCCCCATGTTCGGCGGCAACGCTTCCAGCGAAATCCGGATGTGGATCTACGGCGCACGCGGGCCGAACCGCAAAGAAACCGGTCTGCTGGAAGAACTTCAGCTGGACAATATCTATTTCAATCCGGAGATGAAATACACCCTCTGGGACGGAGTCATGTACTCCTTCGCCAAAACGGAATCCAACCTCACCCTGCTCTTGAACACCACGGTGGAAACATGCCGGGTGGAAAATGATTCGATCGTGGAGATCTCCGGCTGGAATTTGTCGTCCTATACCCGGTACCGCATCAAGGCAGGGATTTTCATCGACTGCTCCGGAGATGCGATCCTGCGCCTCTCCGGGGCGGCGGCGCGCCATGGCCGGGAAGGATGTGAGGAATTCAAAGAGTCTCATGCTCCGGCAGTTCCCGACGACTGCACTCTCAGCAGCTCGATCGTGATGCAGCTGCGCCGAACCGACGCTCCGCACCGCCCGTTTCATCCGCCGGCGTGGGCCTACACGTTCAACGATCAGAACATCCCGCCCCGCAACTGGTATCCGGAAGGAAACAACTTCTGGTGGCTCTCCTTCGGCGGGGTCAAAGACACCATCAAAGATGCCGATGAAATCCGGGATGAACTCTATCGAATTGCCTACGGCGCATGGGCATACATCAAAAACCATCCGGATGGCCGGGGAAAGGGCTGGACGCTGGACTGGATCGGCAGCCTCCCCGGCAAGCGGGAGAGCTGGCGTTTCGAAGGAGACCATATTCTCACCCAGAACGATATTGAAGCGGGGGGAGTCTTTCCCGATACGGTGGCCTTCGGCGGCTGGAATATGGATGAGCACATGCCCGAAGCGTTTTACTTCCCGGGGAAACCCTCCATTCTGCACCCCACCCCCTCCCCGTTCGGAATTCCCTACCGGAGCCTCTACTCACGCAACATCAACAATCTGCTGTTTGCCGGCCGCCAGATTTCCGTCACCCACGCCGCACAGAGTTCAATCCGGGTCATGGGGACCTGCGCCGTCACCGGTCAGGCTGTGGGGACGGCCGCCGCACTGGCCGTCCGACACGGCGTCACGCCGCGCGAAATCGGCAACTCGCACCTGACAGAACTGCGTGAAAAACTGCTCGAAGACGATCAGTTCATTCCGGGCCTCCGGCGCACTCCGTCTGCACTTTCGCGCCTCGGCACGCCGTCCCATGCCCTGCTGCGCGACGGCATGGATCGGGACTGGGATGACGGGGTCCACGGAATCGCGCTCTCCCCCGGGGAAAGCTGCGGATACACCTTTCAGACCCCGGTGAAAATTTCCGGCATCCGCCTGGTGTTTGACAGTGATCTTGCCGATAACAAACGGCTCTTCTTTGAGGAAGGACGACCGGCGCGGGAGATGCCGGCGATTCTCTGCCGCAAATTCGAAGTGTCACTGCAACATCCATCCGGCAAGTGGAAAACAATCGCGGTGGAAGAAGAAAATCGCCATCGGCTGGTCCGTTTGAGCTGGCCGGAGGAAACGGCAACGGCAATCCGTCTGACCGCGCGCGCCTCCTGGGGCGGCGGCGCCTGCCGTCTCTTCTCCCTGGATGTGTTGTGATGAGCCGGAACAATCCACCCCATAGGTTTGAAATGAAAATCCACCCCGCAGAGAACAGAAAAAGAAAGGAGATTTGCCCATGAAGATCCACCGTCAATTTACGCTTATCGAATTGCTCGTAGTGATAGCAATCATCGCAATTCTCGCCGGCATGTTGCTGCCCGCGTTGAATCAGGCCCGCCAGAGAGCCCGGGACATCAGCTGCATCAACAACCAGAAACAGCTTGGAACCGCCTACATTCTCTATGTGGATGGAAACAGCGGCTTCATGCCGGTTTCCGGCTGTGCCACGGATACCTATGCGGAACCGCTGACCGCGGCGATTACCATTCCCAGGCTGTTGAGTCAGTACCTGGGCGGCAGAGGCGTCACGCCGGACGAATCGTTGCAGCGGAACCGGATTTTCGAATGTGCGCTCCAGAGCACACCGGTCAATTACAATTCCAGCGATTTTCTAATGGGCCGATGGTTAAATGGCAATGTCCACTTCGGTCCGGGCGGAATCAACACCGGTTTTTCACTCGGGCAGACGGTGAAGCCATCCGAGAAAGTGATTCTAATGTGTGCCCTCGGAGGCAATCTCAGCGACAGAACCTTTTTCCGACCGACCTGTTATCCGCCCCGGGGAACCTTCAGTGCCAGCGGCAGTTTTGTGAGCGGCGGAGTGGTCCGCCCCGGTCCGCATCCGGGGGGAAGCTGCGGATTTCTGTTTGTGGACGGACACGCGGGAACGAAACCGATCTCCTTCTGGTGGAATGGTTCGGAACTTCGGGAATACCCTTTCAATCCGAAGAAGAAGGAGCTGGACTGATCCCCCCGGCGCCGTTCAGCGGCTCCAGACGAAAAGTGAATTTGTACTGCAAACGGAAAATGAAGGAGGTACCGATGAGGTTGCATCGAAACGCAGTTTTTGCACTGCTTCTGCTCTGGGGTGCGGCTCTTGCCGCAGGGAAACCGGTGAATCTATGTCTGCAACCCGGAGTAAAACTGACGGCGGATTGTCACCATCAATCCTTTACGCCGGCAAAAGCGGCGGACGGGAATCAGAAGTTGATGGCAAGCCGCTGGCTGAGCCGGGATGAAACAGGGGACCACTGGCTGGAGGCGGCGTTTCCGAATCCGCAGGAAGTCAACAGCGTCACGCTTTCCTTCTGGAAAGCCACCCATCTTTCGGTCGATTTCGATATCCAGATCCGGAGGGATGGAAAGTGGAAGACGGTGCGCGAGATCCGCGGCAACACGCAGCAGATCTCTTCCCATGCCTTCCCGACGGAGAAGTGTTCCGCGGTACGGGTATTGTTTCATCGGCAGATTCCGGACGGGATGGTGCGTCTCTATGAATTCGGCGTCTTCCGTCAGCCGCACCCGCTGGAAGCGACCCTCTGCGACGCTCTGCGCAACGGCCTGCTGACGGAGCAACCTGCACCGCAGCTGCAACTTCGAAACGACGAACCGGGCAGCATCGCCCGGATTCCTCTGAAAGTGGAATTGACGGACAAGCGGGGGAAGTTGCTCCGGACCCTCGAACAGACCATCTCCTTCACCGACAGCGCCACGGTGAATCTGCCGCTGCCGGAGTCGTATGGAAGTTATGAGTACCGGTTCAACGTTCTGGATGCACCGGTCCCGGCGGTCTATTTTCCCGCTGCTCCGGGGAAATACCGGACCGCCTCACCGTTCGGGGTGCATTACCATGACAGCATTGACGCCATTGTGCATCACGCCGGGATCTACTGGTGGCGCAATCATGACATCTACGGACGCTGGAACGACAACTATGACGCAGATGGCAAAGAAGATTGGACGGACTATGAAAAACGGCTTGAATTCGTCCGGCGAAACCAGATTCGCGAGTGCTCGGTTTTTCTGGGGGCGCCGCCGGCATATTCGACCATTCTGCCGGGAGAACCGGTGAAGAACCGAAATCACTGGACCTATTCCTCCTACCATTCCTTTTATCCACCGTCCAATCTGGAAAAATGGGTGAGCGACTACCTGATTCCTGTGGCAGAACGGACAAAGAAAGTCTCTCCGTTCCGCGCGTATGAGCTGTGGAACGAGGCTTGGAGCTATTACCGTCTGCGGGGATCGCGCGGAACGGTCGGCGAAGCCGTTGAAATGTTCCATGTCTCTTACGACGCACTGAAGAGGATTGATCCGGAGTCGCTGGTCTTCGCAACCGACGTCAAACCGGAAGCGGAAGACAACCCCTATGGATACAAAAGTTTCGGCAGGGACATGTTCGAACTCGGCTTTCTCCGTTACACGGATTTGCTCTGCTGTCACAGCTATGGAACCACAACCTATCCCCGGCTGGAGAAAATGCGGCGAAACATGTGGAATTTCGGCCGGGACTTCGAACTCTGGTCCACCGAAACCGCCGTGCCGGGGGAACCGGCCTGGCACCTGATGGAATCGCTTGCGGCACACCGGGCCGCGGGAACCGGAAAAACGTTCCTGTATACCGGGAACCGCTGGGCGCCCTTGATGCTGGACGGGAAACCGACGCTCTATCTGGTGGCGCAGGCCGCGCTCTGCCGTACGCTCGGCGATGCGCTTCCGCTCGGCTTTTATGAGAAGAATGGAGTGCGGCTCTTTCTCTTTGCCAACGGCGGCACATCGGTTGCCGCGCTCTTCACCAGCAGCCGGCAACCGATAAAGGTGGAGCTTCCGCTCGGTCCGGCGACGAAACTGGAAGATATGTTCGGGCGTCCGCTCCACCGATCGGAGGTGGTGCTGTCACAGGAGACCCCGGTGTTTGCAATCGCTCTGCCCGACCGGCTGGTTCGGCAGGCAATTGCAGAACGGATCCGGTTTCATGCGACCGAACCCGGAGGAAAAGGGCTGGGAAAGCTGGCCGACCAGCTCGAGAAAACTTCCGATGCCGAATTCGCCGACGTACTGGATCTTGAGATCGCAGCACTTCAAAAGGAACGGCGGACCGCCGAAGATGAGCGGCTCTACTCCACAGGCAAGGTGCTCGATTTTCTGCTCAATGCGAAAATTCTTCTGGCACGCCGGGAGGGGAAAGCGGCGAAGACGGCAATGACTCCAGCCGCGATGCGCAAGGCGGTAGCCGGAGAGTGGAAGCGGATTTATCACCGGACCGGCAACAACGGAGTCCTGCTCAACACGGAGCGTCTGACCTCCCGTGCACAGAGACAGATGCAGCAGGCCGCGATGTATGACAGCGACGGCGACGTCATTGCGCGCGATCTTCTGCTGGATGCCGCAGAGGAGGATCTCGCCAACGCCAGATGCCGGACCATGCAGGAAAGAATGGTCCAATTATACCGGCCGAAAAGTTACTTTCGAAGCAACAAGCGTCTGATCCGTTCGGAGCTCTACTGCTTTCCGGCCGGGCGCGCTCAGGAGGCGGTGATCACGCTGGCGAATCCGTTCGGCCGGACACTGTCGGGAACCCTGGAAATCACTCCTCCGGCGGGCTGGAAGGTGAATGCGGCCACGCTCAACTACAAGGTGCCGGCCCAATCCCGTTCGTTGCTCTCGATCGAGGTGACAGCGCCAAAGGAGTTCCGCAAAGGCGAGGTGGTCAGACTTCGGGTGCGGGACCGGAACGGAAACTTTCCTCCGCTCGAAGCGACCTGTGAAGTTCTGGAAACGATCCCGGCCTTTCCGGTGCTCGGCAGCCAGATCAGCACCGGAAAATTTACCGGGAATTGACTTTTAAGATTCCTGCAAAAATGCCGGCCCGCACTTCTGCGAACCGGCGTTTTTTTCATTGCTGCGGCGCAACCGCACTCCCGGAAGAGTCGTTTTCCGCATTCACGCCTCCGGTCCCCGCCGAGAGCGAGAGCGGGGAATTCGACGCCCGGACGATCTCTGCGGCAGCCTGCCCGGTCGCCCGGTCATGCACACTGGTGTACCATATCTTCCGGCGGCCGAACCAGCACTCGAACCCCGGCACCGGGCAATCGGCCGTCGCGGTCTTCGCCTCCACGCCGCCGCCCCAGGTGTCGCTGCCCGCGGCAATACTCTTCTCCCGGGTCGAAGCGGTGACCGCATCCACCGCGGCACAGCCGCCTCCCCAAAGCGTCAGCAGCAACGCCATCGCAACCGGAACGGCGACGACCCGGAAACTTTTCCGGTCGTGAAACTCCTCCCTCTTCCCTTTGTTCCAGTTCGCCACCGGCCGGAAATACCCGCACACCCGGCTGTAGACCTCGCATTTTGCTCCGCATTTCTCCTGCATTGTCTCGTTTCTCCTCTGTTGATTTCCTGTGAGTCGGGAAGTTCCTCCCATGAAAACGCTCAACTGTCAACCCGTCGAAAAAAATTTCTCTCTCTCATTGACTTTTTTCTCATGGGAACTATATTGTTTTCAGGAGGATGAAATCATGTGGAAAATTGTTGCAGCAGTTCTTCTGACCGGGTGTGTGGCGATGGGAGGTGGCAACACCACCTACCGCGACGCCTCCGGCAAATACTCCGGCAGTGCGACGACCAGCGGGAACCGCACCACCTACCACAACGCTTCCGGCAGATACTCCGGCAGTGCGACGACCAGCGGGAACCGCACCACCTACCGCGACGCCTCTGGCAGATACTCCGGCAGTGCGACAACCAGCGGGAACCGCACCGTCTTTCGCGATGCCTCTGGCAAGTATGTCGGCAGTGCGACGACCAGTGGGAACCGCACCGTCTACCGCGACGCTTCCGGGAAATACTCCGGCAGCGCGACAACCAGCGGGAACCGCACCACCTATCGCGACGCTTCCGGCAAGTACTCCGGCTCCTCTTCCAGATAGTTCCGGCCTGGAACCGGACTACCGCAGGAACACCGCCAGCACCGCCGCGACCGCAATCAGCGTCGTCACCAGCCACTGCCAGTCGATTTTCCGCTGGCGGTGTTCGGCGTGATGCTGTTCGACGCTCTGGGCAAGCACCCGGACCTCGGCCAGCAATCCCGGTTTGCCGTTGCCGTAGATCGCCTCGTGAATGCGCCAGAGGGTTTTGTTGTTCTCCGTCGTCAGCGACTCCAGCGCCGTCATGCGCTCATTGATGCTCGGCATTCGTCACCTCCTTCTCCTTCCAGGCCGCCGTTCCGAAGGTGCGAAGCAAGAGATAGAAACACTCCGCCCGCACCATCGCCAGGTAGCGCAGCGGATGGTACCAGCCGTAGCTCCGCTTCGCCGTGCGGACGATGTTCTCCCGGAATCGCCGATCGGCCGCCTCGCGCTCCGACGCGCTGCCCCCCTCGAAATACTCCACATCGTGAATCATCGCCGCCGCCTCCGCAAACGGCGAAAGCGCGGTCAACAGTTCCCGCATGATTTCCGGCATCCAGTCCGCGCCGATGCCGTTGCAGATCTCCTGCAGTTCCGCAGGCGTGTAGGAATCCAGTTTCGAACGGCCGCACAGCTGCAATTGTTCCGCCTCGCGCCGGAGGGCGACAATCTCTCCGACGGTGTAGGCGGATGAATTTTCCCCACTCTTTTCTCCCATGAAATCGTTCCTTTCCGGTCCTTACGGAATCCGGCCGACGCGGCGCCCGCCGCATCGCCTTCCGTTTCAGTAGGGAATTTTGTCAATTCCCGGCCGGAAAATTTTCGCGGAACAGCAGAAAAAAGGGCAAAAAAAACGCTCCCGACAGCCGCGCCGGAAGAACGGCGCAGACCGGGAAGCGGCCCGGCGGAAAAACCGGGTTACAGTTTCAGATCATCCAGCGCGTCCCAGCAGGAGGGGCCGGCCGCAGGCGGTTCGCAGCCGCAGACGGTGCGGTTGCGGTTGGCGCCGCAGACCGGACACAGCCCCCGGCAGTCGTCGGAGCAGAGCAGCGTCATCGGCAGAGCGAGCAGCATTTCCGACCGGATGTCCTCGGAAATATCCATCTCCTCCTCGTCGCCGATTTCGAGAAAGAGACAGATGTTGTCGGCGCTGACCTCCTCCTCAACCGGCTCGAGACAGCGGCCGCAGAGGCCGGAAAGCCGGGTCGAAACCTTCCCTTCAACCAGCGCACCGCCGGAAACCGATTTGACCACGAGATCGTAGGAGACCGCCGCACACACCGTCAGCAGATCGGAGGACTCGATTTCCAGAAATTCCGCCGGCTCGCTGCCGACCAGTTCGATCGGCTCCTTCTCGAGCCGGGCAACGGAGAAGCGAATCATTTTCTCCCCTCCTTCGCGGCAAGTTTCGCCTCGATGGCGTCGGCGACGACGGCGGGGACGTAGTGGCGGAAATCCCCGTGCAGAGCGGCAACCTCCTTCACCAGCCGCGAAGCGACAAACGAGTTGTTGAGCGTCGGCATCATGAAGATGGTTTCGCACTGCGGGCGGAGACTGCGGTTCATCAACGCCATCTGCAGTTCGTATTCGAAGTCGGAGAAGGCGCGGAGTCCGCGGAGCACCGCCTGCGCCTGATATTCCACGATCGCATCGACCAGCAGGCCGCGGAATGCAACCACCCGCACATGGGGCAGATCGGCACAGCTCTTCTCGATGAGCTCCTTGCGCTCCTCCAGCGTGAACATCGGCGTCTTTTCGGAATTTACGGCCACCGCGACGATCACCTGATCGAAAAGCAGCCCGGCACGGACCACCAGATCCAGATGGCCGTTGGTGAACGGATCGAACGATCCGGGATAGAGTACGGTTTTCATCGCGTTTCCCTGTTGACGGAAGATTGATTTCAGTGTATCTTAATATAGTGACCAAATGGAGTAATTTCAATACCGGAGCATTCGGGAGTTGAACGATATCTTAAATTTCAGCATGGCCGGGAGCTCCCCGGCTCTGCAGGGGGAACGGCGCCGGCTGGTGCTGGGTATCGGCGTATTCGACGGCGTCCACCTCGGCCACCGCAGAATCATCGAAGAGGTGGTCAAGCTGGCAGAACGCAGCGGTGCGGTGCCGACCGCCCTCACCTTCGACCCGCATCCGCGGGCGGTGCTCCGCCCGGAGGAGCCGCCGGCGCTGCTGGTGCCGCTCACCGAACGGGTCCGGCTGCTGCGGGAGGCGGGGGCCGCCCAGGTGTGGGTCATCCGCTTCTCCCCCGAATTCGCCGCGCTGGAACCGGAGGATTTTCTCGCCCGCATGCTGGAGTGCCCCGAATTCGAACTCTGCGGCATCTGCGTCGGCGAGAGCTGGCACTTCGGCCGCGGCGGCCGGGGCAACCGGGAACTGCTCGACGACTATGCGCGGCGGCGAAAAATCGACTTCATCGCCTGCCCGGAGGTCCGGCTGAACGGCGAAGTGATCAGTTCAAGCGCAATCCGGCGCGCAATCGCCTCCGGGCGGCTCGACGCGGCCGAAGCGATGCTCGGCCGCCCCTACCGGCTGGTCGGCAAGGTGGAGTACGGCTACGGCGCGGCGACCAGCCGGCTGGACTGCCCGACGGCGAACGTCTCCTTTTCGGCGGGCGTCCTGCCGCCGGACGGGGTCTACGCGGCGGCGGCGATCCGCGACGGCAAAGCGTATCCGGCGGCGGTCAACATCGGATTTGCGCCGACGTTCGGCTGGAAACAGGCGGTGCGGCGGCTGGAGGTTCACCTGCTCGACTTCTCCGGCAATCTTTACGGTTCGGAGCTGGGGGTGGAATTTCTCAGCCATCTGCGGGAAGAGCGCAGTTTCTCCTCCCCCGAGGAGCTCAAACATCAAATCGGCCGGGACATCGCCCGCATCCGCGATTTCTTCGCCCGGCGTTACCATCAACCGGAGGAATGACACGATGACGACGGAAAACCGGCGCTTTCTCGCAAGCGACCTTTCGCAGGAACTCGGGTTGCCGCGCAGCACCATCAATGACTGGCTGACGCGCTATGCGGAATATCTCGAATCCGAAAACCGGGGCAAACGCCGGTTCTATTCGGAAAAATCCCTCCAGATCCTGCGTGAAATCGCCGAGTTGCGCAACGCCGGCAACAGCTCGTTCGAGATCGAACAGCAGCTCGCCGCCCGGTACGGCATCCGTCCGGAGGTGGCTCATCCGGAGGAAGCGGAAGCCGCCGCACAGGAAGAGTCCGCCTCTCCGGCCGCGTCCCCGGCGGAGAATCCGGCCGCCGCGGACGGCGAGGGCGAGACACTGCCGATGCTCCGCCCGGCCTTCGACGAAATGAGTTCGCAGTTCACCCGGGAGTTCACCGCGCTGGCCGCGAAATTCGAGGAGCTGGAGCGCGAACGGCGCCGGATGCTGCGCCGGATGTGGGGCGCCGGGCTGGCGATCATGGCCGCCGCCCTGCTCCTGCTTCTGCTGCTCGGCGCGGCGCTGTGGACCCTGCACGGGAAGTTCGAGCGGAGCAAGGCGGAAAACGCCGCCGCAGTGGCAAGCCTGACCCGGGGCGGCGAGAAGCTCTCCGGCCAGATGGAGACCATGCGGGCCGAACAACGGCGGGAGACGGAGAAGCTCGGCGTCATGCTGGATCAATCCCGCGCCGACTTCCAGCGGAACGCCGAACGGCTCGGCAGTGAGCTGGCCGAACAGCGCAAAGGCTTCGAGCGCCGCATTGCGGAACTCTCGGCGGATGCCGAAAAGAAACTTCAGGCGGAGACGCTCCGGCTCAAGGAGGAGTTCGCCCGGAAACAGCAGCAGGAGCTGCGTGAACAGGCCGCCGCCTACGAGAAAAAGATCAACGAGGCGAAAGCCGGCATCTCCGCGGCGAAGGATGACGCCGACCGTGCCCGCAAAGAGAGCGGCGAACTCCGCCGCCGTCTGGAGGAGCTGGAGAAATCCCGGCCGGTTGAGGAGAAAAACTCCGGAGTGCAGAAATGATAGCGGGAATCGGCACCGACATCGTCGAAATCCAGCGGGTGAATGCGTCACTGCAGCGCTTCGGCAGCGCCTTCCGGAACCGGGTTTTCACCCCCGCGGAACAGGAGGAGGCGCGCCGCCGCAACGAAGCGCCCTCCTTTTACGCCGGCCGCTGGGCGGCCAAAGAGGCCGCGGCGAAAGCGCTCGGCTGCGGCATCGGCGAACAGTGCGCCTTCACCGAAATCGAAGTGCTCTCCGGCGACCACGGCGCGCCGCAACTCACCTTCACCGGACACGCCGCGGAAACCGCCGCCCGGCTCGGAGTGAAACGGTGTCACATCTCCATCAGCCACGAACGGGCTTACGCGGTGGCGTTCGTGACGCTGGAGTGATGTACCCGGACAGCACGATGCGCATTTTACACATCGAATCGTCAACTTTCTCCATTTCAGAAATCCATTTTTGCGTCTATATTACAACAAAAGCACCCAAAAATGAGGGAGAACAAAAATGAATTCCACGCCAATTGCGCCGTTGCGTGCGCCGGCTGTGCCGCTGATCGTGCACGATCCTTATTTCAGCATCTGGAGCTTTCAAGACGAATTGACCCGGGAGTGGCCGCGCCACTGGACCGGTTGCGGTTACGGAATCAGCGGTCTCCTGCGCATCGACGGCAAGTGCCGGAACTTCTGCGGGCGTAACGCCTTCGCTCCGGCGATGGAACAGCGCTCCGTGGAGATCCTCCCCACCCGGACCATCTACCGCTTCGAGGCGGAGGGGGTGGAGCTGGAGCTCACCTTCCTCACCCCGGCTCTGCCGCACCGGCTCGACGTGCTGTCGCGGCCGCTCACCTATGTGATCTTCCGCCTCGCCTCAACCGACGGGAAACCGCACAAGGCGGAACTCTGCTTCGACTGCGGCGCGGAACTCTGCGTCAATCTGCCGACGGAAAAGATCGTCTGGGGCAGAGCGCACTCCTCCCGGTTCGAACTGCTCTATGCGGCCTCCGCCAATCAGCGGCCGCTGACCATTGCGGGCGACGATCTGCGGATCAACTGGGGGAAGAGCTGTCTTGTCATTCCGGCCCCTGCGGAGGAGACTGCGATCGCGCCGAGCTGGCCGTTGCGCACGACCTTTGCGAAAACCGGAGAACTCCCGGAGGCGGACGATATCGAATTCCCGATCGAGGCCCGACTGAAATATCAGACGCTGGCGGCGAAACTGACCTTCGACCTTCCGGCAAAGGGAGCGCAGGAACGGTTCGTGGCGGTCGCCTATGACGACCCCTCCCCCATCGAATATCTCGGGCAGAAACTCCGCCCGTACTGGCGGGAATCGTTCGCCGGATTCCGCGAGATGGTGGAAGCGGCGCTGGAAGAGTTCGCCACACTTCGCGAGGAGTGCATCCGCTACGACCGGATGCTGATGGAGGACGCCCGGAAGTGCGGCGGCGAAAAGTACGCCCGGCTCTGCGCGCTTGCCTTCCGTCAGGCGATCGCGGCCCACAAACTTGCGGCCGACTTCGACGGCAGTGCGCTCTTCTTCTCGAAGGAGAACTACTCCAACGGCTGCATTGCGACGGTGGATGTGACCTATCCTTCGGCGCCGCTCTTTCTGCTGACCGCTCCGGAGCTGGTCAAAGGGATGCTCCGGCCGATTCTGCGCTATGCGGAGAGCCGCCGCTGGAAGTTCCCCTTCGCGCCGCACGACCTCGGCACCTACCCTCTCGCCAACGGCCAGGTCTACGGCGGCGGCGAAGAGACCGAGGAGAACCAGATGCCGGTGGAGGAGAGCGGCAACATGTTGCTGCTCGCCGGTGCGCTGGTGGAATTCACCGGGGAGACCGCCTTCGCCGCGGCGCACGAAGCGACGCTTCGCAAGTGGGCGGAGTATCTGCTCGACAAGGGATATGATCCGGAAAATCAGCTCTGCACCGACGACTTCGCCGGTCATCTGGCGCACAACACCAACCTCTCGCTGAAGGCGATTCTCGCCCTCGGCGCCTACAGCCGGATCGCCGCGGCGCTCGGCCATGCGGAAGAGGCGGAAAAATTCCGCAGCACCGCCGCGGCCGCCGCCCGGAAATGGGTGGTCGATGCCGCGGATTCGGATCACTACCGGCTCGCCTTCGACCAGCCCGGAAGCTGGAGCCAGAAGTACAATCTGGTCTGGGACCGGCTCCTCAACCTGAATCTGTTCCCGAAGGAGGTGGCGGAGAAGGAGCTCGCCTTCTACCGCACCTGCCAGAACCGCTACGGACTGCCGCTGGACAACCGCCGCACCTACACCAAGCTCGACTGGATTCTGTGGAGTGCGACGCTGACCGGCAAAGCGGAGGATTTCGCCGCGCTGCTCGACCCGGTCTACCTCTGGCTCAACGAGACGCCGACCCGGGTGCCGCTCACCGACTGGTACGAAACCACCGACGGCAAGAAGGTCGGCTTCCAGGCCCGGTCGGTGGTGGGAGGGGTGTTCCTGCGGATGATGTCCGAACCGGAACTCCGGAAAAAGTATCTCGCTCTGTAAGCGACGGAACGTCAGCGTGCCCCGCAGATGTTGCGGGGCACGTTTTTTTCGCCTTCCCCCCGCGACAGTTCCGCACACTCGGCAGCCGATAGCGAAAAATTGTCGCCTCCGACAGAAATTTTCTGGCAAAAGTGCCGGTCATGTGATATAGTATGATGATTTTTTCTGTCGGATTACAAAAAACGGGGCGGCCGGCGAACCGGCCCATGTTCAATCAGCATAAGGTGCGACACGAGGAATGATTTCCGCGAGCGACATTTCGATGCGTTTCGGGCAGCAGACGCTGTTCGAAAACGTCTCCGTCAAATTCAACCCGGGCTGCCGCTACGGCCTGATCGGAGCCAACGGCTCCGGCAAGTCCACATTCATGAAGATCCTCACCGGCCAGCAGCAGCCGACCTCCGGCTCCGTCGCGGTCGACAAGGAGTGCCGGATCGGCTTCCTCAAGCAGAACCACTACGATTATGAGGAGATTCCGATTCTCGACGTGGTCTGCATGGGCAACGAAAAACTCTGGAGCATCCACCGCGAACGGGAGTACCTCTACAGCAAGGCGGACCTCTCCCCCGAAGAGGAGGAGCGCGCCAACGACATCGAAGGGCTCTTCGCCGACGCCGGCGGCTACACCATGGAGTCCGACGCCGCCAAACTGCTCGCCGGGCTCGGCATCGCCGAGGAGTTCCACACCCAGCCGCTCTCGACCCTCACCGGCGGCTTCAAGCTGCGGGTTCTGCTGGCCCAGGTGCTCTTCGACAATCCGGACATCCTGCTGCTCGACGAACCGACCAACCACCTCGACATGAACAGCATCGACTGGCTCTGCAACATGCTGCGCAGCCATGAGGGCACCGTTGTGGTGATCTCCCACAACCGCTACTTCCTCAACGAGGTGTGCACCCACATCGCCGACCTCGACTATCAGGAAATCCGCCTCTTCACCGGCAACTACGACGCCTTCATGACCGCCAACGCGATTGCGCTCGAGAACATCCGCCGCGAAAACCAGAAGAAGGAGAACCGGATCAGCGAACTCAAGGAGTTCATCAACCGCTTCGGCGCCAACGCCTCCAAGGCGCGGCAGGCGACCAGCCGCCAGAAGGAGCTGGAGAAGATTCAGCTCGAAGAGATCAAACCCTCCAGCCGGGTTTCCCCCTTCATCCGCTTCCGTTCCGAAGTCCGGCTCGGCGAGCGGGTCATCGAAGGAACTGATCTGGCCAAAGTCTACGACCGGCCGCTCTTCGAACACCTCAACCTCACCATCGGCAACGAGGAGAAGGTCGCCATCATCGGCACCAACGGCGCCGGCAAGACCACGCTGCTCAAAACTCTGCTCAAACGGATCGAGCCGTGCAGCGGCGACGTCGTCCACGGCGAGACGGTCAAGCTGAGCTATTTCCCGCAGGACGCCGCTGAAGTGCTCAACATGGAGGAGCGGGCGATCGACTGGCTCGCCCGGTTCGCCCCCGAACGCGGCCTCACCGAAATGGAACTTCGCTCCTACCTCGGCAAAATGCTCTTCAGCGGCGACGAAGTCTACAAGCCGGTGCAGGTGCTCTCCGGAGGAGAAAAGGCGCGGCTGATCCTGGCGAAGATGATGCTCGAAGCGGGCAATGTCCTCGCGCTGGACGAGCCGACCAACCACCTCGACCTCGAATCGATCGAAGCGTTGAACTACGCGCTGACCCTCTACCCGAACACGGTGATCTTCGTCAGCCACGACCGGGAGTTCGTCGGCAGTCTGGCCACGCGGATCATCGAGATCAGCGACGGTGTCGTCACCGACTATCCGGGAACCCTCGCGGAATACGAGGAGTTCAAACGGCGGCGCGCCCGGAAGAAATGAGGCGTTCCCCGGCAGGAGAACGGAGAAAATCGGCTTTTCCTCCGTTCTCCGCCTTGCTTTTTTTCCTCCGGGAACTATA
>OIWS01000872.1_pt1 | contig 34582 bp, 30 predicted proteins | sample 1587611 | NCBI WGS metagenome assembly OIWS01 (sample SAMEA3888919, study PRJEB22519) | human gut metagenome | biome: human gut; feature: human-associated habitat; material: faeces | place: Denmark | collected 2010 | reverse complement strand
TAGGCAGATGCTCCTCTGGGTCGAAGAGCATGGCGGTGCAGATGCAGTATTTGCGATTGGTGCGATGGAGGACATCCACATTGATGCAACCCTCGCAACCACGCCAGAAAGACTCGTCATCGGTCAAATCGGCGAAGGTAACAGGAAGATAACCCAGCTGGGTGTTCATCTTCATTACAGCCGAACCAGATGTCAAAGAGAAAATCTTGGCATGAGGCCATCGCTGTCGGGCGAGTGTAAAGGTCAGGTTCTTGATACGCTTAGCCAATCCCAAACCACGGAAGTCTGGGTGAACGATCAAACCTGATGTGGTGACATAGTGCTTGTTGCCCCATGTTTCGATGTAGCTGAAACCTGCGAACTTCTCTCCTTGGAGAGCGATGACGGCTTTAGCTTCGCGCATCTTGGTGGCAACATACTCAGGTGAACGCTTTGCGATACCCGAACCACGTTTCTTTGCCGCTTCTGCGATAGTAGTCAGAATGGTGTCGATGTACTTGATGTGACTTTCATCAGCCACCATGACTTTAACTTCTTCCATTTCTCTTTCTTTTATTATAATGTTCTTGTTATCTTATATGAAAAAGCATGCATAGATATGCATGAGATTCTATTTTGTTCTCGTATGTCTTACTTCAGTTCTGGAATGGCATTTGCGAGTGATTTCAGGAGTGCTTCCTCAGAAGCATCTTCTTTCTTTACCAGGAAAATCGTGTCATCTCCAGCAATTGTACCCAAGATTTCAGGAATGTCATGATTGTCAATGTTATATGCAATACTGCTGGCATAACCCGGACGAGTCTTGATGACAATCATGTTTCCAGAAAAGTTGATGGATAGAAATCCAGGGGTCATCATCATTTCTTTGAGCGAACGAGGATTGGAAACTCGCTTGTACATGGTTTCATTAGGGAGTACATATACATATTTACCATTCATAGAGGCGGCTTTGGCAACTTTCAGTTGTTTCAAGTCGCGGCTTAAAGTGGCTTGCGTAAGCTTATAACCTTCTTTTGACAAGGCCTTCAAAACTTCTTCCTGTGAACTTAACTCTTGACTTGAGATAAGCATCTTCAGGGTTTCCATTCTACTATTCTTTACCTTCATATGATGTATTATTATTCGGATTTCGCTTGCAAAAATACAATAATATCACTAAACTACCAAATAAATTGCAATAAAATTGCACTAATATGTGATAAAATATCATATTACTGTTTTAAAAGCGCATAAATATGCGTATAATCGTATTCTTTCTTGTAAAATGAAATAATATGCAGTAAATCTTGTAAGTATGCATCCGTTTATTCACTTCTGTATTCTTTTAGTAGTAATTTTCTGCTTTATAAGCTAATATTTCTAAATTTTAGGAGAATTGAATGCGAAAACCCGCTATTTATTGAAAGTTTTTGGTATCTTTGCCAAACATTAATTCTAATAATCAAATTTTTAACAAAAGGTGATGAAACAAAACAATGTAAAGCCAGCAGATGGCAAACTTGGTATTATGGTTGTAGGTTGTGGTGCTGTTGCCACTACTTTTATGACTGGTGTGTTGATGACTCGCAAAGGCTTGACAAAGCCTGTTGGTTCTATGACTCAGTATGATAAGATTCGTGTGGGGCGTGGTGCAGACAAGCAGTATTTGCATTATCAGGACATCGTGCCTCTCGCAAAATTGGATGATATCGTGTTTGGTACTTGGGATGTTTATCCACAGAATGCCTACCAAGCAGCGATGTATGCTGAGGTGTTGAAGGAAAAGGATATTAATCCGGTAAAAGATGAACTGGAGAAAATCGTTCCGATGAAGGCTGCATTCGACAAGAATTATGCGAAGCGTCTGACTGGTGACAATGTGAAGGATTGCAAGACCCGTTGGGAGATGGTAGAAGCTCTCCGTCAAGATATCCGTGACTTCAAGGAGAAGAACGGTTGTGCCCGTATCGTTGTAATTTGGGCTGCTTCTACAGAAATCTATGTACCAGTAGATGAGAAGATTCATGGCACATTGGCTGCTTTGGAAGAGGCGATGAAGGCTGACGACCGTGAGCATATTGCTCCATCTATGTGCTATGCTTATGCAGCTTTGACCGAGGGCGCTCCTTTTATCATGGGTGCTCCTAATACAACTGTGGATATTCCTGCTATGTGGGAATTGGCAGAGAAAACCAAGATGCCTATTGCCGGTAAGGATTTCAAGACTGGTCAGACTTTGGTAAAGAGTGGATTTGCTCCTATGATCGGTGCTCGTTGCCTTGGTTTGAGCGGATGGTTCTCAACTAATATTCTTGGCAACCGTGATGGACTTGTACTGGATGAGCCTGCAAACTTCCATACCAAGGAGGTAAGTAAGCTTTCTACTCTCGAAACCATCTTGAAGCCAGACGTACAGCCTGATCTCTATGGTCATGGTAACGATGAAGATACTCAGTATTATCACAAGGTACGTATCAACTACTATCCACCACGCAATGACAACAAGGAAGGCTGGGATAATATCGATATCTTCGGTTGGATGGGCTATCCTATGCAGATCAAGATTAACTTCCTTTGCCGTGACTCAATTCTTGCAGCACCATTGTTGCTCGACCTTACCCTGTTGAGTGACCTTGCTGCCCGTGCTGGCCGTTATGGTATCCAGCGTTTCTTGAGTTTCTTCCTCAAGGCTCCTATGCATGATTATACACAGGGTGAGGAGGCTGTCAACAATCTGTATCAGCAATATACCATGCTCAAGAATGCTATCCGCGAGATGGGTGGCTATGAAGCAGACGAAGAGATTGATTAAATTTTCTCTCTTATATATAATAAGGTGTACCAGGTGCTCAACGCTTAAAGAGTGTCTGGTACACTTTTTCTTATGCTCTATACTTGCTAAAATGTTAAATTTTAAGGCCTTATGATAAAATAATGTGCGAAAAATTTGCAACTTATTATTATTTTGTTTACATTTGCAACATAAATGAACCTAAATACAACATTCAACAAGACTAAACTTTCATGATAAAACGAATAACTTTATTTTGGATATTGCTGTTGGCAATGCCGTTTGTTGCTTTGGCCAAAGATTTTCTCGTAGTGGATTTTGGTGCTAAAGGCAATGGGGTGACAGATGATGCTTCTGCCATTCAGAAAACCATCGATGCTTGTTCGCAAGCAGGAGGAGGCAATGTCGTTTTCTCTGCTAATCATACATTCCTTTCTGGACCAGTCGAATTGAAGTCTAATGTCAATATAGTCCTGGAGACCCATTCCGTCTGGAAAGCGAATCCTGATGAAAGCATCTATCGTAAAAGTGCCTTTGGTAAGAATGAAGGTGAAGGTATGATGTGGATTTGGGCTAAGGATATAGAAAATCTGTCTTTCTCTGGACATGGTACGATTCATGGCAATGGTATTCAGTTTATGGGAGCAGAGTTGTTTGATAGTTATGAGCTGAAACCTGTAACAACCTTCGATCCTCGTCCTCATGTCCTCACGCTGATAGGTGTGAAGAATCTGTCTATCCGTGATATTACGATTTGTGAAGGTGCCTATTGGACAGTTCATCTGATAGGCTGTGATGGTGCTTTGATAGATGGAATTAATCTTCTGAATAATCTGAAAATACGCAATGGTGATGGTATTGATATTGATCATAGCAAGAATGTACGTATTGCCAACTGTCATATTACGAGTGGTGATGATGCCATTTGTCTGAAAAACCGACGTGAGTTTGAGGAGTATGGTTCTTGTCATGACATCGTAGTGACCAATTGCGTGATGGAAAGTCGCAGTTGTACGGTCAAGATAGGCAGCGAGAATATGGATTCCATCTATCATGTGGTGATAGACAATTGTGTGATCAAGGGCAGTAACCGTGGTTTGGGTATCCAGAATCGTGATGAAGGTACTGTGACGGATGTGGTCTTCTCTAATATTATTTTAGATTGTCATCTTTGGAGTGATGTCTGGTGGGGAAAGGCGGAACCTATCTATGTGACTTCTTATCCTCGTGCCAATGGTAATCATAAGGATGCCAACTGGCGTTTCACTAAAGGACAGACCGTAGGTAAGTGTGGAGAAGTGAGCCGCATTTACTTCAATAATATTTATGCAACTTCTGAAAACGGGTGCTTTATCGGAGGGGATACTAAGGATAAAGTTCGCGATATTTATCTCAACAATATTCATTTGAATCTGAAGAAAGTGACTTCTTACGATGGCGGCGTCTATGATAAACGTCCATGTCGTGGTGAGGGCTTTATATATAATAAGGTATATGGAGTCTATGTGGAGAATGCCAGGGATGTAGAGATTGATGATCTGAGAGTACAGGTTGGAACGAAAGTAAACTATGGAGGAAAGACTTTCGGTATAGACGACTAAAAAAACAAACTTTTGACAGAATTGAAACTAAAATCTTAAACAGGTGTAATAAGGTAGTACTACCTTTGCATCCGATTATTAATAACAAAATCTAATAAGTTATGCAAATAGTACAAAAGACAAATGGAAGAAGCATGAAAAGAGTATTGCTTTCTTCCGCCCTTCTGCTGGTGAGTACACTCACATTTGCACAAAGTAAGGTCAGTGGTACCGTGAAGGATGCCAATGGCGAGCCTCTTATCGGTGTTTCCGTTTTGGAGGTGGGTACGCAGAATGGTGCAGTTACCGACATGTATGGTAACTACAAACTGAATGTGAAGCCTGGTGCAAAGTTGAAAATTTCGTATATAGGTTTTACTCCACAGACTGTAAAGGCTGGTTCCAACAGTCAGATTGTTTTGCAAGAAGACAATACTGCTCTGAACGAAGTGGTAGTGGTAGGTTATGGTACGATGCGTCGAAAAGATGTGACTTCATCTATCACAACTGTGAAAGCTGAGGACTTGAATTAAGGCGTATTCACAGATCCAGGACAAATGCTTCAGGGAAAAGTTCCAGGCTTGGTAGTTTCTTCAACAGCCGATCCTAATGGCTCTCCAACAATAACTCTTCGTGGAGCTTCTACTCTTCGTACTGGTGCCATGTCACCTTATTATGTTGTGGATGGAATCCCAGGAGTTGATATTTCTATTGTGTCTCCAGAAGATATCGAGTCTATTGACGTTCTTCGAGACGCTACAGCTACGGCCATCTATGGTTCCAAGGCTGCCAATGGTGTAATCATCATTACTACCAAGAAGGGTGCTGAGGAGAAAACCAATGTCTCTTACAATGGCTATGTGGCTTTTGATAATATTCTGAAGAAATATGATGTGTGTACAGCTGATGATTTGCGTCAGTATGCAAAGGACAACAATATAACTCTCAAGGATGGTGGTGCCAATACGGATTGGCAAGACGAGGTGCTTCGTACTGGTATAAGTCATAATCATAATGTAAACATTAGTGGTGGAAATGGTTCTACTAATTATATGATTAGTGCCGATCTCAGAAAGCGTGAGGGTGTCATCAAGATGACAGGCTTTGACCGTTTCAATGTCCGTTCTCTTGTGTCAACCAAGACATTGAAAGACCACCTTACTGTTTCTCTTGGTGCGAATATGATGTATGGCAAACACTTTGGCGTACCATCTGGCAATGAGGGTGCATCTGTGCTTGATGCCATGAACTACTATTCTCCTACAAATGCCATCAAAAATGCGGATGGAACATGGACGGTAGGCTCTGGTTCCAAGAACTATAACCCTCTTGCATTGATGGAGGAAAATAAGTCTGAGACTGTATGGAAACGTAACCAGTTTGTTGGTAAGACCGCCCTCGAACTTTGGAAGGGATTCGTTTGGAGTGTCAACTATTCTTGGAGTAATTATCAAAGTACTTATAGTGCCTATAATACCCGTAACTCTCAGTTGGAGGGTATTGGCAACAAGAATGGTCAGGCTACCCGTAATACTTATTTTGGTCGTGAACAGACTTTTGAGACTTATCTCAACTACGATTTCAAGGTCGGAAAGAGCAAGTGGGGCTTGATGGGTGGTTATTCCTGGGAAGAGAAGAAGAATAACGATGGATTCGGTCTCAGTGTTGAAGGTTACTATAATGATGATCTTGGATGGTATAATATGTCTTACGCACAAACCATCTTGGGCGTTCAGAACTCCGTTCAGAGTGGCTATTTGGAGAAGGTACGTAATATCTCTTTCTACGGTCGTGTGAACTACTCTTTTGACAGTCGTTATATGCTTCAGGCAACCATTCGTCGTGATGGTTCTTCGGTATTCGGCAAGAACAATCGTTGGGGAACTTTCCCTTCTGTATCTGCTGCTTGGAATATCACTGAGGAGAAGTTTATGCAGAACCAGCACATCTTTGATAACTTGAAACTTCGTGCGGGATATGGTATCTCTGGTAATGCCATGGGCTTCGATGTGTATTCTTCTTATAATACGTATGGCGCTTCTGGTACATTCGTATATGATGGTAAGACTTATCGCACATACGGTGCAACCAAGAATGCAAACCCTGATTTGAAGTGGGAGTCAACAGGTATGTTGAATATTGGTCTCGACTTCGCATTCTTGAAGGGACGTCTGAATGGTACTGTAGAGGTTTATCATAAGAAGACCAAGGACTTGATTTGGAGCTATCCTGTTTCAACGACCCAGTACATATATGGTTGGATGGATGCCAATGTGGGTGAGATGACCAATAAGGGTATTGAGTTTACATTGAATGCGGTACCTGTTCGTACCAAGAATTTCATGTGGAGTACTACCCTCAACCTCTCTCATAACAAGAATACTGTCGATAAGATGCAGAATGAGACATTCCATACTACTAATCTCACCCAGGGTGACCCAATGGTAGCTGGTGTTTCTGCAGATGGTTGGACACAGAGAATTATGGAGGGCGAACCTATTGGTACATTCTATACATATCAGTATGCAGGAACTGTAAATGGACGCTCAGAGTACTACGTTCTTGACGAAAATGGTAATCGTACAGGCGAAACTACCAATAATCCAAGTTTGAAAGACCGTTCTATAACAGGCTGTGCGCAGCCTAAACTCAATGCAGGTTGGAACAATACGCTTACTTATAAGAACTGGAGTTTGAATGCATTTATCACAGGTGTGTTTGGAAATGATGTTTATAATAGCGCACGTGCTCATTATACGAGTGCTCAAATGTTCTCTGATGGTAAGAACGTGTTGAAGGAATTTCTTAACAACCCAGCTAGTGATGCCTCTGGTTCGCTTCCGTCAGACCGTTTCATAGAGAAGGGGTCATACGTTCGTCTCCAAACCCTCTCTCTAAGCTATACCTTCCGTAATTGCTTCAACGACTGGATTCAGGACTTGACTCTTTATGGTACAGCCAATAACCTCTTTACGATCACTAACTATAAGGGACTTGATCCTGAGGTGAATATGGGTGGCATTGACCCGGGTATCGATTATCGTTGGAGCCGTTATCCACATACACGTACCTTCATGGTGGGTGTTAAGATTAATTTCGGTGGAAGCAAGAAGAAAAAGGCTACGCCACAGTATATCGACCGAGAGGTAATCAAGGAAGTACCAGTCATCAAGGAAGTGGTTAAGGAGGTTCCTGGAAAGACAACTTTCGTACAGAGCACATACGTTGTGACATTCCCTGTAAATTCTGCAGAGATTGGCAATACTTCAGAACTTGATGGCATCAAGAGTGGCTCTAATGTCGAGATTGTAGCATACGCTTCTCCTGAAGGCAAGTCTTCTGTAAATCAGCAGTTGTCTCAGAAACGTGCAGATGCAGTAGCTAAGTATCTACAGAATAAGGGCGTGAATGTGACTCGTATTATCGCCAAGGGTGCGGATACCAATCATGCTAATCGTATTGCTATTGTGACTGTTAAGTAATAACTATTAATCAGATTACAGAATATGAAACTAAATAGATTGTTTATTTCAGCTGGATTGTTAGCTATGGCACTTACCAGCTGTACGGATTTGAATATGGCTCCAAATTCGCAATATACGGAAGATCCTAGTCAGAATTCAGGAATAGACCCTATGATTGTGGTAGAGGCGAAGATGGCTGATGTGTATTACCATCTTAAAGGTACGCTTGGACGTCGTTATATGGAAGCTCAGAGTCTTGCCTCTGATGAGTTTACATCTGTAGCATTTAACGGTGGTTACGTTGATGGTCATACTTACGCAAATCAAGCACTTCACTGTAGCTCTCCTACAGATGCATCTATAGGTTGGTATTCCGATGTAACCGCAGGCATAACAAAGGCTAATAAAGTTTTGGAAGAGTTGGGTAGTGGGGCTTCTGCACAGATGAAAGCACCAGCTCGTGCCATACGTGCATACTATACATGGATTTTGATAGATAACTATGGTGACACACCTATCTTGGAAAGTGTTCCTGCAGAAGGTACGTCTGTGCCTCGTTCTCCTCGTAAGGAAGTTGCGGAGTGGATAGAGAGTGAGTTGACGGATATTATTCCTTATTTGACAGAGGATGTAACGGAGAATACATACGGTAAACCAACTAAGTGGATGGCTGAGGCTCTGCTTGCCAAACTCTATATCAATTGGGCAGTTTATACTGCGGAGTCTGTTGACCAGTATGATGCTGCAACAGCAGCTAATCCAAAATTGGATGCTTGTATTGCTGCTTGCGATGAAATCATCAATAGTGGTAAATTCAATTTGGGTACAGTAGATTATCTCCATAAGTTCTCTTATGATAATGGTTGGACGGTAGAGGATTTTATCTATGCCATACCATACGATGCTGTCCAAGACATCAAGGATGGTAGTTCTTATGGATTACAGTATGCACGCCCTCGTACATTTAAGGATATGAAGAATATGTTGCCTAATGTTTATGGGTCAACGGATAAGTTTACGCAGTCATTTGGTGGAAATATGGTTGTTACTCCAGAGTTTGCCAAACTTTTCTGCCTAGATGGTGATATTCGTAACCTTAGTATACTTCGTGGCGATGTCTATGTTCGTGACCCAAAAACATTGCGTCCAACGACGGAACCTTTTATGTATAAAGGTGTGCAGATGCATTTTACAGAGGATATAACTCTTGCCAAAATTGACAACGATATTGATGTTGGAAATGATGCCAATGCTTATCAGCAGGGATGCCACTCTATCAAATGGTTTGCAACTCCTAGCGACTACAATAATAGTCGCAACCAGTCTAATGACCTCCCGATTTTCCGTTATGCGGATATCCTGATGATGAAGGCGGAGGCTCTTACTCGTCAAGGCACTGGTGGTGCAAAGGAACTCTTCAACCAAATTCGTACATATGCAGGTGCTCCAACTCTTACTTCTGAGCCTACATTGAAGGAAATCTATGACGAGCGTGGTCGTGAGTTCTTCGATGAAAACTGGCGTCGTAATGATATGATTCGTTTCGGTCATTACGAGGATGAGTTCTTTCCACATTACAAGGACTTCCCTGATGCAAACTTCGACAAGCGCCATCGTATCTTCCCTATTCCTCAAAGTGACATCGACTTGAATGGTTGGGAACAGAATCCTGGATATTGATAAATCATGTGATTTAGATAGAAATAAGGGGAGGGTAGCAGTCTGCTGCTCTCCCTTTTTATCGATAGGAAAATGATTCGTAATCGCGCCAAAATCGTTAAATCTTTCGTGTTTTGGCGCACTTTCAGCTTTATAATGCGCCAAAATGTGCTAAAATCAAAGGCTTTGGCGCACTTTCAGCATGACAATCCAATCTTTTTTCGTATATTTGCACCATGAATGAAATACTATAAATGCTTATGGTACAATTGATAGGAAGAGAAAATGAGCAAGGTTTGCTCAAGAAATACATAGATAGCAATCGAGCTGAGTTCATTGCTGTCTATGGAAGACGGCGTGTCGGGAAGACTTTTCTTGTTACCGAAACTTTCAAGGCTGCTTTATCTTTTGATATGACAGGTGTCATTGATGGGGATAAAGAAGACCAGTTGGTGTCTTTTAACATTGCTCTTAAAGAGAGTGGTTATGAGGGTAAGAGAGTAACAGATTGGTATGGGGCTTTCGAGGCTTTGAAGGAAGTGGTAAAAAAGGTTCCTCAAAATAAGCCAGCTATCATTTTTATTGATGAGTTGCCATGTCTTGATACACCTCGCTCTGGATTGGTGAAGGCATTGGATTTGTTTTGGAACGGCTGGGCTAATAGGCAGAGCAATGTAAAGTTAATCGTCTGTGGATCCGCTACTACATGGATTGTGGATAATATTATTGATAATCATGGCGGTTTGCATAATCGAATTACACACGAGATGCACATTCATCCTTTTACCCTACATGATACCGAAGCGTACTTGACAACCCATGGCTTCAAGTGGAATCGGTTGGCTATGGCGCAGACATATATGGTGCTTGGAGGTATTCCTTATTATCTGAGCTTGTTGGATAATGCCCTGAGTCTTCCTGCCAATATAGATCAGCTATTCTTTTCTCGTGATGCGGAATTGAAGAAGGAATTCGACCGGCTGTTTAAGTCGCTTTTCAAAAGTCCGCAGGCGTATGTAGATATTATCCAGTTGTTGGCAAACAATAAGAAGGGGTTGACTCGTAAGGAAATCAGTGAAAAGTTGAAGAAGGAAACGGGTGGACACCTTTCTAAACTTTTGGTGAATTTGGAGAATTGTGATTTTATCCGTAAGTATAATGTCAGGGAGCGAAAGATAAATAGCAATAACGGTATCTATCAGCTTACCGATTTTTATATCCAGTTCTATCATGATTTCTGTAGCAAGCATACAACAGATGAGCATTTCTGGGAAAACTCCATCAACTCGCCTAAGCAGAATACTTGGTATGGTTTGGCTTATGAACGCTTGTGTATGGCACATATTCCACAAATCAAGGAGGCTTTGGGCATTCAACGTATTAGAACAGAATATTACTCTTGGCGAAGTAAGGAAAGTGTGCCAGCTGCCCAGGTGGATCTGATTATTGAGCGTGCAGACCAAATTATCAGTTTGTGTGAGATAAAATATAGTAAGGGTATCTATTCATTGGATGCAAAGGAAGAGGAACGATTAAGAAATCGGATCGTTGACTTTGCAGTTGAGACTAAGGTGAAAGAGGCTGTGCAACTCGTGTTGATAACGACCTATGGCTTAAAAGATAATGCGCATTCTACCGAAGTCAATGATAGAGTGGTACTTGATGACTTATTTAAATCTTAAAATCCAAAAATAAATAATGAAGCGAATCTTGGTCTTAGCATTATATAGCGTCCTTGGGCTATCCTCGTTGATGGCCCAGGATTATACCCGATATGTGGACCCACGTATCGGAAGTGAGGGATTGGGAAGAACTTTCCCTGGCCCTTGTATGCCTTATGGTATGGCAAAGCCGGGACCGGATGCCGTGACTATGCCGAATGCAGGATGGGCACCGATGCCTGAACCAGTCAAGGGATTCTCGCAGATGCATGTCAGCGGAACGGGTGGTGGACAGAAATATGGCAATATCCTGATTCAGCCTTACCTCGATTCCAAGGAAATCATCCAGAAACGGGTGGATGAGAAGATTTCCTTGGGATATTATGCGTGTACCTTTGAGAATGGAATACGAACTGAGATTACTGCCTCAGAACGTTGTGCTTTCTATCGGTTGGACTTTGGCAAGAAGCAGAAGGGAAAACTCTTGATAGATGTGGCTACTTTCTTAGGAATAGATACGATTCCTGATAAACGCGAAGCGCAGCAGTATGTGGATTCGTATGTTTCCTGTGATGGAAAATATGCCGTCTCTGGATGGAGTACGGTTCGGGGTGGCTGGAACAATGGCGGCCCTTATACCGTATATTTCTATTTGCAGAGCGATGTTCCTCTATTATATAATAAGGAGAAAGAATCTAAAGCAAAATTGGATGTCACTTTCTTGAAAAGTATTGTCAATCTGAAATTGGGTATTTCGCATATCAGTATCGCCCAAGCCAAGCGGAATATCCCTACCTGTGGTTTCGATGCCCAGTTGAAGCATCTACGAGAAACCTGGAATGGAAAATTGAGGAAGATAGAAATCGCAGGAACTGAAAAACAGAAACGGATGTTCTACACGGGCATCTACCATACGATGCTGATGCCTGTGGATAAGTCGGGGGAAAACCCTCATTTCTCTGATACTCCTTATTATGATGATTACTATGCCATTTGGGATACTTACCGTACATCTATGCCGCTTCTTACTCTGATAGATGAGGATAAGCAGCGGGATATGATCCATTCGCTTCTGAATATTTATAAGCATGATGGCTATATGCCGGATGCCCGGAGTGGTAATTGGAATGGAAGAACTCAGGGAGGAAGCAATGCTGAAATTGTGATAGCCGATGCTTTTGCCAAAGGGATGAAAGGTATCGACTATGAATTGGCACTCAAGGCTATGATCAAGGATGCTGAAGTTCCACCTACGGATGATGATGGGTATTTGGGAAGTGTGCCTGATGAAAAACATGGCCGTGGTGGATTGAAGGAATACAATGCGCTCGGCTATATCCCTTATGGTATCGACAGAGCTGGCAACCGTACGGTGGAATACAGTTATGATGATTGGTGCATCGCTCAGGTGGCGAAAGGGTTAGGACATCAAGACCTGTATCAGAAATATCTCAAGCGCTCTGGTAACTGGCGCAATCTTTGGCGTGGTGATTATGAATGGCAGGGAATGCGTGGTTTCATCATGCCTCGTGATGCAGATGGGAGATGGCTCGACTCTGTGCCTTGGGGAAAATCAAAAGTTTACCATCCCCTGATTCCTTATCGCCCTGATACGAAGGTGGCTCCCTGGTATCTGCCATGGTGGAGTACTTTCTTCTATGAAGCTTTGTCGGCTGAATATAGTCTCAGTATTCCGCATGATGTGCCGGGATTGGTGGAGTTGTGCGGCGGTAAGGAGGCTTTTATCAAGCGCCTTCATACATTCTTTGCCAACAAACATTATAATGTTGCTAACGAACCGAGTTTTATGACTCCTTATCTCTTCCATTGGGTGGATAGACCTGATCTGAGTGTAGCACGTATCAGACAGATTGTGAATGACAACTATAACGATACTCCGCTCGGTTTGCCGGGAAATGATGATAGCGGCGCCATGTCTTCCTGGCTTGTCTTCAATATGATGGGGCTTTATCCCGTGGCAGGACAGAATCTCTATCTGGTAGGCTCGCCGCTGATTCCTGAATATACGATTCATCTGGAGAATGGTAAAAAATTGCAAGTGGTAAGGGATGAAAAGATGAAAACCTGGGATAGGAAATTCTTGACTCATGAGTTATTAACAAATGGTGGAAAACTTGTGCTTCCTGGTTTTTCTGCTGTTGATTCTACTGTTGATAACGATGCTAAGATGCTGATTCCTAATCAGAAAGAGCGTTTTACACGTTGTGAACAAGATGTGGATAACTTGTTGAAAAGTATTCCTTCACAGGGGATTTCTCATTTCGTTTTAAACCGTCAGTATCGCAATTGGGAGCTCGGGGCAACTTATCTGAATGGAAACCGTGATACCCTGTATTTGAAATGCAACCAGTCGGTCTATCTGATACCGGAAAGACTGGTGGATGAGGCTACTGGTTTCTCTTGGGACAATCCGCAGAAAGGAAAGAATATCTATGTCTGCAACAAGTCGCAGAATAAAGGTATGTGTGATGGTACCTTCCTGTTTATTTCCAGAAAAGCCTTACAGCAGTTGCTTCATTCTGGTACTTTCATCTATAATGATATTACTTGGCGACAGGTGTCAAGGGATGCAAAGACCGTTGTCGTGCGGGCGGATATAGATGGCACAACGATGTGTATTAGTCTTTGTCACCAACTGCCATGGGTGCTTTGGATGAAAAACAATCCTTTAGGTATTGATTGGACCCTCACAGGAAAGCTTTCGGACGGGAAATGATTCTTCCAGAAGAAAATTGTTTCAGATTTGTTCTGATAATAGAATTAATTTTGTAACTTTGTGGAAAAATATAAAAGCCTAATGAAGAAAGTAATATTAGTAATCGGTTTTGTCATGTCTCTCTTGCTGGTACAAGCTCAGACCCGTCGTCAGATGGGTGGGGTGTACTGCGCTTATCCTTTTACTGAGGTAGAGACCGGTAAAACTCTTTCCATCGAGAAATATGAGGATGAGGATAATCTGGTTCTGGAGGGTTACACTCCTTTCTATATAAGTCATTATGGTCGTCATGGCTCCCGCTGGATGCCTCATGATGACCGCTATACCTGGGTGAACCGGCACTTTGAGGATGTGTCCAATCTTACTCCTTTAGGAAAAAAGGTAAGGAAAATCTTATGTCGAGTATGGGATAATGCTCAGGGTAATGGTGGTAAACTGTCGAAATTAGGAGCTCTTCAGCATCGGGGCATTGCCAATCGTATGTATCAACGCTTTCCTCATATTTTTGCTACGGGTAATCGTGTGACGGCACGTTCAAGTGTCGTTGATCGTTGTGCAAAAAGTATGTTGGCTTTTACGGATGAATTGCATCATTTGCAGCCGTCACTAACGATGGATGTAAAGACCGATTCTGCCGATATGGCATGGATAGCCTATACTTCTCCGGAAGAAGAAGCATTGGAAAACAGGACAAAGGTTACGCCAAAGGTTTCTACAGACAGATTCATGCATCTGCTTTTCAAGGATATTTCCAAGATTGATGATCCGATGAAGTTGATGGGGGAGATGCAGGCCATCACTTCCTCTATTCAGGATGTGGGTTTGAATTTCAAGTCTTATCCGAAAGATATAGAGGAACAGTTGAATGCCCTCTTTACTGATGAGGAATTTCGTGCTTTCTATGAAGCCAACAATAAGCGTATGACGATCTGTAATGGAGATGATCTCTATAATGAACGGATTCCGATGCGTTCTGCTGTTTCTTTGTGGCATCATATCAGGGATGATGCTGATAGGGCTTTGGCTTCGGGTAAGCCTTCTGCTGATTTGCGCTTCGGACATGATACCAATCTCTATCGTTTGCTTACTCTTTTTGGGGCTGGCTATGAAAGGACTTCTGAAGAGACGGGAATGTTTGAAAGTTCCTGCGACCGATATGACTATAATCGCATGGATGTAGTGGTTCCAATGGCTACCAACCTACAGATGATTTTCTATAAGAAGGATGTGCCGGACGAGGCTCATCCTGAGAAAAATATTGTGGTAAGACTGTTGTATAATGAGGTGAACGAGGCACAGATCAAAGGCATGGAAGATGTGTTCTATGGTTCTGATGTCCCGTCTTATGATAAAAACTATTTTTCCTGGGAAGAATTCAAGCAGTATATGGAAAGCCGGATAGACAAGGCAGAACATGTACGCCAACTCCATGCCCTCAATACGATGGTGGGCACAGCGCAGGCTAATACCAAGACGGCTGGCATGTTTGGTAAGGGAAGTGAGGAACATGGACAAACCCTTCCTGCCGTACTGGTGCCTAACGGACAGAATTCCTGGACTCCTCAGACTCAAGATACGGAGAAAAAGTGTATTGCACCTTATTATTATAAGGATACTGAATTGCAGGGCTTTCGCAACAGCCATTGGATAGTAGGAGGTTGCACCCAGGATTACGGTTCCTTTACGGTGGCAACTTTGGGCGGAAAGCTGAGGCTTCAACCAGAGGAACGTGCTACTCCTTTTTCGCATGCAGATGAAATATCTCACCCTCATTACTATGCGATCAACTTGAGGAAAGAACATCTCAAAACCGAACTTACGGCTTTGAGCCATACTGCCATTTTGCGTGTAACACCACAGGAAGACCAAGATGTTCATATCGTCATCAATCCGAATAGTGACGAGGGGGAAGGATACATAGAGATCGATACGCTGAATCATAGAGTTTATGGTTATAATCCTGTGCATCGCATCTACCAAGAATGGGGTGAACCAGCAGGATTCAGTGGGCATTTTGTCTTGGAATACCCTGAAGGACTGGTTGATTTCGGCGTGTTCTCCAAGGAGAGTAAGAAAGGAAAGGGATTGGAGGCTAAAGGTGCCCGCATCGGGGCTTGGCTTACTTTCAAAGGTCAGACCGGAAAATCGATGGAATTGAGAACCGCCAGTTCGTTTACAGGCAAGGAAAATGCGATTTCCAATTTAGAGAAAGAAGTGGATAACTTGGCAAGTAGTTTTGATGAGATGCAGGAAAGAGCCATCGAAGCATGGTGCGACCGCTTTCATACGATAGATGTGCAAAGCAAGGATACGGCTAAGGTCAACCAGTTTTATGGAGCCTTCTACCGTGCCTCGTTCCTGCCTCGTCAGATGAGTGATGTGAATGGCGACTACCCACCATTTGCTCATGGAGAGACGAAGCAAGAGAATTCTTCACTCGTCACTCTTCATTCTTCACTCCCAAAAGCATACGGAGATTTCTCTATGTGGGATATCTATCGTGCCGAACTTCCTCTCTATAATATCATCACGCCAACTTTGTCGGGTGACATGATGCAGTCGCTGGTCAATATGTACAAGGAGGGTGGATGGATGCCTATTTTCCCTTGTTGGAACAGTTATACGGCAGCGATGATTGGCGACCATGCCGGTGTTGCTCTGGCGGATGCTTATGTCAAGGGCATTCGTGGTTTTGATGCGCAGACAGCATACCTGGGAATGCGTAAGAATGCTTTCCAGAGTCCGAAGTCTTTCGAGAAGTATAAGGATGGTATGGGAAGAAGGGCTTTGAAGTCATATCTCAAATATGGATTTATTCCGATGGAGGATAGTGTGAAAGAGGCTTTTCATCAGAATGAGCAGATCTCCCGTACTTTGGAATATGCTTTTGATGATTTTGCCGTGGCACAGATGGCAAAGTTGTTGGCTGATTCTCTGGAATATCAGAAGAATAAAGGCAATTTTCTGTCCTTGGATAAGAAAATGCTATTAGCTGACTATAAGCAACTGATGCGTAGGTCTGAAAACTGGCGTCATGTCATCAATCCAAAGACTGGATGGGCTGATGGTCGTCATCAAAATCGGAAATGGGAAAATAATCTCGATCTGGTGCATCGCAAGAGTTATATTACCGAGGGGGCTACCTGTCACTATACCTGGTATGTGCCTCAGAATGTGGAGGGACTTTTCCTAGTTATCAGCAATAGTGGGCAGAATGTCATCGCCCGTCTGGACATGATGTTTGACAACGGTATGTACTGGCATGGTAATGAACCTTGTCATCAGATAGCCTACCTTTATAATAAAGCAGGTGCTCCTTGGAAAACCCAGCAGCGCATTCATCATATTCTGAATACGGAATATAATGATACTCCTGGAGGACTGTCGGGTAATGATGATGCGGGTCAGATGTCGGCTTGGTATATGTTTTCAGCCATCGGGTTCTATCCCGTATGTCCGGCTACACCTTATTATTATATAGGAACGCCAAGTTTTGATAAGGTTACATTCAATTTGGAGAACGGCAGAAAGTTCGAAATTGTTGCTGAGGGAGTCGATGATGAGAATTTCTACATCCAGCAAGTTGACCTGAATGGTAAGTCTGGCTATTATTTGTCTCATGATGATTTGCTGAAAGGTGGAAAACTTTCTTTCAGGATGGGAAATACTCCTAAATATTAAGATTTAAGAAAATAAGATGATACTGATAGATTCTGTAGGATATTTTATATATGGAATGTGCGTCATGTTCTATTCCATGATGGCATGGTTTTTCTGGCGTAAGGGATCGGATGTTCTCTCGCGTCTTATCAAGGCAATCATGCTTATCTATGTGGTAGAGAGCTTGAAAGACTTGGTAATATATTATTATGTAGATGACATGACGAGCAGGTGGTGGGCTGTGATGACTTCCATGGATATTGTCATTATTCCTTTTTACATCTTTGTGCTGATGGAATTGGTAAAGCCCGGATGGCTTACCTGGCGCAAGGGCATCTTGCATGAGGTGCCGTTCGTCGTGCTGCCTCTTCTCTATATTGTCACAGAACATGCCATCTGGTATTATATCATTGCAGCTTGGGCTGTCTTCTATGGTAGCGCCACGCTGGTTCTTACGTTCTTTTTCATATCCCAATATCATCGGGTACTGAAAGAGCGGTTTTCGTATGAGGATAACATCAATCTTCATTGGCTCAGGGCCATACTGGTCAGCTTCTTCTTTATTCTGGCTGCCTGGACCTGCAGTTCGGTGATGGTGGATGTGAATTTTGACAATCTCTATATGATTCTGTCGTTGGCCACATGGATGTTTGTTGGTTATTTCCTCTATAAGCACGAATCGGTCATAGATGAATTGAGAGATGTGGATGATGCCCGTTCTTCTGATGCAAGTGGGGTGGTAGGTGAGGTTAATAGCGGGATGTCTGCCGGCGATTATCTTCTTTCTCCCGAAATCAGTCAGATGGTAAAAGATCTGTTTGAGAATCAGAAAATTTATCTCGATCCCAAACTCAAGTTGTCGGATGTCGCCATGAGGGTAGGAACCAATCGTACTTATCTCAGCCGTTTCTTCAATCAGGAGAATGGCAAGACTTTTTATGATTATGTGAACAACTATCGGGTGAAATATGCAGAACAATTACTTTCTTCCACTAAAGATCCGCTTTCTTTTATAGCGGAAAAAGCAGGATTCAATTCGCCTTCTACTTTCCGCAGAGTATTTGCTTCTGTATATGGTTGTTCGCCACAGGAATACCGTCGTAGAGTGTCAAATGGTTAGTTTTTACCATTTGGCACTTTTTTTTGATGGTTTGGGCGCTCTTTGTACGTAATGAGCGATAAGTTTTACGGTTTGAACGCGTGGTTTGTCCTGTTTTTCCTAACTTTGCACCAAATTAATTTATAATAATGTTGCGGAATTAAGATTAAAGCCCTATGAAGAAAAATCTACACAGAATCATCATGTCAGCATTGCTGACAGTGCTGGCAACAGTTGCTGCCAGCGCACAGTGCTACATTGTCGGCAGCGACAATGAGTGGAAAACCAACACTGCTGCGGCAGAACTGGCAGAGACCGCCACTACAGGAGTGTATGAGGGTGATGTCACCTTCGTTAACGGTGCGCAGTATTTCACCGTTACCCAAAAGCTGACAACAGACAATGACGATTGGACAGAGTTTAACAAAAACCGCTTCGCCCCTCCAGTATTCGACGCCATGCTCGTTATTAATGAGCCTATGACCATGGTAAAGGGTAGGGACGCATCTTTCAAAGTACCAGTCGCCGGTACAACCTATCGTATGCGCATCGACTTCAACAACCTGACCGTCACCTTGCTCGGCGACTTTCCCGACAAGCTGTATGTATGGGGCAGCAACGGTGTCTACGATCCCACATTGTCAGCTGCCACACTGCCCAAGACCGAGACCGACGGTGTGTATAAAGCAACGGTAGAGTTCACCTCATGCTACTTCAACATTCTCACCCAGCTCGGCACCGACCCCAACGACTACGAAGCCATACTGCCCTACCGCTATGGTGGCGGCACGGTGGTTATCAACCGAGACAAAGTCATGACGCTCACAGAGCAGTCATTCCACATCGCCACACCAGGCACCTACGACGTGACTGTAGATCTCCGCACCATGACCATGAATCTCCACAGCGACACCTATGTGCCCGAATATCCTGAACATGTCTACCTCATCGGTGCTAACGGTAGCAACGCTGCCTACCAGGGCGCAGAGCTTACATGGGAAGAAGTAGACGGCATCTACACCGGCTATGTGACTTTCTATGGCAACAAGTTTACCATCTCTACCGCTCTCGCCTCTACATATGATGGCTGGGACGAGATTAAAGACAAGCGCATCGGTGCTGACGCAGCAACCGTCGACGTGGAGACCAACCTCACCATAGGTCTAAAGAAGGGCGAGGTGTCTGACTTCATCATCGGAGCATCGACAGATAACCCACTCACTGCATACGTTACATTAGACCTTGTCAACAACCGTCTGACGCTCCACGGCAACGACGCGTCATATCCAATAGGCTACCCGAAAGAGCTCTACACTCTCGGCTGCAACGGCAATTGGTTCACCAACATCCCTGCAGACGTGATACCTGCCACCAACGAGCCTGGCATCTATGAGGGCGAAATCACATTCGTGGGCGAAGTGGGCGATCTTCACTTCATCGTGTTAAAGCGTCTCGGCGCAGATTGGCACTTTATCAACGCCACACGTCTCTCTCCCTACTCCGATGGTGACCCCGCCGATCTTGACAGCGATATTCCTGCCATGGAGCCTGACTTTTCGCCCGGCGCATGGCTCTTCTCTGGCGAGCCAGGCACCTACAACATAAAGGTGGACCTCACACAAGGCAATGGCGTGATACGCATCTCTGCCAAGGGCGCAACAGGCATCACCGCCACCACAGCCGCTCCTGCCACCAAGAACTACTACTACGACCTCAACGGACGATTCCTCGGCTACGTGGAGCCGCAGAAGGGAGTGTATGTTGTTAAAGGTAAAAAGGTAATAAAGTAAAAAAACAGAAAGGTAATTATTTACTGAGTCCACTTTAAAAAGTCATTTTTGGTTTTTTATCCTACAAAACGCCATTTGATTATCAGATGATTACATTTGAAGAATTTCTCAAAAATTACTTTTTCAAGTGGACTCATTCATTAATAACTAAAACCGTAAAAGTAATGATGGACGAACAGAAAAATTTAGCAGCTTGGGAATGTTTGGACCAGGCTTTGTTTACCTCCTCCCATGTCAAGGCTAAGGACATGGAAAAGGGAAGTACTGATTGGGATAATGTTTATCCTGTATCAAAAGAGGAGACGGATAAGATGAAGGATCTGGTGGATGAGGCTGTGCGAAAGGCTGATGATCCTTCTGACTCTTTCTTCCGTGAGCGAGTGGCTGATTTGCGCGAGATTATCTCATATTCCTATAGTAAACATCGTACGTGGAAGTGGTCTTTGATATTCGGTTCGATTATCGCTGCTTGCATCTTCTGGTATTTTGGCAATCAGGATAAGGAGGATGCTCAGAAATATGCCAAGGATGTGACTCTTGTGGAAAACTGGAAAAAGGCTGATACCACGATTACTTATGATAAACTCGATGCAAGTTCGGAACTCAGTTATCAGCTTTATGAACGTCGCGTTCAGTCTGCCAATGCTTATAAGTTGATGAAACTTCATGACTTGAAGAGGAATGCGGAGTCTTATAGGGAGGGTATGAAGACGGCAAAGCATAGTGCTGATACGGCTAAACTGGATAAGAATATTGAGAGTTATAAAAAGCGCATGGCAGAATGCGAAGAAAAGATGGAAAAATACCAGGACGAGTTTGATGAAGTCGCTGATATGGATTTCGATGAAATCCAGAAAATGGCGCTCAAGGACACACAGGGGTTAGTGGATGATATTAATGATTCTGCTTCTACGAAGACTGGCTGGATGATTTATCTGATTATCCTGATACCACTCTATATCATTTCAGGTTATCCGCGAGGATATGTGATTTCTGCTCATCGCCGTCAGCATGGTTTCATGCGTACGCTTCAGAAAATCGGTTTTGCCGTGGCAAGTTTCTTCTTCGGTAGTGGTTTGCTGATGTCGCTTCTGCCGGATAGTATCGTTGAATATCATTATACCAGTGGTAGAGTGGAAACGAGGAATGAGGGTAATCCAGTCAATATCGTCATTTTGGGTATCAAGTTTGGTTTGATGATTGCGGGTGTGCTTATTTTCTGTTTCGTCTCAGTTCTGATTATGACTATCGAAACGATTTCGGGTCTCAAGCGTAACTTTAATTGGGCAGCCATGCTGAACAAAGGTAAGAAAGCGCCGGTTGCCGTAGCTGAGGCTCCGATAAATGCAAGAAATGATTAATGTATGAAGATGATAGGTCTATGATATAAATACTAATAAATTACAATATTGCGAGATTTTAAAGTTAAGATGAAAAAGAGGGTGTGTCATAATTCCATGACGCACCCTCCGATGTGAAAGCAATTCCTCAAAGTGAGCACATATATATGCTCTCTAACGAAGCGCTTCTTCATTCATTTTTAATGCTTGGCTGTATATCTATCCAACCGGCAATTGGCATTAGCAAAAGGTTATATAGCCAACCCACAATAAAGTACTAAATTAACCGCTTTCCGTAAGAAAATGCAGAATATATTTGCTTTTTGCACAATTTGCACAAAGATTTATATAAAAATGATCTGTTTTTTGGCAGTTTACTTAAAAATCATTATCTTTGCTCCCACAAATATGGAACAAGGAAGAATGATCCTACTTCGTATAGCAGGCAGGACTACACAGGGCAAAGCATACTTCGGCAAGGCTCTAAGTAATCTTCTGTCAGTAAAAGTAATAATGAGTTTAATTGAGACATGTAAAGCCAAATACAAGTTTCGATTAACCCTAAAAGTGCCCCGATGTTTCTGCTGTCAACATATTTGACGAGAATCACAGAATAATGAGGAACTTGAAATTCTGGATGAAATTAAATAATGAGCCAACTTGAAAAAGTGGCTTGAAAATTTTAATTAACAAATTTTAGTTACAGTCCGTAAGCAAAAGAACAAAGCTTTTCAATTTTGAACTTTTAAAAGTGTGCAAGTAGGCAAATAACGTATGGTTTTCATCTTCTTATCACCTATCTAAGTTTCAATTTGATAGTGCTCTGACTTTTTCAAGTGGACTCAGTTATTATAAATATGAGGCATCTTTTATTCTTAGTATTGTTTGTTTGTTCTTCCTGTACAGAGCCTAACGTAAAAGACATGTTAGGAGATGATTTTAGGTTGTATAAACATACGCCTGCATGGTCTTTAGCAAAGGCTGTTGAAGATGAAGATACTACAGAGATTTCTAAACAAGTTTTACAGATGCATATTTCTGTAGATTATCGAGATCCTGAGTACAAGCAGACTCTTTTGATGTTAGCAACACGTACTAATAAAATAGAATCCGTTAAAAAATTATTAGAGCTGGGAGCTAATCCTAATGCACATAATGACTCCACTAAATACTTTGGACAAAGTGCAGTGTTACTAGCTTGTCGCTTTACTAGACCCTCAAGTAAAATACTTGCTTTATTACTGAAGTATGGAGGAAATCCAAATTCAACAGCTTGTGGAGTTCAGGAGAATGGTTTGGGCGAGATTGTACCAATTAGAGATTTTGCTTTAAGTGCTGCTGTGTTTTCCTCCTTTGAGAAGGTTAAATTATTAGTTGATGCAGGAGCAAACATTAATTATGCAACATCTACTGAAAATTGCGCAATAGAAAATTGTATGATTTTTGATAGGATGGATATTATGTTATATCTTCTGCAAAAAGGAGCAGACTATCGCAGAAAGTTTACAGAAATAGACTTGGATAAGCCTGATTATCCCACTTTTGAAGTAGACATTCTATATAAACTACGTAAATGCGTATATCCAATTGGTTCTAAAGAATATACAGACAAAATGAAAGTCGTTAATTTCTTGAAGAAAAAGGGATTAGATTATTGGAAATCACCAATACCAAGTGGAATGTATGGGGTTATAATGCGTGATATAGCTCCTAAAAACAAAGCAGACTTCGATTATTATATAAAGCATTATTAAAATGGTTTCTTTGATTATTATGATTTTGAATCAAATTCTTTGTGGGAGCCTAAATTTCACCCCTGCACGTTTTGGTCTCTCAAAAGAAGGAAGATACACATGGGTACCATTCTTTTAAGAAAACGTATTTTATAGTTATATTATTGATAAGATTTTTTACGACAAGGAGGGTCATACGGTCTATACGAAACTCGGTAATGGTACGGAGACTACCTATACCTACGATAAGCAGCGTGAACGTCTGCAGGTGATGAACCTTACAGCGGACGGTCAGACAGTGATGGAAAATAGATATCGCTATGATGCTGTGGATAATATCCTCGGTATTACGAATGCTGCCAACCCAACATCTCTGATGAAACTCAACAAGGCAAAGTTAGGAGGAAGGAGTTCGCATACGTATGAATATGACGAGCTGAACCGCCTTGTTCATGCAAACGGTAAGGCAAAAAGTGCAAGTTACGATATGGTAATGTCGTTCAGACGGATGAGTGAACCGCTCACTAAGGTACAGAAGGTGGACTCAACGACAACTGCCAAGTCTTATAACTTTGCTTATAAGTATGAGGACAGTAACCATCCGACGGCTCCGACACAGATTGGTCACGACCATTACACATACGATGTCAACGGTAATCCGATATTGGTGGAGAATGTCAGTCTGAACAGCGAGCGGAGAATGTGTGTTGGTGGGTACGTATATTGCATGGGAAATCCAACGAAATTAATTGATCCTAATGGAAAAGAAACTCATGTCGCATTAAATAAAGATGGTACATATAGTGTTGTTGGCGGAATATTAAATAGAGATAGAAATATTTATATTTTTGATAAAGATAATTATCATAAAAAAGGGTTTAAGACTGCTACAGAACGTCGAGTAGCTTGGTATAAAAATAAGATGAAAGAATCTTGGTATGATAGACACATATCATCAACTTTACATCCAATAGAAAAAGTGTCAAAACAATGAAAGTAATCAAATTTCTATTAGTTTTTGTATTAATCATTATCTCTTTCCTATCAGGGTATATGATTCATAAATCTCAGGACAGTTATAATATTGATGATTTTAAGAAAATACAGAATGAAGTTAAAACCATACAAGAAGATACTGTGTTGTCTTATATAAAAATTACAGACGATCGGATTCCTCATAATGCTGCTTTCTTACCTAAAGGAAATATTATCTCAACAGAAGAGACTGCTGCACAGTTCGGTTATTTAATTGCAAAGGCATTATATGGGAAAGAAATATATAGGCAAATGCCTTTAAATATATATGAGAAGAAAGATGTATGGGATATTACTGGCTCTGTGAATTCTTTGCAAGGTGGAGGATTTTATATGGAAGTAAGTAAGGTCAATGGAGCAATACTTAAGTTAGGACATTATAAATAGAATAGTCTATACCTACGATAGGCTGTGTGATCTTCTGCAAGCGTGAACCTCACGGCAGCAGGCAAAAGTTACAGCATGCAGATGACTTTTGGGCGCATGAGCGAGCCACTTGCCAAGGTTCAAAAGGTGGACTCCACAAAGACAGCATAGTCTTACGACTTCATGTATAAGTACGAAGATAGCAATCACCCCACCGCTCCCACGCAGATAGGGCATGAGCATTACACCTACGATGCCAACGGAAATCCTACCTTAGTGGAGAACGACAGCCTTGGTGCTGAAACAAGGAAAGAGAATGGAAAAATACAACTGACAGTATATGTTCATCCACAAGGAGACGCTGGAAGAAGAGCATACCTTTCTACAGAATCAAACGTAGAAAATATCCTTGGAGTTCATGAATTCAAAGGGCATGGACTCTTGGGAATAGGTAGCTCTCAGCATTGGAAGATACTTCAAATGCAACGAAGGCATCCTTCTTGGAAACAAACAACACCAGCCCTCAGAGAATTATATGAGTATTTAGAAAAGAAAATTCCCTCAGAGTATTATAAACATTAATAAAATGGCATTAGATTATGATAACTAATAAAGAAGTGTACTGTGCGTTATTTATTTTCATAGCAATAACATTAACAGGTTGTCAATCCAATATGGAGTTACCAGCTGAATTAGTAGCAGTAGTGGACAATTATCCCCTAAAATATAATCCTGCTAATTCTCATATAAAATATTCACGAAAAATAAATGTCGTATTTAAAATTAAGAATATGAGTTGGAGAAACTTTTTTATTCCTATTAGCGATGAGAGAGGAAATAAGTATCATTCTTTTATAAAAGTTTCATCTCCAACGAATCACAATGTAATAGTGGGTGCTTATTATTGGCAGAATAAAAGTGTGCTAAATAGTGGAGATAGCATTAGCATTTGTGTCCGATTAATGGAGTCACATTTACGGGATTTAGGCGTGTATGATTTGCCCCCCAAGGATGTGATAAAGCGGATGAGCTTCGAGTACGTTGTTGATGTAAATGATTTAAAAGAAAACGATTATCTTATTCCCAAGTTAAAATTCCATATTTCCAAAAATGTTAAGTATATTTATCAAGAACCTGAAGGGATGTGTGGATAAGTTATTTTTGGATTCCAAATAGGGAGGTGGATAATCGACATACTATTTCAAGTCTACATCAAAGACTTTCAAGTATCTTATACCAATATCATCAATGTCACCCAGAAGAACAATACCGTGTACCGCAAGCAGGTGGAAGAATACGGACACAACCGCCACTTCCACATGCACGACCTTGTTACTGCCGAGACGCTCTACGATGCAGCAGGCAACAAACTGCAAGGCACACAGAATACCTACGAGCTCAAACAGCAGACTGACGCGACGGTATATTTTCCCGCACTCGTCTCTGTAAAGCAGGCTATTTACGACAACAACGGCTCGGGCAGCATGAGCATCACGATGCACAACGGCACAAAACCGTCGGTCTACAATATGACATACGATACTTACCTGCCATACGGAGAGTTGCAGGTGGATGAACATACATCATCTGAGGATATGCCGTATAAGTTCAATGGTAAGGAATTAGACCAGAAAACGGGACTGTATTATTATGGGGCGAGGTATATGAATCCTATTACGAGTATTTGGTATGGGGTAGACCCGATGATGGAAAAATATCCAAATATAGGAGCATATATTTATTGTCATGGTAATCCTATAAAGCTAGTTGATCCTGATGGTAGGGATAATTTTTTTAATTTTGGGGGAATCCTTGTGAAAAATAGTGGACAAACCAATAATATATACGTTATGGTTAGTGGAAAACCTATTCTTATCACAAGATTGGATTTAGGGAATAAGGCTAATAGACAAACTGTTGCAAATATCATTGGCCATTATGCAGCCCAAATAGGAATTTCATACTATGCAAAAGGAGGCAACCCTATAGGAAATAATCCAATCGGCACAGTTGGGCTTTCAGTGAATAATAATTCAAAAGTATTAGCTTTTAATCAGGGGAATAATATATTTGTCAATAAGTATAAGAATAAAATATCAAGCTTATTATCAAATACATATAATTTAGTGAATACATTAGTTCATGAAAATACCCATAAAAAGGGGAAATATGGTTTTAAAAATATTACAAATTTTGAACATGCAAAAGTGTATTCTGCACAATTGGAGCATGCTTCTTTTAGCAAAACAACAAGTGATTTCAAAGAAGCTGTACTTAACCCAATGGCTTCTTATCTTAAAGATGTTATTATTGAAGATGGTGTAAATGATAAACGAGTATTTACACTTATAGAAAAAGCAAATAAGGCAATAAAGGGAAGTGGCTTTAGTTTATCTTTTAGTCGATATTCAAGTGATACTGCAGGATTTAATATTAAAATTAATCAACAGTGAGAACATGACAAAATATTTAGTGTGCATTTTAACAATACTCATGTTGTCATCATGTAAAAAAAGAGAATTACAGGTACTTGTTGCAGGTCAAGATTGCAAATATTGGTTAAAATTATCAGATGAGAGCAAATCTCAGACAATTTATTATTTTGACAGAAGTGGAAAATGGTCTGTTTTTATAAGACCATATAGAAGTAACACTATGAAAAAATATAATGGAGGTGATGTTATGCTTGTTGAGAAATGGTCAGTAATTGATGATTCTATTCTAAATATAGGCGGAATAGGATATGCAGTAACAAGAATTAGTAACAAAATGATAATAATAAAAAATAAACATTTCAAAGATACCTTGGTTTATTTACCATCTCCTCCCTCTATAGAGGAAAATAATTCAGATTAAGATGGATACACAATCGCTATCAAAAGGGAATCCTTCCCAGCTCGGTGGTATGTTCAAACACAGCTATACCTACGATGATTTAAATCGTTTGGTGTATGCCAGTGGTAAGGCCAAGCGTGCATCGTATGACATGGTGATGTCGTTCGGACGGATGAGTGAACCACTGACGAAGGTACAGAAGGTGGACTCAACGACGACAGCCGGGTCTTATAACTTTGCTTATAAGTATGAGGACAGTAACCATCCGACGGCTCCAACGCAGATTGGTCACGATCATTACACATACGATGCCAACGGTAATCCTACGCTGGTAACGAACGACTCTACGAATACTACCCGTGAGATGCACTGGGATGAGGACAACCGCTTGATGGTACTCTCTGATTGTTGCAAAAAATACATGGTCATTAAAAGAATGAATATGAGACTATTTCTATACGTATTGGCATCGTTTTTTGTCATAAATTTAACGGCATGCAGACCAGAACAAAATGTACAAGGTAATATGAACAATCAAGTCAGTAGTCAAGTAAAATCTGTAGTTGATGAATACGCAAAGCGCCATCCTAAATATAAATCTTTGATTTTTATTACAGACTTTGAATACAATTGGAGAAATGGATATAAACGTAATAATGTAATCTTACTTGGTCCATCTTTGTATTGTTTACCTTCAAAATATAGATTATATCCTTCCCAATTGCAGTATTATAAGGATAAGCTAATATTTATCCAGTCATCTTCTGGCTTTCTTTATGAACAATCGAATATTCTAAAGACTTATAATAAAAACAAAACGAATATTGATAAATGTAACGATAACATTGCATTTTTCCTGAAGGAAGCTTCTGCATACCGGATTAAGGATAATGGAACTATAACAAAAATATCAGAAAGACCTGATACTATCCTATTGAAAAGGAGAGTTGAGTTTCATGCTCCACCAATAAGAAACCGTAATATCAAAAGTAACCAATGAGATACATAGTAGGCTATGCGGAGAATTGTCTACTCTTTTACAATGATTACATTATAAAATGACGTAATAGTTTTTATAAAGAGGTTTTTGAAGAAGATTACACGCATGATGCCAACGGTAATCCAACACTGGTAACGAACGACTCTACGAATACTACCCGTGAGATGTACTGGGATGAGGATAATCGGTTGATGGTTCTCTCTGACAACGGTAAGACAAGCCGTTACACTTACAACGCTGCCGGTGAACGTATCATGAAGAGTTACGGTACGATGGAGGGTGTGTATATCAATGGTGCACCACAGGGAATCACGTTCCACGAGACGGATAACTTCACGCTCTACCCTGCTTCGATAATCAGCATCAACAAGAACCGCTTCACAAAGCATTACTTTATTGGTGACAAACGAGTTGCATCAAGGATAGGAACGGGTCTGTTCAATAACGTCTATGGGCGTAACGGCTCATACGTAACGGCTGGTCAGCAGGATTATGCTGAGCGTATGAATCAGATTCAGAAGCAGAAAGAGGCATACTATAAGCAGCAGGGCATTGCACCAGGTGTACCGACAGAAAAGGGTGCGTACGGCGCGATGATGCTACTACAACTCGGAAAGACCTACGAGCTTCCGGGTGGAAAATTGTAAAAGGAGTGGATAAAATTACGAAAAACATTAATGATGTATTGTTAAATAGTGAATCTGATAATGGTTATAAAGCGCAATTATATAAAAGAACAAATCATGGACATGTAGAATTTGTTTATGCTTTTGCTGGTACAGACGATTGGAGTGATGTTGTTGACGACATAGACCAATACTATGGAGGAAGCCCAAATCAGTACAAAATGGCAGTTGCAAACGCAGAGATATTATCAAGTATATTGAAAGAAAAGTATGGCAATAATGTAGATTTTGCATTTGTTGGTCATTCTCTTGGTAGTGGAGAGGTGGCAGCAGCAAGTATGGCAACTGGTTTTGATGCAATTACATTCAATCCAGCAGCTGTAACAAGTGATGATTTATTAGGGAATCCTAGTCATATTACCAATAATATCGCATTAGGAACGAAATTATTTACTATTTGGGGAAAAGACGTTTATTATGGTGGGGACATGTTACATAATTTCCAGTCAAATACTAATGTAGATATACCAGGTGCTATAAATTACATTCAACTTGGGACTGGTGCAACTCATACAATTGATGATTTCTACAACTATTTTTATAAGGATCATGACGAATAAACTATTTGTATTTTCTTTTCTTGTTCTGTTAACATCGTGTGGTTTACCTTATGTACACAAGGTTCAACTAACTAAAGATGACTTATCATGGATTGACCATTACCATGATACAGATACACTTGTGTTCACATCAAACAAGGGGGTGGATACGTTAACATTAATTTCAATGCGAGTTTCAAACCCAAGGAATACCTTTGTATTTGACCCAGAAGGAGTTAGATGGTATAATGGCTCCCATGAATTTCATGGGAATGCATATGTTGAGATGAAATTAAGACATTCCGGTACATCATTTGTCGTAGGATTTTATATTCGAAGAAATAAAAATACAGATCCTCTACGTTATAGCATAATATTTGGTGAAAAAAGCACTTCATATGAAAATGTCCAATTTTCTCAATATCAGATACATGGATGTAAATTAGATAGTTGCCTTGTGATTAATTCAAACAACATGAATAATAATTTAGGTGATCAGCCTCATCTTGAAGTAAAGTCTATTGTTTGGAATAAGTCATTGGGGCTTGTCCAATATGAACTAAATCATAATATCACATATACAATAAAGATGTGATGTATCAGATAATTATAATACATATTCTGATTATTGTATATTAGAAAAATATATTGGTGATAATAAAACAATTATAGATTTTATGGCAACACAAGCTGTAGGAGGTGGCTCTCTTGATTTTTCTGTTGGTCCTTTATTAGAAGACTATCAAAGATATGGTGCTTCTGGAGATGCTGTAGCCCCTTCCCTAGTTTACTTCCTTCCAGAGGGAGACAATGTTGCTCATAATCAATTTAATTTTGGTAACTTTTTATATGGATTTAGTGGTCGTCAACTTGGTGTAGCATTATCAATGTTAAAAATAGGTGGTCACATTAATAGTCTTGTAAATTCCGCACAGAATGGTTACAAGCCCCAGTTGGATTCTTCTGATGATCAATACTCCATTGAAAAAGGATATTTCTATTCTCATAAAGGACCAAAAGTAGGTTTTATAGCCTATGAGATAAATGTGCCAACTTATAGGAAAGGTGCAGCGAGGAAATTAATAGGAAAATTTTATGACAAAATAAGAAGAAAGTAATAATATGAATTCTAAGATAAAGATATTGCTTCCATTTATGGTCCTTTTCGCCTTTGGCGACTGTACTTCCGAAGTCAGATATAGTAGTCAAATAATAAACTATGATTATCGTAATTTTGATGGAGTCTTAATCTATAATAGAGATTTTGAAGTTATAATATTTGAGTTATTTAGGGCAAAAGAAAGCGGTCTTGTTTTTGTAGACAGTAATTTAAAAATAATAAAAAAGCCAAGGAACTATATTTTAAAAGACAAAGAGATAATTAAGCTGATTAGGGCTTATAAACGGCTAAAGCTATCATATTGTCGCATAGACTACGATAAAATAATAAGAGTCATATGTAATGGTATAGACTATATAAGAATAAATAAAAATCACAATGACAAAGTATATCTTTTCGATGAGCATAAACATGAGTATAAATATATCGGAAATGATTGGTATGTAAAGAACTATAATGTAACAATCTAGCAACCTATTTACAATAATAAATTGGAGAGTGTGTCTGAATAAAAAAGATATTCGTGTGGTTTCTGAAATGCAAGATTACATTCAAGGAGGATTTGCTTCTGACGGCGTCAGCTATACCAAGGCCGCGATGAGGGACATTGACGGTGATGGACATCCAGATATCGTCGTCGTTGACGGAGGGAGGCGGCTCATAGTCTACCGCAACCTTACAGGAAGAACAAACATACTCCGCTCTGTGACGCTTCCTTTCGGTGGACATATCAATATCAACTATGAACAGACAACTCCAAGTTACGATTTGCCGGGATGTCGCTGGGTGATGTCATCGGTTGAGACGACAGGTGGATACAATAAGAAGAAAGTCTATTGGTATGACTCCTGTCATTTCTTCTTTTTACAATAGCGATGCTAATAACGGAAAAGGAAGTTGGGCTATAGGTAGTATTATAGACACTAATGATAAAGCTGGTGCATCGGGGCTGAAATGGTCAGATGTAGAAAATGCTTTTGATATGTATCAGTCACGCTCTATTCATGTTATTCAGCATGAGGGATTTTCAACTAAAAATGCTGAAAAATATGGGTATATGTTAGGAAGACATTCATTGCCTAAGCATGGTCGTGATAAAATTATCAATTTTGCCGCATTATTTTCTTCTTTGTTTAGTCATTAAAGTTTTATTAGGATGGGAATCCCATCCTAATAATTATAAAATCGAAAAATCAATATGAAAAAAGTAATATTTATAATTATTGTCATTATCCCAGTTTTATTACAATATTTTTTTGGTAAAACACGATTATACTATTATAATAGTTATAATTTGTTTTTATTAATAAATGAGAAGAATATCACAAATGGAGAACTAAAAATAAGCAAAAATATATTTAGTTTTAAAAACAAAATAGAATTTGGACATTACGGAGAATTGCCTATATTTTATATGGTACCTAAAAATGGACAAATATACATATGTGATTACCGTAATAATATAACGAAGATACATAGCGAAGATATTTACTTATATTATACAAAAAATGATGTAAAGACAAAACTGTCAGACAAGATAATCTATATAACCTGGGACGTGATACCTGTAATTTATGATGCAGAGAAGAAAACAATTTTAAATGTCCAAAGATTATTATAAATGTTTTTTAAGGGTGCATTCTATAATTTTTCTTGCGTTTAAAAATGCACCTTTCTCTTATTTTTCTTCTTTAGATTCCTAAGACTTAGCCGGCTCCCAAACATTTAGAGAATTCAATAGCTATATTCAACGAGTGTCTGAGAACAAAGAAAATATTGCATCTATTTTAAATTCTAAAGATTACACAGATGGACAAAAAAAGCGTATTATTGACAACTATTGGAAACAATATCAAGGAGGGAAAAAAATACCAAGTAATTAAACTTTTCACTATGGTACTCACTTTATTTTATACAATCTCTTGTAATTCAAATCAAATTTTTTTTGACGAAAAAAGACAACAGATTGTATCTTGTTATACTATTGTGGCATTAGATGTTTTGGATTTAAAAACTGGAGATATTTATTTTGTAGAAAAAATTACCGATAATACGGCTGGGGCTAAGGTCATAAATTTAAATAGTCTCCCTAAAAATTATAATGTTTACCAGAATTCGCATAATAATCCTTTGTGGTGTAAGTGCTTTATTAAGCCTAATAGAATATATGAAATTGTAAATATTTCAATTGGAGATGCTGGTAGATGGAAAATTAGGTTATCTTCAGACAATAATGGGAAACTTCATTCTGTACCCGTAGATAAAAGTGTATAGATGAATATATATAGTATAAAAGATCATAATCGTGAGTTGATTCTGCACATATCGGGTGACGACAGCCATCCTACTGCCCCTACGCAGATTGGGTATGAACATTACACTTACGATGCCAATGGAAATCCTACCTTAGTGGAGAACGACAGCCTTGGTACCGAACGGAGAATGTATTGGGATGAGCACACATCCTCAGAGGAGATGCCGTATAAGTTTAATGGTAAGGAATTAGACCAGGAAACGGGACAGTATTATTATGGGGCAAGGTATATGAATCCTGTGACGAATCTTTGGTATGGAGTGGATGCTTTAGTAGAAAAATATCCCAATTTATCAAGTTATAATTATTGTGCAAATAACCCAGTAAAGTTAATTGATAAAGATGGTAACGATTGGCTTAAAACAGATAAAAAATATTTCTATGATCCTTTAGTTACAAGTCAAGAAGATGCAACTAATAAGTATGGAAAAGAAACCAAATACTTATTTGCAGCGGGAACTCTATTTGCAAAGAGTGGAACAGATTCTTATGATTTGGAAGTTGGAGGTCATGTAAAAGATACCCATACTGGTGAATATATTGCAGGACAAATTAGTACACCGGCTGGAAGTACCATTGTCAACAATAATGCATATTTTAACCGTGATGAACTGAACTTTAGGGAAAAATGGGCTCAAACAGACAATTGTATAGGCAAACTTTTATATGGAATGGCCAATGATATCTTTGTTACAGCGCAAATTTTCGACTTTGGTAATTGGGCTGGTTCTGGAGCAACCAATCCTCTTACAGGTGCTGAAGTTCAATTTTATAATATTGATGGAAGTCCAAATTATAAACCTGCGAATGCTATAGTTCCAACATTAGCTACAAAAGGCGTAGGAGGCTTAGGTGATATTGCAGAAAAAAATATGGGAAAAGTAGCTAAGAATGTGATGAGTAGTTTTAATAAACTAAATGCAGCATAGTTTAGCTCAAGTTTCAATAAGAGTTTTGCTGGCTTCTCTCCAAAAGTAAGAGGTTTTTTGAATCGTTGGTATAATAAAGGAATTGAATATCTTAACAATCCTCAAAGAGCTGTTTCTACAGCAAATACTGTATCCAAAAAAGTAAAAATAACGATACGGAATAGTAATAGACAAAAGGTGCGTAGACATGTAAGTTATCATGCTTACATACCTTTACTAAAATTTAACAATATTGTTATGAACAAAATAATAAAAATATTATCAA
>OIWS01000868.1_pt1 | contig 34631 bp, 27 predicted proteins | sample 1587611 | NCBI WGS metagenome assembly OIWS01 (sample SAMEA3888919, study PRJEB22519) | human gut metagenome | biome: human gut; feature: human-associated habitat; material: faeces | place: Denmark | collected 2010 | reverse complement strand
TCTCCGTTGTTCCAGCAGGGAGAATCTTGAACGTTGTTGAAGAAGCGGCGTTAGGAAAACCATCGTTTACGATGAAGTTTCCAGCTCCATCGACAGTGATTGCTGTACCTGCAGCGCTCGTTGCTACAGTGGTTTGCCCCTCGGCATTAATAGCGATGATTTGAGGCACGCTTTTGTCGTTGGTGTAGACTTTTCCGTCGAAACCAATGCCCCAACGGGCATTGCCGGCTGTAGGCAGACCCTCGGTCACCTTCCAGTCCTGCGTCAAAGTCTGTGCATTCATAGCCATGGCTGTCGATGCAATGGTCAAGCCAGCCAACAGAATGTGTTTAAAAGACTTTCTCATAAAAAAGATTTTAAGTTAATAAATGATGTGTATTCTGTATTTTTCTTTGTTCTTTTTCGGTTAGGTTATTACTAAACTGCGTAAAGATATGAAATTTCTTTGAGAAACAAGCATCGGGAACAAGTTTTTAACTTATTTAACCCACAGAATGAGCGGCAACTGCCGCGGTAACGGAACAGGCATCCCAGGCGAACGTCAAAAAAGCGCGTTGAGGATGCTAAAAAAACGTATAATTTGCTTGGTGGTGTTAAATATCGCTAATTATAAGACAGTTTTTGAGCCGTTGAAACCAAATGTTTGTGCATTTGTCTATTAATAAGTATATTTGCAGACGGAAATGGAGGGGGCGGAAGTCTTCTCCATTGTTTTATTAATACATCAACAATTGAAGAATGATTGACAAAAGCGCGCTGACAGCAGTCTTGGAGCGAGGAATGGAAGGCACCGACCTTTTTCTCGTCGACGTCAGAATCAGCAAGGACAACAACATCGTGGTGGAAATCGACAGCGACACAAGTGTGGACATAGATGAGTGTATCCGCCTTAACCGACTTGTTGAGAGCGAGTTTGACCGCGACGAGGAAGATTATGAACTTGAAATCGGCTCAGCCGGACTGACATCGCCACTGCGCGTAGAGCGCCAGTATCACAAGAACGAAGGCAACGAGGTTGAAGTGCTTACCGCCGACGGTCGCAAGCTCAAAGGCATCCTCAAGAGTGCCGACGCCGACGGCTTCGTGCTTACGGTGGTCAAGAAAGTGAAACCCGAAGGCGCCAAGCGTCCGGTGGAGCAGGAGGAAGACCTCCGCTTCGGTTATAACGAAATAAAATATACAAAATACGTAATCCAGTTTTAAGACATTATGGCAAAGAAAGAGGAAACCATAAGCATGGTAGACAGCTTTTCGGAGTTTAAAGAGCTGAAGAATATCGACAAGACCACAATGATCAGCGTGTTGGAGGAATCGTTCCGCAACGTGCTGGCAAAGATGTTTGGATCGGACGAGAATTTCGTCGTAATTATGAACCCAGACAAGGGCGACTGCGAGATTTATCAAAACCTCACGGTAGTGGCCGACGGCGCTGTAGAGAATCCGAGCATGCAGATCGGTCTTACCGACGCCCGCGAGATTGACCCGGAATGCGAGATCGGCGAGGACGTTACGAAAGAAATCGTTTTTGAGAAATTCGGCCGCCGCGCCATCCTGACACTCCGTCAGACGCTCGCATCCAAGATACTCGATCTTCAGAAAGACGCCATCTATACCAAGTTCAAGGCAATGGAAGGCGAGATTGTAGTAGGCGAGGTCTACCAAATCTGGAAACGCGAAGTGCTTGTTCTTGACGAGGAGCACAACGAGCTCATCCTCCCGAAGGAAGAGCAGATTCCGAGCGACCGTTACCGCAAGGGCGAAACCATCCGCGCCGTCATCAAGGAAGTGCAGAACGCCAACAACAACCCGAAGGTGATAATTTCGCGCACAAGCCCTGAATTCCTTCGCCGTCTGTTTGAAATTGAGGTGCCGGAGATTCACGACGGACTCATCCTGCTTAAAGGCATCGCCCGCATCCCTGGCGAGCGCGCCAAGATAGCCGTAGAGTCGTATGACGACCGCATCGACCCGGTCGGCGCATGCGTCGGCGTGAAAGGCTCACGTATCCACGGCATTGTGCGCGAGTTGCGCAACGAGAACATCGACGTGATCAACTACACAACGAATCCCGAACTCTACATCCGCCGCGCCCTCAGCCCTGCCAAGGTGTCGTCAATCCGCATCAACGAGGAAGAGAAGTGCGCCGAGGTGATGCTGCTTCCGGAAGAGGTGTCGCTTGCCATCGGAAAAGGCGGTTTGAGCATCAAGCTTGCCACAATGCTGACCGGCTACCAGATCGACGTTTACCGCTTCACAGAGGACAGCGACGACATTTATCTTGATGAATTCAGCGACGAAATCGACAGCTGGGTTATCGACGCCCTCAAAGGCATCGGCTGCACCACGGCAAAAGCCGTCCTCAACATGCCACGCGAGCAGATAATCGACAAAGCCGACCTTGAGGAAAGCACCGTCGACCAAGTGCTCGATATATTGAAAGCGGAATTTGAGGATTAACAACAGGAAACTTAACAAGCAATATGCCAATAAAGATAAGCAAAGTAGCAAACGATTTGAATGTGGGGATTCCTACGCTGGTGGAATTTCTGCAGAAACACAATCAGGAGGTCGGCGATCCCGGCAACCTGAACCTTCGCATCTCCGACGAGCAGCACGAAATGCTGGTGCGCGCGTTTAAAAACGACAAAGACTTGAAGTCGAAGTCGGAGCGCTATGCCTCGGAGCGTCAGAAGGACAAAGTGAAAAACAAGGCATCGCAAGAGCCTAAAAAGCCGGAGCAGATAAAGACTGTTGTGGAAACCGTGCAGAAGCCGAAGATTCTCGGCAAAATCGAACTCGACAAGCACAACAACCCGGTCGTTGAAGAGAAGAAGCCAGAGCCCAAGCCAGCACCTGCGCCCGCACCCGCACCCGCACCGAAACCTGCGCCGAAGCCGGAACCTAAACCAGAGGTAAAGAAAGAGGTAAAGGAAGAGGTTAAGAAGGCGGAGTTGAAAGTGGAGGCAAAGCCAGCTCCGCAGCCGGCGCCACAGCCACAGAGCGCGCCGAAAGCCGCAGCGCCTGAGGTTTCGGAATCCAACGAAATCAAGACTGTCGTGGCAACAATCGCCGCTCCTAAGATTCTCGGTAAAATCGACCTTGACGCCATCAACCAGTCGACCCGTCCGAAGAAGAAGTCGAAGGAGGAAAAGCGTAAAGAGCGCATCGCCAAGGAAAAACAAGCCAACGGAGGAGCAAACGCCGACAGCGAGAAGCGCAAGCGCAAACGTATCGGCAAGGAGAAAGTCGACATTGAGCATCCGGGCGGACAGCAAGCCGGCGGACAGAAGCAAGGTGGAGGCAACAACGACAGCCGCCGCAACAAGAACAAGAACGCCGACCGTCCGAACAGCAAGGCCAAGCGCCACATAAAGGCAGAGGTCAGCGAAGAAGACGTGCAGAAGCAGGTTAAGGAAACACTTGCGCGCCTCACCAACAAGCCTCAGAAGAAGAGTGCTAAATGGAGAAAAGAGAAGCGCGAGGCTTTTGAAGAGCGCGAGCGCGAGGAAGCCGCATTGGAGGCAAAGGAAAGCAAGACGCTGCGCATCACAGAATTCGTGACAGCCAACGACTTGGCACTGATGATGGATGTGCCGGTCAACAAGGTTATCGCCACATGTATGAATATCGGCGTGATGGTTTCCATCAACCAGCGACTCGATGCTGAGACCATCAACCTTGTAGCAGAAGAATTCGGTTTCAAGACAGAATATATCAGTGCGGAAGTGTCGGAGGCAATCAACGAGGAGGCCGACTCCGAGGAAGATTTGCTGCCGCGTCCGCCGATTGTGACCGTGATGGGACACGTAGACCACGGTAAGACATCGCTGCTCGACTACATCCGCAACGCCAACGTTATCGCCGGCGAGGCTGGTGGCATCACGCAGCATATCGGAGCCTACAACGTGAAGCTTGAGGACGGCCGCCGCATCACGTTCCTCGACACCCCGGGCCACGAGGCATTTACGGCGATGCGTGCCCGCGGAGCCAAGGTGACGGATATCGCCATCATCATCGTTGCCGCCGACGACAACGTGATGCCGCAGACCATCGAGGCAATCAACCACGCCTCGGCAGCCGGTGTGCCAATCGTGTTTGCAATCAACAAGATAGACAAGCCAGCCGCCAACCCTGACAAAATCAAGGAGGAGCTTGCCAATATGAACTACCTCGTGGAAGACTGGGGTGGAAAATATCAGTCGCAGGAAATCTCAGCCAAGAAGGGTATCGGCGTTAAAGAACTGCTCGACAAGGTGCTTCTCGAGGCAGAGATGCTCGACCTTAAAGCCAACCCCAACCGCAAGGCAACAGGCTCGATTATCGAGTCGTCGCTCGACAAGGGTCGCGGCTATGTGGCAACCGTGCTTGTGAGCAACGGAACGCTGCGTGTGGGCGACATCATGGTGGCAGGAACAAGCTATGGCAAGATCCGCGCCATGTTCAACGAGCGCAACCAGCGCATCACGGAGGCAGGCCCTGCGGCACCGGCATTGGTGCTCGGCCTGAACGGTGCGCCGACCGCCGGCGACACGTTCAACATTCTGGACACCGACCGCGAGGCACGCGAGATAGCCACACGCCGCGAGCAGTTGCAGCGCGAGGTCAAGGAGCGCACCCGCCGTATGCCTGGCCTCGACGACATTGCCCGCCGCCGCGCGTTGGGCGAGTTCCACGAGTTGAACCTTATCGTCAAAGGTGACGTTGACGGCTCAATCGAGGCGTTGAGCGATTCGCTTATCAAGCTGTCGACACCGGAGGTTCAGGTCAATGTAATCCACAAGGCCGTGGGTGCGATTTCGGAGAGCGACGTTACGCTTGCTGCCGCATCCGACGCCGTTATTATCGGCTTCCAGGTGCGTCCGTCGGTAGCCGCCCGCCGTCTGGCAGAGAACGATGGCGTCGACATCCGTCTCTACTCAATCATCTACGATGCAATCGAGGAGGTTAAAGACGCAATGGCAGGAATGCTCTCGCCGGAGCTCAAAGAAGAGGTTACCGGTACGGCAGAAGTGCTTCAAACCTACAAGATATCGAAGGTCGGCACGATTGCAGGCTGTATGGTGCGCGAGGGCAAGGTGAAACGCACGAGCAAAGTGCGCCTTATCCGCGACGGCATTGTCATCTACACGGGCGAGCTCGGCTCTCTGAAGCGTTTCAAGGACGATGTCAAGGAAGTGTCGTCGGGCTACGACTGCGGTCTTAACATCGCCAACTACAACGACGTGAAGGAAGGCGACATGATTGAAGCCTACGAAGAAGTAGAGGTTTCAAAAACGCTGTAAACGCAGGCAATGCGGACAGTGAGTGTCAACATCGGAACTAATCTCGGCGACCGTGAGGCAAACTTGCGCCGCGCCGTTGACGAGATAGCCCGCAGCGTTGGCAGCACCCCGCGAGTCTCAAGCATATACGAATCTGAAGCATGGGGTTATCAGTCTGATAACCCCTTTTTCAATATCGCTGTCGAGTTTGAGAGCGACTTGCCCGTCGGGCGTCTGCTCGACATCTTCCAGCGCATCGAGCGCGAGGCGGGAAGTTCCAGCCACCGCAATGCCGACGGCAGTTATGCCGACCGTCAGCTTGACATCGACATCGTGTATGCCGGCGATGAGGTTGTCGACACCGCCACTGTCGTCCTGCCTCATCCACGGATGGACAAACGCGAGTTTGTGCTGGCACCGCTCTGCGAGTTGTCGCCCGGGTGGCGGCATCCCGTCAGCCTGCTGACGGCTGCAGAAATGCTTGCCCGTCTGCGCACAACCGACAAAACAGACAGAAAATAGGACATTAAGAATGAACATTTCAATTTCCGGCAATGTTGGAAAGACAGATAAAAATGCGTAACTTGCGCACACAAAACGAAAGAAGCGAATGAAGATAGGAACAATTGACTTGGGAGAGCGCCCGGTGCTGCTGGCACCGATGGAAGACGTGACCGATCCGTCGTTCCGTCTCATCTGCAAAGAGCAGGGAGCTGATATGGTCTACACGGAATTCGTGTCGGCCGACGCCCTTGTGCGCAACATCAACAGCACCACCCGCAAACTCCACACCAACGCCGCCGAGCGGCCTGTGGCGATACAAATCTACGGCAAGGAGGTGGAACCGATGGTGGAGGCTGCAAAAATCGCCGAGGCAGCCGGTCCCGACGTCATCGACATCAATTTCGGATGTCCGGTGAAGAAGGTGGCGTCGAAAGGCGCGGGGGCAGGAATGCTCCGCGACGTGCCCAAGCTGCTGCAAATCACGCGTTCGGTGGTCGATGCGGTGAAGTTGCCCGTGACGGTCAAGACCCGTCTGGGGTGGGACTGCGAAAACAAAATCATCACCACGCTCGCCGAGCAGCTGCAGGACTGCGGCATCCGTGCGCTTACAATCCACGGCCGCACCCGCAGCCAGATGTATACCGGCGACGCCGACTGGACGCTTATCGGCGAGGTGAAGCGCAATCCCCGCATCACGATACCGATTGTCGGCAACGGCGACATCACGACGCCAGAGGGCTTGAAAACGGCTTTTGACCGCTATGGAGTGGATGCCGTGATGGTTGGCCGCGCCTCGATAGGCGCTCCGTGGATTTTCCGCGAAATGAAGCACTATCTGCTTCACGGCACCGCGATAGAGATACCGGCGTCGGAGAAGATGGCGCTGCTCCGCCGCCAGATTGCGGAGAGCATCGAAGGCATCGATGAGTTGAGAGGCATTCTCCACATCCGCCGTCATCTTGCCGCGTCGCCGCTCTTCAAGGGTATCCCCAATTTCAGGGAAACGCGCATCGCAATGCTTCAGGCAAAGACGTGGGCAGAGCTCGACGACGTGCTGCAACGCATAGAAACTGATTATTTACATATTTAGAAACAAGCGACGTTATGAAGAAATTCTTTTTGGCTATCATCACCCTCTGCTGCGCGGCAGCGGTAAATGCCACTCCACACACCATCAATGTGGGCGAATTCAACGAACTGGTGGTTAACGACGGCATCAACGTGGTCTATTCCAACAATGCCGACTCAGTGGGCATCGTGGCGTTTGACATCGAGAAGGAATACACATCCTACATTATGGCAGAGCGTTCGAAGGGCAGACTGAAAATACAGCTCGACCCTGCAGCAATCACTGTCAAGACACTGCCTACGGTCTATGTCTATTCGTCGTATCTGTACAAGGCAGAGAATACAAAAGACAGCACCCTGACGCTGCGTAAAGTGGCTCCTGGGGCTAAAATCGACATACAGCTTCAAGGCAACGGCACAATCATTGCCAACGGTCTCGACGCTATCAACATCAACCTTAAACTGCTCACGGGAAAGGGTAAAATCATAACATCGGGCAAATGTGAGAACTTGTCGATAAAGAATGTGGGCACCGGCGAGATTCAAGCCGACGAGGTGGCGGCGAAACACGTGAAATGCACGCTGATGGGCACCGGTGCAATAGGTTGCGCCTCTAAAGAAACGCTCTCCGTGAAGGGCGTAGGCTCAGGAAAGGTGTACTATATCGGGAAACCTGTCATCACCAAGAGCAAGCTGTCGAATGTGAAAATCGTGCAGCTCGAAGGCGGTGTCGAGACAGAAGCCACCGATGTGATTGAAGACAATGAGCCGGAAACAGTGGCTGCCGAAGACCTGGAAACCACCGACAACGGCACTGGTCTGCTCGACTTGATGGAAGTGCCGGAGCCGGCAGTCGTAAACCGAGAATAGGCGCGTGGAAGAAACCGAACTTAAACTGAAAACAGCGCGCACGCTGAAGTGGAACACCATCGACAAATTCGCGTCGCAGGTGTTCTACGGCGTCACGGGCGTCGTGCTTGCCAACCTGCTCTCGAAGGAAGACTTCGGGCTGGTCGGCGCTATGCTTGTGTTTCAGGCGTTCGCATCACTGTTTGTCGACAGCGGATTCTGCGCGGCGCTGATACAGAAAAAATCGCCTACTGAAACAGACTATTGTACGGTTTTTTATTTCAACCTCGGCATCAGCATCGCCATTTATGGCATCCTATGGGCGTGTGCGCCGTTGATTGCCGACACCTTCGGCGACCAGCGTCTGATAAGCTTGTCGAGGGTGATGTTTCTGTCGTTTATCATCAACGCCACCGCCCTTGTGCAGACCAACCGCATGATGAAGCAGATGACGATGGCGCGCGTGGCGATAGCCAACTCGCTGGGACTTGTCGTGTCGGGAGCCGTGGGCATCTGGCTTGCCGTGGAAGGCTACGGCGCATGGGCAATCGTGTGGCAGACCATTGTGCTCGCCACCGTCAAATCGGTCTTCCTGTGGACGACAACGGGCTGGCTTCCGCGCACGGGGTTCAGCATGGCGTCGCTGCGATCGGTGTTTTCCGTTGGCAGCGGAGTGATGGTGTGCTCATTTCTCAACACATTGTCGCTCAACGCCTACTCGTTTATCATCGGTGCTTACTACAACCTTGCCAAACTCGGATGCTACACGCAAGCCGACAAATGGAGCAAGATGGGCATACAGTCGATAGCGCAGATACTGACGGCGTCGTTCCTGCCGGTGCTCAGCGGTTTTCAGGATGACAGGGAGCGGTTGCTGCGCGCCATGCGCAAGATGAACCGCTTCACCGCCTATCTTGTCTTTCCTCTGCTGCTGTTGCTCACGACGTGTGCCGAACCGATATTCCACATCCTTTTTGGCACGAAGTGGGATGAAGCCATAATCCTGTTTCAGATACTCGCCGTGCGCGGCATCTTCATTGTGCTTGCCACCAACATCAACAACTACATCCTCGGACTCGGGCGTTCGCGCTCGCTTGTGGTCTACGAATCGGTCAAAGACGCATTGATGATAGTCGCCATCGTGGTGACCATCCCCATGGGCATAACGGCTATGATTTGGGGACAGTTTGTGGCATCGGCGCTGTTCTTTGTCTATGCCGTGATTGTGGCTGGTCGCATCGTAGGCTATCCGACGCGCAACGTGGTGGGCGACATCCTTCCGTATGCCGTCATTTCGGGCGCTGTGGCTGCGGTTCAGTGCCTTGTGCTTGTCGGCATTGCGAATCCGTGGCTCAACATCCTTGCGCAGACATCTGTGTGCTTCGCGCTCTATTATGTGGCAAACCGCTTCCTCAATTCAACAATTCAGCGCGAAGTGCTGGGCTATGCCCTTGGCCGTTTCCGCAAAAAGAAGGAAGGTCGTAAGGGGTAGAAATTGGAAATTTTGTGATTTTTCACGTGTGACTCCTTGGAATTTTGTGATAAAATAGGCCACAAGGGCTGTAATTTTGTGATTTTTCGCATATATTTGCTTGGAATTTTGTGATTTAACGCTATCTTTGCAAAAGAAAAATGTGTTGATTATGAGATTAATGCGGAGAAAAATAGACGACTTTCTCAAAGAATGGAAGGAAAACGAGGATCGATTGCCTCTTATCGTCAAAGGAGCGCGGCAGATTGGCAAGACGGCATCCATCATGCAATTTGCAAATGACAACTATAGGAATGTGGTTGCCATCAATTTTGTTTTACAGCAGAAATTCAAGTCGATATTTGATGACGGCTATGATGTGGACAGTGTTGTGCGCAACATCACGCTTATCAACCCCAATATAGAATTAGAACCGGGCAACACGATTTTCTTTTTCGATGAGATGCAGGACTGCCCTGTTTGCGCCACAAGTCTTAAGGCATTCAAAATAGATGGTAGGTATGACGTGGTCTGCTCTGGCTCGCTTATGGGCATTAATTATCAGGAAATAGAGTCTAACAGTGTGGGCTACAAAGAGGATTATACAATGCATTCCATGGATTTTGAGGAGTTTCTATGGGCAAAAGGTTATGATTCAGCGTTTGTAGAGCGACTGTTCGAAAAGATGGTGTCAGTTACACCGTTGTCGAGCTTGGAGATGGATGTGTTGGGAGGGTTGTTTCGCGACTATATGATTGTCGGCGGAATGCCGGCGGTGGTCAGTTTGTTTGTAAAGAAGGGCAATTTCAGCGGCACGCTCAAGATGCAACGGCAACTTCTTCTCGACTATGAGGAGGACATAACGAAGTATGCGCAAGGTCTTGACAAGGGTAAGATAAAGAATGTCTACAACCACATTTCTGTGTTCTTGGGGCAAGACAATAAGAAATTTCAGATCAGCAAGATTGCCCATGGTGCCAGAAGCCGGGAATATGTCGGCACGGTGGAATGGCTTAGTGATGCCGGAATAGTCAATGTGTGCCATTGTCTTGCGCATATCTCCCTGCCGCTTAAGGGCAACTACGATCTGAAATCATATAAGCTCTATTACAAGGATACGGGTTTGCTTGTTGCCTCGCTCGACGAGGAGTCGCAGGAGGATATGCGGGTGAATAAGAATTATGGCACTTACAAGGGTGCTGTTTATGAAAACGTTGTAGGTGATATGTTGGCGAAGCAAGGCTATGATTTGTATTTCTATCGTAATGAAAAATCAACGTTAGAGATGGACTTCTTCATACGCGACATTCAAACATTGATACCCATAGAGGTGAAGGCATCGGACAATGCAACCAAATCGTTGTCAAAGTTGACGGCTAACGACGGCAAATATCCGGATATCCGTTACGGCATTAAATTATGCAATAAGAATATTGGATTTAATGGCAGGTTCTATACTTTCCCATATTTTCTTGCGTTTCTGCTCAAGCGGTTTGTAAGTGAAAAATAGGGGAGGGGTGAGTCTCTTTATCAGTAATATAAGCAAAAACGACACAGCGGCACCGGATGGCGTCGCTGTGTCGTTTTGTCTGTTTGTTGAAACGCTTACAAACGGCGTTTTTCAGGCGGATAGTCGATTGAATAGTGCAATCCGCGCGACTCGTGGCGTTCCTTTGCCTGTCGCATAATCAGGTAGCCCACGTTGATGAGGTTGCGCAGCTCGCAGATTTCACGCGATGCCTTGCTCTGCTTGAACAGACGCTCGGTCTCCTCGTATAGGATGTCGAGGCGGTTCCATGCACGGTCAAGTCGCAGGTTGGAGCGCACGATGCCCACGTAGGTGCTCATGATTTGGTTCACCTCCTTGAGGCTCTGTGTGATCAGCACCATCTCCTCGTTGTGCTGCGTGCCCTCGTCGTTCCATTCCGGCACGTCTTCGCGCAGCGAGTAGTGGGCAATGTTTGCCATCGAATGCTTTGCCGCCGCGTCGGCATAGACCACGGCTTCAATCAGAGAGTTGGAAGCCAGTCGGTTGCCTCCGTGCAGGCCTGTGCATGAGCATTCACCCACGGCATACAGGCGTTGGATTGAAGAGCATCCGTTGAGGTCCACCTTGATGCCACCGCACAGGTAGTGTGCAGCCGGCGCCACAGGGATATAGTCTTTCGTAATGTCGATGCCGAGGCTCAGACACTTGGCGTAAATGTTTGGGAAGTGGTGTTTCGTTTCTTCCGGGTCTTTGTGGGTCACGTCGAGCCACACATGGTCGTCGCCTCGCATCTTCATCTCGTTGTCGATGGCTCGCGCCACGATGTCGCGTGGGGCGAGCGACAGGCGCGGGTCGTATTTCTGCATGAATTCCTTGCCGTCCATTGTGCGCAGCACGGCGCCGTAGCCACGCATAGCCTCAGTGATGAGGAACGAAGGGCGGTCGCCCGGATGGTATAGTGCAGTTGGGTGGAACTGAATGAATTCCATATCCTTTACGGTACCTTTTGCGCGGTACACCATTGCGATGCCGTCGCCGGTTGCCACCATCGGGTTTGTTGTCGTGGTGTAGACCTGACCGATGCCGCCGGTTGCCATCACTGTCACTTTCGACAGGAAAGTCTCCACTTTTCCGGTTTCGGGGTTGAGGATATATGCTCCGTAGCAAGTGATGTCGGGAGTGCGTCGCGTCACGATTTTACCCAAATGATGCTGGGTTATGATTTCAACGGCGAAGAAATTCTCAAACACGTCGATGTTGGGGTGACTTTTGAGGGCGCGCACGAGACTCTGCTGGATTTCGGCGCCTGTGTTGTCGGCGTGGTGCAGGATGCGGAACTCCGAGTGTCCGCCCTCGCGGTGCAGGTCGAACTCACCGTCTTCCTTGCGGTCGAAATCAACGCCCCACTTGAGCAGTTGGTTGATTTGTTCGGGAGCGCCTTTCACCACCTTCTCCACGGCAGCGCGGTCACTGAGCCAGTCGCCGGCAATCATAGTGTCTTCTATGTGCTTGTCGAAGTTGTCGACTTTGAGATTTGTCACTGAAGCCACACCGCCTTGTGCATAAAAAGTGTTGGCCTCTTCTATGTCCGATTTGCAGATTAGCGCCACACGGCCTGTCTCTGCCACTTTCAGCGCGAAACTCATTCCCGCTATTCCGGACCCGATTACGAGATAGTCATATTTACGAACCATGACAAAATGATTTTTTATCAACGCAAAAGTACGCAAAAACCGACTATACTACAAAAAAATTTCAGAGCTTTTGTCGCTATTTTATCGGCAGCTCGATGCGGAACGTGGTTCCGGCGCCGATTTCCGACCACTTGACGAAGATGCGTCCGCCGTGATATTCCTCAATTATCCGCTTCGCCAGCGTCAGACCGAGTCCCCATCCGCGCTTCTTGGTGGTGAATCCGGGGCTGAACACCGTCTTGAAGTTTTTTCGGGCAATGCCTTTTCCGGTGTCGGTCACTTCGATGAATGCCGTGCGGTGGTCGTAGCCGGCGGTCACGTTGAGACTTCCCTTGCCCTGCATGGCGTCGACAGCGTTCTTGCACAGGTTTTCAATCACCCATGCGAACAGCGGACGGCAGAGCATCACGTTGCGGTCGTCGTCGGGGAGGTTGACCGACAGTGCCACACTCGTGGAGATGCGTGCACGCATATAGTCAAGTCCCTGCCTTACCGACTCGCATACGGGCTCCAGCTTCATTTCCGGCTTGGAGCCGATTTTCGAGAATCGGTCGGCAATCATCGACAGCCGGTTCACGTCTTTGTCCATATCCTCGACAATCTCTTTGTCAACGCCCGACGCCTCGAGCATCTGCACCCATGCCATTAGCGATGAAATCGGCGTGCCGAGCTGGTGGGCGGTTTCTTTCGACAGTCCGACCCACACTTTGTTCTGCTCAGCCTTTTTTGTCGACATCACGGCAAGGTATACGATAATCACGAAGATTATCATCACGGCAATCTGGATGCGCGGCAGGTAGGACATGCTTGTGAGCAGCGTGGAGTCCTCATAGTAGATGTGTTGCGTTGTGGCGCCGTCGATTTTGATTGGGATATGGTTGTTTGTTTTTTTCAGAGCCTTGAGCCGTTTGGCGAGAAACGCGCGGTTGGCGTCCGACAGCAGGTCGGGCGTCAGCGAGTCGACGGGTTCGGGCATCTTGAAGTTGCGCGACATCAGGATGTTGTCGTTGTCGTCGACAAGCAGCACCGGGATGTTGTTGTTGTTTTTTATGATGCTCAGATAGAAGTCGATGTCGGACGACTGAGCCGATGTCAGCGCCTTTGTGGCGTTGGCCCAAATCTCCATACGCTCGCGTTCCTGGTCGGCAAGGTCGTCGACCAAGTTGTTGGAAATGTGGAGGAAGAAAGCCACAAGCACCAGCGACACCGCCAGAAACACCGTCTTCCAGATCCGTCTGTTGTCATAGATGTTAGCCATACTGTCTGCAAACTTAGTGCATTTGTCGCTCAAAAACAAATTGTGACAGGGTTGTTATTGGATAATCGCGTCAGAAAGCGTAACTTTACGCTGAACTTTAAAACGCGAATCGACTATGAACGACAAGATACAGATTTTCTGTGAGAACACAGGCAAATATATGGATGTCAAAGGCGGAGAGACGCTGCTCGACGTGTACAACCGCATAAAGGATGAAATCAGCGTGAAGCCTATTTGCGCCCACGTCAACCACAAGACCGAGGGTCTCAACTATCCGCTTTTTATGCCGAAGATGGTGAACTTCATCGATGAGGGCAATCCGTCGGGACAGCGCATGTATGTGCGTTCGCTCTGCATGGTGCTCGCCAAGGCAGTCCACGACCTGTATCCTGCCGCCAGTCTGTGCATAGAGCATTCCATCGCCGGCGGATACTATGCTACAATCGACCGGCAGACAGCCGACGCCGCTACTGTCGCTGCCGTGAAGCGTCGCATGGAGGAAATCATTGCCGCCGACATTCCGTTTGTCAGAAGCACTAAGCTTACGACCGATGTCATCAAGCTGTTTCGCAACGCCGGGATGGCTGACAAGGTGACGCTGCTTGAAACAGCCACCGACCTCTACACCACATATTACAGCCTCGAAGGGTTTGTAGACAGTTACTATGGCGACCTTGTGCCGTCGACATCCTATGTCGGGGTGTTCGACCTTGTGCCCTACGAGAGCGGACTGCTCCTGCTGCCGCCCGACTTTGACGGCGACCGCACGAAGCCTGCGGGGATTAATCCGCAGCCAAAACTGTTCAAGGCGTTTACCGACTATATAAAGCTCAACAAGACGGTGGGAGTGGGCAGCGTGGGCATGCTCAACAAGGCCGTCGCCGACAAGAGCAACGTGGGCATGCTGATTGCCGTGGCAGAGACCATCCACGACAAGAAAATCGGAGCCATCGCCGACCAGATCACCGAACGTTTCCGCCAGGGAGGCGCGCGCGTGGTGCTGGTGGCAGGACCGTCGTCGTCGGGCAAAACGACCACAACCAAACGCCTGTCCATCCATCTGCTTGCCAATCTGGTGCGCCCGCAGATGATTTCACTCGACAATTATTTCGTAGACCGTGAGCACACGCCGCGCGACGAGAACGGCGACTATGACTATGAGTCGCTCTACGCTCTCGACATCGAGCAGTTCAACAAAGACCTGACCGACCTTATCGCCGGAAAGGAGGTGGCGATGCCGTCGTATGACTTCACCACAGGCAAACGCACATACAAAGGCAACAAGCTCCGTCTCGACGACAACTCGATACTGCTGATGGAAGGCATCCACGGACTTAATCCAGAGCTGACGGCAAGCATCCCCGACGAGATGAAGTACAAGGTGTATGTGTCTGCGCTCACAACGCTCAACATCGACAACCATAACTGGGTGCCGACAACCGACAACCGACTGCTGCGCCGCATTGTGCGCGACTTCAAGTATCGCGGCACGTCGGCGCTCGACACCATCCGCCGTTGGCCGAGCGTGCGCCGTGGCGAAGGAAAATGGATATTCCCGTATCAGGAGAACGCCGACGCAATGTTTAACTCATCGCTGATATTCGAGCTTGGTGTCATGAAGGACTTTGCCGAGCCGATATTGAAGCAGGTGCCGCACAACGTGCCGGAATATGCCGAGGCATACCGTCTGCTCAGTTTCCTCAGCTACTTCAACGCCATCCCCAACCGTCAAATCCCAGCCACAAGCCTTTTGCGCGAGTTCCTTGGCGGCAGCAGCTTCAAGTATTAGAAAAAATCTTGGAAAAGCGGACAAAAACAATGTGAAAATGCTTGGAAAAGCGGACAAAAACGCATAATTTTGCCTTGGAAAAACGACAAGACGATGCTTAAACGAAAGATTGACAGATTTTTAAGAGATTTTTTCAAGACGTCAAGAAACGCCTTGCTTATCAGTGGTGCACGACAGATAGGAAAAACCTTCTCGATTCGTGAGTATGGCAAGGAGTATAAGCATTTTGTCGAGATAAATTTTGTCGACAATCCCGAAGCTGCAGAGATGTTTGGCAAAGGTTTGTCGGCGCACGACATTTTGTTGCGCTTGTCGCTTTTGACAAAAGCGGAACTTGTCAAAGGCGAAACTTTGATATTTTTTGATGAGGTTCAGGAATGTCCGGAGATTGTCACGGCAATAAAATTTCTTGTGGAAGAGGGTTCTTATCGCTATGTGCTCAGCGGATCGTTGCTTGGTGTGGATTTGAAGGATTTGCGGTCTGTTCCTGTAGGGTATATGAGTGTTAAGAATATGTATCCGCTGGATTTTGAGGAGTTTATAAGGAATGTGGGTGTTGGCGACGGTGTAGTGGAGTCAGTTAGGAAAGCATGGCTTGACCGCACCTCAGTCGACAGTTTTGTCCACGCTAAAATGATGGAGCTTTATCGCCTGTATCTTGTTGTTGGAGGAATGCCCGATGCTGTACGGCAATATCTGGAAACCAACAATCTGCAGACGGTTATAAGAATACAGCGCGACATAATAAATCTATACAAGCGCGACATTTCAAAATATGACTCGGGCAACAAACTCTATATAGAAGAAATCTTCAATCTAATTCCTCCGGAATTAAATGCCAAGAACAAGAGGTTCGTTCTCAAGAAATTAAATGAAAATGCTAAATTCTCGCGCTTGCAGAACAGTTTTCTGTGGCTGACAGACGCTGGCGTGGCGTTGCCTGTGTATAATGTTGAAGAGCCGAAAGTTCCGTTGCTGCTTTCGCGGTCGCGCAATTTATTCAAGTTATTTCAAAGTGATGTGGGGTTGCTCGCCGCACAATATGCTGAAGGCATCCAGTTGCGCATTATTGAAGGGGGAAGCGACATCAATTATGGCTCGGTCTATGAGAATGCCGTGGCGCAGGAATTGACGGCGCACGGGTTCAACACATACTACTACAACAACAAGAAACGCGGTGAATTGGATTTTGTCGTAGAGATGCAAGGCGGTGTGTTGCCGATAGAAGTGAAGTCGGGAAAAGACTATGCGCAGCATCGGGCATTGAACAATGTCCTTGCCTGTGCGGATTATGACATTCCGTATGCGCTTGTGCTGAACAATGACAATCTGCGTGTTGACGGGCATGTTGTCTATGCCCCGGTTTATATGACAATGTTTCTGGAGCACGACAATGATGCGCCTGAGTTTTATAAAATCGATTTGACTGGGTTGGGATAGACCAGGTAAATATTTGAGTATAATAAAAAACGACTGTTTTTATGAAAAAAATTTTGTTTGGGTTTCCTGGTTTGCTATCTTTGCATTGCAGACAGAAAAACTGTCATGTGACATATCGATAACTGTGAAGCGTTATGCTTATCTCTAAGTCGGGAACGTAGGAAATTCAAGACTTTTCAGAGGGAAAGCGTAATGGCTTCCCACGCAATAGCGTGGGCTGCCGTTGCTGTATCTTCTGAATAAGGTTTTTCCTACGACCTCCGACTTAGATGCATGGCATAAGCAGCGCCACGCTTCGCGTTTTTTTAATACCAAAAAGAAGGAGCCATTGGGGCGTGTGGTGGCTCGGATTATAAAAGATGGATTACAAACTTAAAGCGCGTTTTTTGAGCCTTTATTCTATGATATTGGCAGATGGCATAATTGATGCGCGGGAGATGGAGACTCTTTATAGAATAGGGAGGGAAGAGTATGGAATTTCCCAAAAAGAAATAGACTTGGCCATTAAAGAAAGCGGAACTCCATTTCATTGCCCAGAAGATTTGCCAGGCAAAATTAGTTTTTTATATCAAATGTCGGAGATTGCGCTTGCCGATAATCAACTTGATAATTCTGAGCGTTCGTTGATTTGTAAATATGCGAAAAGAATGGGATTTATTGAAGAGAATATCAATGATATTGTAGATTATCTTTTGCAGCAAGCAAAGGCGCATGTCCCAGTCTCAGACGTAATCGACAATATAATGAAGGAGGAATAATTATGCATAGGCTTAAAAAACTGTTTAGTTTGGGTGCCCCTGATGTGAAAAGAGTTGATGGGACAACAAATTTTGAGGGCATCAAGGAGGCGAGACAACAGGGTGAAACGTATATTAATTATGGCAGGCGACTGTGCGGTATTGTCAATGCAAGTGTTGCGGCGTTGCCACCATTTCTACAACGCATATATAGTCAGGAAAGGCATTCGCAGATTGTTGACGAGGCTAAGCAGCGACAAATGAGGTTGCAGGTAGAGAAAGAGATTGCAGATATTGATATTAAAATCTCCCAAGAAAATAATAATCTTGACTTGCAGAATAAGAAGATTGAAGATGTGAGAATGGAAATGGAAGATGTCAAGCGTAATATCGTAGGTCTGAAGCAAAAGGATAATGAGTTGAATAGGAGTGCGAACATTAAGATGATTCTAGGAATTGTAATTCTAGTACCATTGACCATATATCTTTTTACATTCTATAGTTCAACTTTTTATTCGGCCTTTTTTAAGGATTTTGGGACAGCGGAAAATATAGGAGTGAAAGCAGCGATGTTTGACCCTCAGGCTTTGAGCAAAGCCATGTCTGAAGGCATAATGGAGTTGTTGTTTGTGCTTAGCGCTCCAATTATTTTTTTAGGGCTTGGCTATAGTCTGCATATTTTCACTCAGCAGAAAAAAAGATCGAAATATGTTAAAATAGTATTTATTGTTCTTGTCACATTGCTTTTCGATTGCATTCTTGCCTATTTGATAGGCAAAAGTATATATGATTATGATAAACTGAACACGCTAGCGGATATGCCTAACTACTCAATTTATATGGCCGTTTGCGATGCAAATACGTGGGCTGTAATTTTTTGTGGATTTATAGTATATATTATCTGGGGTGTTGTCTTTGATATGGCATATACTGGATTTGAAGATAGAAAATCAACCAAACGGGAGGTGGAAGCTTGTAACATCAAGATGGATTCATTTAAGGAAAAACTCGCACAATTGCAACAGGGGTTGACTGACATTAAGAATAAACTCGCTCAACTTAATGGCGATAGAAATAACAGACAGAGCTCGTTGAACAATAATATTTTTGTGGATTTGTCGCCAATAAAAGTAGCATTCAGCGATTTCTTTTCTGGTTGGATGACGGTTATGCCTGCGCTTGGAAAGGGGGTTGCTCAGCAAGAAGAAGCAAAAAATGTGTATCAAACAACATTTGAAAATTTATTTAATGTAACATCAATAAAAGAAAGTGAGGAAAAATGAAAGTGAAAGGAATAATACAATCGGCTATGTCTGCCATTATTGTTGCGATGGTAATGTTTGGGTGTAGTTCGGAGAAGCAAGTCAAATCAAAGAAAGATCTATCACTTCCTTTGAATATCACGATTTATTTGGATTTGTCTGATAGACTTGTGCGAGACCTAACTCCGTCGCAAAGAGAACGGGATTTGGCAATTGTTGAACATTTTACAAAGTTGTTTCAGGACTCGTGCCAGAGTACGGGTATTTTAAAATCAAAGCATAGGCTTAAGGTGTTGTTTTATCCAGCTCCGGAAAATACAGAAATAAACACTCTTGCATCGGCTTTGGTGATTGATATGAAAAATCTGCCGGCAAAAGATAAAAGAGTTGAACTTCAGAAAATGCCAAGCGTTTTTAAAAATAGCTTGGCACAAATTTATGATGAAACGTTGAATGCTAAAAAATGGCTTGGAAGTGATATCTGGGGATTCTTCAGCAATAAGAAAGTTGACGATTTATGCATTAAAAAAGGATATAGAAATGTCCTCGTTATTTTGACAGATGGATATTTGTATTATGAATTAAACAAACAGCAAAGTCAAGATGCTTATTCTTATGTTACGTCAAAAACATTACTAAAACAGAATTCTTCAATGATTGTTAAAAGAAAAGGATTGCAGGGATTGGAGGTGCTTATGCTTGAAACCAATCCGTATAGCCCAAAAGAGCATGATCGGTTGCAATCGGTTCTTGAGAATTGGTTTGAGGGCATGGAAATTGGGCGTTTTGTCGTTTCTGAAACTGATTTGTCCAACAATACGGAGACTGTTATAGATAACTTTTTAAATGGTGATAAATGAAATACATAATATCGTTTGTGTTGGCAGTGGTCTTGTTGTGTTGTTCTTACGACAAGTCAGAAAGAGCGAATTCTGAGATAGTGTATGTTTGTTCAGGAGCGTCTGCCAAACGATATCACAAGTCTGAGAATTGCCGAGGTCTCCTCAATTGCGGTGGAATCATTGAGGAAATGTCAGTTTCAGAGGCTGAGAGCAAAGGTAAAACACAATGTGGGATTTGCTATTAAATATAGTTGGAGTCGAAAAGATGTTGTCTTTAGGGATGGCGAGTCTTTTCGGCTCTTGCTTTCTGACGAGCGTCTGATCCGGCTCAGTAGATTTTGAGTAGGTAAGATTGGCTCAATGTTAAAAACGGCGGAATAAGTCGAACTTTGCGCTATGAAGAATTGGCAATGTCGGCGGCGGCGCTCTCTCGTATGCCGCGCTATCGCGGATGAGTCAAAAAAAAGAGCATCACTTTCGTGATACTCTCTTTTGCGTGGTGCCATCAGGAATTGTAATTCATTTCCAAGTGGTTGAATATCATTCTTTTCTAAAAGCTACTCAACCGTAATCTCCTCCGATTGCTCCACCAATGACTTGCTGCGTTCTGCGCAAGGTTGCGTGAAGATTCCCAAATGCAAAGGTGGTGAATTACTTTAAATCATTGTTTTTCAACCTCTTGAGTTCTTTATCAAAAGCACTTTCCAACAACTCCATTTCGCTTGTGTGCTATGAATTGATTGTCCAGTGCCTCTATCCAATCTTTCAACCCAAACAAAATCAACTCTTCTAAAAGAACAAAATCCATAGCAAACCCAAATGACCGATTTGGGTTAAATGAGTATTTTCAAAAAGGGCGGTCTTCTATTTTAGTGTGAAGCGAGCCTTCTGTGTTATATGGTCCGAGGCGTTGCCGATGAGAGCTTCAAATACGCCGTTCTCCGACTTCCATGAGCTTGACGTTTCGTCGTAGAAAGCGAGGGCAGTATTGTCTATGGTAATGTCCACGTCCTGCTGTTCGCTGGGATTGAGCCATACCTTCTTGAATCCTTTGAGTTCCTTTACGGGACGGTCCACCGATGCTTCCACGTCCTTTACGTAGAGTTGTACGATCTCTGCGCCGCGCTTCGTGCCGGTGTTCTTGACGGTCACGGTGAATGTCAGCTTGCCGTCGCGCGTCATCTCTTTGGCAGACTGGCGCAGGTTGCTGATGCTGAAAGATGTGTAACTCAGTCCGTGTCCGAAAGCAAATGTCGGCTTGATGCGGTTTTTCTCCGTCCATCGGTAACCCACGTATATGCCTTCCTTATATTCCTCGTCTATTATCTTGTCAAAACCAGCAGCCGTGTCGTCTGTCTCGCGCCACGTGCCAGGATAGGTTTTCAGAGCGTGTGCGCCACAGTCGTTGAGGCTTCCATACCATGTGAATGGCAGCTTTCCGCTCGGATTGGCGTCGCCCGTCAGCACATCGGCGATGGCGTTGCCTGCCTCTGAGCCTATAAACCAGCTCTGCACGATGGCCTGCACTTTGTCTTTCCAAGGCATTGCCACGGCGTTGCCAGAGACGTTTACGTAAACGAGGCGGTCAGTAACCTTGGCGAGAGCCTCGATTAAACGGTTTTGCTCGTATGGCAGATTATACTGCTTGCGGTCGTGCCCTTCGCAGTCCTGATAGTCCGATTTGTTCAGTCCGCCCACCATAATGACATAGTCGGCGTTCTTTGCCTTCTCCACAGCCTCGGCAATGAGCTGGTCAGCGGAGCGGTTATCCTTCAGATTCTGACCAGTCTCCACTCCATTATATTCGCCCGTCACGTCTCCCACGTAGCCTCGTGCATAATCAATCTCTGCCGAACCTCCGAGTTTCGCTCTCAGTCCGTCAAGAGGAAGCGTCTCACGCTGCACCTTCAACGATGACGAACCACCGCCGACGGTCATCATCTTGATGGCGTTTTCGCCCACCACGAGTATGCGCTTCGCCTTGGTGCGGTCGATGGGCAGCACGTTGTTGCGGTTCTGTAGGAGCACGATTCCCTCGTCAGCTATCTGACGGGCTGCTTCGTAGTGCGATTCAGAGCAGAGGAAGCCGTGAGGACGCTGTCTGTTCATAGTCGTGCGGAAGAACAATCGCAGCACACGGCGCACCTTGTCGTCAAGTTCCCGTGTGGTGTACTTGCCGCTCTTGATATCTTTAAGATATGGTGTGGCAAGATAATAGTTCTCGTAAGCGTTGCTTGTGCCTGCAGACAGACCATTGGTCCAGGATCCGAACTCCATGTCCAGTCCGTTCTTTACAGCCTGGTCAGTGTCGTGACATCCGCCCCAGTCGCTTACCACCACGCCGTCAAATGCCCAGTCGCCCTTCAGAATGCGGTTTAGCGTATACTGGTTATGGCAGTTATGCTCGTTCTTGTAGAGGTTGTATGCGCCCATAATCGCCCAAGCCTTTCCTTGTTCTACGGCAGCCTTGAATGTAGGCAGATAAATCTCATGCAGAGCGCGGTCGCTTACAATGACGTTCACCTGATTACGATATTCCTCGTCATTGTTCAGGCAGTAATGCTTGACGCATGCCGAAACTCCCATCGACTGTAGCCCTTGTATGTAAGGCACCACCATCGTGGAAGCCAGATAAGGGTCTTCGCCCATATACTCGAAGTTGCGTCCTCCGAGCGGAGTGCGATAGATGTTGACGCCCGGTCCGAGAATCATGTCCTTGCCACGATAGAGAGCTTCCTCGCCGAGACTCTTGCCATAGAGTGCGGCAAGGTCTGGATTCCATGTGGCGGCAAGGCATGTCAGCGCAGGAAACGCCACGCATGAGTCGTTGGTCTGTCTTGCCTGTTCCCATTCGTCCCACAGTACGTCAGGGCGTACACCGTGAGGACCGTCGTCTGTCCAGAAGTCGGGAAACCCCAAACGCGGTATTCCGGCAGACGAGAATTTGCTCTGCGCATGTATGACGCGTATCTTTTCCTGAAGAGTCATGCGTGAGAGAGCATCGTCAATGCGCCGCTCGATAGGCTGTGTCTCGTCAAGATAAACGGGAGTGTGCTGAGCAATGGCTGTCATAGCACACACTGCAATCAAGCAAGATGTTATGATATGTCTCATGATAATGTGTAAGTCCTTAATTCTGCAACACTATTATAAATTAAATTTTTAAACGCCTGAGTAACAAAAAGTTCTTAGACTGGCCAAGTGGCCCGGGATTTTGCCATGTCGAAGAATTAATTTGTCTTAGTGTTGCGAAAAGAAAACAAGAAAATCCAACGATAGACATAGCAAAAATACAAATTAAATCTGAGAAGCACACTCCTTTTGGAGGAATATTTTCGGGACATGGAGCAATTTGACTCTACACCTACTCATCAGCAGTGCCATTCTATCAAAAGAATGGTTTCAAATTCCTTGGTGAGTCAGAAAAAAGTCTATACTAAAAATACAAGAAAAACAATAATAGACAGGATACTATTGCGATGTATTTTTTCGTTGAAATCAATAGTATAGAGGTGTCAGTATCTGCACAAACAGCAGACTGAACACTACAATAAACCCAAATCGGTCGTACATTTGGGATAAAAAAGGCTTGGAAACGCATGTCATAAACGATTCCAAGTCTTTTTTTATTGAATCACTCGCAACGATTTTATTCGGGCTGCTCTCAATCACGACCCCTAATAATGTGCCACCGCGGATGAGTCAAAAAAAGAGAGCATCACTTTCGTGATACTCTCTTTTGCGTGGTGCCACCAGGAATCGTAATTTATTTCCAAGTGGCTGAATATCATTACTTTCTAAAAGCGACTCAACTGTAATCTCCTCCGATTGCTCCACCAATGACTTGCTGCGTTCTGCGCAAGGTTGCGTGAAGGTTTCCAAATGCAAAGGTGGTGAATTACTTTAAATCATTGTCTTTCAGTTTCTTGATTTCCTTATCAAAATCACTTTCAAGCATATCCATTTCGCGTTTGCGATAGATGGCGAACTCCTTTTCAGCCTTCTCAATTGCTTGCTTATGCGAGATGTTACCTTTGCCTATCAACACCTTCCGTTTGTGAGCGATAATTTGGTTGTCCAGAGCTTCTATCCAATCCTTCATTGTCATAGGATTCATTTCCAACGCTTGAAACTCAGCAAAGTCCAAGAAACCGGAAACAAGCAGATTTAGACGTTGAAGTTCAATCTCAGTCAAATAGTTCTTGGCAATCTTCACATCGTCCTTGGTCACATAGTTGCCCTTGAAGTTCGTCATACCCACAAATGGCTTCTCGTTGTCCACACGATTGTATATCACTTCTGCTGCAGTATTCTCATGAACCGCATAATGCAGCTTGTTTTGTACAGTGGCGAAGAACATCTTTGTCATATTGTCGCGTGGGTCATAATCCGTAGCCGTAGCATAAATATCGGTGACTTGCTGATAGAAGTTGCGTTCGCTACTACGAATATCTCTGATACGCTGCAGCAACTCACGGAAATACCGATTACCTCCTTGCTTCAACCGCTCATCATCCATCGCAAATCCCTTTTGGATATACTCATGAAGCCGCTGAGTAACCCAGCGACGGAAACGGGTAGCCACCTGCGACTGCACACGATAGCCCAAGGCGATAACCATATCAAGATTATAGTGCAAAACACTGCGCTGCACTTGGCGTTTACCTTCTTGCCGAACTGTCAAGAAATCCTTTACAGTTCGATTTGCGTCTAACTCACCATCATTTAAGATGTTGTCTATGTGCTGACTGATATTCTGCTTCGTTGTACTGTATATTTCTGCCAACTGATTTTGTGTCAACCACAAATCCTCATCGGCAAAACGCACAGACACACGAGTTATCTCGTTATCATCCTGATAGAGTATTATCTTGTTTTCGTCGTTCATTGGCTTGTTTTCCTTCTCTTTTGAGTGCAAATATAGCTAATATACTTGGTTTTATGGGCGTTTATGCTACTTTTTGAGTCTCAATGTGGCGTTTCCGAGTATTATCACTATATTTGCGTTACAAATCAAAGTATTGTAATTTGTAAGCAAATAAAAACGTATGGAATCGCAAAAGATAAATAGGCTAAAAGTTGTGTTAGTTGAGAACGGCAAGACCGGGAAATGGTTGGCTGAACAGGTAGGAAAGAACGAAGCAACCGTTTCACGGTGGTGTTCCAACAAGATGCAACCCTCCCTTGATATGCTTGTAAAGATTGCAAGTTTACTTAATGTTGACCCTCGCCAACTTATCAATGGCGGTAATAACGATTGATTATGGCAAAGAAAGCAACAAAGAAAAAAGAGGAGAACATCCTCAATCTTGAATCTATATTATTTAACTGTCGCGACTATCTGCGCGGCAGCGCATCACTCAATGAGAAACGCGATGTGATACTTACGCTTGTGTTCCTACGGTTTATCGGCGAGAAGTTCGATGATGCACAAGCCGAGATGCGCCAGCAGTGTATCGACCATGGAATTACTGACGAGGAAAAAATTGCGAGGTTCCTCGATTCTCCATCCCGTTATAAGAATATTGTGTATGTACCGGAAGCGGCACGCTGGTCTATGCTAATCAATGTGCCGACTTCTGACCTTGTTGCTGCGCTTGATGACGCTTTACAGGCAATCGAAGACGGTGGAGACACGCTTAAAGGTTGTGTAAAACTCGGATTATTCACCGCTGTAAAGATTCAGTCCAACGAACTTAAAAAGGTCGTTGACGAAGTGAACAAGATTTCCCACAAGGTATTTGGTGAGGAAAAGGACTTGATAGGTCGTGTTTATGAGTACTTTCTGAAGTCCTTTGCCGTAAATGCAACCAAAGAGGATGGCGAGTTTTACACTCCACACGATATTGTGGAACTTATTGCCGCATTTATTGAACCTTTCGATGGTACACTGTATGACCCATGCTGTGGTTCCGGCGGTATGTTTATTCAATGTGCAAAATATGTAGAAGCAAAGCAAGGTGACATTACGGCCGTAAATGTTTTCGGTCAGGAGAAAGATGACGCCACTTTCCGCCTTGCCAAAATGAATTTGGCGATGCGTGGCATATCCCACCATTTGGGCGATGGTCCTATTTCAACTTTTGACAAGGACTGGCATGTCGGACTTGCCTTTGACTATATTATGGCAAATCCTCCTTTCAATCTCAAGCATTGGTTTACCAAAGACGTTACTCAACAGGGTGTGAACTGGGCGGATTATGGAACTCCACCCGAGAGCAATGCCAATTATGCCTGGATTCTCCATATACTCTCCAAACTCAAGGCCGACAAGGGTATTGCCGGCTTCCTGCTTGCCAATGGTGCGCTCGGCGACGACGATACCGTTGCCATTCGCCAGAAACTCATTGAGAACGACAAGGTGGAGGCGATTGTCGTTCTGCCTCGTGAATTGTTTTATACCACCGACATATCTGTTACGCTTTGGATTCTTAACCAGAACAAGCGCGGAGGTATGCACCACGGGCGGATGTTGCGCGACCGTCATGGCGAAATTCTTTTTATGGATTTGCGTTCTTGGACAGAGAATCCCGTCAAAGGTGAGCAGAAAAAGAAAGTGGAACTAAAAGTCGACCAAGTGAAGCGAGCCACCGACATATTCTTCCGTTGGCAAGCGGTCGGTACTGATGGTTCTTCTTATGCAAAGCCCGAATTTTACCGCTCTGTCGGCATAGAAGAACTGAAGAAAAATAACTTTTCTCTTGTTCCCAGCCGCTACATTGAGTTCGTTGACCGCGACACAAACATCGAATACGACAGGGTGCTTTCCGAAACCGCCTCTGCCGTTTCTGAGCTTTTGTCGTTGCAACGTGAGAATGATGCCACATTACGTAACGCATTAAAACAGTTGGGATATGAGTGCAAGTAAAACTAAATGGGTGCGGCTCGGCGATTATATTGAGCAATGTGATGAACGCAATGTTGAAGGACGATACGCTTTGGAGAATGTCAGAGGAATCAGTACTGATAAAGTATTTATTCCTACAAAAGCGAATATGGACGGAGTATCTTTAAATTCATATAAAGTGGTCAACACCGGATGTTTCGCCTATGTTGCTGATACTTCACGAAGAGGAGACAAGATAGCACTTGCGTTAAACTTAACACTCAATCCATATCTCATTTCTTCTATATATACAACATTTCGCACAAGAAACAATAACGACTTGTTGCCGGAATATTTATTTTTGCTATTAAGTCGTAGCGAATTTGATCGTTATGCCCGTTTCAATTCTTGGGGCAGCGCGAGAGAAACTTTTGATTGGAGCGAATTATATCGAGTTGAAATACCATTGCCTTCCATTGAGGTCCAGCGTGAATTAGTTGATACCTACAACGGCTTTAAGTCCCTTGCCGAGCAAAACGAGGCTCTGATACCTAGACTTTCTGCCGTCTGTCAAGCATATATCGTGGATTGCCGTGCTAAATATCCGTCTGTGCCTCTTGGAGAGTATATTGAACAATTAGACAAAAGGAATTCGTATGGTGCTTTAACCATAGCTGATGTGCAAGGTATTAGCACAGACAAATGCTTTATACCCACAAAGGCTAATATGGACGGTGTATCTGTTCTGTCATATAAGATAGTTGCACCGTCAGAATTTGTATATGTCGCTGATACTTCTCGCCGAGGCGATAAGATGGCACTTGCACTAAATTCATCAGACAAATATATTCTTGTGTCTTCAATATACACGGTATTCCGCAGTATCGATAAGAGTATCTTACTCCCTGAGTATCTGTTCCTGTTGTTTAACCGCCCGGAATTTGACCGCTATACTCGTTTTAATTCTTGGGGTAGCGCAAGAGAAACGTTCGATTGGAATGAAATGTGCCGTGTTCAAATTCCACTACCACCCATAGATGTGCAACAAGCTATCGTTGATGTTTACCATTGCATGGAACGTGCCAAACAAATAGCCACAACTGCACGCGAAAAATTAAAAACACTTTGTCCGGCCTTAGTGCAGCGGGCTGCTCACTCCTAATACGCCAATGTTATGAGAGGAAAATTCTACGAAAGTGAATATGAAGAAGCCCTGATTGACCTGCTGCAAGACGAGGGCTGGCAATATACCAATGGCGGAAACATCCACCGCCAACTGCGTGAACCGTTGCTTATAGAAGATCCCAATGTCAATGATTTGCAAGTGTACTTGCAGCATCGTTATCCCGACCTCACCAGCAGCGATGTCAATGAGGTGGTCAACTATCTGCGCCACGTTCCCGGACAGACCCACTTTGAACGTCTGCGCAACACATTCCGGCTTGTCCGTGACGGCTATCGCTATACCCGTCATGGCGATGGAGTGAACTTTGATATTCGTTTTATCGATTTTGAGAGTCCCGACTGTAAAAAATATAATATCTTCCGAGCGGTTAATCAGTTCGAGGTTGCCTACGGCATGAAAGATGAGGTGCGTATCCCCGATGTGTTGCTCTTCGTCAATGGCATACCGCTCTGTATCTTTGAGTTGAAAAATCCTACAAAACTCGATGCCGACATAGCACAGGCTTACGAACAGATACACATCCGCTATATGCGCGACATCCCCCATCTGTTGCGTTATTGCCCGCTGTCGTGCATCAGCGATGCCACCGACAACAACACACGACTTGGCACGACCTATACCCCATACGAACACTACTATGCGTGGAAGAAGGTAAACAACGAAGACCCGTCAGCGCAAAAGGGTATAGACCAAGTACGAACTATTGTCAAAGGCGTGTATGAGCCATCGAGATTTTTGGAAATCCTGCGCGACTACGTCTATTTCCCCGATGAGAAGAGCGGCAAGGAGGAAGAAATCGTGTGCCGCTATCCTCAGTTCTTTGCCACTCGAATGATGAGTGATAGCATACGCCGTGCCTTTAAAGAACAGACATCAAAAGGTGGCACATATTTCGGAGCCACTGGCTGTGGCAAAACATATACAATGATGTTCATTGCTCGGCAACTCGCGCTGCGTTGCAAGGAACTCGGCTCGCCCACTGTCATTATGATTGTTGACCGCGACGACTTACAGACACAGGCGGGAAAACTCTTTCTGCGCTCACAAGACTTCCTGCAACTTGGAACAGTAAAGGTTATTGCCGATCGTGAAGAACTGAAAACCGAACTTTCGCTTCGTGACAGTGGAGGCTTCTTCATCTGCACCATCCAGAAGTTCTGCGAGGCAATTGGAGAATTGAATACTCGCCGCAATATCATTTGCTTCTCTGACGAGGCTCATCGTACCCAAATCCGGTTGAGCAACAAAATAAAAGTTGTAGAACTAAAGGATATCGAAGCCAAGGTGGAACAGACTTCAGGTGGTGAGCTCGCCGTAAGGATGATTGACGAGAGTAAAATCGGTGCTTTCGTCACCAAGCCCTACGCAGAACAACTCCGCACAGCATTTCCAAACGCCACATTTGTGGGATTTACGGGTACACCTATTGCTGAAACCATACAAGTGTTCGGCGATATTGTAGACCGCTACACGATGCAGCAGGCTGTGGATGATGACATTACCAAAGATATTAAGTATATTCCACGCATTGCCAAGGTTACACTCGACTCACAAAAAGTCAAGGAAATAGAGGACTATTATACCAAATGTGCGGAGGAAGGCGCAACCGAAACTGACATCGCAGCAAGCAAAAAGGCGATGAGTGCGATGGAACAGATATTGGGCGATGAAGAACGGCTTGAACGCCTTGCAGCTGACATTATAGTGCACTATACCGCTTCTTGTGAAAACAAGCCCGGTGTGGTGCAAAAGGCTATGGTGGTATGTAGCAAGCGAGAAATAGGATATGCACTGTTGCAGAAATTCCGCAAACTCCAACCAGACTGGTTCGAGGAACGCAAAGCTCCGGAGGACTATGTAGTACCGGAAAAGGAGATGAAGGAGTTGGTGCCGATGCCGACCATAGCCATGGTTGCCACCCGTGGGAAAAATGATGTCAAGGACATGTACGACTACCTTGGAGACAAGAAGCGCACGAAGGCACTCGAAAATGCCTTCAAACAGGAATACTCAAACTTCCGCATCGTTATTGTAGTGGATATGTGGATTACAGGCTTCGATGTGCCGTGCCTCACCTATCTATACAACGATAAGCCGCTGCAAAAGCATACATTGGTGCAGACCGTCAGCCGTGTGAACCGTAAATATCCAGGTAAGGATTTCGGTTATATCATTGACTATATCGGTATTCGCAATAATATGATGGAGGCTATGAAGAAGTATGGCGGCGAGACTTTCGGACCGAGTGAGGATGATGTGCAGCAGGCGTTGGGCGCACTGCTGGTAGAACTTGAGCTTATCAACCAACTCTTTGTAGGATTCAATCTAAAGCCATTCATAGACAAGAACTCAAAGCCGCTTGACCGGTTGGAGTGTCTTGGTAAAGCATCAGAGCATGTCTTGACTTTAAGTAAGATGTATAATGTCGCGAAAGAAGGTAAGAAACCTAAAAAAGTAGATGCCAAGACATTCTTTTTAGCACATATCAAGCGTCTGAAAACAGCCTACGATATCTGTCAACCGTCAAACGTGCTGAACCACGAGCAGTTGTCGTTGTCGCAGTGCTATATGTGCGTTGCCACATATATCCGCAAAGCATCGGGCGAAAAACACGATACGGAAAGTATGAACCGTGTGGTACAACGCATGGTTGCCGAAGCATTGCAGTGCAACAGCGTGGTAAGCATACTTGACACTGACGTAGAGGAAAGCATTTTCAGTCCCGGCTTTATAGAACAACTCAATGGGGTTAAGTTGCCAGCCACTCGCCTTGAAGTGCTCGTTAAGATGTTGCGGAAAAGCATTGCTCAATATAAGAATACAAATAAGTTCGCAGCAGAAAAGTTTGAAGATTTGCTGAAAAAGACACTGGAGGAATATCACAACCGCCGCGTTGCACTTTCTTCTGCCGAAGCTACTCAAACGCAGAAGGAAACGGTGGACGAAATTATCCGTAATGCCACCCAGCAGGCACTCGACATTCTTGGCAAACTTGGCGAAGATAAGGAAAGCTTCCGTAAACTTGGGCTTACATTTGAGGAGAAAGCCTTTTATGACATCCTGATGCACATGCGCGATGCCCATAATTTTGAATATGGTACAGACCGCAAGGTTGGTTCGCTAATCATCAACGACAAGTGTAAGGCTCTTGCCAAGAAAGTAAAAGAATTGATTGACACTAAATCATGCTTTGCCGATTGGTTGTCAAATACAAATGTTCGTGCCGAACTCAACCAGGGACTATGGTTCTTGCTGGATGAAAATGGTTATCCGCCAGAATGGAGCGATGATGTTTTTGATCAGGTTCTTGACCAAGTAGAAAACTATAAGGAGCATCAATCAGCTCCTCGGCTATATAATATGGATACAGATTATCATCTGTCCATGGTTGCAGAATCGTAATTATAATTATATATGGGAACATCTAATTTTTTTGAAAGACAAACAATTTCATCAAGAGTAAAGGCCCGTATTGTTGCGGAATACTTTCCTCAATACGCTCTTATAATCTCGACCAAACATAAGCCTTGTAAAATTGGTTATTATGATTTGTTTGCGGGGCCTGGCAAATATGAAGACGGGAATCCATCAACACCTATATTATTAGCACGGAATTGTGTAAGTAACGAATTCCTGCGGAATAAAGTTTGGATGGTATTCAACGATAAGGAATACTGCGAAGCTCTAAAGCAAAATTTTACAGCAGAATTCCCAGAAGGTACGTTTGTTAAAAAAGTTCATTTTCGTAATAGAGAGGTTGGAGAATGTCAAGGAATAAACGACTTCTTAGTAAAAAGTACAATGGTAAATGGCAAAAACGAGTGCCCTGCTGTTTTGTTTATTGATCCGTTCGGCTACAAAAATGTAGATACTACTATTATCTCAAAATTTCTTCAATACTGGGGAAATGAAGCTTTTATATTTATCAATACCAAACGTATCAATCCAGCATTTGAAAATGAAAAGTTTGACTCTATTTTGAGAGAGTTATTCCCTTCTTCCTATGAGGAAACAAAGCGTAATCTTAGACTTCAAAGGTCTGTTTTAGAACGTTTGCAATTCATAATTGATGCATTAGGAAGAGAATATCAAAAATTGGTTCCAACCAATGGAAGAGAACCTGTTTACTATACTGCATTTAAGTTTCAAGAAGAAGATTCACAAACAACGAGCCACTATATTCTTCACATTACAAAGTCTCGTAGAGGATTTGATTTAATTAAGCAGATCTACACTGATTTTGCAAATGTTGGAACAATATTTGATGGGGTAAATACCTATACATTTGATCCTAAATTGGCTAATAACACATCGTTGGATTTGTTTGACACAAAATCAGAAAACATTGATTGTCTTAAAAACCAACTATATAACACCTATAAAGGGAAGACTTTAACTGCAGTAGGTATTTTTGAATCACATCAGATAAATACATTATATAGCAGAAGTCATTATACCGAGGCATTACGACGCCTTGTTGCAGAAGGAAAGGCAACAGCTTATTTTACAGATAGGCGAAATCATAAAGTGAGTGTATTGTTGAACGAGTATTGTATTATTCGAATGTAATATGGCAGAGAGTAAGATTGAATGGACTGATAAAACGTGGAATCCCATTACAGGATGCACAAAGAAGTCCACGGGATGCCTACATTGCTATGCAGAAGTTATGTCTCGCCGTCTCAAAGCAATGGGGCAAGAGAAATATGTTAACGGATTTACCGTGACACTTCATGAGAGATGTTTGAAGGAGCCTTTGATCTGGAAAGGCAATCATAATATCTTTGTGTGTTCGATGAGTGATATTTTTCACGAGAACGTACCTTTTGAGTTTGTTGACAAAATGTTTAACGTGATTAGCCACACCCCTCAACATCGTTATCAGATTCTAACGAAAAGAGCAGAAAGAATGGCTGAGTATTTTGCTACACGGCAGATACCAGAAAATGTTTGGCTTGGCGTAACAGTCGAGGCAAAAACCTCTCTTTTTAGGATTGACTTGCTACGCAATTTGCCTGCTTCGGTAAAGTTCCTTTCATGTGAGCCGTTGTTGGAAGACCTTGAGAACCTCAATCTTGCAGGAATTGATTGGGTTATTGTTGGCGGAGAAAGCGGTCCACAAGCTCGTCCAATGCAGGAATCATGGGTTTTAAGTATTCGTAAACAAGTAGAAGAACAAGGTGCTCGCTTTTTCTTCAAGCAATGGGGTACTTGGGGAGCTGATGGCATTAAGCGTAACAAACATGCTAACGGGAAACTCCTTAATGGTGAAATAATACAAGAAATGCCAGAAATAGAGGGGAAAATATGAAAATCAACAAAACATACCGTAGTCTTTTAGACAAGTCGATAGCAAGTATGTTATCGGCGATAGAAATCTATAACAAGCCCAACTTTGGTTATCGTGAAGAAACTTTTGCAATACTTGCGGTTAACGCATGGGAATTGATATTTAAGCTATCGTACTTAAACAAAATCGATACAGGTTACGCTCATTATATGTCCTGAAGCCATGTATAAATAAAGACGGTACTAAATCTACAACAAGAAAATACGTAGATAAAAACAGAAGTAGAAATCCGAAGACAATTTCTATATTAGAAACTCTTGCTATTCTCAAGAATCAGAATTACTTACCACTAAATCTCTGTGAGAATGTTGAGATGCTTATTGAACTAAGAGACAATTCTATTCATTTTACTAATATGGAAGACATCTCTCGTAATGTTCAAGAATTAGGTTTTGCCTGTATAAAAAATTATATTACGCTTATTAAAGAAAAGAATATAGAAATAGATATAGCTGATTATAATTTTTATTTAATGCCGTTGGCGTATGTTTCATCCAAAATGGTGTCGGAGTCGGTCCTTACCGAAGAAGCCAAAAACTATCTATCGTTAGTTAGAAGTAAAATTGCAATCGAAGACACCAGTGACCAAAGTTACGATATCGCCATAACCATTGATGTTGATTTCAAAAAAGGCAATTCATTTGACGGTCTTGGCTTTACCTATGAGGAAGGTGGCGTTAAAGTCGCTCTAACGGAAGAGAATATCCGCCAGCGTTTCCCTTGGGATAATGCCGAATTAGTTAAACGCTGCAAAACACGATATTCTGATTTTATACAAAATAAGAATTGGAACGCTATCAAAAAAGAAATTAAATCAAAGAAGAAACTATATCGAGAGAGAGAACTTGATCCCGGTAATCCGAAATCGCCTAAAAAAGGATTTTACAGTACTAATGTTCTTTCATTCCTTGATAAACACTATACAATAAAGTCATGAATTATGATTATTGACGATATAAAGAAACTGATAGCATCCGATGAGTTGCGGACTCTGGAACTGAAGAAGAGTACCGGTGAGTTAAAAGACGGTATGCATTCGGCATGCGCCTTCTTGAACACCGAAGGCGGTCGGTTGATTTTTGGCGTAGCTCCAAGGTCATTGAAGATAATCGGGCAAGAAGTGACAGACAAGACTCAACAGGAGATTGCTCAGGCATTGGCAGGTATAGAACCTGCGGTAGATGTGCGGGTGGCGTATGTTGATGTGCCGGAACGTCCGGGCTACCAAGTTATTGCCATACACTTTGATGGTTGGGTATGGGGCGAACGTCCACATACATTTCACGGCTGTCCGTATTACAAAGTTGAAAGCACAACGAAAGTCATGCCACAGGATATGTACGATGAGCGTATCCGTGCCCACCAGCCACAGATGTATGCGTGGGAAAAACCGGCAGGGATATGAGAGATTTTTGCTGGAGACCCACAATGTCCTTGCCTGTGCGGATTATGACGCTTGTGCGGAACGATGACAGTCTGCGTGTTGACGGGAGTGTCGTCTATGCCCCTATATGACAATGTTTCAGGAGTACCCCGTAATGGGCCGTCATGGATGAGTCAAAAAAAGAGAGCATCACTTTCGTGATACTCTCTTTTGCGTGGTGC
>OIWS01000867.1_pt1 | contig 34681 bp, 29 predicted proteins | sample 1587611 | NCBI WGS metagenome assembly OIWS01 (sample SAMEA3888919, study PRJEB22519) | human gut metagenome | biome: human gut; feature: human-associated habitat; material: faeces | place: Denmark | collected 2010 | reverse complement strand
ATGTCCAAACGAGGCTCGCCTTATTTGCGGCACGCCATTTGGCTGGCGGCTTCATCCGCAGTACTTCACGATCCGGCGCTGAAGCTTTATTTTCAGAAAAAACGAGATGAAGGGAAGCCCTACATGGCGTCCGTGGGCCATGCCTGCAGGAAGATGGTTTCCATCATTTACGCCGTTATGAGAGACAACAAGGCCTATACGCCCTGTATCCCAAATGAGATTTCGGCTTGACAAATTATAGCCGGTCTGTGCTTTTATCGAACGGCCTTCACCACTCAGAAAACCTTCCTGTAAAGTTCGGCTTTTCGCTCAAAATCGTTCCCGCAAATATCGTCCAAAAGTTACCGTCACAACGCTGTTCCAAACCGCTTTTCATCGCATTTTTCAACTTCTCGCACAAATGGCCCACGTTCGCTTTCGCAGACGAAAGTGGGTACACACTCGGCTTTGCTCAAAGGATCGCACACAGTGGCTCACACGGCGAAACAGGGGGCGTTTCGGACGGGGGCGCTATTACTACCCTCGGAGCGTTCCACACGTTTCGGAAACTCTGCGCGGCCTGGTGTCAGAACGGCAAACTTTGCCGCTTTTGGGGCTTGGTCGTGGGTGCTCCCAAAGAACGCAGAGAGCCTGCGGAACAGCGATGCGCTTATGCATGTCGCTGTTCCGAGGCGTCGAGGCCCCGCTGAGCTGCGTGGCCTTTTTTCGTTTCTGTCGAAATTACGGTTTTCACACCCTGCGCTCAGGGCTTTCTGTGTGTGCGAGGCGGGGGGGGGTATCACTACCCTCGGTGCGCTTTGCGTGTTGTTGAAACGCTGGACGGCCGCTTGTCAAAAAGGCTAATTTGCCGTTTTCTCGGTCTGACATGTTCTTCATTGACAGCGGCGCAAAATACAGTTTTATTTGGGCACGGCATTCCAACGGAGAAACGGTTGAATCGCCAACGTCTTATTCCTCCACCGGCAGGACGATGCGGGAGCAATACCGCTGTGTCTCGATCTCCCGGCCTGAGTAGGGGGCCACGATGCCCAGCACCCGCACGAACCCCGCAGGTTTCAGCCCCCGCGCCCTGACCTCCCGGCCCAGCGCCAGAAACGCTTCGTCCACGCCGCTGTAATCGCCGTAGTAGAGCACCGACAGGGCACGGCATTCCGGCAGCGTCACCGCCTCCTTGGGGGCGTTTTCAGGCCGCACCGGCACGCACACATGAAAGGGATAGGGCGTGTCGCCAATGCGGCCCTCCAGATAGTCCGTCCGCTCCGATATGGTGAAGATCGGCTCGCGGGAAAAGCGGCAGCCTCGACGGACACACTGGCCGTAAAAATCATACATGGCGTTGCATTTATCCGCGATGGTGTGCCCCTCGCAACGGCGCATACAGCAGGTCACGGCGGGCAGGGTCATCATCTGGATGGATATTCCGCCGCTTTCCCCAGCCCGCAGGCGCAGCTCCTCCACGCCCCGGGAAAGCTCCCGGAGCCGTTCCTCCAGCATGGACAGCAGATCCGTCACCTCGCCGCCGTGGGCGAAGTAGCCGGCGATCTCCTCCGTGCCGAGGCCCATGACCTTGAGCTTTTCGATCTGCAAGACACGGGCCACATTGTGATTGTCGTAGTACCGTCGTCCGCTGTCCGGCGCGATGTAGGCGGGAGCCAGCAGGCCCTTTTCCTCCATACGCAGGAGCGTACTGCGGGAAAGACCGCAGGCGTGAGCCGCCTCGGTGATCTGAAAGAGAGGTCTCGTATCCTTTTCCATAGCAAAATCTCCTAAAAAAACGCTTGCTTCGTTCATGGGTGGACGGGTTATACTGTCATTATAAACAATCCCATGCCGCTGTCAAGTTCGGCGGGCGGGCAAAAAACATTGTGGTGCGGGTCCGCACCACAGCCTTCGGGGCCCCGAAGGCTGAATGAGCCTTGGAGAGGAGATATGATCATGAGGATTTGGAAACGACTGCTGAATATAGCGCTATGCCTGTGCGCGGCGGTGTGCGTGATGAGCGTCAGCGCCAGCGCGGCGGAGCATAGCCACCCCGTTTGCGGCGAAACGCATGCAGACATCGGCGACCATACAGAGCCGTGCAGCGCTGTGGAGTGGACGGCGTGGAACGAAACAGACGAGATTTCGTATGCTGATGGCACCAACACCGCCTGTGTGTATCTGAGCGACAACGCAACGCCGAGCAGTACGCTCAAGGTCTCGAACGGGCAGACACTCAATCTCTGCCTGAACGGAAAGACGCTGAAAAGCGCAGGCACTGTGATCGAGGTGAAGGGCAACGCCACGCTGAACATCTGCGACTGCCAAGGCGGCGGCGGGATCACGATAAGCTCCGGGTGCGTCATTAAAGTAGATACGAAAGATGATGGAAAAAAACCAGTTGTTCTTGGCACGGCGACCTTAAATCTGTACGGCGGCAAGCTCAGTACTGATGACACTCACGATAGCGGTACGGTCAAGCTGTACAATAACAACGGAAACAAACCGCTGACCGTGGCGGTGTTCAACATGTACGGCGGGGAGGTGCATAATAAGGATTCCGGTGAATCCGCCGTCTATGCCAGCTTTGCAAACATCGGTACTGGCTACTATAACATCAATATGTACGGTGGGAGCGTTACCTGCGAAAAAGGGAATGGCTTCAAATTGAACAACAATGAAAACATCACAATGCAAATTACCGGCGGGACGATTACGGGCGGCCGGTATGGCGTCGGGCTTTCTTCCCAAAATACACTGACCTTGGCGGGAAATCCAAAATTCATAGACACAGCATTTTACTCGGGTACCGCGAACATCTCTATTCCCGGCGATGTAACCCTGACCGTAAAGGACGATTTTGCTCCCGCAGAGGAAACAAAGGTTTCGGTGAGGAAATCTGTTGACAGCTCCGGCAGTGTTGTATTCGCCGCACCCGCAGAAGGCAACAACTCTCTTTCAAGCAAGGCGCAGCACTTTGTCTCCGCGGAAAAGGGCTACTTTGTGGAAAGCAACAGCAACGGTGATCTCCAGCTCACCGCCTGCGCCATTACCGAACAGCCTACGGTTGAAAACAGCTATACCGTCGAAGCGAACGGCGGTGACGACAAAGTGAAATACCAGTGGTACAGCACAAAATCGGGCGATGTCCCCGTAACAAGCAAGAATGCCACGACTAAAGATTTTAGCAGCCGCGGGAATAACGGAGAGTGGGGCTATGGCGGCCGTGCTGAAAATGGCGATCCCGTATCTCTGGGCGCGTTCACCCTGCACATGAACGCGGGCGACAAGCTGACACTGACAAACGCGAGGGAAGTTGAAACCTTCTCCATTGCCGTTTCAGGCGGTACGCCGAACGCCCTTGAGGTCCCTTCGTGGTGGTCTGATGTCTCCTACACTGCTCCAGCAGACGGTGAATATACGCTGACGGTCACGGCAAGACCCAGAAGTTTTGATGAAAATAATTATCATCTGAGTCCCTCTTTCAAAGCCACTGTGACGGCAGACGTGCCGGACAAGGAGTTGTCCGGCCAGACAGCCGCCGCACTCAACACCACTGGTCTGCCGAGCGGCAGCTACATCTGTCAGGTCACATGGGAGAACAAGACCACGCGGAACAGCCAGACGGTGCGTTACGCCGCCGCTTCGTCCCATGTGCATAGCTGGTCGAAAGAATGGAAAAGCGACGCCACCCACCATTGGCACGAGTGCGAAAATGGCTGCACTGAAAAAAATGGCTATGCCGAGCACTCCGGCGGCACGGCGACCTGCCAAGCCAAGGCCGTCTGCGTGACCTGCGGCACAGCCTACGGCGCCCTTGATGCCGCCAACCACAGCGGCGCGTTGGGCGGCTGGCAGTGGAATGAAGACAAGCACTGGAAAGAGTATTCCTGCTGCCATGTCCACGCGGATGAAGGCAGCCATCATTGGGACGATGGAAAGATAACCACCGCCGCCACCTGCACAGCGGCGGGCGAAAAGACCTATACCTGCTCCGTTTGCAAGGGGACAAAAACGGAGCAGATCGATGCGCTGGGCCACGACTGGGGCGAATGGATCGTCACCAAGCCCGCCACCACGAGCGCCGCGGGCGAGGAGACGCGCACCTGCAAGCGGGACAAGTCTCATACGGAAACGCGCGCCATTCCCAAGCTCACGCCCGCGCCGTCCGGCGGCGGGAGCAGCAGTGCACCGGCCATTACCGTCCCCGTCAGCGGCAGCGGCGACACCGTGCATGTTTCGGCAAGCGTCAGCGGCAGCACGGCGGAGGTCAAGGAGATCAAAAGGACTGAACTGGACAAGATCGGCACGGACAGCGCCGTGGTCATCGACCTGTCCGGTCTGAACAAGGGCGTGACGGGCGTGACGCTGTCCACCGATACCATCGACAGCATTTGCAAAACCGAGGCCGACGGCGTGACCGTCAAGTTGCCGAGTGCGGAGCTGCGCGTCGACCGGCAGACGCTCGCCGCAGTGACCGAGCAGGCGGCGGGCAGCAAGATCCGGCTGGTGGTAGAGCCCGACGGCACGGCGAGGGGCACCATGACCGCCGCGCAGAGGAGCGCCCTCGACGGCATGAGGAACGCCGCCGTGCTGGAGGCGTACTTCGTCTCCGACGGCACGCGCATCCACGATTTCAAGGGCGGCAGCGTGGAGCTGAGCATCCCCTATCAGGCGAGCGGCGCGCTCCGCGCCTGGTTCCTCAAGGAGGACGGCACCCGCGAGCCGGTTTCCGCGCGCTATGGCAAGGAGAACGCACTGCTGATCCTGCACCACTTCTCCCACTATGTGATCGAGGAGCTGGACAGCAGCGCGGCCTATACCGTATGCGCGAAAGACGATAGCTGCCCCCTCGGGGCCTTCGGTGACCTCACCGCGGCCGCGTGGTATCACGACGGCGTGCATTACTGCGTTGAAAAGGGCCTGATGCACGGCATTTCGGCGGATAAATTCCTGCCGGACGGCAGCGTTACCCGAGCGCAGCTTGCCGCAATCCTGTGGCGGCTGGAGGGGAACCCCGCGCCTGTCTCCACGGCGGATTTCAGCGACGTCGCGGATGGCGCGTGGTATGCCAAGGCTGTCCGCTGGGCGGCAGGCAGCGGCGTGGTCAAGGGCTACGATAACGGAAACACTGGCCCCGACGACGCTGTGACGCGCGAGCAGATGGTGACGATCCTGTACCGCTTCGCGCAGCACAAGGGCTATGACGTGAGCGCGGTGAGGACACGAACATCCTGAGCTTCAACGACGCGCTGACGGTCAGCGAGTATGCTATTCCCGCCATGCAGTGGGCGTGCGGTTCCGGTATGGTGAACGGCATTGCGCAGGAAGGCGAAATGTTCCTTGCACCCAAGGATACAACCACCCGCGCACAGATAGCGACGCTGATGATGCGCTTTCAGGGTATTTTCACCACGGCGGTTTGACCCACTTTTGACCCAGAATCCGAAAAAAGCGGGCAGGGCTGGACGGAAACAATGGAAAACTCACCGAACGGATGGTGGTAAAAAGCACAAATCGGAGCCGAAACGACTCCGATTTTGCTTTGAGACAACCTACGGACCAGAAGGCCGGGGGTTCGAATCCCTCACGGCGTGCCAAAAAGACCCGAAACCGTAAGGTTTCGGGTCTTTTTGTTTGCATAAGTTGTTGTTTTCTCCCGCTGCTTTTTTCTGACCCAAACGCTGACCCCAACGGGAGCGGGTAGTGGAAAGCATTAGACAGCACGGGAGAGGATATTTCCCATCGTCTGGGCGGCTTTGAGTTGGGCGTCGGTGGTGACGTGGGCGTAGGTGTCCAGCGTGAAGCCCGCGGAGTAATGACCAAGCATCGAGGACACGGTCTTCACGTCCACGCTGTTCTGGAGCGCGCAGCAGCAGGTCGTCGGGCCGGGCGGGGATTCCGGCCCCCAGTGCCTCTACATAGCCCCGCAGATGTACCGGCAGATCTGTGTTACCCCCAACAGGCGCAGCACGCAGTGCAGCGTTTCCGGTGGTAGACCGTGGAGTTTGTTTCGTTATACTTCCCGGCGCAGCACACGGTAGACGAAGGACATATCCAGTCCGCCGCGCACCACGTCTGCCAGCAGGTCATACTGCCGCTCCTTGTAGCCGCGGGTGTCGAAGGTCGCCAGCGCGTCAAAGGACACGCCTTTTTTGGCGCACAGCGTCCGCAGGATCGTATTGGCGATGCCCGGCGCGTCAAAGATACCGTGGACGTAGCTGCCGTACACGTTTCCGCCGCCGCTGAGGGCGGGCATCTCCTGCCGGCTGCGCCCCATGTGAATCTCGTAGCCCTCGTAGGCCAGACCGTTCAGGGGGGAGAGCATCCCCTCCACGCCGCTGATGATGCCCTTCGTCTGGGCCTGCACCTTCTCGCCGCGGAATTCGGTGTCCATGTCCAGCAGCCCCATGCCGCTGATCTCCGTGACCTCGGCGGCCTCCACCTGCTCGGGGTCGGACACGGTGTGCCCCAGCATCTGGTAGCCGCCGCAGACGCCGAAGATCAGCGTACCGGCGTCTGCCGCTTTCAGGATAGCCGCCTCCAGACCGGACTGCCGCAGCCACCGCAGGTCGGCGATGGTACTTTTGGTACCCGGCAGCAGGATCATGTCCGGCCGATGCAGGTCGCTCACCTGATCCACATAGCGCAGCGACACGTTCTCGTAATGTTCAAAGGGACTGAAATCCGTGAAATTGGAGATACGCGGCACACGGATCACCGCGATATCCAAGAGCTTCCGCTCCGTGGAGCGGCCGAACCGCTCGGTCAGGCTGTCTTCATCGTCGATGTCCACATGGGTATAGGGGATGACCCCCGCCACCGGGATGCCGCACAGCTCCTCCAGCGTCTTCAGCCCCGGTTCCAGAATGGCCCGGTCGCCCCGGAACTTGTTGACCACCACGCCCTTGATGCGGCGGCGCTCGTCCTCCTCCAGCAGCGCCACCGTGCCGTAGAGCTGGGCGAATACGCCGCCCCGGTCGATGTCGCCTACCAGCAGCACCGGCGCGTCCACTAGCTTGGCAAGCCCCATGTTCACAATGTCATCCTGCTTGAGATTGATCTCCGCGGGGCTGCCCGCCCCCTCGATAACGATCACGTCGTACTCTGAGGCCAGACTGTTGTAGGCCTCCAGCACGGCGGGGATGTAGTCCCGCTTGCGGCGGAAATACTCCATGGCCTGCATATTGCCCCGCACTTGGCCGTTTACGATGACCTGACTGCCCACGTCGGTGGTGGGCTTGAGCAGGATGGGATTCATGCGGGTATCCGGCTCGATCCCGGCGGCCTCTGCCTGCACCACCTGCGCCCGGCCCATCTCACCGCCGTCCCTGGTGATGAAGGAGTTTAGCGCCATATTCTGGCTCTTGAACGGTGCCACGCGGTAGCCGTCCTGCTTCAGAACGCGGCAGAGTCCCGCCGCCAGCAGGCTCTTTCCGGCGTTGGACATGGTTCCCTGTATCATAATATTCATAGCCATAGCGATTTCTCCTTGCAGAATTGCCGGATGGCCGTTATCAACGCTTCGTTTTCCTCATGGGGCCGCACGGCGATGCGATACCACCCGTCGTCCAGCCCGCTGAAATTCTCGCAGCCCCGGATGGCGATGCCCTGCCGCAGAAGCCCCTCCCGCAAGCCCCGCGGCCCGCGGAACAGCAGGTAGTTGGCTTGGGACGGACACACCCAGAAGCCCAGCGCCGTCAGGTTATCCGTGAGCCAGCGCCGCTCCGTATGGACGAGGGATCGTGTTCTTTGCAGGAAATCCTGCTCCGTCAGCGCCGCCACACCGGCGCTCTGCGCCAGCGAGGATACATTCCACGGCTGGGATGCACTCGCCATGCGTTGCAGCAGCGCGCTGTCGGCGCACAGGCAGTACCCCAGCCGGATGCCCGCCATGCCGTAGCTCTTGGTAAAGGCCTTCAGGATCAGCAGCTCCGGGTGCGCCGCCAGAAGGGCTTTGGCGCTGACACCGTCCTCCGTAAGGTCGAGGAAGCACTCATCCAGAAACACCCGCGCACCCCACGCCGCACAGCCTTGCAGGATCCACTCCAGCAGCGGCAGCGGCAGCAGCCGTCCGGTGGGGTTGTTGGGGGTGCAGAGGAATACCGCCTCCGGCTTTTTCTCTTCCAAAAAGGGCAGAAAGCCCTCATCCACATCGAAATTCTCCGCCTGATGCAGAAAATACGGCGTCACGCGGCAGCCCACCTGCGCCAGACCCAGCCCGTACTCGGCAAAGGTAGGTGCAGGCTCCACAGCTGTCCGGGGCCGCAGAGCGGCGCAGTAAGCGTAGATCAGGTCCGCCGCGCCGTTTCCGCAGAGGACATACGACGCCGGCACCTGCTCATGGGTTGCGATGGCCTGCACCAGCCGGCGGCAGTAGGGGTCGGAGTAGCGGTGCAGCTGGGGCAGAGCCCGGCACACCGCATCCAAAACGCCAGGGGGCGTGCCAAGCGGGTTGGTGTTGGCGGAAAAATCCAGTGTGATACCGCCGCCGTACACGTCACCGCCATGTTGATTTTCCATTTGATACAGCATCTACGTCTCCTTTACAGCGCAAAGGGCAGCTTGACCCCGCAGCTCAAAAGCAGGGTGAGGATGGCTGTGACGGTCATCAGGCGACACACACGGGGGATGTCCTCGTGGGTGATCTCCCGCGCTGCGTCGCCGATATACTCCTTTTTGTGCAGCACGCCGTGGTACCATGCATCCCCCGCCAGACGCACGCCCAGCAGCCCCGCGCAGACGGATTCCGTCTGGGCTGAGTTGGGACTGGCGTGCTTCCGGCGGTCGCGGCGGAAGATCCGCCAGCCTGCCGCCGTATCCAGCCCCATCAGACCGCCCGCCGCCAGCATCAGAAGTGCTGACAGCCGCGCCGGGATGTAATTCACCACATCGTCGGCCTTGGCGGGTACCAGACCAATGTTCTTATAGGGCGGCTCCACATACCCCAGCATGGAGTCCATGGTGTTCACCGCCTTGTAGAAAAAGCCCAGCGGCGCGCCGCCGATGGCCAGAAACAGCAGCGGCGCCACCACGCCGTCGGAGGTGTTCTCCGCCACCGTCTCCACGGCGGCGCGGGTCACGGCGGCGTCGTCCAGCCGGTCGGTGTCTCGCCCCACGATCATGGAGACGGCACGGCGGGAGGCGGCCAGATCGCCGCTCTCCAGCGCGTCATAGACCTTCATGGTCTCGTCCCGCAGGGACTTGACCGCCAAGATCTGCCAGCACATCACACTCTCCAGCGCCAGACGCAGCCACGGGCTGACCAGACCGCACAGCCACAGCAGCAGAGCCGGGACGGCGGTGGATATGATGACCACCGCGCCCCACAGAATGGCACCCGCCGCCCGCTCGCCGGACGGCGTTTTGGGGCATACGCACCGCAGCACCCGCTCCAACACGCTGATACATTTTCCAATCAGAACTACCGGATGAGGAAAACTGTGGGGGTCGCCCACCAGAAGGTCTATGCAAAAGCCGATAACAAGTGCCGCAAGCGACCACATCATGCCGTTTCTCCTCCGCCCTGCATCGTAAAAATATAAATGGGATTCTGCCCGCTCATCAGGTGATAGCCTCCGGCCCTTCTGTCCCGCGCCGCCTGCAGCGACACCACCTCCGTCTCCGTAAAGGGAAACGCCGTCAGGCACTCCGTCAGCTCAGCCACGGACTCCAGTGAAACGGCCGTGGCCACGATGCGGACACGGGGGTTTCTTGCCAGCAGCAGCGCCACGATCTCCCGCATATTCCCGGCGCTGCCGCCGATGAATGCGTGGGTAGGCGCGGGCAAACCGGCGCAGGCCTCCGGCGCACTGCCGCAGACCACCTGTATGTTCTCCAACGAAAACCGCTCCCGGTTCTGCCCCAGCAGCGCCGCGGCGTCCTCCCGCCGCTCCACGGCACAGACCTGCCCCCGCTTTGCCTGTAAGGCCATTTCCACCGACACCGAGCCGGTACCGGCGCCGATGTCCCAGCAGACGCTCCGCTCCGTCAGCCGCAGCTTGGAAAGGCACACCGCCCGCACCTCGCTTTTCGTCATAGGCACCACCGGCATTCCCTCCGCGCTGCGGAGGAAGGCGTCATCCGGCAGACCCGGCGTGACCACCGCGTCGGGGTGGGGATTTTCGATGAGCGCCACGCTCAGGGGCGCGTAGTCGCCCTCTGTCAGCTCCGCCGCCGTGCCGCACACAATGCGCTCATCCGGGTAGCCCAGCCGCTGTCCCACAGACACGGTGACGCCGCCCAGACCGCCTGCTGTCAGTGTGCGGCACAGGTCGTTGATGCCGCGCTCACCGCCTACCAGCGCGAAGAGCCGGCCGTTTGCCCTCACCTCCGGCAGGATGTTGTGCTGCCGTCCATGGAGGCTCACCACCCGCACATCCTCGTAGGAGGTTTGCAGCCGGGCGCACAGATAGGACAGCGAGCTCAAACCTGGCAGCACCGCTGTGTCGCAGCCCTCCAGCAGAGGAAGCAGCTTTTTGGTGCCGCTGAAAAAGCCGGTGTCGCCGGACATGACCACCGCAAAGCGGCGGTATTCCCGGTGGGCGCGGATAAAGTCCGCGATATCCTGCGGCGCAATGGCGTCATAGGTAGGCTGCCCCGGCCGCGCCACAGCATCCAACATCCGTTTTGCGCCAATGAGACAGTCCGCCGTCTCGATGGCTTCACTGACCTCGCGGGTCATAGCCTCCCGGCTGCCGGGGCCGATGCCGACGATCCGCACCTGCGGCCGGACGGTGCAGCCGAACCGCTCACACAGCACGTCCAGCACCGCCGCAAAGGGCAGACCCTCCCGCTGGGGCGGGCGGCCGATGACCACCAGACCTGCGCCCGCCTTCCGGGCGGCGGACACCTTAGCAGGAAAGCCGCCGGCTTCTCCGCCGTCCTTGGTCACCATCCACGCGGCGTTGGCAAACCGCAGTGTGGCCAGATCCATCTCCTCGGAGAAAGGCCCCTGCATGGCGATGATATGAGAGGCTTTTAACCCCGCTGTGCGGCAGGCCTCCAGTGAGGCATCCATGGGCAGCACACGGGCGTATACCCGCTGGGTAAAATTGAGGATACCGCTATACGCCGCCAATTCCTTACTGCCGGTGGTCAGGAGGATGCTGCCCTCGGTATTCGCCAGAAACGCGGCGGCCTCGGCGGCGTTTTCCACGCACACGAGCGCCTCCTTCGGGTCACAGGACTGCCGCAGCAGGCGCAGATATTCTGTTTCCGTCTCCCGGCAGGCCGTGCAGATGCTCTCGGTGATGGAGGCGGCGTAGGGGTGGGTGGCATCGATCACCAGATCGAACCGGGTTTCTTGCAGCATCCGGATGATGTCCGCCACCGGGATGCACCCCGCCAGAACCGTGACGTTTTCCGCCTCTGGCAGCAGCGTCTCACCGTACTCCGTTGCCACGCATACCGTGGCCTGTACCGGCTGTCCGGCGAGAAATTCCACCAGCTCCCGCCCTTCAGTGGTGCCGGCAAACACGCAGATATTACACATTTCGGTATCCTCTGGGGGTGATGAGCTGTCCCGCCACCGTCTTTGCCGCACTGTTGCCGATAAACACGGTGCAGAACATATCCACCTCCGCCTCCCGCAGCTCTGCCAGCGTCAGGATGCGGCGGCTCTGCCCGTCGCGGCCGATGTTGCGGACGATGCCGCAGAGTCTGTCCTCCGGCAGACGGCGCAGCAAGATATCGCAGGCGCGCTTTACATGATCCGGTCTGCCGTGGCTGGCCGGGTTATACAGGACGATGGTCAGATCCGCCGCCGCCGCGCAGTCCAAGCGCTTTTCGATGGTCTCCCACGGTGTCAGACGGTCGCTGAGGCTGATGACCGCGAAATCATGGGTCAGCGGCGCACCTAGCACCGCCCCACCGCTGCACGCCGCCGTCAATCCCGGCACCACCTGAATCTCAGGCTCCTGCGCCTCGCCCCTCAGCTCATAGACCAGAGCCGCCATGCCGTAGATGCCGCTGTCACCGGAGCAAACCATGGCGGCGGTCTTGCCGCTGCGCGCCAGCTCCAGCACCAGCTGGCAGCGCTCTGTCTCCCGTGTCATGGGCGTGGAGTGAAGTTCCTTGCCGGGATAGCGATCCCGCACCAGATCCACATAGACGGGGTACCCCACAATGGCGTCGCACGCCTGCAGGGCCTCGTCTGCCCGGATGGTCATATCCTCATAGCCGCCAGGGCCGATGCCCACTACAATTACCTTACCCAAAGCGCACCTCCCAATGCTCCGCCGCGACGGCGACGGTCACTCCGTCCCGCGCTGTTTTTTGTACGATCAGCCTTTCGGCATCCAGCAGCGCCGCCCGTTCACAGACATTGTCTACGCCGGTAACGGAACGGACGAAGTCGGAGGGAGTGAAGTCACCCGCCACATCCCGCAGCTGCTGCGCCGTGTAAAAATGCACCGGCCAGTTGTTTTTCTCACAGGCGGCCAGCAGACCCGGCTCGTCCTGCTTCAGATCGATGGAACAGACGCCGCGGATAGCCGCTGTGTCCAGGCCATTTTCCGCGAACACTGTCTGCACCGCACGCACCACCGCTTCGGCAGAGATACCCCGCCGGCAGCCTACGCCTACCCGCAGCACGCGAGGGATAAGCCGCAGGGTGCGGGCGAAGGGTGCCTTTGTGCGCCAGCCAATGAAGACGCCCAGCGGGCCGCTCTCCCCGGCAAACATACCCTCCGGCAGGGGGGTTGGCAGAGAAAACTGGCTGCAAAGGGGGATATCCTCCTCTAAAATCGCCGCCGACACCGCCTTGGCAAGCCCCATGTCGGAGATGGCGCAGCCGTGCCGGGCGGCCCATGCGTCCACGGCGAATTTTCCCCGGACGTCGGTGGCGGTGGTGACCACCGCCGTGGCGTCCAGCTTCTCCGCCAGCTTTTCCGCCAGCGCGTTGGCGCCGCCGATGTGGCCGGAGAGCAGGGGGATCACAAACTGCCCCGCCTCGTCGATGCACACCACCGCCGGGTCGGTTTTTTTGCTTTTGACATAGGGGGCGATCTCCCGCACGGCGATGCCGCAGGCCCCCACAAAGATCAGTGCGTCCATGGAGGAAAAGCACACATCATATATCGCCCTGTCCAGCGGCAGAAAGCCCGGCTCTTCAAAACGCGGCATGGTATAGCACATCCATACCTCCTCCGGCAGCGCCTCCAGTACCCGCCGCGCCGTGGCACAGCCGCCCCGGCTGTAGGCAAACAGGGCGGCTCTCATTGGGCCCCCTTGCGGAACTCCGTTGTAAAATCGGGGTGGTACAGCAGCGACCGGAGATAGTTGTCGCCCAGGCAGTTGCCCACCACGATCAACGATGTCTTGGTCAGACCGTTGCCCGTCACTGTCTCGTGCAGCGTCCCCACAGTGCAGCGGAAGATCTTCTCCTCAGGCCAAGTGGCCTTATACACCACTGCTACCGGCGTCTCGGCGGCATAGCCACCTGCCAGCAGCTCGACTTGCAGCAGTTCCGTCAGCGAGGTGCTGAGAAACAGCACCATGGTGGCCTGATGGGCCGCCAGTGAGCGGATGGACTCCCGTTCCGGCACCGGCGTGCGGCCGGGGGCGCGGGTGATGATGACGGTCTGGCTCACATCGGGCAGGGTGTACTCCGCCCGCAGAGCGGCCGCCGCGCCGCAGAAGGCGCTGACGCCGGGGCAGACATCGTAGGCGATACCGCGTTTTTCCAGCTCGTCAAACTGCTCCCGCACCGCACCATAGATGCTGGAATCTCCCGTGTGCAGACGCACCGTGGTCTTGCCGGCGGCCTCCGCCTTCTCGATGAGGGCGATGACCTCTTCCAGCGTCAGCTTGGCGCTGTCGTGGATCTCGCAGCCCTCCCTGGTATAGTCCAGCAGCGCCGGATTCACCAGTGAGCCGGCGTAGATCACCATGTCGGCCTCGCCCAGCAGCTTGACGCCCCGGACGGTGATAAGGTCGGCAGCGCCGCTGCCCGCTCCCACAAAATGTACCATTGTCACTCCTCCTTTATCCGGCGCAGCAGTGCCGCTGCGTCCTTTGTCTCACAGAGATAGCCATATTCCTTGGAAAAGAGGATGGCTCCCGTCTCTATATCACTGCATTTATAATGCATCATGTCGTCGATGCGCCCGGCCAGCCGGTGCAGCACCGCGTCATAAAGTCCCTGCTCCTTCAACAGCCGCAGGGCGTCGTCACAGGTGGCGCAGCAGAGCATCTCCGCCGCCGCACCGCCGTGCAGCCCCTCTGCGGCGGCACAGGCCGTCAGGATGTCCATGCGACAGTCGCCGTAGCGGGAGTGGGTGTTCCACATACCGCCCGCCAGCTTTACCAGCTTGCCGATATGACCGATGAGAAGCGCCCCTCGGAAACCCAGCTCCCGGCACATCTCCATCGTGTCGCCGATGAAGTTGGAGGTCATCACCGCCGTGGCGGGGTCGATGCCCATGACACCCTTGATATAGTCTGCGCCGTAGTTGCCGGGGGCCAGCAGTACATAATCCGCGCCGCCCTCCCGCCGCTGCCGCAGCTCTACATGGATGGTGTCCACCAGCGCCTGCTCGCTCATAGGCTCTACGATCCCCGTGGTGCCTAAGATGGATATGCCGCCCTCAATGCCTAATCGGGGATTGAAGGTCTTTTTCGCCAGCGTCTCGCCATCGGGAGCGGAAATCACCACATACAGGCCGCCGATGTATCCGAACAGGCCGCAGACCTCCTCCACATTCTCCTGAATCATCCGGCGGGGTACGGAGTTGATGGCCGCCGCACCCACCGGCTGGTCAAGACCTGGCATGGTTACCCGACCTACACCCTGTCCGCCGTCAATGACAATGCCAACAGTCTCTGTTTTCCGCACCTCGGCATAGATCAGGGTGTCACGGGTGATATCCGGGTCATCACCGCTGTCCTTCCGGATGGCACAGCGCACACAGTTTGGGGACAGATGGATGTCCTCCACCGCCAGCGTCAGTTCCATGCCCTTGGGTGTCAGCAGGCGGATGGACTCCTTTTTACTGCCGCTCAGCAGCATCCATGCGGCGGCCTTGGCTGCCGCCGCGGCACAGGAACCGGTGGTGTAGCCCAGACGGAGTTTTTTTCCGTCCCGTATGATAAATTCCTTCATAACCTACCGCCTGATCTGGTAGAGCATGGCGTTGCAGATAGCCGCCGCCACGTTGCTGCCGCCCTTGCGGCCCCGAGCCACGATGTAGGGCGCGGCAGCGGCCTTGATGATGCGCTCCTTGCTCTCCACCACGTTCACAAAGCCCACCGGCACCCCGATGATGAGGGCGGGATGGAGCTTGCCCGCCTCCATCAGCGCCTCTAAGGAGAAAAGCGCCGTGGGAGCGTTGCCGATAGCAAAGATGCAGGGCTTGGGCAGGGCTGCCGCCCGCTCCATGGATACAAAGGCACGGGTCACACCGCGCTCCTTAGCCTCCGCCGCCACGTCCGCGTCCAACATGAAGCAGTGTACCTCTCCGCCCAGCGAGGCGAGGATCGTCTTATTGATCCCGGCCTTGGCCATCTGGGTATCGGTGACGATGTCACAGCCCGCCCGCAGGGCGGCAATGGCCTTTTGTACCGCGTGGTCGGAAAAGGCCAGATTGTCCACATAGTCAAAATCCGCCGTGGTGTGGATGACCCGTTTGATGACCAGCTCATTCTCCGGATCCAGCCGCCGGTCACCCAGCAGCTCGGTGATGATGGCGAAGCTGCGCTTCTCGATATCCATAGGCTTCATCTGTTCCGTCATAGCGTCTCCTTTCTGCAAGCCGCCAAAAAGCGCTGTGCCATGACGGGCTTGGCGTAAAAATGGAAGTGAGGGAACCCGGCGTACAGCGTATCCGTGGCATACGCACAGCGCCACTGCTTGCCGGAGGGCTTTTCCGCCAGAAAAGCGCTGCCCGGCAGTGGCGTGTCCCAATGGTGAAATTCATGCATCGGCACCTGCTCCCCGGCGCGGCACAGGAGACTGCCCTCTCGGGCCGTGGCGGTGATATAGCCGAACCGGGTCAGCTTCCCCGTGTCAAAGCAGTCCCCGGGCAGCGCACCCACCATGGCGTGGCCTGCGATGGACTCTGTCAGGTACATAAAGCCGCCGCACTCGGCGATACAGGGCATCCCCGCGTGTACGACCTCCCGGATCTGCCCGCGCAGGGTGCGGTTTTCCGCCAACTGTGCCGCGTACAGCTCCGGGTAACCGCCGCCCAAGTACAGACCCTGTACGCCATCGGGGAGCCGTTCGTCCGCCAACGGGCTGAAGGGTATCAGCTCCGCGCCCAGCTGCCGCAGCAGGTCGAGACTGTCCTCGTAGTAAAAGCAGAACGCCCGATCCCTGGCCACGCCGATACGCACCGGCGTTCCCGGCTCCGGCAGGGCCGGCGGGATAAAGCGCAGGGGCGGCGCAGCGTCAGCCAACTCCAGCAGCTTTGGAATGTCCAGCGTTTTTTCCGCCTCGGCCGCCAGCTTACGCAGCTTCTCTTGCAGATCGGCCACCTCGTCCGCTGTGATGAGCCCCAAGTGGCGGCTCTCCAGCGCGCACTCCGGCAGACGAGGCAGATAGCCGCAGGCGCGGACGCCCAAACGGTTTTCCAGCTCCCGTGCCAGTGGGCCATAGCTCATGGCGCTGCACCCGTTGAGGATGACACCACGGATGCCGCTGTCCGGCGCGAAGTGGAGAAAGCCCTCCACCGCCGCCAGGACGGAAAGGGCCGCCCCTCGGGCATTGACCACCAGCACCACGGGGCTTTGGGTCTCCCGCGCCACCTCGTAGGTGCTGGCCCGGGTGGAGGTGAGGCCCAGCCCGTCATAATAGCCCATGACGCCCTCTATCACCGTGACATCGCAGCCCCGGGCGTTGCGGGCCAGAAGATAGCGCAGGGTATCGGGATCAAAGAAGAAGGCATCCAAATTGGAGCTCTTCGCGCCAATGATCCGGCTGTGGAACATGGGGTCGATATAATCAGGGCCGCATTTCGCCGCGCCTACCCGCAGGCCCCGCGATACCAGCGCCTGCAAGACGGCACAGGTGACGGTGGTCTTGCCGCAGCCGCTGTTGGTGCCGGCCAGCACCAGCCGGGGGACTTTTTGCTCCATAGCGCCCTCTCAATCCGCCACGATGGTGGCAAAATAACTGATTTCCTCCGGCAACTGCCGCAGGTCGGTGTAGACCTGCTCTGTCTCCAGTCCACAGTCCGCCACCATCCCGGCATTTGCCAGCAGACCGTGGCGCTCCAGCGCCGTTGCCGCTTTGTAGATGGCCTTGCCGGATTTCATCACGACCTTTGTTCCCGGCAGCGGCAGCGCGTTGTCCAGATCCGTGCTGCCCGGCAGAATGTGGAGCGGCTCCTCCATGCGGGTCAAACTCCGTCCCAGCCGCGCCGCCACGGCGCAGAAGCTGGTGACGCCGGGACACATCACCGTCTCAAACCCATCAGCGCGGATGCGCTCCAGAATATAGTAGGCAGTGGCGTACACGGATACGTCGCCCAGATTGACCATGGCCACGTCCCGTCCTGCCGACAGCTCCGCTTCGATAGCGGCTGCCGCCATGCGGTAGCTGTCCTCCCTCACTGCCTCGCTTCGCTCCATGGTAAAGTCCAGCGGCAAGATGGTCTTGCCCTGCGTATCCACCGCCCCGGCGGCGATATCCAGCGCCAGCATCCGCCCGGACTTCATCCGGGGGGCTGCCACCACAGGACAGTCCGCCAAGACCCGGCAGGCCTGCCGGGTCAGCAGCTCCGGGTCACCGGGGCCCACGCTGACGGCGTAAAAAACACCCTGTTTTTCCATGTCGCTACTCCTTACGGCACAAATTCCAGGCTATCGAAGCAGGGGTCGTACTTCCCGTGCTCCATCCGGTACAGCTTTGCGATATACGCCCGTGTAAAGATCTCCTCCGGCGGGCCGATGCGGTCGATCCGGTCGCCTGCCACGCACACCACGGTGTCGGAGATGCGCTCCGCCAGCTCCAACTCATGGAGGGACAGCAGCACCGCCAGATCGTTCTCCCGCACCATGCGCTTGAGCACCGTCAATAACTCCAGCTTATAGCGGATGTCCAAAAAGCTGGTAGGCTCGTCCAGCACGATGATCTCCGGCTCCTGACACAGCGCCCGCGCCAAGAGGATGCGCTGGCGCTGCCCATCGCTGATGGCGGAGAAAGGGCGGTCGGCAAACTCCATGCCGCCTACCTGCGCCAGAGAGCGCTCCACGATAGCCTGATCCTCCGGCTGTAGGATGCCCAGCCGCCCCGTATAGGGATAGCGGCCGCTGCTCACCACGTCCCTGCAGGTCATCAGCTCCGGATCCATGCGGGCCGTCATCAAAATGGCCATGCGCCGGGCGATCTCATTGCGGCTGCGCGCCTCCATGGCTTTTCCATCCAGAAACACCGTGCCGGACACCTTGGAGAGCTGGCCGATGATGGTTTTCAATATGGTGGATTTTCCAGAGCCGTTGGGGCCTATCAGCGTGACGATCCTGCCCCGCTGCACATGAAGGGCTATGTCCTCGATCAGCGGCTTGCCGTGGTAGCCCACGGACAGGTCTTTTGTTTCCAGATATGCTGCCATACTCACGCCGCCTTTCTGTGGATCATCATGTAGATGACGATGGGTGCGCCGAATACCGCCGTGACGGAGCTGATGCTCACCTCTGTGGGGGCAAAGGCGGTGCGGGCGATGAGATCGCAAAACAGGCAAAACACGCCGCCGCCCAGAAAGCAGGCTGGGATCATGACGAGCGGCTCCGCCGATTTGAACAGGGATTTCATCAGGTGCGGCACTGCGATGCCGACAAAGGAGATGGGGCCAGCAAAGGCCGTGACGCAGGCGGACAGCACGCTGGACAGCAGGATAAGCGCCGTACGGAAGGCCCGCAGTGGGACGCCCATATTCTGGGCGTAGACCTCGCCCAGCTGGTACGCTCGGATGGGCTTGGACAGGAAAAAGGTCAGCAGCAGTGTGACGCCGCATACACCGGCCATGGTCTTTACATTCTCCCAGCTCATGCCGGAGAAGGATCCGAGAGACCAGTTGTGCAGGTTCACGATGCTGGAATCGTCGGCGAAGGTCACGAGAAAATCCGTCAGCGCCGAGCAGATATAGCCGATCATCACGCCGCAGACCACCAACAGGCTCATGCGCTTGACCCGCTGAGAAATCAGCAGCACGAAGCCCATGGACACCATGGCGCCCACGAACGCCGCCGCGATGAGGATGGCGGAGGAGGTGGTCTTGCCCCGGCTCAGCAGCGCCAGCATGGCCACGCACACCGTCATCTTCGCTCCGGAGGAGATACCCAGCACAAAGGGGCCGGCGATGGGGTTGTGGAAAAAGGTTTGCAGCAGATAGCCGGACAGGGACAGCGCCCCGCCCAGGATCAGCGCCGACAGAAGCCGGGGCAGACGGATCTTCATGATGATCTGGCTCTGCGTAAAGCCCACATCGCCGCCCAGCAGGATCCGCCATATCTCAGACGCGGAAAGAGAAACGCTTCCCGCGAAGATGTTCCAAATCAGAAATGTGAATAAAAGCAGGAGGAGCAGCCAAAAGCCTCCCCAGATGCGAAGTGTTCGGGTCCTCTTCATGCCGCTCCTCCTTATAATGCAATGATGTAAAAAATGCTCACTTCATCCGTGTCAGGAAGTGAAACGCCGTATCCGGCGCGTCGTTCAACGCATGGTTGACGTCCAGAATGAGGTCGCTCAGCTCCAGCGACTCCTGATAGAAGTTTTTGGTCAGGCACCACACGTTACCGCTCTTGACGGCCTTGAAGTCGGCCATCAGTGGATCCAGTGCCACCAATTCGTCCAGCGTGTGCAGCTCGCCGTCGATGATGCTGTTGTAGATCAGCACATCGGCGTCCACTGCACCATGGTAGAAGGATTCCATCTGAATATTGATGGTGGACTGAGCGTTGTCCTCCGCCGATTCGTCGAAGGAGACATAGTCGCCGCCGGCGATGGCGACGCACTTCGCCACATAGTCCGTGGATTTGCGGACGTTTACAGCGCCGCTGCTGGTGATGTAGAAAAACGCCACAGTCTTGCCGGTGGGCTGCTGCTCCAGTACGTCCGCCACGCTGTCCATCTTCTCATTAAACAGCGCCTCGGCCTCGTCCTCCTTGTCCAGCAGCGCCGCGTACAGCTTGATCCACTCCATCCGACCCAAGGGCTGGGTCTCGTAGCTGGATGTCTCCACCAGCACAGGGATACCCAGCCGCTCCAGCTGCTCCAGCACCGCCGGGGAGTGGTAAATCATGGTGTTTTCCACCGCCAGATCGCAGCCCTGCGACAGGATCAGCTCATAATCTGGCTCGGAGTACTTGCCGGCGTATACCAGTGCTCCGCTGTCCATGGCGTCCTTGGCGCGCTGGATATACCAGTCCGACTGCTTTTTACCGCTGAGGGTGATGCAGTCGATGGCGTTCAGCTTGTCAAAGTAGTCCATGGCAGCGGCGGCTACCAGATAAATCTGGTCCAGCGGCTGCTGCAAAACGGTGACACCGGTAGGTACCCCGTCAGGCACAGCTGCACCCTCCGCCACCAGCAGGTATACCCGGTCGTTGTTGATGGTGATGCGCTTGTAGCTGTCCCCGGCGTACTCCACGGAGAACTGCTCCGCGTAGCGCAGGGGCATGGTACGGTCGAAGACCAGCTCGTCCCACGACACGGCGGCGGTTTGTCCGTCTGTTTTGCCGGGGGCGTCAGCCGCGCCGCAGGCGCAGAGGGACAAGACCATCAGCGCCGCCAGCAACCCGGCGAGAAAACGCCTCACTGGGCAGCCTCCACCGCCGTGGCGGACTTAAAGGTCAGGGTGTACTCGATCTCGTGGGGGGTGCTCATGGCGGTGGTGTCGCCGATGACCGTCAGCGGGGTATCCAGCGCCCGCACTGGGATCTCGAAGGTGGAGCCGCCCTCGGTGGTGAGGACATCATAGCGCTGGCCGTCCACCAGCATATAGTCATACTTCTCACTGCTCCACACGATAGTGGCGGTGGCAGCGCCGTTCTCCACCTTCAGGGTGCAGGGAGTCAGCACATGGGACTTACCGGAGCCGCCCTCAAAGCCTACCTCAATGGTGTAGGTACCGTCCGCCAATGCGATGGCGGCAGCGTCATCGCCGTTCTCTTCCTTCAGAACAGGGTTGGAGACGGACACCTTGTGGTCATACCATACGCCCTTCTTGCCGATGAGGGCCACGTCGAACTCCGTGTCCAAGGCGGGCACGGGGATATCAAAGCCATTGACTGTCTCGGACAGACCATCGGGATAGGTGACGGTATCCTTGGTGGGCTGTAGCAGCACGGCACCGTCCTTCTGGGCGTCCTCCTTCAGACCAGGGAACAGATTGACGATGCTGGTGGAGGCCAGGCTGACGTGGATGGTCATCTGGCCGTCCTTCACGGTCAGCACGCCCTTGCCGTCACAGGTCTCGTTGGCGTGGAACATACTGCTGTCGGTGTTGAAGTCGGCGGTATACACGCCATCCGCCAGAGCGGGCTGGTCAGGCTCATCGTTGCCGGGGGCATCGGTTTGCTGCTGTCCGCAGCCTACCAGCAGCGCCGCCATCATCAGAACGGCCAGCAGATAGGAAAAAATTTTCTTCATGGTCAAGGTCCTCCTTACTTTGAAAAAGGCTCCGGGGCGATAATATACCGCCCCGGAGCCCGTTCAGTCCTTGTTACGCGATAGCGTCGATGGCAGCCTTGGCGTGTGCCACGTAGAGAGCCTGCACGTCCGCGATACGGCCCAGACCGGAGATCTGGCAGTTCACGGTGAAACCGGCGGCCTCAAACATGGTCTTCCAGGAATCCTCGTCCGCACCGGCCATGTCGTTGTTGGCGTGGTCGCCCGCCACGACCATCAGGGGACGCAGCACCACGGTGGTGTAGCCGGCTTCCTTGACAGCCGCGATCACAGCCTCGCAGGAGGTATCCTCGGGCTCACCCTCCACGGTGCCGATGAACACGTTCTCATAGCCCAGCTTGTCCATCTGGGCGGCCATCTGGCTGTAAGTGACCTTCGCCACATGAGCCGTACCGTGACCCATCAGCACGTAAGCCACACCGGCCTCCTTGGCGGCGGCGGTGGACTCGTAGCCGCTCTCGCTCAGAGCAGCGGCGACAACGGCCTTGGCAACGGCTTCCTTGTCGGCGTTGATGACGGTGGCGTCGCTGCCCACCTCACCCAGCATGGGCTCGGCGATCTCAACGGACTCGAACTTGTCGCGGACCTTGTCGATGGCGGCGCACATCTCGTCGTACTCAGCACCGTGCATCAGATGGGTGGGCTGCACCACCAGCTGCTTCACGCCGTTGGCGACAGCACGCTCCAGAGCCTGCTCCATGTTGTCGATCTTCTCGCCGTCACGGGCCTGGATGTGGTTGATGATGATCTGCGCGGTGAAGGCGCGGCGCACGGACCAGTCGGGGTTGGCCTCCTGCAGGGCATCCTCAATGCTCTTGATGTCGGCTACGCGGCTGTCGTTGAAGGAGGTACCGAAGGATACCACCAGCAGCTCCTTCTCGCCGATCTCGTCCTGATTGCGGGGATCGTCCTTGGAGGCGTCACCGGTGTCCAGACCGAAATAGTCGGGGCTGGCCTCCTCGCCCTCCACCAGCGCCTTCTGGGCGTCGGTCAGCGCGTCCCAAGCAGCCTTGGCGGCCTCGCACTGGGCGTCGGTCTCCTCGGTGCGCTCCTGCACGTAGATGGCGTCGATCAGGGCGGCGACCTTGTCAGCGGCGGCCTTGTCGGTCTCCTCGGTGCTCACGTCGTTGTTGTCCTTGTCGTCGGCATTGTCCTTGTTGCCGCAGGCGGTCAGCATGCTCATCAGCATCACAGCCGCCATCAGAAAGGCAAGTGCTTTCTTCATGGTTGATCTACCTCTTTCCAAATATTTGTTCTGAAAGAAATATAAAAGCGGCTGTGTCTCATACAGCCGCCCTCGGTGCTTCTTACTACATATACACCCGTGCGGCGCTCCGCGACGGATCATAAGTTCGTAGGAAAACCAACCTGTTGGCAGCAGGCTTGAGATTCCACACAGAGGCAGGTCTCCTGACTTCGTTCATCACGGCGTTGCCCTTCCCGGTTTCCCAGTGGTTTGCAAGACCGCTCCCGTACACAGTGACTGCATCGCTCCGGATTCGCACCGGATTCCCTTTTCATCTGCTTTTGAGCAGACACCTCTGTGCTACAACTTTATATTTTTCCAGACAGTGGGATTATATCACATTTTGTCGAATTGTCAATCCATTCTGATGGCGGGCTATCCAAAGTTTTGTGTGGGATTTTTTAATTTAAGCCCTATTTCGACCGAGCGACTTCTCCCAACTTTTCTGTGGGATTTCAGTTTTAAGCCCTGATTTCGGGTGAGCGACTTCTTCCAACTTTTGTGTGGGATTTCCTCCGAGTAAACAAAAAGCACGAAAAAATCTGGCATCCTGTTTGGACGCCAGATTCTTTTTTAGTTGTCTTCTTTCTTTTCTTCGGCATCGAGGGCTCTTGTCAGAAGCCGCTCAACAGCCATAGTCATTGTTTGCCCCTTATCCTCCGCATACGCCTGAAGCCGCTCATAGACGCTTCTCTCGATGCGGTAGCAGATGGGGACGCTATCCTTTTTCTGTCTTGGCATTCGGACTCACCTCTCATCCAATTCCAAAGAATCTATCGAAGAATGCAACCAGCTTCTCCGTAACGACCCGTTTCTTCTCTGCGCGATTCCCTCCGCCAAAGCGTGACATAGGCGGCAAAAGACCGTCAATCTCCGTGCCGGTCGTCTTAATGGCACCGTCGCGGAAGGCGTTTGCCATGAACTGCCTCGTTTCCGCATCCTTCAGGCGTTCCTCCGCTATCAGTGCCGCAAGCTGCGTTTCCTTTTCGACGGCGACAAAATCGTGCCACGCATTGACCACATCATCCACGTCATTGATACCGGCGAGGAACCCTTGGATAAGGGCCTTCTTGCTGCGGAGCTCAGAGCTGGACTCCACGGCCTTCTGAATGGCGATGGCGATTTCCTTATTCTTGCCATGGCTGTCACGGTATTTTTGCATGAGCATAAGGATATAGTCGATGTTGATTTCAATTTGCTTGATAAGCTCGATTTCAAACACTACATCGTCCGTGATGTCCTCTTTCTCATGCTCGGAGCGGCCACGCCATTCGTCATACAGGTCTTGATAGCGGCCCATATAGTCCTGCATATCGCGTTCGGAGAGTATCTCCATGCCCTTGAAATCATCGAAGGCGACCAGCAGATTCCGCATCCGCAGGATGGCTCCAAACAACCGGATAAATGCCTTTTGGCGTGCCTCACCAACGATACGCACATCGGTAAGGGGGAAGTCCTGCTGCAAGGTGGCAATCAAGTCCACATATCCCTCGTTGTACTTACCCTTTTCATCCGTGTAGCCATTGTAATAGTCGGAAAATGGGCGCAGCGTCACGACCCCGTTGGTCGTAGCATCGCTGAAACGCGCTATGGCGGCGTCTGTACGCTTTTGCAGATTGCGGAAGCATACGATATTGCCAAAGGTCTTTATAGAGTTCAGAATGCGGTTTGTGCGCGAAAATGCCTGCAAAAGCCCGTGCATCTTCAGGTTCTTATCCACCCACAGCGTATTGAGCGTGGTGGCATCGAAGCCCGTCAGGAACATATTGACCACAATAAGCAGGTCGAGCTCCTTGTTCTTCATCCGCAGAGATACATCCTTATAGTAGCTCTGGAAATTATCGCTATCGGTGCTGTAATTGGTGTGGAACATCAGATTATAGTCGCGGATAGCCATATCGAGGAAATCGCGTGAGCTCTGGTCCAGTGCGGAGGTATCTTCGGGGTTTTCCTCGTCCAAGATGCCGTCCGCCTCTACCTCATTTGCCCCATAGCTGTAAATCAGCGCGACGCGCAGCTTTTTGCTGGGGTCGGCATCCATCTGCCGCTTAAACTCTTCATAATAGAGCTTGGCTGCTGTGATGGAGGATACGGCAAAGATGGAGTTGAAGCCGCTGACGCGCTGCTGGCGTTTGATTTCCTCCACATCGTTCTGCCGCTTGGCGGAGGCCACCTCACCGATATTTTGCAGCACATTGAATGTATAGGTCTTCTCGTTGCGGTAGGTTTTCTGATTGAATCTTTCCAGTATGTACGTTGTAACATCAGTAATGCGCTCAGGCGTGAGGTAGGTTTCCTCGCGCTTGATGTCCCATACCGGCTTGTCGTCAATGTCCGGCTCCTCCTTCATCGTCTGCACATAGTCCACGCGGAACGGCAGCACATTCCTGTCGTTGATAGCGTCCACGATGGTATAGGCGTGAAGCTGGTCGCCAAAGGCCTGCTCGGTGGTTCGCAGGGTCGGGGTCTTGCCGCTGCCGGCGTTGTCCGTAAAGATAGGCGTGCCCGTAAAGCCGAACAGGTGGTATTTCTTGAAATAGTGGGTGATGGCAAGGTGCATTTCACCGAACTGGCTGCGGTGGCACTCGTCAAAGATGATGACCACCTGCTTATCTGCCAGCGGATGACCGGCGTTTTTCTTGATGAACTTTGCCAGCTTCTGAATGGTGGTAATGATGATTTTGGCGTTGGGGTCCTCAAGCTGCCGCGTCAGAATAGCCGTGGAGGTGTTGCCGTTGGCCGCGCCCTTTTCAAAGCGGTCGTACTCCTTCATGGTCTGATAGTCCAAGTCCTTGCGGTCCACCACGAACAGCACCTTGCTGATATGCGGCAGGTCTGCCACGAGCTGGGCTGTTTTGAAGCTGGTCAGTGTTTTGCCGGAGCCGGTGGTGTGGAAAATGTACCCGCCGCCCTGCACCGTGCCGTACCACTTATAGTTGGTGGCGATTTCAATGCGGTTGAGGATGCGCTCCGTGGCGACAATTTGATAGGGGCGCATCACCAGCAGCAAATCCTCCGAGGTAAAAACGCAATACCTCGTCAGGATATTCAGTATCGTGGTCTTGGCAAAGAAGGTCTTGGTGAAATCCATCAGGTCGGGGATGATGTGGTTTTTGGCATCCGCCCAGAACGACGTAAACTCAAAGCTGTTGCTGGTCTTGCCGCGCTTCCGTACCGCAGCGGCGTTGAAATCCTTGATATGCCCCAAGCGGGTGGTGTTGGAATAATACTTCGTATTCGTTCCGTTGGAGATAACGAATATCTGCACATAGTCAAAAAGCCCGCTGCCTGCCCAAAAGCTGTCGCGCTTATAGCGGTTGATTTGGTTGAACGCCTCGCGGATAGCCACGCCCCGCCGCTTCAGCTCCACATGGACGAGGGGCAGCCCGTTGACAAGGATGGTCACATCGTAGCGGTTGTCGTGCGCCGCGCCCTCCGCCTGAGAGACGGTATATTGGTTGATGACCTGCAGCGTGTTGTTGTGGATGCATTTCTTATCCAGAAGCCGAATGTTCTTCGATTCGCCGGTATCCCGCTTGAACGCCTGCGCCGTGTCGCCATCCTGTATCCGGCGGGTCTTTTCCTTGATGCCCTCGTTGGCGTTGGCGATGCTCTGCTGGAAGAACCGTTCCCATTCACCATCGGTAAACTGGTAGTTGTTCAGCTTTTCCAACTGCGTGCGGAGGTTGGCGATGAGGTCCGCCTCAGTATGGATGGGCAGGTAAGTATAGCCTACCTCACACAGCAGGCGGATAAACTCCTTTTCCAGTTGTGCCTCGCTCTGATAACCGTCCGAACGCCGCGTACCCGGCGTATATTCCGCCACCACGGTGCTCTCGGTGGTAGACGCGATGATGTTATATTGGCTCATGGCATTACTTCCTCACTTTCAACATCACAAAAATCCGGTAGTTCGCTTGGTCTTTGTGCATAAAAGGGAATGGGATAGTAGTCGCTACAAAAATATCTTGAATCATCACCTTTACAATCGTAGCCGTTGATTCTATATAAATATAAAATCAAAACATATAGTGCGGCGAGGCAATACACGGCGTTCTTGTATGTCGCATTTGAAAACTTTGAAATCCTATTATGCTTTACTTCGGTATAGGCAGACCACCATCCAAGAGGTCCCTCCGTCCACCGCCCAAATGGAAATATATTCTTCCCACCCCATCGAGGTACGATAACCCGTGTTTCTCCAATTTTAGGGAACGCTCTTAAAATTATCTTCTTGTATTCGCTGATATTACCGCATGAATGGTTTTCATCCACCGCGCTACAAATCAATTTGAATACGCTTTCAATTTCGGCGCCGCAGAGCATGATGACCTTCTGAAACTCAAATGAATACACATTTTCTTGTCCAGTTGGTTCGATGTAACGAGATGTTTCGTTCAAATTTTCTTCTATGCTCAAGTAATAATTCCAACAATTCTCAATTTCGTGAAAAGAAACACTCATGCTTTTGCCTCCTTAAACGTCAGCAGCTTGTCCCGATAGTATTCGTATTGCTTCTGCCGCGCTTCAATCTCGGCTGGGAGACCGATTTTCAGGTCAGAACAGATAGCATCGAAGTTGTCCAGAACATTTGCAATTCTATCCTGTACCGTTCTTGCCGGAACAGGGACTTTCACTTTATTCAATCTTGTAACAGATAGACCCGGTTGAGCTCCTGCGGTTTTGTACTGATTCAAATCAGCATTAACAAGCAAGTGATACAAAAATCTACTGTTGAAAAAGCCCTTATCTGTGACCACAACTGCGTGCTCTGTGGCGTAATAGGAGCCAGTCGCAAAACAAACATTTCCACACAGAGCTCCTTGCCGCCCGACAATCGGCTTATCGCCTGATTCATTGAATGTGCTCACATAACCTCTTAGACCATTTGCCCCATAGCACGGAATAGGATTTTCTACTGTTTGAGTGTCAGAAATCAGGTGTGCAGAAATTGCTTTACCAGATTGAAGATTGCAGACCTCATCCAATGTTCTCCATGCAACATCACTTGTTGCCCCCCCCCCGGACATCGCCGAAGGTCAGCAGCTTATCCCGATAAAACTCATACTGTTTCTTTCTCGCTGTAAGCTCCGCTGTAAGCTCCGTGAAATTGTCCAGAATACGGACAATTTCACTCTGCACAGGCAGAGGGGGAACTGGAATCTGTAATGCTCTAAAATCCCCACCTGTCAACTTTGGTATATTGCCATGAATTAAAGGAGTTACATCGATAGTCTGTATATAATGAAACAGATATCGAAGAAGGACACCGTCAGTTTCTTCAATGATATGGGCGTGATTGTTTACCCATATTTTCCCCTCCGCCCATGTTACAACCGGCGTTCCTGCTTTTGTGATTACACTTCCATCTTCTCCGACAAGAACAAACGTGCCATCAAAAATATAATCTGCAACATAATCCTGAATGCCGTTTGCACCATAATAGGGATATTCGCCTGCTTCTCTTGCCGCCTTTGTAACGGGCTTCCTTTTCTTATCAAGCACGGTACAGCAGTCTTCAAGTTTTCTATACTCCACCCCGTCCGGGCAAAGTTGCTGTATCAATTCATTGAGTTTTGTCATCTGTTTCACCATCCTCTACCATTTGGCGTGCCATCCACGACAAACCGAACATATCGGCTTGAGTTCCTCTGACGCACCACTCTCGTGAGATTATATCGAAGCGAAATAACCCATTTAATGCCAACAGATAAATATATGAGTAGTTCAGTTCTTCCGTCTTATACGAAATGAGCTTTTCCAGCAATTTTTCCGGCATCCAATCCTCTATATCTATTTCAGATAATACAAGCAAATCGTACCTCGACAATGGCGCATACTTGCCGCTATTGAGTTTTTTTATCTTTGCTTTTACCGCAGAAAGGAAGTCCTTGCAAAAAGTTATTTCTATATCCGGGTAATCCGAACCAGTCCACGCATATCCCCTTGGCGGATGAGGCATTACATACTTACCGTAGTCGTAGCCCTTTGCCTTCAGATAGGTGATTTTCCTTTTTCGTTCCTTTTTGCTGAGATACGGAATCGTACAGGCAATAGCAAGAGCCTCTTGTTCTCCCTGCGGAATTGCAGAAGTAACTTCAACGCCGACACTATTGACTACATCTCTCAAATCAGGTCTATCTGAGATTTGCAAGTCGTTATATACCTCCGGAAAAAATTTTTCCAAGAGGATTTTTGCATGGCATTCATCATACTTGAGTTTTGTATGCGAGGGTAGCGGATGTCCCTTCTCTATCTTCGCCATGCGTTACCCCTCAATCTCCTCAATAATCCTTTGAATCTCCGCCCGCAGGACATTCTCCCGCGCCACGATTTCCTCGATTTCCGCATTCAGCTTCACGATGTCAATGACCTCGCGGGTGTCCTCCGGCTCCACATAGGTGCTGACGGAGAGGTTATACTCCTGCTCCTTGATTTCCTCATAGGCGGCGCGGTGGCAGATGTGGGGAACATCCTCACGGGCTGTGAAATAGTCCACGATGTGGCTGATGTTCTCCGCCGTCAGCTTGTTGTTGTTCGTGACCTTGATGCACTCCTTGGAGGCGTCAATAAACAGCGTCGAATTGTCAGGCTTATTCTTTTTCAGCACCATGATACAGGTGGCGATGGAGGTTCCGAAAAACAGGTTGCCGGGAAGCTGGATAACGCAGTCCACAAAGTTGTTGTCGATGAGATATTTGCGGATTTTCTGCTCCGCACCGCCACGGTACATGATGCCGGGGAAGCAGACGATAGACGCCGTTCCGTTGTTGGCGAGCCACGACAGCGAGTGCATCACAAAGGCAAGGTCGGCCTTGCTCTTGGGTGCCAGCACACCGGCAGGCGAAAAACGGGGGTCGTCAATAAGCAGGGCGTTTTCGTCCCCGGCCCACTTGATGGAATACGGAGGATTGGACACGATGAGTTCAAAGGGCTCATCGTCCCAGTGCAGCGGATTGGTCAGCGTGTCATCGCAGGCGATGTCAAACTTATCGTAGCCCACATCATGCAGGAACATATTGATGCGGCACAGGTTATAGGTGGTGATGTTGATTTCCTGCCCGTAGTAGCCGATACGGACACCCTCCGGCCCCAGAATCTTGGTGGCCTTCAGCAGCAGGGAGCCGGAGCCGCAGGCAGGGTCGTAGACCTTATTCACCTGCGTCTTGCCCACCGTACCCAGCCGCACCAGCAGCTCGGACACCTCGCTGGGTGTGTAGAACTCGCCGCCGCTCTTGCCGGCGTTGGAGGCGTACATGGTCATCAGGAACTCGTAGGCGTCGCCAAAGGCGTCTATCTGGTTGTCCTTGAACTCGCCCATCTTCATTTCGCCGATGCCGTTGAGCAGCTTGCAGAGTTTCTCGTTGCGCTTGGCGACGGTCGCGCCCAGCTTGTTGCTGTTTACATCGAAATCATCGAACAGACCCGCAAAGCTGGCCTCGGAGAAAGACCCCTTGGCAGATTCCTCGATGTGGGTAAAGACTTTTTCCAGCGTTTCGTTGAGGTTTTCATCCTGTGCAGCCCGCTGCCGGACATTACAGAACAGCTCGGAGGGCAGCATAAAAAAGCCCTTCGAGTTTATCATCTCGTCCCGAATCTCCTCCGCCACGCTGTCGGGCAGTTTGGCATAATCAAAATCTTTGTCACCGGCATCTATTTCCCCGGCATTTATGTAGGAAGCCAGATTTTCAGAGATGTAGCGATAAAACATGGTGCCAAGAACATAGCTCTTGAAGTCCCAGCCATCTACGCTGCCGCGCAGCTCATCCGCGATATTCCAAATCGCACGGTGCAGCTCATCGCGTTCCTGTTCTCTCTTTATGTCCGCCATGGTCGTTCTCCTTTTCACTGTACTCTTTACATCAATTATAACAAATTAACTTCTTTTGGCAACTATCCCGCTTGGTCAAATTACTGTTTCCAGTATACTCCCTTTTGTTGTAAAAAGCAATAATTATATTGCATATTCAATCTATATTTTAGAAAATTTGTTCGAAAAAACGAAAAATACCCTATTGCATAAATCAAACATTTGTGCTATTCTATGGACACGGTATACCAAAAGTAAATAGCGTAGTCTTCATCAATTATTTGAATACATTTCCCCGGCACATTATTTTTGATGAATTTGAGAGGTATACCACGATGAAGACTGTGAATCACATTCGACTGACTCCGGATGACATGGAGGAGGTCATTCCCATTCCGCACCTGAATTTGCGCGGCATAATTGAAGATGCCTGCTATCGACCCAAGGCAGGGCATCCTTACTTACTGTTCTCCTGCCATGTGGAGGACTACCGAAACCGAAAATGCCGTTTCTGCGGCAGTACCGCCGTTCACGCACACGGCCAAACAGGGGCACCACGCCGCATTCACGATGTCAACAGCGGACGCACGAAGGTCGATATAGACCTGACGGTGCAGCGGTACATCTGTAGCGAATGCGGAAAGTCCTTTTCCCCGCCATCGCCGGACATTATGGAGAGTCGGCATTTGACAAGGCGGCTTTATGACGAAATCAGACATGAGGCGTTTACCAAGCCGCTGAGTACAGTCGCCCTGAAATACGGCTATTCCGACACCACCATCGGCAAGATTTTTGACGAGTATTCCAGCGAGATAAAGGAATCCTGTGACCCCGTTGTTGCTCCCCGCGTATTGGGCATTGATGAAAAGCACATCGCCCATAATATGCGGGCCATCTTTACAGACATTGAAAACCGTGTTCTGCTGGAGATGTGTCCCGACAACAAGAAGGATACCGTCATTGCAGCCATTGAGAGCATGGTCGGCTACGACACCAATATCGAGGTCGTAACGATGGATATGTCCTGCGGCTATCGTACTTATGTGCAGGAGTGCTTGCCCAATGCCGCCATCGTCGTGGACAAGTTCCATGTCTGCCAGTCCGTCTACGAGAAAATCGCCAAAGCCCGCAGCAAAATCATGGCCTATATCGGTGCCCTCATCCAAGCGGAGCCGGAGGGCGGCGCAAAGAAGCGCATGATTGCGGTGCGGAACCTCGCCCAGACGAACACCTATCTGTTCAAGTTCAACGCCAAGAATCTCGCCAAGAGTGAGAGGCGTATCAGCGCAATGGCAAATATCTGCGCGACTTTCCCTGAGTTCAACCATCTGCGGCTTATCAAGGAACGCTTTGACCGCATCTACACCGCCCCTGACCGCAGGACGGCGGAGGTATACTGCAAGGAATGGGCGGAGCTTATCCCGCCCTCTGGCTGCCGTCAAATCGAGGCATGGAAGAAGCGGTTCGAGGTAGAGCCGGAGCTGTTTGATGACCTTCGTTCGGCCAAGAACACCCTCACGAGGAAGTGGCACGAGGAAATCTTCAATTACTTTGAACCCAACCGCCGCTTCACCAACGCTGTAACGGAGGGCTTGAACCGGATGGTGGAGGACATGAGCCGCATGGGAAACGGGTACAGCTTTGAACGGCTGCGTGCGCGGGCTCTTTACAGTGACAAGGTTGCGGCTCTCGTTGTCTACACGATGCAGACGGAGAGCGTCCCTGTTGCCGAGGAGCCTTCTTGCGACAAGCCGCCTCACGCGATGGGATATATGTCGCTCCTTTCGTTCTCGAAGCCGAAGGTACACTGGGAAACGGTCTGCTCTATGAAGCCGGAGTTTGCGCCGCAGGAAGACTCGCTGCTGGCCTTCAGCAACTATGTCCGTGAGGACGATGACAACGATGAATGCCCGTTGCAGAATGAGGATTTTGCGGCAGAAGAGCAGGAGGTGGAGTAACATGGCAATGACAAATGTGCAGATTGACATAGAAACCGCCCTGTACGAGCAGATGGCCGCGCTGTGCGCCAAACTTGGCACCACCGTTGAGGCGATGGCGGTACGGTTCTGTGAAGAGTTCGTGCGGATGGAAACGCCTCCCGTGTCTGAGTCCTACGCATCTATGAGCGTGGAGGACAGAATCGACTTTATTGCTCAGAATATTCTGAGGGAGTACAATTCCAAATGACAGAAAGCCTCGTGAGAGTAATTCTCACGAGGCTTTTACCAAGCGTTTTAACTTGAAACCCTTGTGCTGCAACGTTTCTTTGTATATAATTACTGTAAAATTAGCGAACGGAAATTCAGGGAGGCTATTATGGATAAAACATATCAGAAGTTTTTGTGGAGTGGAATTGACCTCTCTCCTGTGGGAGTGGAACGTCGTGAAGATAATAACCCTTATTTCTGCACGCCAAAGGGTGCCTCTATATTTGGCTGGGCAGGCGTGGACGGCATCCACTTTTGCTTTATACGAGGATTTGGTGGTATGGTCTTTGCTGTCAGTCCCATGAACTCCGCGCCTGATTTCGTTCACCCTGTGTCGAAAGACTTTGCAGACTTTTTGCGGCTACTTCTTGCTTGCGGTGATGTAGCAGCACTGGAGCAGGCTTGGATGTGGAACAAAGCACAATTTGAATCCTTCTTGCGGAATAATCCACCGACGCAAGCACAACAGGTACGGCTATCTGAAGTCGCTGCACGGCTGAACTTGACTCCGATGGAGCATCCGTGGGCGTATCTCAAAGAGCTACAAGCATCCTTTGATTACGGAAAAATCAAGTATACAGAGGACTACTACGATGTTGATATGAACCCTGCGGCAGAACCGACTGCTCCGGAATGGAAAGTCTACTTTGAAGGGAATTTCTGGGGGCATTTGGGAAAAGACCGTGCTGGGACAGAAATCAAATTGAATAAACAATTTGATTGGGCGGAGCATCATTGGGTTATCCCTGCGGTGTATTCTTGCAGCAAGGGGTTGGTCGTGGATTTCTGTATGCGTGCCGAAGCGGAGGACATCCGCAGATTCATAGCAAAATGGAACCTGACTACTGAGAATGATTCAGAGGAAAACTTTACGCAGGAACAGCAGACGCAGATGGAATTGGAGAATCCGCTCTGCCTTGATTTCAGTACCAAAATAGAGTTGAACGGGAAAACAATACTGCCTTCTCATGGTTGTGCAGTAAGCATTAGTCCATGTTTGCCAGATGGAGTAGCAAACGAGAAAGTGGCGCAAGCAGCAGCCGCGCATTATGGCTTAGACGACTCCTACGGCTGGATGATTTACAGGGAGTCTTATCCGTGGGGCAGGAAACGCCGCCCTGAAATAAAATCACTTTCTCTTGCGATGGAGCAGCAGCCGTGCCACGTACCCGGCCCGCATTTCAAGACGCACGCTCCCGGCGATTCGTTTTCTTTCTCCCATCCGGTCAGCGGAACGGAATACACATTGACTGTGCAGGAGTTGGAAGAACAGGCGATTTCTCAACAACAGTTTGACTCGAATCGCTGGTGCTACCCGACACATTTTACTGCCATGAGCTATACCATTTCTCCTGAACCAGATGATGATGATATTTCAATCTGCGATTGTGCTGAGGGCGACAGGCCTCTGGAAATCGCCCCATGTGCTGACAGCTATGCGCCGGAGGCCAGAAACGGTATTGTCTGTGTCGGTGTTATCGGTGGCGCGGTTGGCCCAGCCGCAGTTGTGTTCGGAAAGAACGCTCAAGGACATCTACACGCTGTCTGCTCCGCGCTGCATTTTGAACCAGTGGCAGAAGATATTGAATGGCGCGTTGAGTTTCATGTCGTTCAATTTTCAAACGAAACATTCTTACTCATATAACGCTACATACATAAGCCCCCTCGTGAGGTCAATTCTCACGAGGGGGTTCTTTTTCAGGCACCGAGCGTACCGCTGCGTAGTGCCTCCACCAGCGGCAGCACCTGCCACTTGGGGATGGTGTACTCGTTGCCATCCAGCAGCAACAGCCAGTATACCTGCCGCT
>OIWS01000860.1_pt1 | contig 34940 bp, 25 predicted proteins | sample 1587611 | NCBI WGS metagenome assembly OIWS01 (sample SAMEA3888919, study PRJEB22519) | human gut metagenome | biome: human gut; feature: human-associated habitat; material: faeces | place: Denmark | collected 2010 | reverse complement strand
GGACTGCTCTTACCTTGATAAGGTGATGTCATAAAGTAATGCGTCGGCCCTGACACCGGCCGTTCTCCATGTTCATAACGGTCGGTATGAACACGAGCATCGACCGTTCTCCATGTTCATAACGGTCGATGTGAGATGACTTTCTCAAAGGTTTCAGGCGACGTATCGCTTGAGTTTTAGCTCTATTTTGCCACAAAACAAGATATTAAAGCACTGGTTTACAGCGAAATAAAGCTATTCATTCATCACCAGTTACTTTCATCAAAGGGGTTGTACCCCGATATTGAGCCATCATCGTAGATAACCTCGCCATAGTCGGGGTCACTGCTTTCGTCGCCCGTGTGTTCTTTGTGGTCAACGTGCCACGTGTTGGGCGAGGCGGCACACAGTTGGGCAGGCGCTGTAGCCACCACCAGCATAATGGGTTTCATATATAGTTTTTTCATCATTATTCAGTCGTTTAAAAGTTTTGTGTTGAATAGTTTATTTCACGATACATTTCTTTCCGTTTACGATATACATGCCAGCAGGCAGACCTGTAGTATCGGTGCCGTGGCCCACAAACTGTCCGTTCAGGTTGTATATTCCCTTTGCAGCCTTGCCCGTAGGCTCATGGTCGCCAAAGTCGATAATGGTATGTATATCGGTAGTAGTACCGTCGGCCACACCGTCAAGATACAGGCGCATACCCTTCACCAGCGTTCCGCCCGTGGGCTTAAACCAGCAGCTGAAGCCACGCAAGCCACGCGCACGTGTGGTAGAGCAGTATAGGTTGCCTTGGTCGAAGAAGAAGCTGCCTTTCAGGTCGTCGCGCTCTGGAATAATGTAGCGATCGTTAAAGGTAAAGCGGCCATAGGTTTCCGACTTTTCATTCAAATCTTGCGTAGCATCAACGCAGAAGGTGCGCGCGTAGGTGCCATGCGCCGTCATGGTTCCGTTGCCCGTCACGCTATACATCTGCTTCGTGGTCCATTTTTTTGTATCAATGTTGCTTAGGTCGTTCACATTAATATCATCTTCAGTGGTAGCCAGTGTCACGTTTGGTATATCAATATGGTTATCGTCTATCACCACGATATGCGACTTGCTGGCGCCATTGGTCTCAGTCAGCAATGCTTTGTAGGCTGGCGACCCATTCTTCACAAAAGGTTTAGTGGGGAAGATAATGTAGGGCACGTGCGCCTCCAGCACCACATCAGTAGACTGTTTTTCATCCATATTAATCGATGAAAACTGTATCTCGTCGCTGGTCAATGCCGACAGTTTAGCCAATTTAGCATTGGCGCCGAAAGCCTGTCGAAACTGGTCGCACGTAAGGTTTATGGGCAGCACAAACGAGTTCCACTTATCACGCGTAAATGTTTTCTTTAGGTGTGCCACCTTGTTTCGATAGTTGTTCGAGCACGAAACAAGATACTCCATGTCTTCACGCTCTTCATCTAAGATAAGGTCTTCGTCAATCTCCTTGCTGGCATACAGCAGTCGGAAGTCGTCTATCACCGTCCATTCGCCCGATGTAGGTGTCGTGTCGGAAGCGTCGTCGCCCACAATCACGCCAAAGCGTATATAGCTACATTCGCCTTCAGCCAGTTTGGGCACCTGCACCAGCACACTGTTAATATATTTATGCGAACTATAGAAGCACTTGCCAGCATAGTCCATATTCTGTTCTTTAACATGCAGTTCTTCCTTCTCGGCTTCCGACATATACGATGTCTGGCTAAGCACCGTTTGATGCAATGTGCGGGGCACCTCGTCATAATTGTTATCAAAGCGCACAGCAAACAGCTTTGCCTTGGGTGTGTTTGAAAAGCCCTTACACTCGATAACATACGATCCGCCTCGCGTTACCTTCACATCTTGGTATATAGCACCACGCATGCTCTTAGCATCGGCACAGAAATATTTGGCCATGTAGCGCATATAATCGTCTTGTGTAGTAAATTTGCGCTCGTTAAAGGTGTACGATTTAAGGCCCGAAAAGTTATTTCCACTATCATAGTTATCCGAGCTGGCTTTAGGTTCAAGGTTATATGCCTTCTCCAGTCCGAAGCGCATACCACCTTCTGTTCGTTTTCCAAAGAAAACCGTATTCCACTGACCGATATGCTTATTTCCTCTTGAGAAGCCTGGGCACAACAGTTTGAACGAGAGGTCGAGCGAGCTGGTCATGTTATCCGAATTCAGTTTCTGTAAGTTCAGTATCTGCTCCATCGTAAACACACGCCACTGGTCATAGCCCTGCAATCCATTTTTATTGATGTCCTTATCCTCCATGCCCTCACAGTTTTTGTCTTGGTCTACGCTGCCCTTGTTGGCACAGAGATAACGTCTGTCAAGGGTTCCGATCTGATAGCGATAGGTATAAATGCGGTACGAATTTTTCATATCGCCCACAGCCTCAAACTCCCATCCATAAGAGTCGTCGCGGTCAATAAACACGCCACGGTCAGGCACTTCTGTTAAAACGGAAGATACGCGTTCCCATCCCAACTGTTTTCCTTCGCCCGTATCCATATTCTGCACCAATTGTAGTGCGGTTTCGCCCTTGATAGTGTTCACCCACAAAGGCAAAGGATAGTCTTTCAACGACACATGAGTGCCCCAAAAACCACCAGCGTTTAGAAACATTTTTGTCTTCACATTATATATGAAGATAATTTTGCTCATGTCTTCCTCGTTAAATTCTCCTACTTTTACTGCAAGAGCTTTGATCTCATCATAGGTCAGGCCCATGATGTCGTCAATGCCCTTAATACTTGTTACGCCCGTGATGATGCCTGTGTTGCCCTCATCATCTGCAGCAGCGTTTACCGCAGCAGCATACGTGCTCATTGCTGTATGTGCGGTGGCAGTGGTTACTGGTGCCGTGGTAGCTATCAGCAACGCAATGGCCATATTACGGTTGATGGCCGATAGTTGGTTTAAGTTAATCTTTGTCATTCTTCGTCTTTGTTTATTATTGGTTTTTATTTAGTATATACAGTGAGCCTACAGTTACGCCTATGTGGCATAATTGTAACATCGTAGTTTTTGTTGAGTTGTTTTGGTTTACAGTTTCGCAAGTGTTGTTTTTTGCGATGTTTATTCTTCACATTTGCCATTAACACATTGTGTAGTCAGGCCGTCATCGTTTTTGTATTCGTTGCGCATCTCGCGCTGTATTTGTTTTGCAAATATATGCATTTAATCGGAGAAAACGCGTTTTTGCGCTTTCTCCGCTCAAATATTTTTTATTCTTTAACAGTATTAGTCTTTATCGTCGACTTTATCCTCAGCCTTGTCTTCGGCTTTATCATCAGCTTTGTCTTTGGCCTTGTCATCGGTCTCTTCTGTAGTTGTTTCACCTGTTTCCTCAGCAGGTAGCAAGCCAGCCTTTACAGCCGCGCTACGCACCATAGCAATCTTTATGGTATGAATAGCCTCAACCACACCATACAGCAACATGCACCACCCTATCACAAAGATGGGAGCGCTGGCAATGGCTGAAGGGAAGAACAGAGCCACAATGCCCACAAAGAAGATAACTGTAGGCATAATCCAGAAATACAAACCTATGTACGCCAGCCTACGAGCGGCCACCAATACCACAAACTGGTTTAAGGCGCCCAAGATAAGCAAGGCCGACAATATATATACCAAGAAATGCACAAAGGTGTTGGGCAGCAAGGCCAGCAGCAAGCCCAATATCACGCTACCTATACCCACGAGGGGGAAAGCAGGCTTTATGGCTGTAAGCTGGCGACCTTGGGCGTCAAACACCTTGGGAGCATCGGTCTGCCTGATGGCGTTAAAATAAACGATGCACGAAATTACGCCCGACAGCAAGAACAGCCCACCTATGGCCACCGTCATCCACTGCACAGTTTGCTCGCGATATTTTATAAGCAACGCGCCCACTACCACAGCGCATAGTGCACGCAAAAGAGATGTCTTTGTTGTATTCATATCACACATATTTATATTATACATTATACAATGCAAACTTACACATTATTGAACACAAAAGCAAGCCGAACCGAAAAAAAATGGTACATTCTTATTAATTTATTATTTAAAACCATGCTGAGTTAAAGAAAAATATGTATATTTGCAAATGTTAATGAAGAATAATTGTTCATTGTCACATCACCACTCCTGAAAACAGTAGGGCCACAAAGCACTGCTCTCACCTAATTATAATATAATGCACAAAAACATCAATATTTCTTCCCGAAATTAAACAAAACCAAATTAAAGCGAGTATGAAAAAAGACATCTCTGCCACTAAAATGGCGTCATGCCTCTTAGGCATCGGTCTTATGCTGACTGGCTATAGTTGCACAGACAGCAATTTCGACCTTTCCGACATCGATACCACCATTGGTATCGGCGGCGATTCGTTGGCAATACCTGTCAGCAGTACTGAAGACATTAAGCTCGACGACATTCTTGAGCTCGACAACAGCGACCTTATTAGCACCGAGGCCAATGGCGACTATGTGTTTAAGAAAGAGGGCGAAGCAGTAACCCCCGCTCGCCCACAGGTTGACAAGGTGGTTATTACTAACCAGCGCACCACTAACAACGACCTGATGATTGCTGTAAACACATCGGCCGGAGCACGCCGCCATGCTGGCAAACCCGCCCGTGCTTTTGCCTTGCAAACTGTTGAAGGCACCGTGCTCAGCTTCAATTATAAGAGCGATGTGCACAACGACATTAAAGACATTACCTCGGCTAATGTTGATGCCGACCTGAACATCAGCGTGGTGTTCTCTGACGAACTGAAGCGCATTGTCAATTCGTTTAAGAGCATGACGCTGGAAATGCCGTCGTACATGACCTTCAGTAAGGCTACCACCACACCGGCCTACACCTCGTTTGACGGGCACACCCTCACCCTTACCAACGTGAGCACCACCCGCAACGTCAGCATCAAGGCCAAGATGAGCAAGCTGGCCTTTGGAAAGGCCGTAGCCGCTGGCAACAAGCTGGTATTTGACAAGGCCACGCAGCAGGTAACCCTTGAGGGCGACATCAAGGTAAAGGTATCGTTCGACGACATCAACCTCGTAAGCGTTGACCCCTCAAAGTGCTACATTCGCACACAGATGACCATGGACAAGATTACGGTAACAGGCGCCGAAGGAAAATTTGGCCCTAACATCGAATTGTCTGAACTGGGCGAGGTAACCATTAACAGCGTGCCCGACTTCTTGACCGATGAAGACGTAAAGATTAATCTGCACAACCCCATGATCGATCTCGACATTGACAACAACATGAACGTTGAGGGCAAAATTAACGGCACCATCACCGCCTACGACGACAAGGGCGTGGTAACCGCAAAGGTGGTTCTTCCCGCTCTCACCGTGCATCCCAGCGCTACCGATGGCGTAAACACCACCACCCGTCTGCGTATATGCAAGAACGACAGCTACAACCCCGACAACCGCGAGCTGGTTATCGTGCCCAACCTGTCTGACTTGCTGACACGCATACCCAAGCGCCTGACCTTTACGGCCAACGTGAAAGCTAACAGCGACCGCGTAAGCACCATCACCCTGGGCAACCATACCAACTACTGTATCGCCCCCAGCTACGCCATCACCGCACCGCTGGCCTTTGACAAGGGCGCACAAATAGTGTATCGTGACACCCTCGACGGCTGGAGCGACGATATTAAAGACTATGAGATGACAAAGGGTGCCTTTGTAAAAATGACGGCTAAGGTAAGCAACAGCGTGCCCGCTAACCTGTCGGTAAGCGCCTACGCCATCGACATCAATAAGAAAGAGGTGAGCAAAGACCGCATACTGGTTGAGGTATTGAACAGCGTGAAGGGCTCGGCCGACGGCACCACACCCGTGGTATCGCCGTTAGAGATACGCATCTATGAGAAGACAAAGGGTGCCCTGAAGACCATCGACGGACTGGTTCTGAAGGTAGAGGCCGCTGCTGGCGAAGGCAACGATGCCATCGTGGGCAAGACCATTAACGCCCAAACGCAAACCCTAAAGGTGAACGACATCGTCATTAAACTGTACGGACGTGTTGTAGCCGACTTGAACTAAACCTTTCTTAACAACAACATCATTATGAAACGATTAGGAAAATATATTCTGGCAGCTATCGTCACCGCTTCTTGTGGAGCTGCCTCAGCACAGACCTTCAATTCGGCCTACTTCACCGACGACTTTAAGTTCCGCCACACCCTGAACCCCGCGTTTGGCAATGAGCAGAACTATTTCTCGTTGCCCGCACTGGGCAATATTAGTGCAAACATACACGGCAACTTCGGCGTGGGCGACGTCATCTTCGACAACCCCATGTACGGACAGGGTAGCACAAAGAAGAAAACCACGTTTATGAACCCCTACATCTCTACCAGCGAGGCGCTAAAGGGCTTCAGCACAGGCAATAACCGCCTGGCAGGAGATGTCGACATTACCTTGCTGTCGGCAGGTTTCAAGGGTTTCGGTGGTTACAACACCTTCGAGGTGGGCGTGCGCTCTACCTTTGGCATGGTGCTTCCCTATGAGCTGTTCGAGTTTGCTAAGAACACGGGCAACCAAACCTACAACATAGGCGACATCTCGGCCAACGCTATGGCCTATGCCGAGGTGGCTTTAGGACACTCGCGCCAGCTGAACGACCATCTGCGCATTGGTGCTAAGATGAAGTTGCTGTTCGGCGCCGGACGTGCCGATCTGAAACTGAAGAACTTGAAAGCCGACCTGGCACAAGACAACCAGTGGACGGTGAGCGGCGAGGGCGTGGCCAACGTATCGCTCAAGGGCTTCAGCTATATTGAAAGCGAAGAAGAATATAACGACCCTAACAAGGGCACCTATAACAGGGTTGACGATGTTGACGTTGATGGTGCGGGGCTGGGTGGCTTTGGTATGGCCTTCGACCTGGGCGCCGTATATAAGATTAACGACGACTGGACCGTGAGCGCTGCCGTTACCGACCTGGGCTTTATCAACTGGACCAACAACGTGCAGGCTGCCAACCGTTCAAAGAGCTTCACCTTCAAGGGTTTCCGCGATACATCGGTAAAGGATGAGGGTGGCAACACTGTAGACGACCAGATGGATAAGTATGGCGACCAAATAGCCGACTTTGCCAATCTGAAAGACGAGGGCGATCAGGGCAAACGCACCACGGGCATAGGCGCTACCATCAACCTCGGTGGCGAATATACCTTGCCCGTTTACCGCAAACTGAAGTTTGGTGCCCTCAGCTCTACCCATCTCTATGGCAAATATAGCTGGACTGAAGGACGTATCAGCGCCAACGTGGCTCCGCTGAAGTGGATTGATGGCGGCATCAACTTTGCCGTAAACAGCTTCACCACCAGCATGGGATGGATCGTTAACTTCCACCCCAAAGGCATGAACTTCTTCGTAGGCATGGACCACCTGCTGGGCAAGCAGAGCAAAGAGGGCATACCTCTCAGCTCAAACGCCAGCATAAACGTGGGCTTTAACGTGGCTTGGTAATTAGCACATAGATAAACAACGCTGAACAACAAGGGAACAACACTGAACAACCTGTACGACACTTTATGTGTAACACAACGTTGTTCTGTGTTGTTCCTTTGTTGTTTTTTGTTGTTTTCAACTTGTTTCTAAGTTATTTACACCTTATATTGAAATAGTCTGCGGCACACTTTTTCACCTATACATTGCCTATTTCATCAAAAATCAGTATCTTTGCATCCACACACCCTTCACACATCATAAGAGAGATTAATAAAACAATAATAAAAAAGAAAATGAGAACGGTATACGAATTCTCGGTAAAAGAAAGAAAAGGCGGCACCATCTCGCTGAAAGAGTTTTCTAACGAAGTGCTGCTCATCGTAAACACAGCCACAAAGTGTGGTTTCACTCCCCAGTATGAAGAACTGGAAAAACTGTATGAAAAATATCATGCACAAGGCTTCGAGGTGCTCGACTTCCCTTGCAACCAGTTTGGCCAGCAAGCACCTGGCACCGACGAGTCGATACACAACTTTTGCAAGCTCAACTATGGCACCGAGTTTGCACGCTTCAAGAAAGTGAAAGTAAACGGCCCCGATGCCGACCCGCTCTTCCTCTTCTTGCAAGAACAAAAGGGCTTTGAGGGTTTTAATTCTGATCACAAACTCACCCCCGTGCTGGAAAAGATGCTGAGCGAGGCCGATGCCGACTATGCTCAGAAGGCCGACATAAAATGGAACTTCACCAAATTTCTTATCAACAAGAAAGGACAGGTAGTGGCACGCTTTGAGCCCACCACCAGCTTCGACACCATTGACAAGGCCGTAGAAGAGCTGCTGAAAGCCTAACAGCACGCAGCACCAAACGTGCCATTATTGATTATGACATAACACACCCCCTACAACTATCCTATGGACAACAAAGAACACATTCGCTGCCTCATCATTGGTAGCGGCCCCGCGGGATACACCGCCGCCATATATGCCGGACGCGCAAACATGAACCCCGTGCTTTACTGTGGCATGCAGATGGGCGGACAGCTCACACAGACCACCATCGTTGAAAACTTTCCTGGATACCCCGAAGGCGTTGACGGAAACCAAATGATGATGGACCTGCAAGAGCAGGCCTCCAAGTTTGGATGCGACATTCGCGGAGGCATGATTACAGCCGTCGACTTTTCAAAAGCACCCTACACCATCACTACCGACGATGGCGTGCTGGAGGCCGACACCGTGATTATTGCCACAGGAGCCTCGGCCAAATACTTGGGCCTTGACGACGAGCGCAAATATAACGGACGCGGTGTGAGCGCCTGTGCCACCTGCGACGGCTTTTTCTATCGCAAGAAGACCGTGGCCGTAGTGGGCGGTGGCGACACGGCTTGCGAAGAGGCTACCTACCTTGCTGGCCTCTGCCAAAAGGTGTATATGATTGTTCGCAAGCCCTATCTGCGCGCCTCTGACGTGATGCGACGTCGCGTTGAAGAGAACGAGAAGATAGAAATATTGTACGAGCACAACGCCACAGGCCTCTTCGGCGAAGAGAAGGTTGAAGGCGTACACCTGGTGAAACGCAAAGGCGAGACCGACGAGCAACACTACGATGTGGCTATCGATGGGTTCTTCTTGGCCATTGGCCATAAGCCTAACACCGACGTGTTCAAGCCCTGGATAGAGATGGACGAAACTGGATACATCAAGACGCAAGGCCAGTCGCCTTGCACCAATGTTCCAGGCGTATTTGCCGCTGGCGACTGTGCCGACCCCACCTACCGCCAAGCCATTGTGGCAGCGGGCAGCGGATGCAAGGCAGCGCTTGAGGCAGAACGTTATCTGAGTAAGTAAGTTGACGAGTGACGAGTTGACAAGTTGACGAGGGATTACGCTTGCTTAAATATGAGATAAAAAGGAAAAAGTAAATTACATGAACGAGAACTTGGCTGATAAGAAAATTGCCGTGCTGCTTTCGGGCGGTGTCGACAGTTCGGTCGTGGTATACGAGATGGCACAAATGGGGCTGCACCCCGACTGCTTCTATATAAAGATAGGCCCCGAGGAACAGGAAGAATGGGACTGCTCGTCGGAAGAAGACCTTGAAATGGCTACGGCCGTGGCTAAACGCTATGGCTGCAACCTGCAGGTTATCGACTGCCACCAAGAATACTGGAACGAGGTGACACGATACACCATGGACAAGGTGCGCGCGGGCTTCACCCCTAACCCCGACGTGATGTGCAACCGCCTCATCAAGTTTGGTGCCTTCAACGAGAAGATGGGACACAACTACGACCTTATTGCCACTGGCCACTATGCGCAAACCGAGATCATTGATGGCAAGAAATGGCTCGTCACCAGTCCCGACCCTGTGAAAGATCAAACCGACTTCTTGGCGCAGATATACGACTGGCAGCTGCGCAAAGCCATCTTCCCCATAGGTCATTATATGAAAGACGAGGTGCGCGCCATTGCTGAACGCGAACATCTTATCAACGCCCGACGCAAAGACTCGCAAGGCATCTGCTTCCTGGGAAAAATAAATTATAACGACTACATTCGCCGATACTTGGGCGAACGCCCTGGCGACGTGCTGGAACTGGAGACAGGACGCAAAATAGGACAGCACCGCGGACTGTGGTTCCACACCATTGGGCAACGTCATGGTTTGGGCTTCGGCGGTGGGCCGTGGTATGCCGTGAAGAAAGATATGGAGCACAATATCTTGTATGTAAGCAAGGGCTTCGAACCTCGCACCGCCTACAAGAAAGATTTCCCCATTCACGACTTCCACTTCCTTACCGAGAACCCGTGGGAGGGACAAGATACCGTGCGCGTGCGCTTCAAGATACGCCACACGCCCGAATATCATCCCGCCACCCTTGAACGCACAGGCGATGCCTCGTTCATCGTACATGCTGAAGAGCTGATACAGGGCGTAGCACCCGGACAGTTCTGCGTGGTGTATGACGAAGACCATCACCGCTGCTTCGGCTCGGCAGAGATTACAATTTAAGAAAAAAAAGATAACCGTCGCTGCATTTGGCTTTGCTTTTTAAACAAATGGCAAAATCAAAATGCAGCGACTTTTTTTTGAGACATCTCTCTATAACCTACCTGTTACTCTCCCCCCTACTTTTTCTTTCCCTTAGGCATTTTATTGAATTTATAGCTTACGTGCAGCATGCCGTAGCTGGGTATGGTGTTGTGCCACACCTCGGTGCGACCTTGCGCGTTCACGGTATAGGTGGTGTTCGACAGTTGGTGTAAGAGGTCGAACACATCGGCCTTCAGCACCCATTTGCCCTTGGCAAACGAGCGAGAGAGCGAGGCGTTCCACACCAGGTCGTCGGTATTGATTGAGTGCTCGCCATAGCCACGACGGCTGTATTGCCGCAGGTCGGTGGCAAGGGTGATGTTGAGAGGCAGACGACACGACAGCGTGACGCCATAGTCGAAGTCGTAGGTATTCAGCGTTTCAAAGTTGGCACGGTTGCTGGTGCTGTGTCGCCACGACAGGTTTCCGCTGCACGAGGCGTTAAAGTTATCCTTCTGATAGTTGAACATCAGTTTCTCGCCCAGCACCGACGTGTTTACCCTACTGAGCTGTGTAGCCGCCTCGTCGTAAGCAATGTCAAAGTCGGTGCTTCGGCTATAGTTGTACGACAGGCGCTGGTCGATGGTAAGATGTTGCGCCTTATCAAGGGTTCGTGTAAAACCACTCCATGTGTTTACCGACCAGTTTCCACCCTTCACATTATCGTTCATAAAGGTGTAGGCACCTGTGGCACGGTTGTAGGTGGTGCGCGTGCCCATATTGTTGCGCGTAGTGTTTATGCCCAAGCCCAGCGACACATTCTGCTGATGACGTTTACGGCGGAAGCTGATGTCGGCAGAGATATTGTTCGACACCGAGCGTTTAAGATTAGGATTGCTGATGCGCACGGCCAGAGGGTTGAGGTCGTTGCTAACAGGCATGAGGGCCGTAAACTGTGGCAGCGACGAGGTGAGGAAATAAGAGGCGCTATACATCAGTTTCTCGCCATTGTAGAACATGCTGACGCCAGGGTTGAACAGCATATTATGGCGCGAGGCCACCGTGTCGAGCGCAGCCTGTTGATAGCAGAGTTTCTCGTTTTGCCATTTCAACGGCAGTATCATTGAGAAGAACAGCGTGTTATCATTATTATTAAAATTGATAACAGCCTGCGTGTTATATGTGCGCTTTAGGTTTACGTAGTGGCTACTGTTGTCGGCATCAAGCGCCCGAAGCAGTGAGTCGCGCGTCGACGGCAATTCGTGGCACATGCTGGCAGCAATGTCAGCCCAGCGTCCGCCCAAACGGTCGAGGCGATAGTTTAGGTTGTTGTTGGCCGAGCGGTTTTGCTGATAGCCAGCCGTTAACTTAAAGTAGAAGCCCATAGGCAGCGTAACCGAATAGCTGAGAGCCGTTTTATACTGATAGCTGTTGGCATGGCGGTCGGCAAACACGTGTCGGGCGTCGTCGTCTTGCGTTTTCATATATTCGTTACGCGTCAGGCTATGACTGTCGTTAGGCTTCGACTGGCTGTAAGAGCCATCAAAGTTTAGTTCGATGCGGTCGCCCCACGGCAACTTATAAAAGCCCCATAGCTGCTGATTGGCGCTGAACGAACGGTAGCGGCTATACGACATGGCTTGCGAGCGGTTAGCCAGCATGCTAAGTAGTGGGTTAGCATTGGCAGCAAAGGTAGAGTCGAGCACGGCACGAATATCGCCATAGGCCGAAGGGTCGGCATCGTAGGTGGCGCTACGACTGTGAGCCGAGTTGCGACCATTGCTATAATCGGCCGATGTCCACGAGGTCATACCCACTTGTCCTATGCGCAAGCGTAGGTTGTTTTGAAAGTTGGTTCTGAAGTCGCGCTGGCGGTTATAGTTGGTTGAGCGTCGGAAGATGTTGCCGCCAGTGGCAAACGACTCGCTGGCCAACCGCGTTTCGTCTACAGCGTCGGTCCAGGTGGCGGTGAGGTCAACATTATCGGTCACCACCTTGTTTTTATCTTCTGTGTCGAGGTGTAGGCCTACCAGTCGGGTGGTAGTTTGCCCCTGAGGCATATTTGAAGGTTGCCAGTCGCCCTCGGTTCCAGGTGTTTGCGTTTCGTTCACATTATTGGCATTGGCAAAGAGCGACAGGCGCGTGTGGTCATCATAATACAGGCCGAAGAGTCGAGCCAGCCATCGGTCTTTCGTGCCGCCAGCCACCCCAATGTTTCCCATCATACCGCGGTTATAATCACGTTTCAGGTTTACGTCCATCACATAATCTTTCTTCTCAACATTTTCGCCCAGCATCTCGCTCTTCTCGGTGGCTTTATGATACACCTTTAGGTCTTTTACCGTATAGTAAGGCAGGTTATCGAGCATCACCTTATTGTTTCCCTTAAAAAAGTCTTTGCCGTTGAGCAAGAGGTAGTCGAGCTTCTGCCCATTGATGTAGATGTCGCCATTGCTCTTCAGTTCGGCACCAGGCATCTGTCGTATGAGGGCGTCGAGCATCGACCCGTCGGGCAGGCTGAAGGCCGAAGCGTTATACACAATAGTATCGCCACGATAGGTCATCTTTATCTTGGTGCCCGTCACAACCACACCATCAAGGTTTACGTCTTTATAGATATCGTCGTCGGCCCGTTTCTTCAACAGCACGGGCGGCACCGTAAAGTTTCTGTTACGGGCAATGTTGCGTAGGGTGAAATCGAGATAGCCCGTTTCATACCCTTCGCTCTCGCCCTTGATGATAAGCTTGCCAGGCCGTGCGGGTATCTGAAGATACCAGCCTCCATCACGATCCCACTGCCAGGCGGTGGTGGTATCGATTACGGCACTGTCGGCATCCATCACCGTGATGTGTGCCTTCAGCATCACCTTTGTAAACGAATCTTTCACTGTGCCTTGCAGGTATATCGTGCGCTGTTTCTTGTTCTGACTTTGAACAGGAAGGGCTATGCCAAGCATGGAAAGCACAAGCACAAGGAGAACAGAAAAAGCAGTATATTTATTCATTTTTGAGAACCATTGAATGTGTTTTCAAGAAGATGCCAAAATACTTAGTGTAAGCAAAAAGCGTTGTCTTCAAGTAAATCGCAACTTTTCAGCCGATTTTACTTAAAACAACGCTTTTTGCATATTTATTCATAGGGTTGCATCTATATGCAGTTTTAGGCATTGGCTGGCATCTTCGGATACTTGCGGAACCATCCGTCCCAGCGCAAGCGCATCACACCGAAGAAGGCCTCGCCAAAGATGCCGCCGCTCATCTTGCTGGTGCCCTCGCGACGGTTGACAAAAATAACGGGCACCTCTTTTATCTTAAAGCCTATCTTGTAGGCCGTAAACTTCATCTCTATCTGGAAGCCGTAACCCTTGAAGCGCACTTGGTCAAGAGGTATGGTTTCGAGCACGCGGCGCTTGTAGCATTTAAATCCTGCCGTAGTGTCGTGCACATTAAAGCCCGTTACCAAGCGAACATATTTTGAGGCAAAATAGCTCATCAACACACGGCCAATGGGCCAGTTTACCACGTTCACGCCACTGACATAGCGCGAGCCAATGGCCACATCGGCACCCTCGTCATGACAAGCGGCATAAAGGCGCGGTAGGTCGTTGGGGTCGTGGCTAAAGTCGGCATCCATCTCAAAAATATAGTCGTAACCATGCGCTAACGCCCACTTAAAGCCAGCTATATAGGCGGTGCCGAGGCCCAGTTTTCCGCTACGCTCTATGATGAACAGGCGGTCGGCAAATGTGTCGGCCATGAGCCCCTTCACGATAGCGGCCGTTCCGTCGGGCGAGCCATCGTCGATGACCAGTATGTTGAAAGCCTTCTCCAGCCCCATCACGGCGCGGATAATCTTCTCTATATTTTCCTTCTCGTTATACGTTGGTATGATAACGATGCTGTCGCTCTTGTTCATATCTTGTGTGATATATTATGATTGAATGTTAGTGTCGATAATTGATACATGCAAAAGTAAGACAAAAATATGACAGCATGAAATAAAACACGGCATATTTTAGATATATTTACGTAAATAATAACTTTGTTGCACAACTTTTTTGTAACTTAGTAGCCAAATTAGAAGCAGAAACATGTCAAATAGCATACTTCACACCTTGCGCGAGCAGAAAAACATGCGTATGAAGGGAGGGCTGTATCACAAAATACAAATAGACCTTACCTACAACAGCAACCATATAGAAGGGAGCCAGCTGACGCATGACCAGACACGCTATATTTTTGAAACCAACACCATAGGGGTGACAAAAGACGAGGCGCTGAATGTAGACGACATTATTGAAACCGCCAACCACTTTAGATGTATCGACTACGTCATCGATCACGCACAAGAGCCACTGAGCGAGGAAATGATAAAACTGCTGCACAGCATGCTGAAGAGCGGAACGTCAGACAGCCGTAAGGCGTGGTTCAGTGTGGGCGACTATAAGCAACTACCCAACGAGGTGGGAGGCATTGAAACCTCGCTGCCCGAACAGGTGCATAGCCACATGATGGCGCTGATTGACAACTATAATGGTCAGCCCACGCATACGCTGGACGACATTATTGGGTTTCATCACGGCTTTGAACGTATTCATCCCTTTCAAGATGGCAATGGACGCGTGGGACGCCTCATCATGTTTAAAGAATGTTTGGCCAGCGGTATAGTGCCTTTCATCATCACCGACGAGCTGCGCTTCTTCTATTACCGTGGGCTGAACCAGTGGCCACGCATCAAAGGTTACTTGCGCGACACCTGTCTCACGGCCCAAGACGAGATGAAGCGGGTGCTCGATTATTTCAGAATTGAATATGAAAAATAAGCATATCGCAAACAGAAAAGGACAGGATATCACAAAGAAATGACGATTGAGCAAGCCCAAAACTTGCTATTCATAATAAAGAGGAGAAAGAAAAAAGATGGAATTAGAAGATATTAAAGAACGTCTGCGCCGTCACGACGGCCTATCAAACACCCTCGGCATGAACTTTATCTCAACACCCGATCCTAACCAGTGTGTGGCCAGCATGAAGGTAGACGAGCGTAACAAGCAGCCCTTCGGCTTCTTGAGCGGTGGTGCCTCGCTGGCGCTGGCCGAGAATGTGGCTGGCGTGGGCTCGATGGTGCTGTGCCCAGGCAAAATTTGTGTAGGCATAAACGTGAGCGGCGAGCACGTAAAATCGGTGCTCGAAGGCGACACCGTAACGGCATACGGCCGACTGCTACACCGTGGCAAGACATTGCACGTATGGCATATAGAGATTAAAAACGAGAAGGGCGAGTTGGTTTCTTCTGTTCAGGTAACCAACTTTATCATGAAGGGCAAGGAGGAGAAATGAGTTGTTTCGCCCTTTACCGCCTACCGCACGAGCACCAATACCACCGCTTAGTGCAACACGACGACAATGCACTGCAACTGCCTTCGGTGGCCGAGGTAGCGCAATGTCGAGGCTTTGTGCTTGCACCCTTTGAGGTGTCGGCACAACAACCTGTGGTGGTTATTCGTCCCGACGAAGAGACGATGCACGAGGTGCCTACCACTGCCGATGCAGGATGGGGCAATGTAACGGCACTGGATGCGGAAGAAGAACAGCAAAGATACGGCATCGACTTCCGTAATTTTCATGGTCAGCTATGCCAGGGCACGTTCAAAAAAATTGTGTTGGCACGCTGTTCTGAGATGGAGGCCGAACAGGAAGGCTCTATCGAAGCCCTCTTCGTCAAGGCTTGTCACGCCTACCCTCGACTGTTTGTGGCGCTGGTGTCGGCTCCGCAATGCGGCACTTGGCTCATGGCCACGCCCGAAATTCTGTTGCAAGGCGATGGAAACGAGTGGCACACCATGGCGCTGGCTGGCACCATGAAGCTATCAGGCGCCGCCACCGACTTTGACACACCGGGCGGACACACGCAAGCCACCGACATTGTATGGAGCGAGAAGAACCGCTTTGAGCAACGTTTCGTGGCCGACTATATTGAAGAGTGTATCGAACAGTTTACGCCTTCCTTCACTGTTACCGACCCCTACACCGTGCGCGCTGGCAACTTGGTGCATCTGCGCACCGACTTCCACTTCACCCTACCCCACGCTTCAAGCCTCGGCGGACTTATCAACGCCTTGCATCCCACGCCCGCTGTGTGTGGCATGCCCAAGGCCGATACCTTCAGGTTTATCAGCAACAACGAGAGCCAACCGCGACATTACTACAGTGGCTTTGCAGGAGTGATGAACGCCAATGGGCCTACCCACCTGTTTGTATCGCTGCGTTGTATGCGCATCGAGGGGCGCCACTTCTGGCTGTATGCGGGCGGTGGTCTGCTGTCCGACAGTAAAGAGGAAGACGAATGGAACGAAACAGAGGCAAAGATGGAAACCATGCGAGGCGTGTTTTGAAAGGCCATGTGAATAATAATAGGGAAAAGAAACAGATGTTTAGCAACAAAGAAAATATAAATATTCTTACAGCCCTGCTCATTAAAAAGGGAGTGACGCACGCCGTGGTATGCCCCGGAAGCCGCAATGCACCCATCGTGCACAACCTGAACGAGGCCGATGGCATTACGTGCCATCCCGTAACCGACGAGCGGTCGGCTGGCTTCTACGCCATCGGCTTGGCACAGGCTACGGGCCAACCCGTGGTGGTGTGCGTAACATCAGGTTCGGCATTGCTGAACGTGGCACCCGCCGTGGCCGAGGCTTTCTACCAGCATATACCCCTTATCGTGGTGTCGGCCGACCGTCCACAACAGTGGATAGGACAACTCGATGGGCAGACATTGCCACAACCAGGCGCCTTCAGCACAATGGTGCGACGCACGGTGCAGTTGCCCGAACCGCACAATGACGAGGAACGCTGGCTGTGCCGCCGACTGATAAACGAGGCGCTGCACCTGTGTACCTGTCGGCAGGCGGCGCCCGTACACATCAATGTGCCCATCACCGAGCCACTGTTCACCTTCAACGTAGAGCAGTTGCCTCAGGTATCGCTATACCACACGCACAGCATCAACACCACAATATGCACCCATAACGGTGCCCTACAAGCCTTCTTTGCCGCCCAAAAGCCCATGATTGTGATGGGACAAACAGCTAATGGCGTGGTGAGCGATGCCACACTGCGCGCACTATCAACACGTTTTGTGGTGCTGGCCGAGCCGCTATCAAACAGCGGATACACGGTAATACATGCCGACGAGGCAGCACGACTGCTGTCAGATGACAAGAATAACATTGGCGCAATGATAGGTAATGAAGACGTAGGGGTGCCCGACTTTATGCCCGACTACGTGCTCTATCTGGGCGATACCCTCGTGAGCAAGGCGCTACGACTGCTGCTACGCCGGGCAAAAGCTCCCACCTGCCTCATCACCCCCGATGCCACTCAGGTGCCCGACCCACTGATGACGCTGACCGACATTGTTGAATGTCCGCTTGAAAAGACAGACGCCCTGCTGGCCTCGCTCGCTGGCAACGAGGCGATAACGCCTTCGGCCCACAACTTTCACGACCACTGGCAAACATTGTTGGCACACTGCGCAGACCGTGCCGAGAGCTATGAGCCACCCTACTCGCAAATGGCTACGGTGCGATATTTTGAGAGCCAGCTTGACGACCTCGACATCTACCTGCACGTGCATTATGCAAACAGTTCGGCCGTGCGTCTGGCCAGCATCTATGCCGCCCACCGTGTGTGGTGCAACCGCGGCGTAAACGGCATCGAGGGGTCGCTATCAACGGCGGCAGGCTTCTCGCTCGGCACGCCCAACATGGTGGTGTGCGTCATCGGCGACCTCAGTTTCTTCTACGACCAAAACGCACTGTGGAACAGCCAACTGCATGGCAACCTGCGCATCATCTTGCTGAACAATCACGGCGGTGGCATTTTTACTACGTTGCCGGGGCTGGAGGCCAGTGCAGCGGCCCACGATATGGTGGCAGCCACACACCATGCCGATGCCCGTGGCATCTGCACCCAGAACGATATTGGCTACCTAAAAGCCAGCAACATCGACGAGATGCAACTGGGCATCGTAACCTTACTAACGCAACAAGCTCAGCGCCCCATGCTGTTAGAAGTGTTTACCAATGCCGACGAAGATGCACAAGCAATGAAACATTATTTAACCCAAGAATGATAAATTCGCACCCCACCCCATTATGAATTAAGAATTATGAATTAAACGATATGGCTACAAGAGAATGGAAAAAGATTGAGGATTTCGACTTTAAAGAAATTCTGTTTGAAGAATATAATGGCATTGCCAAGATTACCATTAACCGTCCGCGTTATCGCAACGCCTTCACACCGCGCACCACCTGGGAGATGTCGCAGGCCTTTGCATGGTGTAGAGAGGCGCAACGCATAGGCGTAGTGATACTGACGGGCGCTGGCGATAAGGCCTTCTGTTCGGGTGGCGACATGAACGTGAAAGGACGTGGCGGATACGTGGGCGACGACGGCGTGCCCCGCCTAAACGTGCTCGACGTGCAGAAGCAGATACGCTCGCTGCCGAAACCCGTTATCGCCATGGTGAACGGCTACGCCATTGGCGGCGGACATGTGCTGCACCTGATGTGCGACCTTACCATTGCCAGCGAGAACGCCATCTTCGGACAAACAGGCCCCAAGGTAGGATCGTTTGATGCAGGCTTTGGTGCCAGCTACTTGGCACGCATCGTGGGCCAGAAGAAGGCACGCGAGATATGGTTTATGTGCCGACAGTATAGCGCCATAGAGGCCGAACGCATGGGCATGGTGAACAAGGTGGTGCCCTTCGACCGCCTGGAAGACGAGTGTGTAGAATGGGCCGAGACCATGATGGAGCGCTCGCCCCTGGCGTTGCGCATGATAAAGGCGGGCCTCAACGCCGAGCTCGACGGGCAGGCGGGCATACAAGAGTTGGCTGGCGATGCCACCATGCTCTACTATATGCTTGACGAAGCACAAGAGGGTGGCCGCGCCTTCCTTGAAAAGCGCAAGCCCGACTTCAAGAAATATCCTAAGTTGCCATAATAGTTTTGTCATATTGTGGCGTTGGCCATCATCAGCATTGGCCATAAACGAAAAGAAAGACAATGACCTATCATGTAATGATTACGCCGCGCACGCTGCACTTTAAGCAGCCTGCCGGCACATCACGAGGGGTGTACACCACGCGCCAGTCGTGGTTCATCACCATCACATCGCCCGACGCCCCCGACCGCAAAGGCGTGGGCGAATGTGCGCCACTGCCCGACCTGAGCTGCGACGCCATACCCGAATATGAACGCATACTGACCTCAATATGCAATATGTTTGCACTAACAGGCAAGCTGAACCACGATATGCTGCGCCCCTATCCCTCGATGCTGTTCGGACTGGAAACGGCGTTGCTAAGTTTTGAGCGCGGTGGCGACCAGCTGTTCGACACGCCCTTTGCACGTGGCGAAGAAGGAATTCCTATCAACGGGCTGGTGTGGATGGGCAACTATGACGAGATGCTGGCTCGGCTGGAAAGCAAGATGCAGGAAGGCTTTAGATGCGTAAAACTAAAGATTGGCGCCATCGACTTTGACAAAGAGCTCGACCTGATACGCCATATACGCTCGGCCTTTACAAAAGAACAGATAGAACTGCGCGTAGATGCCAACGGTGGCTTTACGCCCGACGATGCGATGAACCGACTGGAACAGTTGGCAAAATACGACATACACTCTATCGAGCAGCCCATACGTCAGCATCAATGGCCCGACATGGCACAGCTATGCAAAGAGACGCCGCTGCCCATCGCCCTTGACGAAGAGCTGATAGGCGTGAATATAGTGTCGATGAAAGAACATCTGCTCGACAGCATTCGCCCACAATACATCATCCTGAAGCCGTCGTTGCATGGCGGCATGACGGGCTCAAGAGAATGGATACGTATGGCAAAAGAGCGCGGCATAGGCTCGTGGATAACCAGCGCCCTGGAAAGCAACGTGGGCTTAAACGCCATCGCACAGTTTGCCTCTGACGTGTATGGCCCCGCCATCACCATGCCCCAAGGTTTGGGCACAGGCATGCTCTTCACCGACAACATTCCCATGCCACTTGAGATCAAGGGCGACCAACTGTGGAGACAAAAATAATTATAATCGAAACAAAACGACATTGAACAACGGTTGAGAAAACAGACAACATAAGACAACAATTGTTGTTCAATGTGTTCAATTGTTGTCTAATGTTGTCCGTTTTCTTAATTATTGTCCTATGTTAATGTTCCTTTTTACAAATCAATACGCCTCACGATATTTATTTTCGTCTTTATCGTTAAGCATTGAAAGATAGCTTTGGTATCGGCTAGCAGCAATATAATGGTCTTCAACGGCCTTTATCACGGCGCAGCCAGGCTCATGTGTGTGGGTACAATTATTGAAGCGGCAGTCTTTTGAGAAGCGGAATATCTCTTTGAAGAAGCCAGATATCTCTTCAGGCTCCATATTGAAGGTGCCGAAACCCTTAATGCCCGGCGTATCGATGATGTATCCGCCATCAGGCAACAGCAGCATCTCGCTGAAGGTAGTGGTGTGCATACCCGTGTTGTGCGAGTCGCTAATTTCAGCCGTGCGAAGGTTTACGCCTGGCAAGATGCGGTTGATGAGTGTCGACTTGCCCACGCCGCTGTTTCCGCTGAGCAGCGTAATCTTATCATGCAGCAGCGGCAACAAGGCATCTACGCCGTCGCCCTTTTCGGCCGAGATAGCCACACACTGGTAGCCCACGGTTTCGTACAGCGTCATCATCATGTCTTGATAGTGTCGCTCTTCCTCCGAGAGCAAGTCGGTTTTATTAAACACCAGTACCACGGGCACGCTGTAAGCCTCGGCCGAAGCCAAGAAGCGGTCGATAAATGTGGTAGAGGTTTGGGGATAATTGACTGTAACAAGGAGGAAAGCCTGGTCGACATTGGCCGCAATGATATGGCTCTGCTTACTCAAGTTTTGCGACTTGCGTATGATATAGTTGCGTCGGTCTTCGATAGCGCTAATGAAGGCGGTGCCCTCCTGGTTACGAATAATCTCAACGCGGTCGCCCACAGCCACGGGGTTTGTGCTGCGTATGCCCTTCAATCGGAAGTTGCCTTTTATTTTGCTTTCCACAATGTTGCCGTCGTCGGTCTTCACGGTGTACCAGCTTCCAGTGTTTTTTATTACGAGTCCCTTCATATATAAAGGTAAGAAAAATAAAAAAAGTAAAAAGGTAAAAAGCAGAAGACGCGCAAAAAGTTCTTAGCACAATATGCCACGAAACCTTTACCGTTTATGCCTTTTTACCTTTTTACCTTAAATATATTATACGGTCATAATTTCTTTTGTCTTCTCGGCAAGCAAGTCGTCAACGCGCTTGATAAACTTGTCATGAATTTTCTGCAATTCAGCCTCAGCGTCCTTCTCATTATCTTCAGAGAGGCCGTCTTTAATGGCTTTCTTCAGCTTTTCTTTGACGTCGCCACGCGCGTTACGAATTTCAACCTTGGTTTTCTCACCAATCTTGTTGCACTGTTTTACCAGCTCTTTACGGCGCTCCTCGGTAGGCTGCGGTATACCCAGACGAATAATCTCGCCATTGTTTTCGGGTGTGATGCCTACGTCGCTATCCATAATGGCCTTTTCAATATCGCGGATGGCCTTCTTGTCCCAGGGACGGATGGCGATGGTGCGTGGGTCGGGCACCGACACGTTAGCCACCTGGTTCAGAGGAACCATTGAGCCATACGAACTCACTCTTATTCCGTCGAGGATAGCCACATTGGCGCGTCCGGCACGGATGCGTGCCAACTGCTCTTCGAGATACATGGCTGCCATCTCCATGCGCTCAGTGGCACCTGTCAATGTTTCTTTTACGTCAATCATATATAAATTATCGTTATTGGTTTATATTGTCAAATCAGATGCACAAATTTAGTGATAATATCCGATATTCACAACTGTTTGTGCGTGTTTTTTCTTTTTACGCTATACGTGGTCTTTTTACGTTACCGCTTTGCCTGTTGTTAGCCTTCAGCGTGGGTAGTGGCGGGCGCAATGGCTTGCATCTCGGCCTCCACCATATTGGTGAGGGTAACAAACTCGGCCACCGAGAGCTGTTCAGGACGACGGGTCATGATGTCGTTTGTATAGAATTCGGGGCGAGCGGGTGTGCCTGAAAACACCTGTTTCAAGCTTACGCGCAACATTTTGCGGCGCTGGTTAAAGACAGCCTTGACGATGCGTTTGAAGAGCCGCTCGTCGCATCCCAGATCGGTAACCTCGTTGCGTGTCATACGTATCACGGCGCTCTTCACCTTTGGTGGTGGGTTGAACACGTGCTCGTCGACGGTGAACAGATACTCTACATCATACCACGCCTGTATGAGTACCGACAAGATGCCGTAAGCCTTATTGCCTGGAGCCGATGCCATGCGCAAGGCCACCTCGCGCTGTATCATGCCTGTGCAGCAAGGAATGAGGTCTTTATAGTCGAGCATCTTAAAAAATATCTGCGACGAGATATCGTAGGGATAGTTGCCAGTGAGCACAAACTGTCGGCCTGCGAAGATATCGTTGAGGTTCATGCGCAGAAAGTCGTCGCCAATGATATTGTCGCGCAGCGATGGGAAGTGTTCGTGCAGATAGGCCACACTCTCGGTGTCAATCTCCACGGCCTTTACCTCGCGTGGTTTGGTAACGAGATACTGTGTGAGCACACCCATACCAGGCCCTATCTCAAGGACGGGAATATCTGGACAGGCATCAACCGTATCGGCGATGGCTTTGGCTATATTGAGGTCGGTCAGGAAATGCTGGCCGAGATTTTTCTTGGGTCTTACGCTTTTCATATCGCAAACTTACATATTTTTTTTCATATTTCAGATATTGAAGGGTCACAAAATAAAGCCACGGGCATAAAAAAGGGAGATGAGGCGTGTTATGGCTCCATCTCCCTTATGCTGTTTGCGTGTTGAGACGTAATTAGTTGTCTTTGTTCTCGCTGTCGATAGCTTTAATCTTCTGCTTCACCAGCTCCATATCGTCGCGCAGCTTCTGCACCTTGCGGTTCATCTCGTCGATAAGGCTGTTGCCCTTCTTGCTGCTTACGTTAAGGAAGCCGAGGTTGTTTTCATAGGTCTGCACCTCTTGCTTCAGCTGCTCAAAGCGACGCATCAGTCGGCCACGCTCAGTATCGAGAGCATCTTCGCCACGCTTAGCCACATTCTTCAGGTTGTTCTTGAAGTTGTTCAAGCGACGACGTGCCGAGCTGACGTTGAGCTGTTTATAAATTTTGTCGAGCACGGCATGATATTCTTCATACACCTTATCTTTCTCTTTATAAGGCACGTGTCCTACGGCGTTATACTCTTCAACCAGCTGCTGCACCTGTTGCTGAGCATCGTCGGCAGCGGCCTCGAGCACAGCCTTCAGCTTCTCGATCACAGCCTTCTTCTTGTCGAGGTTGGCGCGCTCTTCGTTGTGTACGCCAGCGTTGGCAGCGTTACGCGCATCGAAGAACTTGTTGCAAGCGCCCAAGAACTCGGCCCACAGCTGGTCGCCCAAACGCTTGGGCACCTGACCTATGGTCTTCCACTCTTTCTGAAGGGCTATCAGCTTGTCGCTGGTCGACTTCCATTCAGTGCTATCTTGCAGTGCTTTAGCCTTTTCTACCAGCGCACGTTTCTTGTCGGCGTTCTCAGCCATCTGAGCCTTGACAGCCTTGAAGAACTGTGTTTTGCGGCCGAAGAAGTCGTCGCAAGCCAAGCGGAAGCGCTCAAATATCTTCACGTTCATCTTCTGCGGTGCAAAGCCAATGGTCTTCCACTCGTTTTGCAGAGCGATGATTTGTTGTGTGTGTTTCTCCCAGTCAGAGGCGGTTTTGTTTTCTTCCTTTATCAGAGCCTCAACCTGTTCGCACAGCGCTGTCTTACGGGTAAGGTTTTCTTCCTCGCGGGCGCGCAACTCTTCAAAATGCTGCTGGTGGCGCTTGTTGATAACGGTAGAGGCAGCCTTGAAGCGCGTCCAGATTTGTTCGCGAAGGTCTTTAGCCACGGGGCCTGTTTCGCGATACTGCTGATGCAGCTCTTGCAACTGGTGGAAGGCGCTGATGATGTCGGTCTCGTCGGCCAACTTCTCGGCTGCCTCGCACAGGCGAGTCTTCGTTTCAAGGTTCTTCTTGAAGTCGTATTCGCGTGCCTCACTGTTCAACTTCAGCAGGTCGTAGAACTGCTCTACATACAGCTGATAGTTGCGCCACAGTTCGCTGGCCTTTTCAGCGGGCACAGCCTTGATGTCTTTCCACTGCTGCTGAAGCTCTTTAAATTCGGTATAATGGCTGTTGGCCTCATCGGGCGATGTGGCCATCTCTTTAATTTTCTCAATGATGTCGAGCTTTTTCTGCAGGTTGGCCTGCTTCTCTTCTTCCTGTTGCAAGAACAGTTTGGCTCTCTTTTCGCGAATGATGCCCATCTCGGCTTTAAACACCTCCTCGTCTTCGTCAGGCATCACCTGATAGGTTTCGGGGTCGCCACCGCCATCAAGATACGCTTTCATGCGTGCCTCGCGCTCGGCAATGTGTAGCTTATAGAACGTTGTCTTCAAATGGTCAATCTCGTCCTTCGTGGGCGTTTCGTCATTGGCGACAATCTCTTTCAGGCGGTCGATGACTTCTTTCTTGGTTTTGAAAGTTTTTGCAGGTTCAGCAGTAGCCGTTTCCTGGGCCTCTTGAGCCTCACTGTCAGCCGTCTGAGCGGGAGCTTCTGTGTTTACGTTTTCTACTTGAACGGCAGATTGCTCCACGTTCTTTTCATTTTCAAATGTACCCTGTTGCAGGGTGTTCTCTTGAGAGTCCATCATTTCACTGTTTTAGTTTATGACAAGGTAATCTATCACATATATGTCACGCCCCAGCATTGCGTGGCATGCATCAGCTTTCTTTATAACGAGCTGTGGCCTGCGAGGGCATGACAATTTCAGTATTTATAAAGTGCAAACTTAAATAAAAAAAATTGAATAGCAACGAAAAAACACATTTTTTTTCATTTTATCTCGTTATAAGGCTGTTGGCCAATGCTTACAGGCACCAATAAAGCCCCTTTTAGCAGACAACAAACGGGTTATGCCGTTGCTAAAAGGGGCTTTATGTATGCCAGATAGGTAGGCATAAAAGCATGTATGTGTTTACATTAATCGTTTACGTCTGAGAATTACCCACGACACGGCCGACACCAGCACTGAGAGCACCATGGCAATGGCAAAGCCGTAAGGATAGTTTTCCATGCCATTGATAAGGTTCATGCCAAAGATTGACGATATGAGCGTGGGGAACATCATGATAATCGACACCGAGGTAAGGGTACGCATCACGGTGTTCATGTTGTTGTTAATGATGCTCGAATAGGTATCCATCGTCGACTCTAAGATGTCGGCATAGATATTGGTGGTTTCTCGTGCCTGCGACATCTCAATGTTTACGTCTTCAATAAGGTCGGCATCAAGCTCATCCACTTGCAACTTAAACTTCAGCTTGGCCAGCAACGTCTCGTTACCACGAATTGAGGTAATGAAATAGGTAAGCGAGTCTTGCAAGCGGCTCAATCCTATCAGCGACTCGTTGTTCACACCATGGTCAAGGTTGTGCTTTGCCTTTTCAATGAGGGTATTGATTTGCTTCAAGCGCTTCAGATACCATACGGCCGACGACAAGAACAGGCGGAAAATCATGTCTACATAGTCGGTAAAGCCCTGACCACGTTTTTGCTGATAGCTCACAAAATCAATCATCATGTTTGTTTCATAATAGCAAACGGTGATGGTGACGTCGCGTTTATGAATGATACCCAGCGGAACAGTGGTATAAGGCGTGCGCGACCGTATTTCTTTTACATACGGTATACGTAAGATGATAAGCATCCAGCCATCATCATATTCGTAGCGAGCCCGTTCGTCGGTATCGCTAATGTCGGAAAGAAAATAGTCGGGAATATTAAATTTATCTTCCAGATACTGCTGATCTTCTTCTGTTGGACAAGTAACCTGTATCCAACAGTTGGGTTGCCATTCGTTAATGGTCTTTAGTGAGGTGTTGATATTCCAATATGTTCTCATAAGGCAAAGTCTCCATGCGCTAACAAGATGGAGCCTTGCCTTATCCTACGGCAGACTCTATCTTGCTGAAATAATATTTTCCGCGTAATAGTCGTCCATAATGTTGTTAAAATTTCTATTTGCGCTGCAAAAGTACGAAAATAAAGTGAAACGGCCTATCTCTTCCCTATTTTTTTCTGTTAAGATGATGTTTCAGTGGCACGTTGTACCAATTTTGTGGCCAAGCGAAAGAAAAAAGTTCCATGGCTACTCAGTTCAAGGAGGAAATTATCCCTACTTCAATCTTACCTTTATACTAAATCAACCCCCTGTTCAGAACCAATACCGGCTGAACAATCAGGCGGCAGCCATGGAACAAAAGTATATATGCGGCAAGCATCATAGCAACAAAATGGCACTATTCGTCCCTATATATAAAAGGGTATGAACGCCCATTAAGCCAGCATGAGCCGTATATGCTCTCAGCACAAACTTATATTTATAAAGTATGAATGAAATTGACAACAAAAACTTATCTGAAAAAGAATAGTTTCGTTTTTTTCAAAGTGATGATGTCAACAAAGTATGATAGTGGTTTTTATCTATCTGTTTATCGGTCAGTTACTTTACGATATAGGTCTCTCTAATTTGGTGCAAATATATGAAAAAAAATCAATACATACAATTTTTTAAGTTTTTTTGAGCATAGAATTTACATAAAGGAGCGAAGCGTGAAGCGTAATGAAAAGTGAAGAGCCAAGAAAAGAAAGGTGAAGGCCCCAAAAAGGAAGGTGAAGGACGAAGAAAAGGAAGGTGAGGAACGAAGCGTGAAGCGTGAAGAATTCAATGGCTTAGCAAGACAGAACAAGGCTTTTCGAAAGACAAAACAGCGCATAGCAGAAAACAAATCGGGGCATATAATCGGGTAATAGCATTGAAATAATCGAGCGAAAGCAGTGAAAAAATCGGGCAAAAGCAGTGAGAAAGTCGGGCGAAAGCAGTGAGAAAGTCATCTCACACCGACCGTTCCACATGTTCATAACGGTCGATACGAACACGAGCATCGACCGTTCTCCATGTTCACAACGGTCGATGTGAGACAACTTGTTGCTGAGTTTTGCCCAACTTGTTGCTGGGTTTTGCCCAATCCATTGCCTAATTTCACCCGATTAACACATGGGTTTCGTACCATTAACGCAAAGCACGGAAGCGCCCGAAAGCGAATGAGAGAGGTTGAAACATAAACGGCAAAGCATAATGACAAAACAGAACAGCGAAGCACAACGGTAGCCACACATTTCATTTTTTCTTGTCCCAACATGGCACAATAAGCAAAAATCTTCGTATCTTTGCCCTTGGATTTGGCTTCGTGTCATCTCCAAGACATTTTAGTAAAACATAAAGCATTGACTATTATTGTGGTCTTCCAGAAAAAGCGTAGGAAACTTTCATTCTGAATATACAACCACACCAATAATGGTTGGCTTCATCTGTCGTAAGCATAGGTGACGCCCATCGTTCGATTATTAGAGCCAATGTTCATGCCCTATACGGGTGTGAACATTCTTATAATCGGACGGTGGTTCAGACATTCCTACGCTTGCCACGGAAGACCCATAAGAGTGGTTCACACCCTTTTCTTTTGTGTCTTTTTGCGTCTGCACGCACAAGCCTGGTGATAGTTGGATGCTACATCTAACTATTAGAATATATGGACGCATTGCACCTTTATCATGAGCTGGAACAGCTCCTGCGCATGAACAGCCGTTATTGTATGGACGACGGCACATTGTTGAAAAACAGAATCGTTGAAGATGCCCTCAGCCTCAATCCGCTTCTCATCAAATCGCTGCTTGGCAACGATAAGATAAAAGCTGTCTTCTTTCAAGAAGTTGAAGGAATGATGGTTTTCGACAAGGTAAAGTTTCAACGCTTCGTTTCCGACACCCAGTTCTTAGGTGGCAGCTACACCATGTTTAAGAATAAGATTGGATTGACCAACGAAAACGGACGCTTCATCAGCGAGAGCCGAGAGGTGGTGCTCTCTTGGCCTTACAAAGACTGTGTGCTTGAAGGCGGACAGACCAAAGAGGAGGCTAAGCGCAACGAGATATTCTGGAACGAAACTCTCGCACCCGACGAGGTGAACCGACTGACCGAGCCAAAGGTGTTCTCCCATTTCAAGCGTTACGACAAGGATGGCGAACACAAGGTGGAACATCTTACTAATACCGACAATTTTATCATCAAAGGAAACAACCTCTTGACCTTGCATTCTTTGAAGAAGAAGTATGCAGGGAAGGTGAGACTAAATTATATTGATCCGCCGTATTATTTTGTAGCCAATAAATCAGAAGATACCTTTAACTACAATTCTAATTTTAAATTATCCACTTGGTGTACTTTTATGAAGAATCGGTTAGAGATTGCTAGGGATTTGCTGTCAGATGATGGGGCCTTGTTTGTTCAGATAAGTGATGATGGTGTAGCGGAATTACATCTTATGTTAAAAGAAGTTTTTAATAAAAACGGAGAAAACAACTTTATAAATAAGATTACCATCAAAACAAAATCGCCTTCAGGTTTTGCGAGTGTAAACCCTGGTGTATTCGAAACAGCAGAATACATTTTGGCTTTTGCTAAGCATAAGAGACAATGGACATTTAAGCAGCAATTCGTAAAAACAGAATATGATGATAATTATGCGTTTTATATAACAAACTTTGACGATAATTATAAAAAATGGAATTTTGAAAGAATAGATGCGATTGTTGCAGAACAAGAAGGGTATAAGAATAAAAAAGAGGCGCTGAAAAACATAAAGAATGCTGTGTTTAAGCAACTTGTTGCAGACTTTGCTCTGGCAAACAAAGATAGAGTATTTCGCTTGACTGCGATAAATGATGATGCAGCAGAAGATGCAGTTAAACTTAGAGAGTTATCTAGAGAAAATAAAGATGCGATTTTTTGCTTAGAACGCTCGAACAACTCCCCATTGTATGTTACGAAAGGACAAGAGATAGCTTTCTATTCCAAAAAGGTTCGTAATATTGATGGCGAAGACGTTCCAAGTATTCAGTTATCTAACATTTGGATAGATACTCCTTATGAAGGAATAGCTAAAGAAGGTGGGGTGAAATTAAAAGGTGGAAAGAAGCCAGAAAAGTTGATTAGGCGAATTATAGACCTGGCTTCAAAGCCAAATGATATTGTCCTCGATTTTTTTGCAGGAAGTGGCACAACTGCAGCTGTTGCGTATAAGATGAAACGTAGGTTTATTACTTGCGACCAACTTGATGGGCAGATTGAAAAATCTTTAAAGAGGCTTACATGTGTATCTAAAGGCGAGCAGTCTGGCATCAGCAAGCTCGTTGGTTGGCAAGGTGGCGGCTCTTTCGTCTATTGTGAGCTTGCTAAAGCCAACGACAAGTATGCCGACGAGATAGAACAGGCCGAGACAAGCGAGCAGTTGAAAGACATTTGGGGGCGAATGAAGGCAACCGATTATCTGAACTATAAGGTAGACGTCAAAGAGATGGATGCCAATGCAGAAAGTTTCGACGGCTTAAGCCTTGAAGACCAGAAGCGTTTCCTCATAGAGTGTCTTGACAAGAATCTGCTTTATGTAGCCCTGTCAGATATAGACAGCAACGAGTATGACGTGACGGACGAGGATAGACGTCTGACACAAGAGTTTTACAGAAAAGAACGTTGATTATGGCAAAGCTTCAACAAATAATTGAACAGGAATTCGGCCGCCAGACCATCGCACGAACCCAGCTGCCTGATTATTTCGAGACAGGAATGACCCCAACCAAGCATCTGCGCCCATATCAGGCAGACTGTATGAGGTATTTCCTTACCTACATGAATCCTGAAAACGTGTTCGAAGGCAAGCCGTTCCGTCCTCATCTGCTTTTCCACATGGCCACTGGCTCGGGCAAGACGATGATAATGGCTCTCGCCATGCTCTACCTTTACGAGCAGGGCTACAGAAACTTCCTCTTCTTCGTGAGCAGCAACAACATCGTGGAGAAGACGCGCGACAACTTTCTGAACCCTTCCTCGCAGAAATATCTCTTTGCCCCTTCCATCGCCATCAATGGCAAGAAGGTAGAGGTGAGAGAGGTGACGAATTTTCAGGGGGCCAATCCTGACTGCATAAACCTTTGCCTCACCACCATCCAAGCGTTGCACACCGACCTGAATGTGGAGAAGGAGAACGCCGTGACGTATGAAGACTTCGCTACAGAGCCAATAGTGTTGATTGCAGACGAAGCCCATCATCTGAATGTGGAAACAAAGAAGAAACGCAGCAAGGAAGATGAGAAAAGCGTGGAAAACTGGGAGAGAACAATTAAGAACATCTTCCAGAGGGACAACGGCAAACGACCCAATGTGTTGCTGGAATTTACCGCCACGATGGATTTGGCAGACCTTGCCATAGCACAGAAATATGAAGAAAAAATAATCTTCGACTACACCTTGAAGCGCTTTCGGGAGGATGGCTACTCCAAGGAGGTGGAAACTTTCGTTACAGACCTCGATGCGCTCGACCGAGCGCTGCAGGCTGTCATTCTCAGTCAATACAAGCGCAAGGTGTTCGTGCAATTGGGACAGGACATCAAACCAGTTGTGTTGCTGAAGTCGGATACCATCCCGAAAAACAAAGTCAATTATGATGCTTTCAAAGAACGTATCGCCACACTCAACAATGCCGACTTCGTGCGCATCAAGACAAGGGCTAAAGACGACCTGAAAGCTGCATTCGATTACTTTCATTCACATGACATCACAGACGACAACCTGATATTGGAACTGCAGAACGATTTTTCGGAAGAGCGTCTGTTGCTCGTCGATGGCAACACGATTACAGCAGAAAAGCAACGGCTGCTCAACTCGCTTGAAGATTCGTCAAACGGCATAAGGGCAGTCTTTGCCGTTGACATGCTGAACGAGGGTTGGGACGTGCTCAACCTCTATGACATTGTGCGCCTTTACGACACCCGCGACACCAACGGGAGCAAGCCTGGCAAGACCACCATGCAGGAAGCACAGCTCATCGGTCGCGGTGCTCGCTATATGCCGTTTCGTGACCCAAACAACGAGGCATTGCCCACGGACAAACGCAAGTATGACGGCGATGCCTCCAACCTTTATCGGGTGGTGGAGAAACTTCATTATCACAGTGCGCATAACCCACGATACATACAAGAGCTGCGCACGGCTCTCGTACATACAGGCATCATCGAGGATAAGAGCGTACAGGTGGAGCTGTTCTTGAAAGCCGATTTCAAGAAGAGCCAACTATACAACAAAGGCCTCGTGTTTGTCAATGAACGAAAGACACTCGCCGAAGTGGAAGATGACGGCACCATAGGGGAAACTATCCTTAAACATGTGTTCACCGTTAAAATGCCGACGGGAAAGATGGCTACGGGGCTTATCTTCGGCGACAAGGCACCAGATGATGTGCTGACGAGCCAGACAATTCCACCGTTCAATTTTCTGAAAGTGGGCAAGCATGTTGTGCGTTCAGCCATGAACAGCTTTGCCACTTATAGCTATGCTTCTTTGCATGAGTTGTGCCCAAGCCTAAAATCGTGCGCCGAGTTTGTAGTATCCTACAATTATCTTGCCCAGTTGCAGGTGAAAGTGTGCGGCAAGTATGCCACGCTTCAAGAATATTCGCAAACCGACAGGCTGTATATTGCAAAAGAAGTGTTGCGACAGTTGGACCCCATGTTGAGAACACGCGGCAAAAGCTATCGCGGCACCAAGGAGTTTTCGCCGTATCCTTTCAAAAATAAGTTCAGGGAGAAGATTGTAATGAAAATAAACATTCCTGAAGGCAGTGAGAAAGAGGTGGGGCATTCGCAGAAAGAGCCCGCCAATCCCGACTATGCCCTTGACCTCTCTACCAAGAGTTGGTATGCCTACAATGATAACTTCGGCACATCCGAGGAGAAAGCTCTCGTCAAGTATATTGACAGCGTCATGCCCAAGCTGGAAGAAAAGTATGACGAGATAACGCTTGTGCGAAACGAGAAGGATGTGCGTATCTACAGTTTTGACGATGGGCGTGCCTTTGAGCCTGACTATGTGTTGTTTCTGCGCATCAAAGAGACAGACAACAAATATGACAATATTCAGATTTTCATAGAGTCCAAGGGCAACCAACTGCTCAAGACAGACAAATGGAAAGAAGATTTTCTGTTGCAGATTAAAAAAATGGGTGACGTGCAATGGCTAACTGCGGCTAATCGTTATGAGGTTTGGGGACTGCCGTTCTATAATGAGGAACGTGAGAACGAATTTAATGACGCATTCTCAGAGAGTTGCATGCTCAATGAGAGGCAAGAAGAGGTCAATGCAGTGTCCATTCTGCATGACGCTATATCCGAAGCCTAACTGCGTGCTATCTTTTTAAAAATCATTAGATGGAATTTTCTCCAAATGTTGTTTGATTTTACCAAAAAGTGGCGATAGTGGTGCTAAATCTATGTTTTTTTATGAGATTTAGCACCACTATCGCCACTTTTTGGGCAATTAACCATATTATCCACCCAACGGCATATATCACGATAAAGGGTCTATACACCCTTTTGTCGAGGTGTATAGCCCCTTGGAACAACTGCGAAATATGGGTTGATCATTATTGCCAAACTCTTTATTCTCCCGCTTGGCTTAGGAGATGCTTTATTCTGTAATCAGTGTTCCTTGGATTATTTGCACAAATTTGAGATAGCATACAATGGGTTAATGGCGATTCGCCTAACCGCATTGTCATCTTGTACATCTTGATTTTCCAAGAGGGCAAAGTTTTCGAGCGAGCACCTATAGGCATCATTCAAATGCTTGTTGCGCATAAATAAGCGAAGACTCTTCATCTTTCCGCTCGTTCCAGCCTTACACTCTATAGGCATCACTTTCATGTTCCTAACTATTACATAATCTATTTCTGAAGAAGTTCCGTTTACTACATTCTCCCAATAGTACAAGTCATGCTGCGAGCGAGGATTGCTGTATTTCACAAGTTCCCAGCCCAGCACCATCTCGGCCAATCCACCCTTGTTGACAAGGTCATCGGCTGCACCTGCCAAAATCAACTCTGTCAAAACTTGAGAACCACCAAAATCCATATTTAAGATGCTAAGCAGCAATCCACTATCCAAATAGATGTACTTGCGAAATTTATCGTTGATCTCACTTCCTAAAGGGAGCCCATTAGCGGCAGTATGGCTCACACGCTTCACGATGCCTGCATCACAAAGCATCTGCAAAGCTTTTTTCACATCATCTGCTCGATAACCGCCCTCCACCTTACTATACATAAACTTTCCACCGATTTGCAAGATGACACTCTGCAGGGTGTTACGAAGCAATATAGGGTCAACTTTGTTAGCATATTTGGCGAAGTCATCATAATAGGTTTGCTGGATGTCTTCCTGTTCTGCCTGACATTGGTGATAATCTTTTGTCTCAATCCAAGCCTTGACACACTCTGGCATGCCGCCTACCATGAGGTATGTGCGATATTGTTGAACCAAATCATTATGAAATGCAGCAAACAGAGGATGAGCATAATCGGCATTTTGCTTTTCCGTCAAGAGTCCGTTCTTACCTTGCGCCACAAGAAATTCGTCAAAGGACATAGGATACATGAAAAGGGAACGAATACGCCCCACCCCAAATGAAGATAGATCTTTCAGAGCGAACTCTAATAATGAACCTGCCGCCACGACGTGAAGTTCAGGGAAATCTTCCTTGAAAAACCAAAGTCTCTTAATAGCATCTGGACAAGACTGTATTTCATCCAAGAACAACAAGGTCTCACCTGGCACAATTGGCTTAGAGAATATCAGTCCTAAGCGATTAGCTATCTCATGCACATCGCTCAACTGCTCAAATATCTCCTTGAGGTCATCTCGACTCTCGAAATTGACCTCAATATAATATTTGAATGTCTTTCCTAATTGCCTAATGGCTGAAGATTTGCCTACTTGCCTTGCACCTCGCAGTAAAAGAGGTTTATGCGTGGGCATATTCTTCCACTCTAAAAGATACTTGTCTATCGTTCGTTGTATATACATAATTCTATTATTTCATTCAAATCGCAGATGAAATACAACACATCTGCATGCAAAGATACAACTTTTTGATAAAATAAAGAGGAATAACACCCTTGTTTTTGATAAAATAAAGAGGAATAAACACCATAAAAATGATAAAATAAAGAGGAATGATGGGGGAAAGCACTGATTTTATCTCGATTTAATCTGCCACGTTACAACAACAAGTTGAAAGTGATGAAGAAAGCTCCACAGAAAGTATATGTGGTTGACAATGGTTTTGTAGAAGC
>OIWS01000850.1_pt1 | contig 35066 bp, 29 predicted proteins | sample 1587611 | NCBI WGS metagenome assembly OIWS01 (sample SAMEA3888919, study PRJEB22519) | human gut metagenome | biome: human gut; feature: human-associated habitat; material: faeces | place: Denmark | collected 2010 | reverse complement strand
CGCAATCGGATCCCCTCGAGTCAACATCAGCCGTAATGATCCCACGGTATAGATATCCCCGCTTGTCAGACCACTTACAACCGTGCCGTTGACCTTATCCAAAAACGGAGTGTTTTCCACCGGGTACCCATACACGTGAAAATAGTCTCGTCGAGCAGATTCCCCAAGGATCAAGCAAAAGTTCTGATATTGATTTGATTGACGTTTTACCCCCCCCCCCGCCACAAATTTACACCAACACCTTCCGTTACCAGCGACTGATCCTGTTTAGCGTACTTCACGGCTTCTTTAACATGATCCACAAACTTCGTAGGCTTGGCGACCACCGTCGCCAAAATCACCGTACCAATGACCAACGGCTTACAACGGCACGGATCAAACCCACTGCGCTTCAGTGTACCGTACATCGCTGCCACGACGGCCGGCAACAGCAATGTCAATCCCCATGTCTTCCACGAAAACAACGATAAAAATTCCGTTGCCTCTCCGGCATTCGTCGCCAATAATGACACGACATACTGGTAAGACGGCACCCCGTATTCTCGTCCTATCGGAGAATACGCCGTCACAAATGCCGTCAACGGCACGACCACTCCCCAAAATGACCATCGGGACGAAGCGCAAAAAAGCAACAGCATTGCCAAGAGGCCTGCCCATTCATTACGCACAGGATCCCCTAAAGACTGCAACAGCAATACCGCTGCGAACCATGCAAAAAATACTGCCGACAGAGAGAACCATGTCTCCCTATGTCGAGCCATATCGCAGAGATTTTTAAAACTCATACCACTAATTTATTTTTGTTTTAATTGAGGCAGAACCACATTCTGCATAAACCGCGTCCACTGTCGTTTTAACTTCATTCGAGCCAAAAAAGGGACATAGCGGCAAAGCGGAATAAAATCCGTCGTTCCCGTACCGTCGATCATCATGGCGCGATATTCGCCTTTTCGTGTTTCCTGAACCAAAATATTGCTGACATTAAGGTCACAAAGTACGACGGCGTGCCGGTGGAAATAAACCCGAAGTTCCTCCAAAACAGCCGGTAACTTCTGCTTGATCGAATCATCCGCCTTTTCCAAATACCACCACAGACCTCTTGAAGGCTTTCCGTCAAAGTCTCTGACTTGTTCTTCTTCGAAACCGACATACCCCGGCACGCGAACGACAGAACCGACTTTAGGAAGATGTGAGAACGGAACGCCTCTTTTCCGGAGCGCCCCGAGATACGCCAACTCCCGCTGGGTTTGCCGGGCGGCATTCTCCGGACTCAGCTTGATCACCATATCCGATTTTTCCGGATGCTGAAAACACCAGCGTTCTGCCCCCCGACCGATCAAATACGGGTGCAATGAGTCAAAGGTATAGGTCATGGTGAAAAAACGTGAAATTCCGTTAACAACTTTCAGATTATTTCACGTTATTTTCACAGAGGCGAATCACTTCTCAGCAAAAACTCTCCTCCTATCGTTTATACCACCGGCCCATCTCCTCCAATGCCTGCCCCATATACGGCGGCAATCGCTTCTCCTTCAAAGGTCTTGCCCGTTGATCCGAGTATTCCAACATTCCCAACGAATTAATGAGCACAATGCGGTTCTCTTCCACAAAGGCGTTCTGAGCGTAACTTCCTGCGTGAAACCACGTCCGACCATCCTTAGCGAAAAGGGATGTTCCGGTACTGTAATCCGTCGTCGGATTGGTACACCCCAACACTTCCGGAACCAACGTTGCCGTCAGATCCGCCGAACTCGTCCGGCGGTCTGAGTCTTGCTTACCCCGTCCCGGCCAATGAATGACGAGCGGTACCTGAATCTGAGCCGCCGTAAAGTTCCCGTTATGCCCCCAGTAATTGAGTCCGTTGTCGTTAAATTCGTCACCGTGATCCGCGCTCACCAACAAAATCGTGTTATCCCACAATCGGGCGGCTTTTAAATAATCAACCACGGCTCCGATCCGCTCGTCGGCGAAATGCGCTGAATTTTTGTAGCGGTTGAAATACGGCACCGGATCCGTATCCGCATTAAGTTTCAGCTGATTCACTGTTTCCAACGACGGCTTAAATACCGTATGCGCTTCATCCTGCGGAAATTCCACTCCGTGCACCATATCAAGGAAAAGGAAACCGAAGAACGGCCGGTCTTTCCGCAATCTCTGTTGCCAACTCTTAAAATCCTTGATGCTGGCGGCATCACGATCCAGCCCGGGATACGCTTTAGGCAGCACCCGCAACCCTTTTACCCCGGCAAAAACCGTGCGGTCAAATTCCGGCATCGCCAGTGTTGTACTTGTAAACGTCCCGATTTGATAGTTTTGCTTTTGCAGCGCCTGCACCAACACGGACGGCGTACCGGAGGCCAAGGCTGCCTGCCAATAACTTGACGGAATTCCATAAAAAGCCGAAAAGATGCCGGTTCGAGTGCAGTTTCCGCCGGAAAAATAACGAGAAAATCGCGACGAATCGCGTTCTTGTGACAGTGTCCAAAGATTCGGCATGATGTCGGGCGTCAGCATATCGCCGCGCAGACTGTCCACGAACAAAAACACTAAATTTTTAGGGGCGGTTTCTTTTCGACACTGCAGGGGCTGAAGCGGATATTGCAGCGCGGAAGATCCCGACGCATTCACGCGTTGTGCTTTGGCTTCTTCCAGAGCCTCCCGCGTGATCAAGCCGGTTTTCAGCAGAAACCGCGTCATCCGCAGAGGGCTTGCCATCGGCACGCGCTGCGCCGCCGTCAAAATCACCGTATTGTTGACGGGGAATGCCACGGCATAGAGAACATTCACTGCAATCCAACCCAGCCCCAACACGCCTGCTGCCGTCACCGCGGCTCGCGTAACGTATCCGCCGCCCACACCTGCCAACCAAACGATGAAAGCCGCCGCTCCCCCCAAACCAACCGCCATAAAGGCAATCTGCCACTGCATGGCCGCGGAGAACTTGACAATCTGACCGCCCCCCAACAAGGTCATTTCCAACATGGCCAAATTAAGGTGCATCCGAAACTGCTGAAATACGAAGGTATCTGCCGTGAGAAGTACCAATCCCAACCACAAAACAAAAAAAGCAGCGACTTTGCCCGCGCCTCCCTTTCCCCGCCAACAAAGTAGCGGCCACACGAGGATTCCCAACCCCACCAGGTACAGAACAAACGTATTTCCAGCCAAATACGTATAAAAATACGCATACTGCTGAGCCGTCCAATTCTCGGTTCCCGTAAAGTAATTCAAACCGATCACAAGGCTGATCAATGCAGCCGCCACGGCCGCTTTAAGGATAAAAACGGCGTTTTTCTTACGGTTCGATGCATTCTGCATAAGTTGTCTCACTGTTCGTTATCGTCGACCCGATGCCACGACACCGGCAAAGTCATGGTTCCGGTGTTCTCAAAGGTTTTTTCAATGCGATAACGACTGCCGACCGGTTTTGCCTGAACATAACGTCGAACGGCGGTCGGTGTCTCCATCGCCCGCCCCTTTAACCATTCGCCGACGTTGGCTATCGTCACCGGAGCCGAATTTTCACGGAGAGGTTCCGCCTCAGCACCGGCAGGCTTCACGAGCAACAAAGCGTCCGGGCGCCCGATTTCACCATATCGCGCCCCTAACCCAGCCGTCATCTGAGAACTGTCGCCGGCACTGTGATCCGACACAAGTACCACCGTTGTTTTCTCAAAAACCCCCTCCGTTTTCATCCAATCAAACCAATCCGCCAATCGTCGCAACGTACAGATTTCCGTCGCGAGATGACTTTCTTCCACACCGTCAGCCCTTACACGCCGTTCGGGATTCCGCACAACGCTACACCGCCCCAAATCCATAAACCAGGGGCGATGCGTCATTTCCAAATCGATAAACTTCAGCGTCGGTCCTTCTGCCCGACTATTGGAAATCGCCGGCAACTCATTTAAAAACGCCCAATCCCGCAACCCTCTCATCAACAGCGTTTCCGTTTTATCCGACGTCAGCGCTTCAATCCATCGGCCGTCCTTATAAATTAAGTTTTTGGCACTCCACGGCACGCTTTTAAAGAGACTTACCGCCAAAAGAAACGTATCACTGTCACCGCGCCCTATGGCTTCTCCGGTCAGTTTGATCCAACGGTCAAGATAACTGTCCCCCATAAAACGGACTGCCAACGGGCTCTTTCCTTTCCAACCCAAAGCCGACAGATGCTTTTCCAACCGGACGGGTTCCAACCAATTGCGTTCATTAAACGCTACATCCGTATTTTCCGGAAGTGCAGCAATCGTTTCGGCATAACCCGCATTGATTTTTTCCGCCAGGCTCTCGGAACCGGCGCGATTTAAAACCCACGGCGCCAATTTTTCGCCGCCGAAAATGCCGGCCACACTGGAATTAGTGGAATTTCCCAAGGCCATCGCGTCGGTGTACCAAACAAATCCCTTGAGTCTTTCCGCAACATCCGGCGCCTCCTCACGAATTTCCTTCATATGCCCGCCGGTAAAAGCATCCAACATCACAATAACGACGTTGTTCTGCGTCTTTGAGAAGCCGAAAAAACGATCATTCCATGCGGGCAATGTCCCTTCGTCGGAAGCAACAACATCGCCGCTCTGCCAAGTACCCCGACACTGCCACAAACTGACGCCGGCCGCAGCAACGGCAATAACACTCGCTACCGTAAAAACTTTTTTCAAGGCCGTGACCTTCCCGCAGCGTATGACCCACAAAACCAATGCCGTCACGCAGAAAAGCACCAAAACATCGACTCCTAAATTCATTGAAGCGTACAACGGCGCCGGACGAGCAATCTGAAAGGCGTCAATCGTCCCCACGTCCATCGGCAGTAAGAAGGCGTACGTCGTCAACACCGCGGCGATCCAACTGAGAACCACCGCCGCCATCTTTTCTGAATTCAAGAGCCTCGTCCCATGAAACACGCCCCAAAGAACCGTCCCCAGTACCGCCGACCACAGCAACATCTTCCCCAAAATCACAGAAGGCGTTGAAAAAACTTCGGGAGCCGTAGCAAAAGCTTCAATCGGCAAATACCCCGTCGTCAGGATGACCAACCACACGGCTGACGGAATAAAAAGCACGGCAGGAGAACCCTTGGGAAAAAGCCTTTGCCCTAACGGCCGCCGAATGTTCCATAAGGCGACGCCGAGTATCAAAACGACGAGTCCGGCCTGAAGCGACAGACTGTGTCTGTGGGATCCAAAAAATTGATATTTATACCAAATTTTGCCGATGTACCAACCACTAAAGAGTGTCAAAACCAGAAGCAGGCGATGGTTCTGCCAGAGCTTCAGGCGCACCGCCTCGATGACGGCACACACCAAGGCCGCGAGGTACAACCCGTCCGACACCCGACTGAACCCTGTCTGCGTCACTTCATCGATCAAATCCATCTGGTTGCTCGACATCAACGCCAACACCGTCGCCGCCCCCCACAACACCAACACGGCGCCCGCAAAGAACGCGCTGCCGCGAACTTCGTTTTCCCGCGCGGTATACGCCCTGATCCAAACCCCCATCGCCGACAGCCGTTCCGACAACTTCACGCGTTCCGCGAAGTCGTAGCAGACGTTCTTTGCAAAGGAGAAGATGTTGTTGCAGGTCCAATAGAGCACCAAACCGCTCGCAGCATCGTACAAAAGCACCAAGAACAACGCCGCCATCGTGTAGAGCTGATTCTTATCCTTTTTCGTGAGGTTCTTCGTGTACACCAAGGCGGATGCGAGGTTGATCACCGTCATTACAAACGGCATCACGTTCACGGAGAAGCCGCCCAAGTGAATCAGCCCGTCGGGTTTGGAAAGATCGGGGAGCCCCAAAAACGACACACCGGCGAGCGGCTCAAAGTGACTTAAAAAATGATAGGCCGCAAAAAAGAACGGTACCTGCAGAAAAAAGCCGACGGAAGACCGTAGCGTCAGCAAGGGCGAATACCCCGCCTGCCGCTGCATCGTGGAAATCATGGCAAAGCGCTCCTGGCCCTTAAAGGTGCGCTTAATCATTTTCTCTTTGGCTTCGAAACTCTTACGAAGCGCCCGTTCGTCTTCCTGCCACTTTTCCGCCTTCATATAAATGGGCAGAATGACGAAATTCACTACGAGACTCATGATGAGTACGGCTTCGCCCCAGTCAGCCGTTTTGCCGTACCCCCATAGAAGCGCCGCGTGCATCCAATATTCCAGCGGCGCAATAAACAACGTATACAAGAAATCAAGCACGATCCGCTCCGCTTAATTGGGCTTCCATTTTGATGAGTTCTTCCGCAACGGCACTTCCCGCGCAATCGAAGTTGACGGCATTTTTTTCACGCAGCTGACGAATGCGTTCCACGCGATCCGTGGTGTCCGTAAGCAGCATCTTCACGGTTTCCGCCACCGACGCTTCTTGCCCCGGCAATACGCGCGCCCCCAATTCGTCCATCGCCGCCGTTTCCCATGCCGGGTGCGGCACTTCCCAGGCTTCAAAACCGTCCTTCAAAGGGCCGTTGCCGATCGTCACCACCGGCCGCAGGAACACGAACGCGAAATCAAAAATGACGCCCGAGACATCCGACACCATCACCGAGGCGCGTGACAATGAGGCAAACCCGTCGGGATTGCGATCCCATTCAATGTTTTTGAATCCTGCGAGTTCCTTTTCCACCGCCGCCATCACGTCCTTGTCAGAAATAAAGCTCTGCGGATGCGGACGCAGAATCACGTGAAAACCCGCTTCTGCCAAAAGGCGCGGCACAAGGCTGCCGCAACGCGTCAGCATCCCGTTGCGCCCCCAGGTCGGGGCCACAATCACCGTATTTGCTTCCGGCCCCGTCGTCAGTTGCTTCGCGCGTGCGACGAGCCCGTCCAAGTAGGGGCACCCCACCAAGGGCAAAAACTTCGTCGCCGTATGACGAATCGCTTCCAGCGCCCGGAGACTCCTGACCTGCCCCTCGCCCGAGCAAAACACGGCGTCGTAATAATCGAAACTAAAAAGCTTATAGGTGTGCACATCACCCAACGCATGCACTACGTGCACGTACTTTTTCACTCCGGGACTGCGGCGAATCTGCAGGACGTCAATCCCCGGCGTCGTCAGCACGAAGATATCGGCTTCCAAAAAGCCCAGCGCCGTGTAGGCCGTATTGCCGGTACCGATAAACCTCGCCGTTACGAGCGACTTAAATTTCGCATCATCCACGTCAAAGACCGGATCGTTTTCGGCGGACGTCAAGTACGTCACGGGAACCCCGCGTTTCACCAGCGCCATCAGCACCGGACGCCACGTCGACCAATAGCTCTTTGATTCCGAATAAATGACGATCTTATTTTTCTTCAAATCGTCCTTGCGCCCCGTCGCTCGGTAGATAAGGCTGCGGATGACGGATGGGAGTTTCCGCGCCACAAAGTAAGCGCTCGATACCAACCCCACCACCACGGACAACAACATGCTCCCGGTACCGGGATCCAAATACGCCCAAGCGTCCGCGGGCGCCAAAACGACGGCCGCTGCCGACAGCACCCACGCTTTGTCTTTCTGCCACAAGGAAATGAGTTTCTGCATTTAGGCCCCGTGCTGCAGCGTTTTCTTAAGATCATCCAATGCGTCCGTCGCGCTGTTGTGCTTGCCGATCTTTTCCATCGACTGGACCGCACGGATGACGCGTTCGCGCAATTCGGTGGAACTCACGCCTTCGGTGCGCGGAAAAATCACCAATCGTTTCGGATCAATGACGTTGGAATTGTCCGCCCCGTGCACCAATAAGTCGCAACGGCACCGGTTGACGAAGTCTTCCGTAATCAACCACGGACTTTCCACGACTTCCGTCACGTACTTCACGGCTTCCAAAACTTCCTTGCGCTCAGCAAAAGAAAGTTCCGGCTGATACCCTTTTTTCGTACGGACTTCGTCGTCCGCCGTGAGAGCAACCACCACATCCCCCAAAGCCGCCGCTTTCTTTAAAAGTCGGATATGCCCATGATGAATAAGAGTGGCCGACATGTCCACCATGACTCTCAATTTTCTTTCGTTCATTGTTTTCCCCTTGCCGCGACGTCTTATCTTTGTTGGTCAAAAACCGAATTCTCCGGGTAGGACACCCCCTGCAATACCCCCGTTCGAACGGCATAATCAGTCAGCGCCCGTTGCGCCCGAGCCGCTTTTCCCATGGCCGTCAATGCGTCGTTGCATCCGGCTGCCGGCGTCAATCGCTCGCCTTGCCAAACGAAACAACGGAACTGCGCTCCGTCCACCGACACAGCCCCTGCTTTACCAATGGCAAAACCATCCTTTCCCAAGCCGAAAAAAGTGTGTGCCGCATCAAACGTTTCCTTTGAAAAAAGGTTCCGTCCTTGATAAGAAACCGGCGTTTTACCCAAAGCCAAGGCCTTCACGGTCGGGAAAATATCCCGATGACTCACCCAGCGGCCGACATCCGCAGGAGACTGCCTATCCCGCGGCAACCAGAAGATGAGCGGTACTCCTTGGGTATAGTGCCAAATACCGGACGATTCAAACTTAAACCGCGCGTTGTGATCGCCGGTGACCGCCATCACCGTTTTTGACAACAGTCCCTTTTCTCGGGCCGTATGCACAAAATCTCCCAGTGCTGAAGCGGCATACTGATAGGTTTGCATCATGGCCCGGGTTTCTTCGGCTTTTCGGTCATTCAAAACATAGGACGGCAATTCATTCGGGTTGACGGTTTCCGTCATCGCGCCGTCCGGTACCCGATACGGCGGATGATTGGTCGCCGACAGAATCACTAAAAAGAGTTTTTCTCCGGATTGATCCGCCTGTTCCAATAATTCTTCCGCATAACGAAATGTCCACGCATCCCCCACACCCCAAGTACCGAATTCCGCCTGTGGAAACTTCGCTTTGACAGCGGCTGCTCCGATAATGCGGTCATAGCCCTGACGCGGAAAGTTTTCATCAATATTGCGCCACTTTTCGGTACCTGACGTCAAAAAAATGGTTTTGTAACCCGCACGCTTGAAATCCCAGGCCTGAGAAAACGGGAAGGACTTCACGCCGTATCGGCTTTGAGTAAGCGGCGTGAGCGGCGTATCGAACAAAATACCTTCCAAAGAAGGAAAAGTCCCGGAACCGGAGCAAATGCCGTTCTTAAATACCACGGCGTCTTTTAATTCCGGACGCAGCCGTCCCAACATATCGTTCGTCGGAGAATCTGCCTCAAATTCCGTACGGCCCATACTCTCCATCACGGCTACCACCACATGCGGTTGCACAGACGGCTCAACAGCCGCCGGAATTGAACCGCGCACCTGAAACAATTCCTCTTCTGCTGCTTCCGGTCCGACATACCCGAACGCCTTCAGACCGGCGTTTATTCCTCCCTTTAATTCCAACATCTTCCGCGATTTATTGGCCTCATATAGGGCAGCCGGACCATTCTGAACGGAGGCATTAATGAAATCATCCGTACCGACCACCAAATCCTGTTGCCTCAACGGAAACGTGCTGAAACTACCGCGGCACAGTATTCCGAGAACTGCCGTCAAAACAATAACCGTCGCAAGAATCCGACGTCTGGAGACGTCACACGTCCCCCTGTTTTTTCCAAAATGAAACGCAAAACACGGAATCATCGTCAGTATCACCCAACAGAGCGTATAGGTGATTACCGGCCAATCCTGCCACAACGTCACCAAAATAGCCTTCGTATCGTCTTGCGCCAATCCAAAAATAACGGCACTGATCGGTGTGGTATAGAAACCGTAGAAGCCTATATTGATCACGTCCGTCAGCACAAAGAGTGCCAATGCCGCCGTTGCAAGCCCCTTGGCCCAACGAAGGAATCGGGGGTTCCACAATCCCAACAACCAAACCACCCATGCCGGCAGCAACAAGATGGCAAACCACCGGGCATCCAAACGCATCCCTAACAACAAGGCCGGCCATTCCTCTGACAGCGTTTGGTCGGTCTTGTAGTAATAAAAGAAAAACAGGCGAATCCCTGTCATCACGATGAGTGACGCTGCAAAAAATACAAACGTCCTCAACGTTTGAAAAAACCAGATTTGATGATTCTTTTGCTGCATTTTGATACTTCTTTTTGTACCCGGGGCGGTTGGGTTTGCCTTGGAATTTCTCTGGCTGTTGCTTGCATGAAGCCATTGCCTTTGACCATCCTTTCATCTTCAGAACTTGGCGTTGGGCAGAAGCCGCTGACGGCATGGCTCGATAGTCTTCAGCACTGTGGGTGCGAACGAATTTATCCAATTCCGTTCTTATGAAAAAGGATTCCTTGGCAAAGAATCGTTGACGCAACGCGTAGACAACGCAATTTCCCAACTTTCCAGCCTGACTACATAACCTATGGCAGGCTTTGAAATTGGGATGTCCTGGTTTTATGAGAATGCGTTCTGTGCGTTGCATGTCAGTATCATACCGAAGGCTGACACGACCGAGCTTCGCTCGGTGTCGCTATCCATTCCCACGCTTACGCCTGGGGTATTCCGCGACGGGAAGATAAACGCGAAGCGTTTCCGCGGCGCTCCCCCGTTGTCCACCCGGCGACAAGCGTCAGAAGTCCGATTTTGAGCGTGCGAACCATGGGACTATTCCAGGCGAAATTCTTTTTTGATGGCTTCGATCATGAAGCGTGCGAGCTTTTCGGATGCCGACCCCGACTTTCCCGTCACGTTCATTTCAATGAGGCAGTTGAGCATCCGTTCCCGCAGCGTTGACGAACTCACGCCTTCGGTGCGCGGGAAAATCACGAGGCGCTCCGGATCAATGGGGTTTACGTTGTCCGACCCGTGCACCAGAAGGTCGCAGTGGTGTTCGTTTACGAAGTCTTCGGTAATGAGCCAGGGACTCTCCACGACTTCAGTGACATACTTCACGGCTTCGAGAATTTCTTTTCGCTCGGCAAAATTTAATTCCGGCGAATAGCCTTTCTTCGACTTCACCTCAGCGTCGCTCGTCAACGCCACCACCACGTCCCCCAATTCCGCTGCTTTTTTGAGTAACCGAATATGCCCGTGGTGAATGAGCGTCGCGGACATATCCACAACAATCGCGCAAGGGAGCCCCTGACTTTTAGTCATGGGGAGGAATTGCGCTCGCGCGACAGCGCGACTCTTGGATAGATTTTCGGCCATAATGATGATCGGAAAATCTCCGAAGCCAAATCATTTCGATGAATCAAACCGCTACCGCGAGCTACTGCATCACGTTTGAGGTGAAAGTGAATCCCTCAGATCTGCCGGAAATCGACCGGCGGATGGAGTGTGCCCGGCAGATTTACAACACGTGTCTCGGTCAATGCCAAAAACGCTGGCGACAGATTCGCAGTATTCCAGAGTGGCGTGCGGCACTGAAAGAACTTCAAGTCCTCAACCGTAAAACAGAGCTTTTCCCGGATGAAAAATCCCGGCAGAAGGCTCTGCGTCAACAACTGAAAGCCATCGAGCAAACCAAAGGATTTTCTGAGTACGCCCTGCATGCGTACGCTTTGACGATCAACCGTCATTTCGGTTCCCCTTTGGGTTCCAACGAACTTCAAAAATCCGCTACCTTTGCTTGGCGCACCTTCGAGCGTTACCGTTTTGGTAACGCTAAGAAAGTCCGCTTCAAACACCGAGGCGATCCGATCACCATCGAAAACAAAAGCAACCGCTTCGGCCTTCGCTTGAAAGACGGTAAGGTGCTGTGGGGAAGCAAATACACCCGCACGCTGGAGTTTCCGCTCATCGTTCGTCGAAAAGACACGTACGCCCAACAAACGTTCCTGGATAAGACGAAGTTCATCCGTTTCTTTGAGCGGATGATTCGAGGGGAACGGCGATTCTTTATCCAAGCCGTGAAGGAAGGCACGCCGCCTCCCAAGAAACGGCAATACGGTGAGGGTAAGCCGGCTGTCGGCATTGACCTCTCACCGTCAACGTTGGTGGCGTATTCGCCGGAGACCGCTGTCATTGAAGAATTGGTTCCCGATTGCGAAGATATTGAAGCAGCGTTGCGGCGTATCAACCGTGCCATTGACCGTTCGTACCGAGCTACGAATTCCGAGGCGTACAACGAGAACGGTACCTTCAAAAAAGGTTGTCGTCTTGTTCCGTCAAAACGCTGTCAGAAACTGCAGGCGAAGCGCAAGGAACTCTTCCGCAAACAAGCCGCCGTGCGCAAGCAGTCGCACGAGAAAGTCGCCAATGAACTCATTGCTCAGAGCACGGACATCAAGGTGGAAGACACGGCGGTGACATCGTGGACGGCACGAGCCAAGGAAACAACCGTCAACCGGAAAAACGGCAAGATCCATTCCAAAAAACGCTTCGGTAAGACGGTGGCCCGCAGGGCTCCGGCCATGTTGCTCTCGATCATTGACCGGAAGCTGAAGTACCGGGGATACGCCCTTAAACGAGTCATATCCCGCCAGGTAAAGGCCAGCCAATACGATCATTCAACCGGCCAGTACCGAAAGAAACGCCTTTGTGACCGATGGTGCGTCATAGACGGACACCGAGTACAGCGAGACCTGTATTCGGCCTTTCTCATCAGTCATGTGACGGGAAAGAATTTGGACACCATTGATCGTAAGGCGTGCTGTGATAACTGGGTGAATTTCTTGAAGCTTCAGGATGAGGTACTGAAGACTTGTGATAAGAACCTCGGAATCTTTTGAGTAACCTGTTTTCTATTGACCTGAGTATGTCGTAAAAAGACTTCGCCAAGCTTTGACAGGAGAGGCGCTAAAAGAACTGAAGCGTAAGCACGCGGCAGGTATCAACAAGGCAGTATCGTTGCTCTGCCGGGCCGATGAAGTGCATTCCCTCGCGGAATAGCTCCGTTAAATCCAAGTGACGCTGAGTCAGTGGCGATTCGCAGACTCTCCGCTCGAAAGAGTGAAGATAAGGTGGTCGCAGAAGCTCTGAAGTAACTTGGAACCCCGCGACTTTAGTCGTCGGGAACTGTCAGCATGATGCGAGGGCGTTTTGTTGGGGTCGTTACGGATTGCATACGTCACCTGAAGAGTCAATGACCGGTCGAATTTGACCAAATTTTTAACTGTACCTTTCTCGGTACAATGGCGCTTTCGTTCAGACGTTTCCGTGCCCCTTCTATGCGCCCGTTTTCTCTCCTACCTCTGTTGGCCGTCGCCTTAGCGTCCTTCGCTGTCCCGGCTCAAAGCGTGCGCACGTTTGAAGGCACCGATCTTTACGCGGACGTGCCGCCCATGACGCCGGCGCAGGCCTTTGCCGCCCCCGTCATCGAAAAGGTCCTTCCCGCGTCGGAACCCCCGGAAAGCGAAGCCCGGGCGTCGGACGATCAGCCCGCCACCGAACGCAGCAATACCGCGAGCGACGATGCTTCGGCCGATATCTGGGATCGGATCCGCCGAGGGTTTGCGCTGCCGCCCCTTAACACGGCCCGCGGGCGAAACGCACTGAAACAGTATGCACGACACCCGGATTATTTCCGCCGGGTGTCCGACCGCGCCGGCAAATACCTCTACCACATCGTCGAAGAAGTCGAAGCCCGCGGCATGCCCACGGAATTGGCGCTCCTCCCTTTCGTTGAAAGCGCCTTTCAACCCGAAGCTCTCTCCTACGCCAAAGCCTCGGGCCTGTGGCAATTCATGCCGAGCACCGGCACCGTCTTTTCCCTGCAGCAGAATTTCTGGAAAGACGAGCGGCGCGACGTTCTCGAAAGTACCCGGGCGGCGCTCGATTACCTCGCGAGACTGCACGATCGGTTCGGGGATTGGCAGTTGGCGCTTGCCGCCTACAACTGGGGGGAAGGCAGCGTCACCCGCGCCATCCGCCGCGCGCAGGCCCGAGGCCGGGCCACGGACTACAGCCACCTCAAAATGCCCCGGGAAACGGCGTGGTACGTTCCGAAACTGATGGCCGTCAAAGAAATCGTGGAGCACCCGGAAAAATACGGCGTGACGCTCCCTGAGATTGAAAACGCCCCCTACTTCGTGAAGGTTACCAAGAGCCGTGACATCGACGTGCAGACGGCGGCCCTTTTGGCAGAAATGGATCCGGACGAATTTAAGCAGTTGAACCCCGGTTTCAATCTCCCCGTGATCGTCGCGAGTCACAACTCGAGTTTCTTACTCCCGATTGACCGCGTCGGTCTCTTCATGAACAACCTCGCGCGCTGGGTGGAAACCGGAAAACCGCTCTCCTCCTGGATGCTCTACCGCGTGGCAGTCGGGGAGTCGCTCGCGGACATCGCCGGAAAAACCGGCATGACGGAAGCGGATCTGCGGCGCATCAACCGGATTCCGGCGGGGCGCAAGGTGTTGGCAGGCTCTTCCCTTCTCGTGGACGCGGGGGATGCGGACGCCCCGGCGATTCTCGAAGAAGATGCCGCAGCAGGCGTGAAACTTGCCGCGCCCGAAGTGCGGCGCGTCGTCTACCGCGTACGACGCGGGGACACCATTTACGAGATTGCGAAGCGCTTCGGCGTCACGCAGCGGTCCTTACGCAAAACCAATCGCTTGAGAAGCAACCAACTTCGAATCGGGCAGCGCCTTATCGTCGTCGTGGCACCCGGCACCAAATCGCGGGCACTCCCGACGCGAACCGTGGACGGCGCCCGTATTTACCAGGTGAAAAAAGGCGACACCTTCGCTTCCATCGCCCGACGATTTAAAACGTCGGTTTCGCGGCTTAAACAGGCAAACGGCTTGAAGACGAATCAGCTTAAAATCGGACAACGGCTTATTATTCGTTGATCCCAATCGAATTATTTTGCCGCACAGGTTTCCGGTAAAGACGCGCCCAATCATGCTGCGCCCGTCGTTAGTCGGCAAAGCCCTTCTGCTTACGGGAAAAAATGCGGTGAAGCCGTCGTCATCGTTTACGTTGCCGAAACAGGCGTACCGCGCGTCATTTCGTTACGTTTTTCCGCTTTCCGCCGCTTGTTCTCCGTCCGCTTTTTTTGTATAGTTCGCAACACTCAACGGCGGGCGTTGCGAACCCACGAAGTTCACCGCCTCCGCTATTTCTTCCCGGCCGATTTCCGCCGACTTTTCCTCGCACACATTACCTTCTGAAAGTGACGATAAAACGTCCGACCGTGCCCAAACTGCGTTCCTGCAGCCCGGGGGATTTCCGACCGATCTGATTTTCCTTATAAGGATCCTTGCGATGAGCGACATCCGCAACGTAAACGACAGCAATTTTGAAACCGAGGTGAAGGCCGTCGCCGACAAGCCGGTCTTCGTGGACTTCTGGGCCCCGTGGTGCGGTCCCTGCCGTATGGTAGCCCCCCTGATGGAAGAAGCCGCCGACACCTACGACGGCAAAATCATCGTCGCCAAGTACAACGTGGACGAAAGCAACGGCGTGGCGGCTGACAACGGCATCCGCGGCATTCCGACGATTCTCGTCTACAAAAACGGCGAAGTCGTGGGGCAGCACGTCGGGGCGTTGTCCCGCTCGCAGCTTGCGGCCTTCATCGAGCAGTACTGCTAATCCCCTTTTTTGGCCGGCTCTGACACCGGCTTTTCCCTTTCTGCAGCAAAATGCATCTTTCCGAGCTTAAAACTCTTCACATCAGCCAGCTTCTGGACATGGCTTCTGAGCTTGAAATCGACAACGCTCAGCGCATGCGCAAGCAGGAACTGATGTTCGCCATCCTTAAAAAGCGCGCCAAAGCGGGCGAACAGATTTTCGGCGACGGGACGCTTGAAGTCCTGCCCGACGGTTTTGGTTTCCTCCGCAGTCCCGACACGAGCTACCTCGCTTCGACGGACGACATCTACATCTCGCCCTCGCAGATCCGGCGCTTCAATCTTCACACCGGGGATTCGATCGAAGGCGAAGTGCGCATTCCCAAAGACAACGAACGTTATTTCGCTCTCGTCAAGGTTGATACGGTGAACGGCCTCGCCCCTGAGAGCCTCAAGCACCGCATGCTCTTTGAAAACCTGACGCCGTTGTTCCCGAGCGAACCGCTGCAGTTGGAACGCAACATGCGCGGCGAAGAGAACATCACGGGGCGCTTAATTGACATCATCGCCCCCATCGGCAAGGGACAGCGCGGCCTCATCGTCGCGAGCCCCAAGTCCGGTAAAACGGTTCTGATGCAGAATATCGCCCACGCCATTACCGCGAACCACCCCGACTGCGTTCTGATCGTTCTTTTGATTGACGAACGCCCGGAAGAAGTGACCGAAATGCAGCGGTCGGTGAAAGGCGAAGTCGTCGCTTCCACCTTTGACGAACCCGCGACGCGCCACGTGCAGGTTGCGGAAATGGTGATTGAAAAAGCGAAGCGCCTCGCGGAAAGCAAAAAGGACGTCATCATCCTTCTTGACTCCATTACGCGTCTCGCGCGTGCCTACAACACCGTGGTGCCGAGCTCCGGCAAGGTGCTGACGGGCGGCGTCGACGCCAACGCCCTGCAGCGCCCCAAGCGCTTCTTCGGCGCGGCGCGCAACATCGAAGAAGGCGGCTCCCTCACCATTCTTGCGACGGCCTTGATTGACACCGGTTCCCGCATGGACGACGTGATCTATGAAGAATTCAAGGGCACGGGCAACATGGAAATTCACTTGGAACGGCGTCTCGCGGAAAAACGCGTGTACCCCGCCATCAACGTGAACCGTTCCGGCACCCGCCGCGAAGAGCTGCTCCTGAAACCCGACGTTCTGCAGAAGGTCTGGGTACTCAGAAAGCTTCTCTACGATATGGACGAAATCGAAGCGATGGAGTTCCTTCTCGACAAGATCCGCAGCACGAAGAGCAACAACGAGTTCTTCGACATGATGCGCCGCGCAAGCTGAGGTACGTCATGGCAACGTCGGTTTCTCCTTTTTGGCCTTACCCTCGGATCGTGGCGCACCGCCTCTGCGGGACGCTCGCTCCGGAAAACACGCTGGCTGCTCTTAAAAAGGCGGCGTCGATCGGCGTCAAGGCCGTGGAAACCGACGTTATGCTCACCCGGGACGGGGTGGCCGTCATCAGTCATGACCCCGTCTTAGGGCGCGCGGTCGCTTCCGACGCCGCCGTTGCGGATCTCACGCTCACAGACCTGCGGGAACTTGATGCCGGCATCCGGTTCGGCGCCGCGTGGCGCGGGGAAAAAGTGCCTCTTTTGACGGAAGTCATTGACTTTGCTCTTTCGCACGGGATTTTTCTCAATCTCGAAATCAAACCGTCGTCAGACGATCTCGCAGACGCTACGGCGCGGGAAACGGTGCGTATCGTGCGGGAACGGTTTTCCGGGGTCGCGCAGCCCCTCATCTCCTCATTTTCCCGAGCGGCGCTCAAAGCCGCTCAAACCGCGGCGCCCGACATTCCCCGGGGACTGCTCTTGGAAGGCCATGTGTCTGACTGGGTGACCACTGCCCTTACCCTTCAAGTGCGCACGGTGCACCCCGACGCTTCCATGGATGCCGCTTTTGCGGCCGAAGCTCACGCTCACGGCTGGGGCGTCATGGCCTGGACGATTGATGATCCCGCCGAAGCCCAAAAGCTCTTGGGGTACGGCGCGGATGCACTCTGCACCAATCGGCCGGATCGGCTGTTCGCCCTATGACGGGAAACGCGTCCAAATTTCACCGACCGCGTCGGACGCACTGATTTCCACAGTCCCGTATCCCGCTCCACATCAGCCGTTTTCTGCCAATACTGCGACTCCTCCAACGTTTCCTTCGACACTGTACCCAGCGGGGCATTGAGTACGTCCGTTTCAACAGAAGTCGTGTTTCTTTCAAAATTTTTCTTTAATTTTATTGCGAATTTATAGTACACCAATTGTACTTACACCAAGTGTACCGTCATTATCCGTACTGCTACCCGCTGTATCTGCTCATATAAAGAAGGGCGCAATTCTTCTCACGCCCTTGGCAGATTATCGACGCCGACGATCCTGAAGCTCAAGCAAAAATCGAGCGGCTTCTTGCCTTGCGAAAACGCTGGAATATTCGGGAGGGCGGCCACACTGCCGAATGCCCCCTCGCCGTTTCGCCTCAAAGCCCCGTCATCGGCACCGATTCATAAAACCGCAGCTGCCCCGGATAGAACCGACGCACAATGAAGCGCTCTGCCGTCCGCGGCCGGCGGATGATTTTCTCCAGATCCACATCCGCAAACCGCGGATCGTCCGCATCAAACCGCACCAATTCGTAGCGGCAGACCATGGAACTGCCGGCCGTCACCGGCATATGGCCATAGTACGAAATCATCGACGCAATCCCCGCAGACATTCCGATGGTTTTCAGGCAGTCATCCGACTCAAAACCGAGCGTCTTCAACTGCGCCCGCGCCGCCAGTGCCACCGGTTCGTAACTGCGGTTCGCGTCAAAAGCCGGCGTAAAGAGTTCCGCCGTCAAAATCCACAGCACGGCGAGTCCCGCCGCCGACAACCAGGGACCGTTCCACAGCTTGAAGGATCGGGAGTGCAAGCGCTTATAAACCGTCCACGCCCAGAAGGCCGACACAAGAAGTGCTGCGAGAATTCCGAACCACCCGGCGTCGCCCGCGGTAGCCGTGGGGGCCAAACCTTCAATGGAGCGCGCCATCTTCGGCGGGAACCCCATGAGCCACGCCAGCCAATAGAGCCACAGCGCCACGCTCCCCAGCGTCGTCACCGTCACGGCAAACCCGTCGAGCATACTCTTCCAGGAGCGGCTCGCGGAAATGAGGCCGAAAGCCGCCAGCGTGCAAAGAGGTGCCATCGTCATGTTGAGGAGGTCTTCAGCCTTTAAGTCGCCCGAGGCCAGGAACCCCGCAAACCAAGACGCCAGAAAAATCAACGGCAGAGCCATAAAGGGCGCGCACACCTGACGCCGCCACCGCACCACCGCCAGCACGGCAAAAGGCCACGCCGGGCACAGATACCACACGATATGTTCCAGGAACCAGCGCAGTCCTTCAAAGGAGGCCAATCCGAAAAAGCCCGCCTGCGCCTGTGCCCACAACAGGAAATAGTCACTGATGACTTCGGACGCGAGGCACCATGCCGCAACCGGCCACGCAACAAACAAGAGGGCCGCCGCGGCAATCGTGATGGCAAATTTCTTATCGGCCTTACCGCGCGCCGGCACCAAAAGGAACGCAAAAAGCGTCGCCACCAAAACCGTCACCCCCATGATGAGGCTTGAGGCCAACATAAGTCCCGCGACGGCAACCCCGGCCAAAACCGCACCAAAATAGGGACGCGTCAAGGACCAAGCGCAAGCAAAATACGCCATGGCGCAAAACGCCAATTCAGCGCACTCGTAATTGGGTTCCCGAATGCGGAGCACGAGCCCGAACATCGCCACAAAAAAAAGCGTCGCCGCATCCGCCACCAACCGCCCGTAATCCCGATAGGTGGCGCTCCCCGCAAACACCTGAGCCGCGGGCTGCGCCTCCGTGCGCCGTGCGAGGTACCACGTACCGTACCAGATAGAGGCCGTCGTCACCGCAAACCAGAGGGCAGCCGACAATCGCGCCGCGGTAACGGGCGTCATCCAAGAGAAAATGCGGACTAAAAAAGCGCCCACCCACAAAGAGAGCGGCCCGTGATCGGTAACGACGAGCCCGGAAGCCATCGGGAAAAGCCACGAAACATAGTCCCCGCGCGCCATCTCCACGATTTCACCGATGGCGGCCCCTTCGCGAACGCTCCAGATGCCGCGGTCATAAAGCCCGGCGAAAATAAAGCACACCAAAAGGGCGACGAGCACCAGCCGCGGCAGTTTGGCGGCGGAGACGGCGGTCACATGAGCGGGAGTCGGACGAAGATCAAGCATGAAAATTCGTATAAGCAGGAAAATCGTGCGTATCTTAAAGAAAAATGCCGCCTTCTGGCGACAAAAAACGGGCAGTTGCTCAACAAAAGGCATCTTTTGTGAGCTTCTGCCCGTTTTCGGAACGCTCCGCAAAATAAATTCACGGAGCCGCCGATTTCGTCGGTCGAACCGATTACTTCTTGGCCTTGGAGGCCGCGGCGTCGAGTTCCTTGTTCTTCGCGGCGAACTTGGCGCGGAACTTTTCCACGCGGCCCGCTTCGACGATACGCGTCTGAGCGCCCGTGTAGAAGGGGTGGCTTTCAGAAGACGTATCAAGCTTGAACATCGGGTAGGTCTTGCCGTCGATTTCAACGGTTTCCTTCGTCTGCACGGCGCTCGAGATGATGAAGGTCTTGTTGATGGAGAGGTCGACAAACGCGACTTCGCGGTATTCGGGGTGAATATTGGGTTTCATTTGATTAAATCCGATTAATGTGTCGGTCGCCCTGGCTCGCCTTGCGCATCTGCCGCTATAGCTTAGCCGCCCGAAGGCGGAGCGGTCTTACGACGGGCATGCAGCCCACGTGCCAAACCGGGAAAGACGCGCATTATCGGGCGTTTTGTTCATAAAATCAAGCCGCATTCGAAAGTTTTTGCGCGTTCAATTCAATCCGTCCCCGAAAACCGCGGCGTCAAAGCCTTAATCATAATATCCGTCATCGCCGTAAGATCCGTCGCGGGCGCCCAGCCCCACTCCTCTCGGGCCGCCGTGTCGTCCAGCGAATCGGGCCAACTTTCCGCAATCGACTGACGCAGTCCATCCACCCGATAGTCCATCGTGAAGTCAGGCATCACCTGCGTCACAGCCCGCCGGATGCCTTCGGGATCAAAACTCATGGCGCCGACGTTAAAACTGTTGCGGTGAACGAGTTTCGCGGGATCGGCGAGCATGAGATCGATCGCCGCCCGCAGCGCGTCGCCCATGTACATCATGGGCATAAAGGTGCCGGCTGCAATCGGACAATGAAACGTTTCACCCTTCACCGCACTGTAATAGATGTCGACTGCATAGTCCGTCGTCCCGCCGCCCGGCGGCGTTACGTGGCTGATGAGTCCGGGATACCGCACCGAACGGGTATCCACACCGTACTTGCGGAAGTAATAGTCCGACAACAGTTCGCCCGCAACCTTCGTGATGCCGTAGATCGTCCGCGGCCGCATCACCGTGTCCTGCGGCGTGGCCTCATGCGGACTTTCGGGGCCGAACGCTCCGATGGAACTCGGCGTAAAGACCGCACAGTGTTCGCTTCTCGCTGCTTCCAGCACGTTGATGAGACCGTTCACGCCGACGTTCCACCCCGCAAGCGGCATGGCTTCGGCTTTTGCCGAAAGAAGCGCCGCCAAATTGTAAATGGTATCTATGCGATGGCGACGAATGACGGCGACGAGCCCCTCACCGTCGAGGATGTCGATTCGCTCCGAAGGCCCCTCGCCCGCCATTTCGACGGGCAACGGGGTACGGGAGAAGCCCGCCACCGTCAAATAACCTTCCGCACGGAGCGCCGGCACGAGTTCGCTGCCGATCTGACCGGCGGCTCCAATGACGAGTACGTTTTTCATATTCCCCTCCGATTACATAAAACCGTTTTACCGTAAAATAATTTTACGTAAATTTATTTTATGTTAAGATTTCATTATTATCAACCACTAAACCTTCACCATGCGTTTCTACGGTCGCGAAGAAGAACTGCAGACACTCTCGAATTTCCTGCAGATCGTCCGAAAAAAACACCTTTCTCAAATGGTAGCCGTCACCGGCCGACGCCGCGTCGGGAAAACTACCTTGATTCTGAAAGCGTTTGAAAAGGAAAAAGACGCCGTCCCCGTCTTTTATTTCTTCGTTGAACGCCGCACGACGGAAGAAGAACTCGTCGCCGCCTGGCTTGCCGACGTCTGCCGGGCCTACGACGTGGAGTTTCCGCCCGCCGTCCGCACGGTCGCTGAACTCATGCGCTACCTGATGGCGCTCTCGCGGCAAAAGGAATGCGTCTGCATCATCGACGAATGCCAAGACTTTAATCTCATTGCGCCCGGCGTTTGGTCACAACTGCAGAAAGTCTGGGATTTGAAAAAAAACGAGTCTCAAATGCTCCTCGTGATGAGCGGTTCCATCCTTTCGGCGATGGAACAGATTTTCAGTGACCGCAGCGAACCGCTTTACGGCCGTATATCGGGCCTCATTGAAGTAAAACCGTTTACACCGCAGATCATTAAAGACATTGTCCGGACGGAAACACCGGAAGCTTCGCCCGCAGACCTCCTCTTTATCTATGCTCTGACGGGTGGCGTCGCACAATACCTGACGCTTCTCGCCGATTCCGACCGCTTAACGGCGGAGGGGGCTCTGGACTATGTTTTTTCCATGGCCGGCAGTTGGCTGCGGTACGAGGGGGAAACTTACCTCGCCAACGAATTCAAGGCGGAGTCCGTCACCTACCACGAGATTCTGCGGGCCGTCACGGAGGGAGCCACCAAATGGAGTGAAATTGAAAACCGCCTGAAAACCACCGCGCAACTCTCACCTTACCTCGTGCGTCTGGAACGTTTCGGCATCCTCAAAAAACTACAGCCGATTTTTCAGGAAGACAACAAACGCAAAACTACTAAGTACGCCGTCGCCGATCCGTATTTTTCCTTCTGGCTCACCTTCATCACGCCGCCTGAACCTCGGCGCCTCGCGGAAGCGGGCAACTGGGAAGGCGCCAAAGATTACTGTCGTCGGCACCTAAATGAATTCTTAGGTAAGAGTCTCGAGCGCTGGTTCATCGCCGACTACCGCTGCGACCACCGTTGGAACCACGTGGGCGGCTGGTGGGATAAGAACGGCGTCAACGAAATTGATCTCGTCGCCGTCAACACCGACGAGAAACAGCTGGAAATCGCCGAAGTCAAACTCAATCCCCGTCGATATGACGAACTCAAACTGCGGATGAAGGCGGAAGCTTTCCTTCAAGCGACCTCCCAATTTCGGGATTACGCTCTGACGGTTAGAGGCCTGTCGCCGGAAAATCTTTGGCAGGAGGATCCCGACGACCGCGGATGCATCATCCAACGCGCAAGAACGCTGTCTCCGATTGGCGAAACCATCTAAAAAATGCCGCGGTTGCCGGAATAATGAGTTCGTCCACCGATCGTTCGGCCGATTCGCTGATACCGAAGCGAATCGGTGCCGCCTCAACAACCAACGTCAGCACGGCACTCAAGAGTACCGCGAGCAGTAATCCGCCTCATCGCTCGGCCTGCTCCAACCGGTAGAGTTTGTCTCCGGCGCGCACTGTTTCCGGCACCTTAAACGTCACCCGCATGCCGCGGGACGCTTCGGTGACCGTCCCCGCGTCATCCATCAGGCACTCGGGGTTCGCGTACACGGCGCCCGTCGTGGGCCCCGTCACCAACAGCTTTTCACCGGGCTTTACCGTTCCCGCCAAAATTTCTGCCTGCGCAACGTGAGCTTTGGCAAAGTAATTGACGAGCCGTCCCACGAAAACTTTCTTCTCGGTCGCGCACGACCCGTAGGAATGCACAATCTCCGCCGTTTCCGCCCCGAGGTAGTGCCCCGCCCAAAAGCCGCGGTTAAAAACCGTCGCCAACCGATCGTCCCACGCACGGCGCTTCGCGTCATACGTACCGTCAGCAATCGCTTTCAAGGCTTCGTCGTAGCAAGTCGTGACGGTGCGCACATAATCCGCGCCGCGGGCCCGCCCTTCGATTTTAAAGACCGTCACCCCGGCAGCCGTCATTTTGTCCAGAAAGTCGATCGTCTTGAGATCCTTAGGACTCAACACATAGCCGTTTTCAAGTTCCAATTCCGTGCCGCGCTCCCGATCGACGAGGTTGTACGTACGGCGGCAGTTCTGCAGGCATTCGCCGCGGTTGGCACTCTTGCCGCGGGTGTGCAGACTCATCCAGCAGCGTCCGCTCATTCCCATACAGAGCGCCCCGTGGCAGAACATTTCCAGACGCATCGCTTCGCCGCCGGTGCCTAAAATCGGCTTATCCCGCACCGCGTCCGCGATGTAGCGCACTTGATTGAGATTCAGCTCGCGCGCAAGCACTGCGGTTTCGGCGTACTGCGCATAAAACGCCAAAGCTTCGGTATTGGAAATATTGAGCTGCGTCGACAAATGCACCGGCAAGCCGACCTCACGCGCCGCGAGCACCGCCGCCATATCGGACGCAATCACCGCGGACACACGGGCTTTCGCAGCCGCCGTCATCAAGTCCTTCATTTCCGCCAGTTCTTCGTCGTAAAGCACCGTATTGACGGTGAGATACCCTTTGACGCCTGCGGCGCGGCAACGATCCATCACGCGCGGAAGATCGTCTGCTCGGAAATTTCCCGCGGCATGCGCCCGCATATTGAGCCGACCCACACCGAAATAGGCGCTGTCCGCCCCGCCCTCAATCGCGGCCGACAACGCTTCTTCACTCCCTGCGGGAGCCATCAGTTCCCAATCACTGCGACGCATTCTTTTTTCCCTGGCAGCAAGATACACAAGCCTTGTATCATACCCGCCGACAGCCGCCCTTCCGTGCGGCGCTTGATTTAACTGCCATGAAATTTACCGAACAGCTCCGCCGCCGCTCCGAGGCGGTTGATTCCATGCTCTGCGTGGGACTTGACCCGGACGTCAACCGTTTTCCGGCCTGCGTGAAGGAAAAGCCCGACGCCCTTTATGAATTCTGCCGCGCCATCGTGGACGCCACGGCCCCCTACGTCTGTGCGTTTAAACCTCAGATTGCGTACTTTGCGTCCGCGGGTGAAGAAGACGCACTGATCCGCCTCATCGACTACATCCACGCTAATCACCCCGACATTCCGGTGATTTTGGACGCCAAACGCGGCGACATCGGTTCCACTGCCAAACACTATGCCCGTGAAGCCTTCGAGCGCTTTAAGGCGGACGCCCTCACGCTGTCGCCCTACATGGGCGGGGACACCGTCGAACCCTATTTCGCCTATCCTGAAAAGGGGCTCTTTCTTCTTTGCCGCACGTCCAACCCGGGCGGCGCCGATATTGAAGAATTGGTCACAAAGGACGGCCTGATGGTCTTTGAGCACGTTGCCAAGGCAGCGCAAGGCCCCTGGAACAAAACGGGCGAACTGGGGCTCGTGGCGGGCGCTACGCAGCCCGAGGAAATCCGCCGCATCCGAGTCCAGGCACCGACGCTCCCCTTACTGATGCCGGGCATCGGCGCCCAGGGCGGAGACGTGAACGCCGCCGTTGCCTCGGGACTGGCCGCAGACGGCTGGGGCATGGTGATTAATTCGAGCCGCGCCGTGCTTTACGCCGGAAACGACGAACACTTCACGGACGCCGCCGCTGCCGCAGCAGAGAAGACGCGCGACGCCATTCGCGAAGCGAAGAAACTCGCGCTCGCCGCCCGCTGATTGCACTCATTTAAAGGCCGTCCGGATCCCTTTGCCGAACGGCCTTTTTGCATCGCAGAAAAAACGCACCGATCCGAAAACCGATGCGTCAAAGTCCGGCATGCGGGCGACTCTGCTCATTCACCCGCATGCCCTACCAGAGGAAACTGTGATGACGGGAAACTCAGATGTCAAAAAGCGCTTCCAAAGCATCCCGATCTTTGGCGAGTTCCGGTTTTTCCGACAAAACGATCATGAGCTTGAGTCGAGCCTTGGCGGCAGACAACTCGCCTCCCATGGCCAAACCGGCGCGCCGAGTATCCGTCACGCTGCCCGGATAACCGTACACATCCAACACCCGACCGCCCGGCGTCCGGGTCGTCAGCACAACGGCTACGCCCTTTTTCACGGCATCTTCAATGCCGGGAACCATAGGCGGCGGCACGTTGCCGCGACCGAAACCTTCGATCACGATGCCTTTGCAGCCCTGACTGACGGCAAAATCAATGTAGTCGCGCGTCGAGCCCGTCATACACTTAATGACGTCCACGCGGGCCGTCAAGGCTTTCGGCGCAAAACGCTTCACCCCGAGCGGCTTACGGCGGAACACAATCTTGTCGAGATCCACATAGCCGACCGGCCCCCACCACGGGGACTGGAACGTTGCGGGATTGGCAGAGTGCGTCTTCATCACCTCGCCCGGCGCATGCAGCGTCTCATTGAGGCACACCAATACCCCCATATCGATGCATTCCTTACTCGCCGCCGCCTTCACGGAGCACAGAATGTTCATCGGGCCGTCGGGACTCGTGTCGCCGGCACCACGCATCGCGGCCGTGCAGACAATCGGTTTTTCACTCTTATGCAGCAGATCGAGAAAGAAGCTCGTCTCTTCCAAGGTATCGGTACCGTGCGTCACGATGGCACCGGCCACGTCGTCGCGTTCCAACGCCTTTTCAATCGCGACGCTCAAATCCCACATATTCTGCGGCGTCATTCCGGGAGAAGCGATGTTGGAGAACTGTACGAATTCCAAGGGCGCCACATCACCCAGTCCCGGCACGGCAGCCGCCAGATCCTCACCCGTGCAGGCCGGGACGAGGCCGTGCTTTGCGGGATCGTACTTCATGGCAATCGTACCGCCCGTCGCGAACACCATTACTTTCTTATCAATCATTCTCTGCTCCTTCTCAAAGAAGTCTTTCGGCTTCTGAACAAAACACTCAACCTCTTACGGTAAGACCGTGCCCGACGGCACGCGCCGCGGCAGCCGCGACTTCCTTTACGGCGTCTTCCCGCCGCTCGTGCAAAAGTGCCACGGCTCCCAACACCACGTCGGCGAATCGATTCACGTCGGCCAACGTGAGCGCCGGATACACCGACCGCTCATTTTCAGCCGTCGGCACGAAAAGCGACAAGCAGCCGGTCGTTCCGGGAATCGCCCCGACTCCGCCCATCACTTCGTGAATATCGTCGCTCATGAAGGTGACGCCGCCCAAATCTTCGCTCACAAAGCGATTAATTTCCGCCGCCAACCGCACCTTTTCGGCGCTTGTTTCCGCAGCCGAGAACCGACGAGCCAAGGCTTCCAGCCGTTCTCCCATCTGCCGCGTGAGTTCCCGCATGGCCCCTTTTTTCCGCGCCAACAATTCCCGAGGATAAAGAATCGGATACCCCAACTGCTGCGCCGAAGCTTCAAGGCATTCACTCACCGTAACGTTGTCGTCGCCCGGAAAAGCCCGCGTGACGAAGGTCGGCTCCGTAATTTCCGACGATATCGGTTCCGAATACACCTTACCTTCCAACAGAATGGTCGGCAGGTGATCCAACCCCAGCCGTTTCATCAAGGCGGCTTTACCGGCAAGATTCACATTGCCTTCGACGTCTTCGTTGGGTCCGAGTCCGCCCTCGGTCGCATTGACGACGGCAAGCAGCGAAACCGCCACGCCGTCCACATCAATGACGCCTCCCAACTGACGACCGATATTGCCGGGAACTTGTTCCGTTGCGCTTAAAAACGCTTTCGGGAAGTTCTTGGTAAAACTATCCAACGCCGCATTGGCAATCGCCGTCTGCAAAGCCACCGGCACTTCCATCGCCCCCTGACCCAGCGTACGGCCGAAGGCTTTCATCGCATCCGCCTGCGTCGTCACCGCGGATAATCCGACCGCCCGCTGCGAGAGCTCCGCCTCAAAAGGCGTCACGCCGCGACGCGCCGGCGCATAGGCAACGCCCCCCGAGGCGATGCAGACCGTAAAGCCCCCCTCTCGGCCGACCCGAGGAATCACCTCACGGATCGTCAAATCCAATTGCGTCGCCCGCTGCAGAATCAGAAGGACGGTCGCCAAGCCGCCCGAATCGTCCTGGACGAATCCGCAGTGACTGTTGGCATGACCGCACCCGGCATGACCGACAATGCCCAATGTCCCCTGTTCGGCTGTGCTGAGTCTCACTTGAGGCATCTTAATTCTCCTTCTGAGAAACCTGTCAAAAGAAATTTCCCCGGCAGAAGATTTCTTTTGACAGGCGCCCTGAAAATTCAGGGCGCCTGATTTTGCGGTGTATTACTTCACTACACGATCGTCAGAATAACCGTGATGATGAAGGCCACCAGGCAACCGGACAAAATGGAAGGACGCTGGAAGGCGTTCGCCGTCTTCAGGTCACTGCCGGGCACCACCGGAATCACCGTAGCCAGAGCCGCCACCGGGCCGCCGGTCAAGAAGTACTGAATCAGGGAGGCACCGGAAGCCGCCGCGAAGCAGGCCGCGAACGGATCCGCACCGGTCTGAAGCACTACCTGAAGCATCGGCACCAACACGGAAACCGAAGCCGCATAAGACTGTGTGAGGAACCCCGTGAGGAACGCCACACCGAAGAGAATCAGCACCGGAGACACCGAGAGAATCGGGCCGACCGCGTCGCTCATCGTCTGCACGAGACCGATCTGCTTGATCACGGTAGACATGAAGAGGAAACCGATCGTCGCCACAATCGGCGTCGCGATAAGGGAAACGCCCTTCATCATGGCCGCTTCCGCTTCACGGGCCGGCTTCTTCGCGAGCAGCATGCAGACGATGGCCGAGGCCAAACCGACGAGGAAAACCGGGAACCCTAAAACGAACCCGACCAACAGAATGACGAACGGCAGGAACGCATTAAGGGACGACGTCGCGTATTCACGGCTTTCAATTTCCGCCATGATCTTGGCTCGATCCTCAGCCGTAATCTGCACACCGCGACGACGCATATCCGCATTGCAGCGAATCGCAGAAACGAGGAAGATCGCCAAGCAGGCAATGAGCCCCAGTACATTAAAAAGCCCGAAGCTGATCCCGGCCGTTGCAATAAGAGCCACCTGCGTGGGATGCGTAAACCCGGCGAGGTTGCCGATATGCCCGGCGTGTGCCTGAATACCGGCGCACTTATTGGGATCCACGCCGAGACGGACGGCGGCAGGCCCCGTAATCACGGCCGTAATGACGGGCTGCGTGAACCCCGTCAACGCACCGATGACGCCTGCGGCAATACCGCCCGCCGTGCAGACCCCGGTACCGCCGCCCAGTTTATTGCCGACACGGACGATATCGCGAATGATCACATCCATGAATCCCGTTGCCTGCATGATGCCGATAAAAAGCAGAATACCGGTCATATCCGCAATCACGGGATTAAGACCTGACGACACCATTTTGGCAATCGTCATGCCTTCTTTCCCGGTAATGGGAAAACCTGCCACCAAGGCAGAAATGGTGGCGCCGCAGATGGCGGTGATGTAGATGGGTGTTTTACCCGTAATCATCAGTAGTAGCGTTGCTACCATGATGATTTGGGCAATGGCAGAAGCTGTCATGATTTGTTTCTCCCGTGGTATGAACCGAAAGGAATTTTCGGCTCTTTACGGTTGTCAGAATAATTCCGAGCACGTACAACAAATCGGCTCATCGTTGATTCTGCCGACGGTAACTTGCCGCCCCGTAAAGGAAAGAAACAAAAAGATTGCAGAAAAATTACAGACTGCCATCAGAGCAGCGGATCCTCCGTAAGATCACGCAGGATGTAGCCGACGCCGGAATAGGCTGAAATCACGCCGCCTTCAAGCCCGGCTTCTTCAAGTTTTCTGCGGATACGGGTAAACGCCACCCGCAGATACTGCAGTTCGCCGATCGCCTCGTTTCCCCACACGCACCGCAGAAGGTGCTCGTGCGTCATCACGGTTCCGGGCTCTTTCATCAACGCCGCCAGCAAACGAAATTCCGTATCCGCCAGGTGAATTTCTTTATCAGCGCACCATACCCGCCGCGTGGCCGGACAAACTCTGAGGGGGCCGTTCACCAATTCCGCTTCGCCGCCCGCCGTCGAACACTGCCCGGACGAGCGCCGCAATACGGCCCGGATGCGAGCGACCAACTCCTCAAACGAGAAAGGCTTGGTGACGTAATCATCAGCGCCGACGTCAAACCCCTGCATCTTGTAGGCCCGTTCGCTTCGGGCGGAGAGAAAAATGATCGGCACGTCCGACAAGCGGCGAATCTTTTCCGCACACTCAAATCCATCCATGCCCGGCATCATGACGTCCATCAGGATCAAATCCGGACGCAGTTCCGACGTCTTTTCCTCAAAGTACGCCAGCGCCTTGACCCCATCGGCCGCCGGCACGACGTCGTACCCGAAATCTTCCAGGTTTCGGGCTACCAACCGACGAATCTTCGTTTCGTCATCCACAATCAGAATCAGCGGGCGGTCGTTCTGCACTTTTGAAATCCTCCTACCTTTCGAGTCCGAAGGATTCTACGCAGGAATGGTGACGGTAAACGTGGAAGATTTTCCCAAAATGCTCTGCACCCCGACTTCACCGTGGTGAGCCTCCGTAATTCCCTTCACGATCGTCAGTCCCAAGCCGGCACCGCCCCCGACGCGCCGCGTCGTCATGTCTGCCTGATAAAACGGCTCGAAAATCTTCGCCAAACGTTCCTGCTCAATGCCTTTTCCCTGATCCGTAACGCTGATGACGACCGTTCCCTTCGCCCCCGGACGAACGACGACCCGACATTCGGCCGCTGCCTGCGTCTCTTTGCGGTACCGCGCCGCGTTCACAAAGAGATTGATGAAGACCTGCGTGAGACGCAGCGGATCCGCGCAGATCACTTCGGCCTCAGGATCGATTTCCCGTTCGACGTTCACCGGGTACCGAGCCCGTGCCAAACGGGCCGCCCGGTCAATGAGACTTGCTACCTGAACCACCCGTTTGTCAAGCTTCATCGCACCGCCTTCAATCCGCGACACGTCCAAAATGTCATCAATCAACTGCCCCAATCTCAGCGTCTCATCCATCAGTTCGTTGACGTCCTCTGCGTTGCTCGTTCTTCCCGCGTCCGCATCATGCTTCACGGTTTCCGTCAACAACCGCAGAGCCGTCACCGGAGTCTTCAGTTCATGGGCCACGACGGAAACCAGGTTTTCCTTCATGGCATCAATCCCCGCTTCCCGGGAGATATCCCGGATAAGCCAACCGCTTCTCTCCCCGGGAAAGCCCGGCAGATCCGACACCTTGAACCCGACGACGTCCAATGTCTGCGTGACGGACTTCGTCGTACGGCGCACGAGCCGCGTATGCTGCAGTCCGGCTCCGTCAGGGATCGCCTGCCCGTACAGCAATTGAATGTGTTGACGCCCGTAAATTCCCACCAACGGCCGACCGTCGTTCACCAACCGACAGGCATATTCATTGGCGTAAATGACGCGCCCCGAGCGTCCCAAAATAACCACGCCGTCCGTCATGGATTCAAACACCGTCGTGAGCGTCGCGTGTTCCGTCGCCAGCTGCGTCACCAGCGCGTTGTTGGCCAGCACAATCGCGAGCGAATTTGCCAAACGACGCAGCGAATCCACCCGATCCGGCGTCATGACGGCGCCCTGCCCCGCCACCAACCAACCGTAGGTCGTTCCCGAAAGTTCCACTTTCACGGGCATCACGCCCTCGGGCGGCTCCGCCTCATTTTCAACTGCGCTGAAAGTGAGTTCTGCCAATCCCAGCAATACCCGAAATTGATCAACGCTCCCTGCAACATGCGACTTAAGCGCAGACTCCCGGTCTTCCCCGCTCTGCATCGGCAGCAACAACTGCTGCAGCGCCCTTAATTCCGCATTACGGCTCAAGAGCGTAAACGTGCGTTCCGCCACCTCCTCTTCAAGCTTGGCGTTGAGCCGTTCCAATTTTTTGCGGCTCTCGTTCACCATGTCCGCCATACGCTCGAAACGCTCGCCGAGCTCAATAAATTCCGTAATCCCTTCTTTTTCGAGCTGCGGCTTCACAAAGCGGAATCGTCCGCCTTTGCCGAAGGTTTCCACCGCCTCCATCAAAGTGTTCACCGACCGCGTAATGGTCCGATTCATAAGAGAACCGATCAGAAACGTCAGAATGACGGCAATCAGCAGGAAAAAGCCCGACGTTTCCGCCGACGCCATCATGCTCCGATCCCGAACTTTCAGCGGCTGACTCACCGAAATCAGCCAGTCCAAACGGGGAATCTGAAAGTAGGCACGCACCTGAGTCACGTCACGGGTACCCGGCGTGCGGACCAACAGCCCTTCCGGACTCCGGGCGAGTTCTTCTTTTTCCTGCGGCGTGAGCTGCCGCTGAACCACGACGTCCGAACCGTAAACGCCGCTGACCTTGTCGCCCCGGCCGTTCCAAACCACGGCGTTAAAGGGTCTTCCTGCCACCACGCGTTCCAAAGCCGCCGTCAGGAAGTCCGCCGTCATCAGCGCCACCGCCGTCCGCTGTCGTTGAGCGGCGTCCTTTTCCTTCACAATCACTGCGATGCAGTTCGCCCGACACACGCCGTCCGTCTCAATGATGTCCCCGGTTTTCCCTTCCAGCGCCAAGTGCCTCAGTTTTTCTTCCAGCGAATCCCCCGGCGTCATCCCCGGGCGGACGCCGTAAAAAAGCAGTTGTCCTTCCTCATCGAAAATACCGCCCGCCACCGTGTCGCCGTTTTTCTCTTCAATCACACGACGAAGTCCGCCGGTTTTCCCCTGAGCGACCACCTGCAGTACCCGTTCCGTCGCTTCAAGGTTAAGCTGAGCACTGTCGGCAATGCTCTGCACCATCCCCAACTGAACTTGATCGGCCTCCTGCATCGCTCGCTGAACCTGCTGCAGCTGAAACAATCCCAACATAAAAATCGGGACGACGGCCGTATAGCAAAGCACCCGAATGAGGTGGTTGCGAAAGGAGTGAGGCTCCACCATCTCTTCCGTAGGAAGATCCGGAAAATCAAAAACAGAATCGTAGGAAATCCCGGACTTACCAGGCACTGACTGAGGCATTGTGAAGAGAGCAACAAGAACGGGCCGGCAATGCCGAACCCCATTTGGCGCAGACGGAGAAAACCAATCTCCGTCTGCGAAAAAACATCAACGGCCGTAACCGCACGTAAACAACATGATGGGTTCTTCAAAGGGCTGCAGTTTCATCGCCTGCGCCAATTTATCATGATCAAACGATGCACGAATACATCCCTTGATTCCCAAACTTACAGCGGCCAAATAACAGCTCTGTCCCATTGTGCCGGCGTCACAAAATACGCCGGTCGGACGCGCTTTCTTCGTTCTTTCATGATCGGCAACGAACACCAACGTCACCGGTGCTTCTTTTACGAATTCGAATTGATACGTCGTCGTCAGTTCCCGCACATCCGCATCCGTCAACTCCACCAATTGATTGTGCTCTGCGTCATACCGCCAGGCTCCGTCCCTGCGAACGACACACACGGATACCCCTTTCAAATCCAGGGTTGAAGGCGTCGTCCGACGTCCGTCCTCTGCTGACGTAATACCGGCACACGACCAAAGCAACGAAGATAAATTGGGATGAGGGTACGAAAAATGGACCTGATAGATCGGCCCTGTTAGGGCACAATTTTGTCTATCAGGAGACTAAACCCTATGGCTTTTACTCGTCGTATTTTCACCAAAGAATTTCGTCTTAACGCAGCAAAACTTGTCGTCGACGAGCATCGTCCGGCTGTTGATGTGGCTCGTGAACTCGACATCAATCCCAAATCCTTGTATAGCTGGGTGCGCCAGTATCGCAGCGGATTGCTTCAAGCATCACTTGACGGCGAAGATTCCGTTAGTGCCGAGCAGGCAGAGATTGCGCGTTTGCGCTCCGAATTGCAGAAGTCCCGCGCCGAGGTATTGCTGCTAAAAAAATTCGCGGCGTACCTCTCGAAAAACGGCCTTCAGTGAGGTACGCCTTTATTCAAGCTTCCCTTGAGGATTCGGAACTCAAAGATATCCCGATAGCCAAGCGTTGCGAGGTACTTGAGGTCAGTGTCAGCGGCTATCACGCATGGGTTAAGCGCCAGCGCATGCCTGTGAAGTGCAAGAAGGTCATTTCCGATGAAACTGTGCTCAGACAAGCCAAAATCATCCGCAACGAGATGAAATACACCCCCGGGTACCGTCAAATGCACGCGCTCATGCGTCAAAGAGGCGTTTGCATCGGAGTCAAGCGGCTCAGAGGCGTTTTGCGTGTCAACGGCATCATCGGGTACCGTCATTTCAAACGTACTGTCAAAACGACCGACAGCAATCACAACATGTTTGTCTATCCCAACCTCTTAGGGCGCGATTTTGCTCCCGGAACACTCAACAGAGCATGGGTGAGCGACATCACGTACTTGCCCACGACCCAAGGATGGGGATTCTTGGCTACCATTTTGGATCTTGGAAGCCGCCGCATTCTGGGCTGGGCCATGGATACTTCGATGACGACCGATCTGGTCCTTAGGGCTCTCAATATGGCTGTACGTACGCGCGGTAGCAACGCTGTTGCGGGAACGATCATGCACTCGGATCGAGGCACGCAGTATTGTTCTGCTGCTTTCCAGAACCGACTTATGCAACTGGACATGAGGTGCTCCATGAGCGATGTGGGGCAATGCTGGGATAATGCGCCCGGTGAGTCAATCTGGAGCTCCCTCAAGCGTGAAACACTCATCGGTCGCAAACGTTTCGACAGCTATGAGCAGGCTGTTGTTACGGTTACTCGTTGGATAGAAACCTACAATACGATCCGTCCTCATTCGACCATCGGTATGCTGGCGCCTGTCAACTATGAAAAGCAGTTACTCGGGGTTTCCTGAGGGACTGCCTATAATGCTTGAACCTTCAGGTCCAAATTTCGCGCCCCACCCCAAATCTTCGTCCGACAATTCTTTCTCAGACATCTCGCGACAGCTGCGGCGATTCTGCAGACATTGCTCCAACGAGGCCGTCAGAGTTTTGTGTTTCGGCAATGCAATAGTTCTCATAAGAGACCTCCTTTACAAAATCAAAACGATCCGATTCTATTCCGCGCCTGTGCTATTTCACATCGAACTGCATCTAAACGGCGCTCAAGGAAACCACAGATAAGCCTTATTGACCGCGCCAAATCGGCAGCGTCCGTATTACCGACTTCAAGATAAACCGCCGTTCCCGCCAGAGGGGAAAAAGACTCTTCGCTCCACGTCTTCGCATCTGTTGCGTCTTTCTCTTCCCGACAAATGACACCGCTGCACCTGAGGCCGTCTTCAACACACAAACGCAACATATCATTTTGTCGGGGCGACTCCACCAAACCAACGCCCCCGATCTCCCGGCATCTGCCGCAACCAATCACGGGCAACGGCAAACCTGCGACACCGTTTTCCTGTAATCCAGAATCAAATTTTGAGCAACGAAGCCATTTCACAAAAAGCGTACCGGCGGTAAAACAACCGCTTTCTTCTATTGAGCCGTCATTCGCCGCAGCGGTTTCAGTCTCATGACACGACAGCGATTTCAACGCCTCAAAAATCAAGTCATCCCGACCGCTGAACCAAATCAAAACTTGTGGTTGCTTTCGTTGCCCCATTTCCATTTCTCACCTACGGAGACTATGTGACAGCTCCCCGCCCTGACGGGCGAGGCTTCCTGTTTCGTCGA
>OIWS01000849.1_pt1 | contig 35085 bp, 37 predicted proteins | sample 1587611 | NCBI WGS metagenome assembly OIWS01 (sample SAMEA3888919, study PRJEB22519) | human gut metagenome | biome: human gut; feature: human-associated habitat; material: faeces | place: Denmark | collected 2010 | reverse complement strand
GTATCGAAACAGACAGTCTGAAGACGGTGACCTTCGCTTACCGCAATGCCAGTGGTATGCCGATTTCTAGTAGGTTGAAATATCGAATTGATAAGGGCGAATGGAAGGATGCCGAGGCGAATGCACCGGTTTCTATCAAGGAATATGCTTCTTCTGCCTCTTCTTCCCTCGTTTGGAAATCTGGCGTTCATCAGTTGGAGGCAATCTGCGGAACAGATACCCTGCAGCAGAAGTTCACGCTCTTCAGTATGAAGGATACCCATCCGGTGGAGCCAACTACCGAATGGTATTATCAGACGGCGAAGACCTTCCCTCGTGATGGCAAGCCGGTCTATATCCAGGTGGGCTCTTCGGAGAACGGAGCGCACATCGTATATTCCATCATCGCCGGCAACAAACTGCTGGAGAAAGGTGCCTGGGAGTTGGGCGACAGTATCGTGACCCTGCCTTTCACCTACAAGGAGGAATATGCGTCGGGCATCGTACTGAACTATAGTTTCGTGAAGCAAGGCAAGTGCTATACCCGAATGATGAGCATCGCCCGTCCTTTGCCTGAGAAGAAACTGAACATCGCCTGGAAGACCTTCCGCAACCGTCTGACCCCTGGACAGAAGGAGGAGTGGACGCTGAAGATTACCACCCCTGACGGCAAGCCAGCCAAGGCGCAGCTGATGAGCGTACTCTATGACAAGTCGCTCGACCAGATAGCCCCGCATTTCTGGAATTTCTCCCTGGGCTTCTATCAGAGTTTGCCAGACTGCTACTGGGAGGACAACCTCACTTTCCGTTCATTATACTTGAATGGCGTTTATCCTACCAAATATTATGACGAGAGGGGACTGGATGTGGATAAGTTTGATGGCAAATACTTTAGTTATTATGCTTATATGCAAGCGGTGGAGCTAAGCAAGTTGGAACGTTCTTCCGGTAGAACCGTTGAGGCTGTTCGTATAAAGAAAGACGAGCTGGTTAAGGAAGAAGCGAAAGTCATCAGGATTCGCGGCTCTAAAATGACCCGTGTCGGAGCGGCTGCTCCATCTGCCAACAAGGTTTTTGATGTAGTAGAGGAGATGCCGCAGTTTGCCGGCGGTTCTGGCTCAGATGCAGAACTGTTCCTCGACCAGGTGCAGGTGCGCGAGAACCTGAACGAGACTGCCTTCTTCTATCCTGCCTTGGAGAGCGACAACAATGGCAACGTAGCCATCAGATTTACCCTGCCGGAGAGCGTGACTACCTGGAAGTTCATGGGATTGGCTCATGACAAGGAAATGCGCAACGGATTGCTGGTGGATGAGGCTGTGGCTCAGAAGACCGTGATGGTGCAGCCTAACATGCCTCGATTCCTGCGTGAGGGCGACAAGGCTACCATCGTGGCTAAGCTCTCCAATACCTCTGACAAGAAGGTGAGCGGAAATGCCCGTATGCAGATTCTGGATGCTGAAACCCAGAAGGTGGTTTGGCAGAAAACGCAGAACTACAGCATCAATGCTGAGGGGTCTGCTACCGTTTCTTTCGATGTTCAAGGTCTGAAAGAGGGTGTATATATTAATAAGGTGGTGGCTGCCGGAAACGGATACAGCGATGGCGAACAGCACTATCTGCCGGTCTTGAGTGATTGTGAACTCGTAGTGAATACGCTGCCTATCACCTTGCATCAGCAGGGCGAACAGAACTTCGACCTGAGCAAACTCTTCCTGGACAAGGAGGGCAAGCAGGCAAAGGGAACAGAGGAGGCAAAGGTCACCGTGGAATATACCAACAATCCAAGTTGGCTGATGATCAAGGCGTTGCCTGCCATCAGCAATCCGGATGATGAGGACGCCATCTCGCTGATGTCTGCCATCTATGCCAATACCATCACCACTTATATCCAGAAAAATCTATCTTTGGAAACCAGCCGTCTGCAGAATCAGGTGGAGAAACTGAAGAAATTGCAGAACGCTGATGGTTCCTTCTCCTGGTGGAAGGGAATGAAGGGCAGCAGATATATGACTACGGCTGTAGCCGAGATGATGGTTCGTCTGAATGCCATCGCCGGCACGCAAAAGTCAATCTCTAAAATGCTGACTTCTGCCATCAATTACCTCTCCTGGCAGACAGCTCGTGAAGTTAGAGAGATGAAGAAGATGGAGGAGAAAAAGCACAAGGTAAGTCCAAGTGAACAGGCGCTGCATTATCTCTACATTCTCTCAATGGATGGCAGAAAGATGAAGGAGAATTTCGAACAGGACCAGGCTTATCTGCTGGATAAAATGTCGAAGATGACCAGTGATTTCACCATCTATGGTAAGGCACGTGCTGCTGTGGTGCTCGCCAAGAACAGTCAGCAGAATGCTGCTTATCGCGAAAAAGCGGGTGAATATCTGCAGAGCGTGAACGAATATGCCGTTTATCGTGAGGAGATGGGCCGCTATTATGATACCCGTAAGGCACTCTATAGCTGGAGAAACTATAAGATTCCTACTCAGGTATCTGTGATAGAGGCGATGCAACTGCTGAAGCCGAATGACAAGCAGACCATTGAGGAACTGCAGCGTTGGCTTCTGATGTCGAAACGTACTCAGGTTTGGGATACTCCAGTAAATACCGTGGATGCTGTCTATGCCTTTATGAAAGGTAATGAAAGCAACTGGAACAAGAAGGCAGAAAATGCCGTTTTGAAACTGGATGGCAAGCAGCTTCCGATGCCGCAGGATTCTACGATGTTGGGTTATATCAAGACCGAGAAGGTGGGCAAGGCATCAACCTTGAGCATCAACAAGAAGAGTGACTATACCAGTTGGGGTGCCGTTTATGCAGAATTTAAACAGCCGCTCAGCGAAATCGCTTCTTCCGAGTCGGGCATCAAGGTTCGCCGTGTCGTTGTTACTGCCGAATCGCAGGACAAGGAAAAGTCTCTGGCTAAGGTGGGTGAGAAGGTAAAGGTAACGCTGATGATCACCGCAGACCGTGATTATGATTTCGTGGAAATCGAAGATAAGCGTGCCGCCTGCCTGGAACCGGTAAACCAGCAGAGCGGTTATCAATGGGGCATGGGTTGCTATGTTTCTCCAAGAGACAACACAACAAATTTCTATTTCGATCGTTTATCTAAAGGTAAGCACGTTGTAGAAATGGAATATTATGTTGATAGAAATGGTGAATATCAAGCAGGTTCTTGTTTTGCCCGATGCACTTATAGTCCTGAGTTCTGTGGACGTGATATCGCTTATAAGTTAAGTGTACATCAATGAGAAATGAGAAATTAGAAATTAAAATTAGAAATATAATAATTGATTATGAATAAGATGGATATAAATAAGAGAATAGGGGTTTTGCTGTGTACTACATTGGTGGCAATGGCAGCCAATGCACAGAAACTGACCACGCAAAATGAAAAGGTGGATTGTGGACAAATTGTTTATCTGCATCCTGTAACTGCTGAGTTTCAGATGAAGAATGATGGTAATCGTTCCTTGATTATCAATGATGTGAAGAAAAGTTGTGGCTGTACAGATGTCTCTTATCCTAAAACAAGTATTCCTGCAGGTGATAGCTTCGTAGTCAAGATGACTTATGATGCCAAACAGATGGGTACTTTCCACAAGCAATTGTTGCTTTATACCAACGCTTCAGAAGAACCATGTCTCTTGACTATGCAGGGAAAAGTTGTTGAAAAAGTTTCTGATTTTGCAGGTAGCTATGATTATATGTTAGGTGCAGTGAAGTCTGATGCCCAAGATGTGGAATTTGATGATGTGAATCGTGGAGACCGTCCTGTTCAGCGTATTCATATTTTTAATCCGACAGAATCTGCCATGGAACCTGTTGTGATGCATTTGCCAAGTTATCTGACCGCACAGGTATCACCTTCACGCTTGGGGCCTCATCGCTCCGGAGAAGTTGTACTGAAGCTTGATTCTAAGAAATTGCATGATTTCGGTTTGAACCAGACAAGTATTTATTTGGGAGAGCGACCTGGCGATAGAATCTCTTTTGAGAAGGAAATCTCTGTTTCTGCAGTTTTGTTACCTGGATTTGAAGAGATGACTTCCAGTCAGAAAGCGCAAGCTCCAAAGGTTGCGCTGTCAACGTCAACTTTGGACTTGGGCAGTTTCAATGGCAAGAAAAAACGGAAAGGTGAAGTTATCCTGACAAATCAGGGAAAGTCAAACTTAGAAATTAGAAGTATGCAGATGTTTACTGAGGGACTGCAGGTTTCATTAGGAAAGCGAACCATCAAACCTGGTGAATCTGTGAAACTGAAAGTGACAGCCATTGCAGCTATGCTCAAAAAGCAGCGTTCAAGAACTCCTCGTGTACTGATGATTACAAATGATCCTGACCATGCGAAGGTGGTAGTAAAAATACAAGTGAAAAAATAATAAGAAACAGGTATGCAGATAGAAATGGATAATGGCAGTGGCTTTTGCTTTGGCGTGACTACTGCCATTAAAAAAGCAGAGGAAGAACTGGCAAAGGGTGTCAAACTATATTGTTTGGGTGACATCGTACATAATGGTATGGAGGTGGAGCGACTTCACGAAGCTGGTCTTCTCACCATCGATCATGAGGAAATGAAAAATCTTCATCATGTAAAGGTTCTTCTTCGTGCGCATGGAGAACCTCCTCAGACTTATGCTCTTGCTGAAAAGAATGATATAGAGATTATTGATGCGACTTGTCCGGTAGTGCTTCAACTTCAAAGACGTATCAAAAAGCAGTTTGTGAGCAATCCTGATGCTCAGATTGTTATTTTTGGAAAGAAAGGTCATGCTGAAGTATTAGGATTGGTGGGTCAGACGGAAAGCCATGCGATTGTTGTAGAGAAGTTTGATGAGGTGAAACAACTGCAGGAAATGGGTAAGTTGGATTTCTCCAAAGATATCTATCTTTATTCGCAGACGACTAAGAGCTTGGATGAATTTCATCGCATTATAGATTATTGTCAGGAGCATATTGTAGATGGAGCTACATTTAAAAGTTTTGATACCATCTGCAGACAAGTGGCAAATCGCATGCCTAATATTGCAAACTTTGCCAGCAAACATGATGTGATACTTTTTGTCAGTGGTCGTAAAAGCTCTAATGGAAAGGTATTATTCAATGAATGTAAAAGTGTGAATCCGAATAGTTATCAGATAGAGAGTGCTGATGAGATCAATATGGATTGGGTGAAGAATGTGAAGACGGTTGGTATTTGTGGGGCTACAAGCACACCAAAATGGTTGATGGAAGAAATCATGAATCATTTGAAAAATGCAATCGATCAATCTGAGTAAAGATACATATATAAAAACAGGTGGTAAGGCTTCTCACGAAGACCCACCACCTTCAAAAAACAGTAATTAACTCAAAATTTATAATCTATATCATTACTACCTTGTCATTTGATTGCAAATATATTAAAAAGAAAAATAAATTCCAACTATTTTTCAATGAAAGTTATGATTGTTTAGCTGAAATCTTTCTGTTTAACAGATTTTTGCAAATCTGACGCTATTTTTGTGTTATAGCGGTCTGGTAATGCTGCATCAACCATTCTTTTTGTTGAGGAATAGTCATGTTGCTATTGTCCAGAATCAAGGCATCATCAGCTTTCTTGAGAGGGGATACCTCTCTATGGGTATCAATATAATCTCGTTCTTCTACATTTTTAAGGATGGCGTCAAAATCGGCTGCCATTCCTTTTGCTTTCAGTTCATCATAGCGGCGCTGTGCTCTAACCTGTGAACTGGCAGTAACGAAAACTTTCAGTTCGGCATGAGGGAATACCGTAGTGCCGATGTCTCTACCATCCATTACGATGCCTTTGGCTTCTCCCATTTTTTGCTGTTGTGCTACCAAGGCTTTTCTGACGAAAGGTATTGCGGCAATAGGACTGACATGGTTGGATACTTCCAAAGTTCTGATTTCTTTTTCTACCAATTCGCCGTTGAGATAGCAGTCTGGAGTTTGTGTGTCAGGATTCAGTTTAAAAGAAATATGGATGTTGGGCATTTCTTTTTCTAAGTTGTCTGTATCTACACTTCCATCCTCCAGGAAGAGATGATGACGCATGGCATAGAGAGCCACCGAACGATACATCGCTCCTGTATCAACATATATGTAACCTATTTCTTTAGCAAGGTCTTTCGCCATCGTACTCTTACCACAAGAAGAGTAACCATCTATAGCTATAGTAATTTTCTTCATTTTATTGGATATTTATGATATTGTTTTGAATTATAATCTTATAATGTATATGCTAAATTGGCAATGATGCTGCTACTGCTGACGTGATATTTTCCGTAAGCAATATTCAGATGGAAACGGTTGAGATTGATACCTCCTCCAAAGGAAAGTCCTGCTCCATGGCTACTGCCTTTCTCCTCAGAGTTGCTGTCTATTTTCATCTCTTTTGCTCTTCTGAAATTATAGCCTCCGCCGATCCATATCTGGTCAGAAAGTAAAAGTTCAGCTCCGATTACGGCATGGTAGATAAAACTCTTCTCCCAATTGTTGAGATTAACCAAAGTAGCAGAGACCCTTAATGGGGTGTTCGTAAAGCGTTTGCTGACTCCCACTTGTAAATCAATCGGCATCTTGTCATACTCATCCTGATATGCTTTGATCTGTCCGCCCAAATTCTTGGCAGTAGCAGAAATGGACCATTCGTGCTCGGGATCATAATAATTGATACCGAGATCAACACCCACTCCGATAGAATTGTAGTCGCCAATATATGAAGTGATGAATTTGGCAGCAATTCCACCAGCAATTTTATCGCTCAACATATATGAAAAGTAACCGGCTATGGTAATGTCTTTGGCAGAAAAATCGCCTAAGATGTTATTGTCGGCATCGGTTTCCTTCATGTTACCATAATCCATGTATTGGGCAGAAACCGCCCAGGATGCTTTTTCCTTGATGACACGATTAAAAGAGGCAGAAGCAGTATTGACTCCTGACATATAATTCATATAATTGAGGTTAATGGTCTTGTCGCTTACCGATGAAAGTAAGGCTGGATTTTGGAATATGAGAGCTTCGTCATCTTCTATTAAGGTGACGTTATCTCCACCAAGTGCAGCAGCATGAGCACTAACAGGTAGGCGGAGGAAATTATATCCCGTTTGGCTCTCTTGTGCGTGCAATTTTGATGCAAAAAGCGTCAAGAGAGCGAAAAAAACTATTTTTTTCATTTAAATTCTCTAATTATTTTGCAAAGATACACTTTTTTTCAATAATAAGACGTAAATTTGCATTGATTTCGTTTAAAATAACGATTGTACACTTCATTTATTGTAGAAGATTCTGCAAAAGAGGAGATTTAAAAGTGGAAATAAAGAAGACTAATAGTGCACGACTGGATAATAGGCGGGGAACTTTTTTCTTGCTGGGTATGGTTATGACTTTATCTTTCGTATTTGTAGGCTTGCAATACCAAAATCATGCATCTGATTCCGATCTTGACTCTGATGATCTGGAGGAGTTAGCACAGGATTTGGAGATGAATATGCCTGCAGAACAAAAGGATATGGTATCGGCAGAAGCTCCTTCTGCGCCCGTCTCTAAATCCATTACGCAAGAGGTGAAATCTGCAGAGAAAACAGAAACTGCTCCTCAAAAAATCAGCAGTACTACAAGTGAACTGGTGATTGGTGATGGGGAAGGGGAAGTGGATGGCTCTGATATTAAAGAGGCTGTGCCAGAAAATGTGGTAGATAAATCCAATTCTGCTGCATTGGCTGAGGCGCCAATCAATTTTACGGTTGTACAGAAAATACCGCAATTTCCTGGAGGATGGTCTGTTTTTATGCAATGGCTTACAAAAAACTTAAAATATCCTCATTCTGCACAACAGAATAAAATACAGGGAACGGTAGTTGTGTCTTTTATCGTCAACAAGGATGGTAGTGTGGCTAATCTGAAAGTGAGTAAGTCGGCAAATCCTGTCTTGGATAATGAGGCTATGCGTGTGCTGAAAATGATGCCGAAATGGAAACCTGGAATGGATAAGAACAAGGTTTGTCGTACTATGATTGCCATTCCTGTGGTATTTCAATTGTAACGTGAATCTTAAAAAGATATGTTCGATTAATTAATAATAAATTTAATATATAATGAAGACAGCTGATGAAATTTTGAAGATGGTTAATGAGTTCTTGGACCATTTGTCATACGACAGAAAACCTGAGTCTCTTTACGAACCGATTAAATATGTCCTCTCAATGGGAGGAAAACGTATTCGCCCTACGTTAATGCTTTTGGCTTATAATCTCTATAAGGAAAATCCGGAAGACATCCTCATGAATGCCTGCGCTTTGGAGACCTATCATAATTATACTTTGTTGCATGATGATTTGATGGATAATGCCGATATGCGTCGTGGTCATTCGACGGTCCATAAAAAATGGAATGATAATACCGCCATCTTGTCTGGTGACTCTATGTTGGTTCTCGCCTTTCAACGTATGATGCACTGTGATGCAAAACATTTAAAAGACATCTTGGATCTCTTTACGGTTACTGCATTGGAAATTGGTGAAGGTCAGCAATATGATATGGAGTTTGAAACTCGCAATGACGTAAAGGAAGAAGAATATATAGAGATGATTCGTCTCAAGACGAGTGTTCTCTTGGCTTGTGCTTTGAAAATAGGTGCAATATTGGCAGACGCAAGTGCTGAGGATGCAGACAATCTCTATAAGTTTGGAGAACAAATTGGCTTGGCATTCCAGTTGCAGGATGATTATCTCGATGTTTATGGTGATTCCAAGGTCTTTGGTAAAGAAATAGGAGGTGACATCACTTCTAATAAAAAAACTTATATGCTCATTAATGCCTTCAACAAGGCCAATGCTGCGCAGCGTGAGGAATTAACCCGTTGGGTTAGTGCTCGTGATTTTGACAGAAATGAGAAGGTAGATGCTGTGACACATCTTTATAATGAGATAGGTATCGATCAACTGGCGCAAGATAAGATTGCTTATTATTTCGCGCAAAGTAAGAAATACCTTGACGCGGTCAATGTACCTGAAGAGAAAAAAGAGGAATTGCGCAAGTATGCTCAAAAAATGATGAAACGCCAATATTAACAGGTGTTCGTCGGATTGTTTGTATTGAAAGTAACTTTTTAAAATAGTAGAGGAGATATTCAAGTGCCATATAGGAGACTGCCAAAAACTGATACTGCAAGGCTGAAAGCATTGAAAACGCTTTTGGACAATAATGATACTTATACGGTTAGGGAACGCTTTATTGATTGGAAGACAATCAATAAAGCGCAACCTGCGTATGATAAATTGTTGACTGCTTCAGAGCAGTATAAGGTCAACTTGAAGGCTCAGACCAGATTTACGGGGAAGATAGATAAATTGCAGAAAAATGCGATGATGTATTTAAGCCATTTCCTGCAAGTCTTATTTTTAGCTGTGGAACGTGGCGAAATCAAACGAAGTTGTCTTACTCTGTATGGACTTGACGAGGAAGCATCTGCTGTTCCTCATCTCAAAACGATAGATGGACTTTTGGACTGGGGACAGAAAATTATTGCTGGTGAGAAAGCCAGGCTCAAACAAGGTGGAAGACCGATTTATAATCCTACTATAGGCATGGTCTCTACCCATTATGATATTTATTGTGAGGCCATTGAAAGGCAACGCATTTTGCAGGATAGGGTGAATGATTCGATAGAAAAACTCAGGTTGTTGAGACCTGCGGTCGATGAGGTGATTTTGGATTTATGGAATCAGATAGAACATCATTTTGTGAATGAACCACCTGAAACCCGTTTTAATCATTGTCGTGAATATGGCATCGTATATTATTATCGGCGCCATGAACCGCATATTTATTGATATGGATTTCTTATATAATGATTGATGTATATGAAAATAGTAGATACACATACTCATCTTGATGGTGAGGAGTTTGATGAAGATCGCTCAGAAGTTATTCTGCGTGCAAAGGAGGCTGGGGTCGGCATGGTGTTTCTCCCTGCTATTGATGTGAAGACATCAGAAGCAGTATTGAAGTTAAGTCATGAATATCCTGGCTATGCATATCCTATGGTAGGACTTCATCCAGAGGAAGTGAAAGCCGATTGGAAAGAACAATTGAAAAAAATAGAGGCTATTTTGGATGAGCATCTTACAGCTGTGGATGGTTTGAATGGGATTAAGTATAAAAGCGATTACATTGCAATCGGGGAAATCGGACTTGATTTCTATTGGAGCCGTGAGTTTGAAAAAGAACAGCTTGAGGCTTTCGAGAAACAAGTGGAGTGGTCTTACGAGACGGGTCTTCCTCTGATGATACATTGTCGTAAAGCTCAGAATGAAATGTTGCATATATTACGTAAATGGAAAGATAAACTGCCAGGTGGAGTCTTTCACTGTTTTACAGGCAACCAGCAAGAAGCTAAAGAATTATTAGAGTATGATAATTTTGTGCTTGGTATTGGTGGCGTGTCAACATTCAAGAGCAGTCATTTGCGTGAAGACCTTCCCGCAGCAGTACCTCTGGAAAGAATCGTTTTAGAGACAGATAGTCCTTATATGGCTCCTGTTCCATATCGTGGTAAGCGTAATGAAAGTGCCTTTGTAGTACAAGTCATGAAGACCTTAGCAACTGCTTATGGTGTCAGTGAAGAAGAGGTTGCAAAGGTGACTAATCAGAACGTAGAACGTATTTTTGGTGTAAAAACGGGACAATTTTCTTAAAGAAATATAAAAAGAATAGTTATTTATGGTATTTTGCCCGAAAAGCGATAATTTTGCAGTCCGAATTGCGATGCGATGTTTATCATGGTATTGTTTGATTCGGTATTCAATAGCGTCTTTGACGGCAGATGAAGGAAAGGTGCTCGAGTGGCTGAAGAGGCACGCCTGGAAAGCGTGTAACCGGCAAAACCGGTTCGGGGGTTCGAATCCCCCTCTTTCCGCTGTATCTTATTTTAAATAATATGAAGAAATATACATTTATTGCGCGTTTCGCAATATTGATATTTATGATAACTTCTTCTTTACCGATATTGGCACAAGAAGAGTCGATGGGATTCCATCAAGCACTTAAGACTAAGTTTATTGAGGGAAATGCAGGCTTTATGTCGCTTGTTGCCATAGCTTTAATTATTGGCTTGGCTTTCTGCATAGAGCGAATTGTCTATCTGAGTCTTTCTGAAATTAACGCTAAGCAGTTGATGGCTGATCTTGATGTGAAAGTAGCTGCGGGTGATATAGAAGGCGCAAAAGAATTGTGTCGTAATACCCGTGGACCTGTTGCCTCTATCTGTTATCAGGGCCTGCTGCGCATCAAGGATACGATGGGTGATATAGAGCGTTCTGTTTCAAGCTATGGCTCTGTGCAGGTGGCTAATTTGGAAAAAGGATGTTCGTGGATTACCCTTTTCATTGCAATGGCTCCTTCTTTAGGCTTTTTAGGTACCGTCATTGGTATGGTTATGGCTTTTGATCAAATTCAGCAAGCTGGAGATATTAGTCCTACGATTGTGGCTTCTGGTATGAAAGTAGCTTTGTTGACAACTATTTTTGGTATCATAGTTGCTCTGATTTTACAGGTCTTCTATAATTATATCTTGTCTAAGATCGAACATATCACCAGCCAGATGGAGGAATCTGCGATTTCTCTGATGGATATTATAGCAAAGTATAAAGATGAAAATTAGTAATATTAAGAAATGGTCAACAGAAAAGTTGTCACAGTCCATATTCTATGTGTTGGTAGGTTTTGCTGTGATTACTTTTTTCCTGTTCTTCTTTGTAGGATATGATATGCCTTTCGAGGAGAACCCGGATTTTAATGCTCCATTTTTTACTAATCTTTTATTGGTTACCATGTGGATATTTTTCCTCTTAGCCTTATGTCTGGCAATATATTCATTTGTCAGGGCAGGTAAAAGAAAGTCCAAGGGTGAGATGAAGATGAATGGTATTCCTGCAGGGAATATTGTTTGGATTACATGGGGAGGAACTTTGGTATTGTTGGTTTTAACGTTCGTCTTGGGTTCCTCAGGAATGATTTTGATTAATGGACAGGCTTTTACTGATTGGTTGTGGCTTAAATTATCAGATATGTTTATATGGTCTTCTGCCACATTGTTATTGTGTGCTATAGGAGCAGTTTTGTTTGGTGCTACACGTTATATCAGAAAAGACCGTAAAAGATTTAAAAAGTAATTATGTTTGTTAGACGAAATAAAAGGCAAGTTCCTGGAGTGAACACCGCTTCAACAGCAGATATTTCTTTTATGTTGCTGATATTCTTTCTTGTCACGACTTCAATGGATGTTGACAAGGGACTTTTTCGTCTATTACCTTCTCCTGAACCTCAGAAACAGTTGAAGACTGAAACGATAGTAGATAAGAATACTTTGATGGCTTTGCATGTTACTGCCGATCATCGTTTGCTCTTGAATGATAAGCCTATTGAGGTTTCTCGACTGAAAGGTGAAATCATTCAGTTTGTCAATCGTTTAGGCAATCGTCATCTCATCTCTATTGAGAGCGACAGAGAGGCAGATTATGACTTGTACTTTCAAATGCAAAACCAAATCATGATGGCGTATAATGAACTACGCAATCAATATTCTATGAAGCATTTTGGAAAGGCATTTGATGCCCTGAGCTCCTCTCAAAAGGAGAGCGTTAGAAAGAACTGCCAGCAGCGCGTGACGGAGTCTTATGCGAATGCATCGGTTGGTTCTGATAAGCGAGTAGATGCAATGGCAGAAGAGCAAGAGCATTCTGAAGAGAAAGGAGGCAAGCAATGAGTATGGGTTTTAAAAGACGTTCTCATGAAGTTCCTGGCTTGAATACGTCTTCATTGCCGGATTTGATATTTACCGTGCTTTTTTTCTTCATGATAGTTACTCACATGAGGCATGAAACGGTTAAGGTTAAGTTTCAGGTACCACAGGGAAAGGAGCTGACAAGATTAACCAAGAAGTCTGCTGTTACTTATCTTTATATAGGAAGGCCTATTTCTGCTGCTACTCAGCCTCAGAATGATTCTGCTTGTGTTCAGATGAATGATAAGTTAATAACTCCTTCTGAAATCTCTGATTATATAAGTGCAGAGAAAAAGCGAATGAGTCCTGAAGATTTGCAGGCAATGGTCGTTTCAATCAAAGCGGATAAGTATTCTAAAATGGGGGTTATTATTGACGTTAAGCAAGCTTTACGCCAATCAAAAGCCCTTAGAATCAATTATTCTGCTGTAGATAATGGAAAATAATTAAAAATTATAATTAAAGTTGCATAAAAAGTTGCGAATATTAAATTTTAGTAGTAACTTTGCACTCAAACTATTATAATTATGTCAAAACAAGTATTAGATTCATTAGACAGAAAGATCCTGAAGTTAATTTCTCAGGATGCACGTATTCCATTTTTGGAGGTAGCACGAGCTTGTAATGTAAGTGGTGCAGCCATTCATCAGCGTGTTGCTAAATTGACAAACCTAGGCATTATCAAAGGCTCTCAGTTTATTATAGATCCAGAGAAGATAGGTTACGAGACCTGCGCATACGTGGGATTGTATTTGAAAAATCCGGAGAATTTCGACAAGGTTGTTGCTGAGCTGAGAAAAATTCCAGAAGTGGTGGAATGTCATTATACGACTGGTGGCATGGATATGTTCATCAAGATATATGCTTCCAATAATCATCATCTTCTGGAAATTATTCATGATAAACTCCAGCCTTTAGGCTTGTCCAGAAGCGAGACCATCATTTCCTTTAATGCTGCGATAAATCGTCAGTTGCCTTTAGCGGAAATTGAGAATCAAGTAGTAGAGGATGAAGATGAGGAAGATGAAATTATCAACTAATCTATATTATAATAAAAGCAGCATGTCATTTGTGAAATTGATATGCTATTAAAATAAAAAAGCCAGTTCCTAAAGAACTGGCTTTTTATATATTCTCTAATATATATTGTATAAGTAAAAGATGATTCTTAGCGTTTCACAACGCCCTTTGTTTTAATTCTGATGCAAAGATACATGAAACTTGCATTTTATGGGGGTAATTTTTGTTTTTATGATGTGCAATTATTGTTTTATACGTAGAAAAACTAATTATTACCTCAAAATATGTTATTTTTATACCTTCTTTCTGAATCTCTATGTAAGAGATACTGAAAACTTCGTAATTTCCTGATAATCTGAGGGGGTAAGGCTTGTTCAAAATCATTACCGAATGATTGTTGAGTTTTAGGGTGTGATATTAAATTTTTAACACGCATAATTCGCTAATTTACAATATTTTTCGTATTTTTGCAGTATGATTCTGTATCTCTTACATAGAGATCGAAAAAATGAATAGGATAGAACTATAAATATGGCTTTCATATAAGCAGGGCGTATGACATACAATTTGCTTAACTCGGGCTTACATGCATCATGTATGCAGAAGGCTGAAAGACATAAAAGTATTGAAGATTAGTGGAAGTTAGTCTATTGATTTTTCAATGCTGTGATACATTTCACAAAACCAATAATCCGGGAAGAGAAATCTTTTCAGGAGAAACCGAGATATGTCATGCGGTCAAACGCGTTTAATATTTGGTCGCTCCTTTCATTCTTCACTCTTCACTCTTCATTCTTCACCAAAAATGTGGTTTATAGTCAATACAAACAAATTTCAAGAACAAAAAACGAAAGAGTTTCTTGAAAATACATATTCTGGCATAGTGAAGTTAGTCTATCTGCCAAAATGCCGGATGAAGTATGTCGATACTAAGGGAGAAGAGCGTTTCCGTTTTCGTCCAATGATATGTGGATTGCTGTTCATCAAGGCTGACAGCGTAAAAGCTTTGAAGAGAATATTGACATATTGGGGCTATTTTGTCTATGAAGATACAGTCCAAAATTTGGAAACAGGCGAACTACAGAAAAAGAAGCTTGTCTCCACTGCACATCTTCTTTGTAAGGATGTCAAGGACTTAAATCTGGACGCTGTTATAAAAAATGCCACGATTCCAGATGAAGACATGGAACATTTTATCTATTTCTGCGATAAAATGGCAGATGGCATAGAGGGACTGAGTATTGTTGATAAGCGATATGATGACCTCATTTTGGAAAATGATACCATCCGCATATTTAGTGGACCTTTGAAAGGTTGGGTTGGCGTGGTCAAACAAATCAAGAGAAAAGGCAAGAAAGACCGTCATCTTTTTGTGCGCTTTGGAAATAACCACTGCCTCAATGTCTCCAATATCCGTCAATACGATATGCAGATAGAGCATGAGGCAACAAAGGGCCCAAAAGCAGAGGCCGTGGGCGTGTGGCGCGCCATCGATCAGATGATTGGCTATCTTCAGGCAAAACAGCCTTCCGAGAATGCTTATAAAACATTGCGCAATCTTTTCTTGGTTTATCAAAAGAGATTGACAGTCTATCGCAATCGGAGAATGACGGATGAGGCATACAATAACAAGAAAGAAGAGAAAACTGTTGCCCAGCAGCAAAAAGTTTTGGACCAGATAGACAAAAGAATGCGAAATAACTTTCGTATCCTTTCCAAGAACTTTCCGACAGGTGAAATCGCCCTTGGGGAGTGCTTGGAAGAACTGATTCCTGATGCCAAATTACGTCCCTTTCTTACACCAACTTCTGGAGAAATCATCCCAGAAGGACAAAATTATACGGTTTTGTGTCATAATGGAATCACAGAACTTATTCTTCGCTGTAATCTTCGAGATGTTTTCCTGAATAAAGATGATGAGTCAGACAAAAACACCACGGTATTCGATGAGGACTATGAGTATGATGCCCATTTTGCACTGGTGAATACAGATGGTGGTAAGGTAAAGGCTATCTGCTCATGGGGAGGATTCTATGACTATTACGCTTCTCAGAGTGAGGATGAACGAGAAAAATTCCACACCAACTTGGAGGCGAAGAAATATCCTCGTTTATTATACCTGCTCACACAAAGCGAGTATAAGTTTGAAAAGGTCAATGGCATAGGTGGCTTTTCGATAGAAACAGACATCGTTTACACAGAAGACATGGAAGAGTTGGGAAGAAGAGCAAATGAATTCTTCACTCTTCGTTCCTCACTCTTCACTCAACTCACGGCGGCAGCCGTTGAGATATGGAAAGGAACACGTCTTTTGGTTTGGCGACAATTGTTGCAGCGTTATGTACTGCTTCATAAGGTGCCAGTAATAGACCAAGTTCCGTATGATTCTAAATGATAAAAATTAACGACGGCGCACAGCATTCGCAGGTTCGCAGTCGGGGAAATACATCATCGCCAAGATACGGCGAGTATAAGTTGCTTTTAGCTTCATATACCTTATTATATTATATAGTTTGACATGTTTATCAGTCAACTGATTATGCTGCAAAGATATACTTCTTCGAAAATCACGTGAATAGAGGGGCGAATAGGTGGATTGCCACCGCTGCCGAAGAAATTTGCCAGATAGAGAAGATATGGGGTTTCACTTCCATCCGTCAGTTTTCCAAATTTCTACAGATGAATCCTCGTACTCTTTTGAAGTTACCCCATCACGATGGCACATAAAAGACTCCCTGTTACGCATCATGGCGAGTGCAGCCACAGTCCCTCAAACCCTGAGAGACGAAGTAGTGGATGAACTTGAAAATCAGCTATAGCGCCCCTGCGGTCCCATCCCCGCTAAAACCATTTTATAAGTATTCACTCCTGCGGTCCCATCCCCGCTAAAACAATCCTGGCGAGGGCTCTGATGCCCCGCCAACCTTAAAGCGCAGCGGTTAAGAGCGACAGGAGGAGCGGTTACATCCCTTGTCCCCTGAGGGGAAAAGGGCTTGGGAAAAGCGGTGGAGCCCTCCTTATGAAGGAGGGACGGGGTGGTTGGGAAAAATCTCCTTAATAGCATAGAAGTTACATCCCTTGCCCTTTTGGAAAGGGCGAGGGCTTGGGTGTGGGTTAAGGACCCCCTCTTCGCAAGAGGGGGACAGGTGAGTCGAAAAAATTATGATAACAATAAGAATAGAACCGCCATTACTGACCGGATCATTTGATACGGTAGTAACAGTAGATACAAAAGTAAACATGCTTATGGTAGCCAATATCTGGGGGGTATGATTTGTCTAAGAGTTGGCGCAAGGACGAAATCGCACGTTCCATGTCATACGGACATCTGTAAGCATCCCATCTATTTTTAGTGGCTTGAATGAAAAAATACTTATATGCCTAAACCATTGATAAATAGTTAGGACGCAGTATTGGTGATATACAAAAGATGTGCTGCTTTGCTTGGCTACTATTTGCAATTGGGTTAAAATGATACAAAAAGATGCTGTAAATTTGCAAGTTTGCAAAAAACTTAGTAAATTTGAGGCGAATTTTAAAATATTTGACTTATGACATATGAAGATATAATCAAGGCTTTTGATGACCACATGAAAGAAAGTGGTTGTCGATATTATAGTGACTTTTATGTAGGCATTACAAATAATGCTAACAAGCGCTTGTTTGAAGATCACCATGTTGATAAGGATCACCAATGGTGGATTTTTTCTGTAGCTGACAATGAGGAGGTTGCTCGCCAAGTAGAGAAGCATTTTATTGAGTCTGGGATGCGTGGCTCTGGTGGTGGAGGTAAAGGCGATGGTAGTGCTGTTTATGTTTATTCTTATGTTGTAACTCCTCAAACAGTTGAATAATGGAAGAATTAGAAAAATCCAAAGAGATAAGTAGTGGTAGAGTTCTAATACCACAATTAAATCCACAGATCAAAGAAGACCGTTTGGTGGCTTTTTTGGATATAATGGGTTTTAAGGATATGGTTGCTCGAAATTTTTCTACAATAGAGGGAAAATTGTCAGATTTGGCAACTTTTATATCACAAAAAATTCGGGAAGATGAAGGCTACCAGTATCTGATATTCTCTGACAGTATCATCATTTATGTTTCGGCAAATAAAGAGAATGCGTTTCATTCTTTGTTAGAAAAGGTTGGTGGAATCGTAGAAAAGTCAATAAGCCTTGGACTTCCTATAAAGGGAGCGATAGCAAAGGGTGAGTGTACAGTCTGTATGGGTATCAAACCGTTTTTCTTTGGTCAGCCGATTATAGATGCTTACACTTTGGAGGAGAGTGTCGTTCTTTATGGTGTTGTGTTGCACAATACGGTTGAAGAATTGGCTGAGAAAGAATTGGTAAAGAGCAAACTTGTTTTTGATTATAAAGTGCCTTTGAAAGGTGGTGCTTCTAAGCATTATATTTTAAGTTGGTTTGCTGTGAACATGGAAGATAATGTAAAAAATCTTAACACAATTAGAAAAACTGTATCCGATTCTCCACGCCGCTATATCGACAATACAATGGATAGCATAGACTTTTATAATACTTTGAAATAATGATATTGAAAGTCTAATCTTTCCTTGAAAAATATAAAGACAACGTTAAAGGATAAACTTTAAACTCTTTTTCCTGAGTTCTGGGAAGATGAGGAACATTAAAAATGATGCCGCCGTGCAAAGTTACAATATTATTTTGAGATATGCAATACGGCGTTGAGCGGATACTTACGGTACAGCTTATATGTGGATATACAATAAGATAAATGAGTTTGCGATAATAGCAAGAAAAATAGAAAAGTATGCATAGTGGAAATAAACCTACACAAACTCATTTAGTGTAAGTAATGGGCTTTAAAAAAAAACAAATATAAAAATTAGGAGGAATATTATGGCTTCTATATTAGTTAAAATAGTCGTTATAATTGTGAGTGCTATCGCTGGTGGTTTCTTTGGAGCATGGTTTTCTTACCGATTTCAAAGCCGAAAAATCGTCAAGGTACGTCGTATAGCAATCAAGGCATTGGAAATCTTCTTGAATTATGCAAAGAAAAGACAGACTTATGACTTGGCTGCTTCGGAATTTAACAATAAGATTAACATAGTAGAGAAAAGAGCAATATTAGTTGCATTATGTAAGCTTGGTATTCCTTTTATGAAACCAGTTGATGACGTGTTTTGTATTGAACATGTTCGGTTTGAGCACGAGGAAATTGACCGAGATACAATCAATTTGATGATAGAACAAATCAATAAGGGTAATTGTGATGAATTATTTTTCTCAGATGTTGAAGCCTATTTCTCTTCCAATTCTCGTTTGTTGGCAGTTAGGGCTGTAGCTAAAAAATATGTAGATATAGACTTTTCTAAATGTGATTATGACAAAACGAATAATGTCATTAATCATCCTAATTTTCCAATAGAACTGTTTACCCCAGGTGAATTTAATGTCATAAGCGTCTTTAGACTACGTACCAATTGGGATGTTTATTTCGATGCTAATGGAAAGGCAATTCCAGAGAAAATGACTACTCTAAAGAAAGAGATAGATTTAGGTATTTGGGATACCTATCTATTTTGGGATTTGGAATCTTATCAGAATATGCAAAACCAAAGCAATATGGCAAATGTTTTTGCAAAAGTGATTTTGCAAAACATGGGTATTCAGCAAAATGCAACAGCCTCTAACGAGAAGTTTGATGAAAAGAAATAAGATGTTTAAAATCAAATTCCTCACTTGCGAGACTTGAAATTCTACGAATTAAAGTATCTGAAATCATAACACGCTACGTCGGTCAGAGCATAGTTACGCTATAGTATCAGCACCATCACGTTACACCAGTAGTTGTAATCCCCAGAACGTTTTGAGTTGAATAATCTAAATATCACAAGGTAAGATATGAAACTAAGCAAAATACATATATACAATTATCGCAAGTTGAAAAACTGCGTTATTGAGTTTGATGAAAAGCAAACAGTATTTGTTGGTGCTAATAATAGCGGTAAGACATCCGCTATGCAAGCGATTATTACCTTTTTGAAAGATAATAATCGTTTTACAGCTAATGATTTTACGCTTTCAAATTGGGTGTCCCTAAATGAGTTTGCAGAAAAATGGATAGATGAATCTATTGGTTCCTCCAAACCGGTTCTCGATGATATATCTGACTATCTGCCAACAATGGATGTCTGGATCGATGTTACTAAAAATGATGCTTATCTTGTTAGAGATTTAATTCCCTCTTTCGAATGGAAAGGTAAAACTGTAGGAGTGCGAATTGTCTATGCACCAAGTGATATAGAGAAATTGCATGATGATTTTAAAGAAGTTTATAACCATGTAAGGAAATTAGAGAAAAAGGATCATAAGACACTTTATCCAGTTTCATTATGGGATTATTTGAGTAAACATAAAAAACTTCATGAATATTTTTGCTGTCGTTATTATATCCTGGATATTGACAAGGAAATAGAAAATACAGGAAAACTTCCATTGCCACCAGTGGAATACGATACAAAAAATCCTTTAAGTAAATTGTTCAAGATTGATTCTATAGAAGCGCAACGTGAATTTTCTGATCCTAAAGAAAATGACAATAATGGACAGAATAATCTTTCTAAGCAATTGCAGTCCTATTATGAGAAACAGTTTCAACAGAAAGAAATAGTATCAGCTGAAGATGTTGAAATATTTGAGGCTGCCGATAATGCTAATAAAGTTTGTGACCAGAAATTAGAACAGGCTTTCTCGAATAGAATAGATGAACTCAAAAATATCAGATATCCTGGATTTCAAAATCCAGAGATAAAAATTCATAGTAAGATAAGTATTAAAGATACCCTTACTCATGATTCAGCTGTGCAATTTCTAGTTGCAAAGGATAAGGAAGAATTGGTTTTGCCAGAAAAATATAATGGCTTGGGTTATCAAAACCTTATCTCAATGTATTTCAAACTGATTCAATTCAGAGAAGAATGGCTACATGAAGGCAAAACGGATGATATAATTATTGATGAGGACAATCCTATTGAACCTATTCATTTGGTCTTAATAGAAGAGCCTGAGGCTCATCTACATGCACAAGCCCAACAAGTTTTTGTCAAGAAAGCGTGTGAAGCATTGACTAATTCGAATAAACTTAAGGAGGAAAATATCTATACTACGCAAGTAGTGTTAAGTACCCATTCTAATCACATCGTAAAAGAGTTGGACCTAAATTGTATGCGATACTTTAGAAGAGAAAAATCTAAAGAATCAAAAATTCCTGTTTCAAAAGTTGAAAGTTTAAAGGATGTTTTTGGAGAAGATGAAGAAACAAGAAGGTTCGTATCTCGTTACATAAAACTTAATCATTGTGATTTCTTCTTTGCAGATGCTGTGATATTGGTAGAGGGTTCTGGTGAGAGAATACTCATGAATCGCTTTTTGGATAAATCAAATGTAAATGATAATTATATCTCTGTTATAGAAGTAAATGGCAGCCATGCGCATCGTTTCAAGCCTCTCATAGAAAGGTTGAATATATTTACTTTGATAGTGACTGATATTGATTCTCAGAGTATAGGTAATAAAGAAAAATGGGAGAAAAATTTTACCCAAAAAGGTAAAAAACAGATATCTAATAATGATACTATTAAAGAATGGCTTGGTATTAAAGATGTTGATAGATTGCTTAAGTTGAAAGACAAGGATAAAATCAAAGGAAATGTGAGGATAGCTTACCAGACAGGAATCCCAATTAAGTTTAAAGGGAAAGCGAGAGAAACCATCGCCTATCCTTATACTTTTGAAGATTCTGTTGCTTTAACGAACTATCAGCTGTTTATAAAGGAAGATTTAAATTGTTCCGGAATGGTTAAGCACTTTCATGATATTCTGATTTCTGCTACTGATGTTACTTCATGTTGTAAGGATCTCTTTGAAAAATTAAAATCTTCTAATAAAGCTCCTTTTGCTATTAATCTTCTTTTTATGGAAGAATTCGAGCAATTAAAAACACCAGCATACATAGAGGAAGGTTTGGATTGGTTGGATCAGTTGTTAAATTCTAACAAGTAACATGATGACAAATGTTGATGATGAAATAATGTCTCAATTGGAATCGAGTATTTCAAATGAGGAGCGTAACAGCTTTTTCTTATTTGCTGGAGCTGGGTCTGGAAAGACTTATACATTAGTAAAACTTTTGAAGAAAATTCGAGAAAAGTGGGGAACAAAACTTGCCAATGAAAATAGAAAGGTCGCAGTGATAACTTATACCAATGCAGCTACGGACGAAATCAAGAAAAGAGGCAACTTTGGCGATTTGTTTCATATTTCTACAATTCACAGTTTCCTATGGGATACAATACAACCTTTTCAAAAGGAGATTAAACGATTGTATCTGGAAGGACTCGATGCAGATATAAAGCTGCAAATAAATAAAAGAGATGAACTCAAGAATAAGACGACTAAGACTTATAAGAACACTGAAGAAAAGATTAAGCGTCTTCAAGAGCGTAAAGAAGCAAAAGAAAAGATAGATAAGTTTGTTTATAATCCGAATGGTGATAATCTTTCAACAAATTCTTTGAATCATCAGGATATATTAAAAATAGGGTATGAAATGATTTGTCAGCATAAGCTGTTGCGTGAAATCCTGTCTCAGCAATATCCTTTTATGTTAATTGATGAGAGTCAAGATACAAATAAAAAATTGGTTGATGCTTTCTTTAAGATTCAAGAGGATTTTCCAGGTAATTTTACACTTGGCTTCATTGGTGACATAAAGCAACGTATCTATATGGATGGTAAAGAAGATATTAAAAGTTCAATACCTAAGAGTTGGTTGCAGCCTCAGAAGCAAATGAATTATCGCTGTGATAAGCGAATAATAAATCTTGCAAATAAAATAGCAGAAGGAATTGATGGTAGCAAGCAAATTGCAAGAGTTGACGCAGGTGAAGGTACTGTTCATCTTTTCTTGGCAAAGTCCAATGCTGATAAACCCCAAACGGAGGCATACGTTTGTGAACAGATGGCTGGAATCTCACATGGTGATGAAGATTGGATACCAGAGAAAAAAGCCATAAAGATTCTTATGCTTGAACATCGAATGGCAGCAACTCGGTTGGGATTTGAGCATTTTCATGATATATTTAGTGGCATCCATAGATACCAGATGTCTTATTTGCAGGGTGCTATGCCTGAGATGGCAATATTTTCAAATGCATTACTCCCGATGTTAGACTATATAAAGCAAGAAAAAAACATAGAAGTCCTTGAGATTTTCAAACGTAATTCTCCATTATTAAAGGCAGTACAAGATGTTGATTACGTTAGTAAATTACAGGATATTAAGTTGAAATTGGAAGCCTTTAAAAACTATGATATAGAAAAAATCACTGCAAAAGAGTGCTTGGAATTTGTGTCAAAAAATAGCTTGTTTAATATTCCAGATCTGATTGATGAGGCAATGAAATTAACCGATGTCGATGAGGAGGAAGATAAAAGCATAATTGCTTGGAAGCAAGCATTGAATTTGCCATTGTCAGAATATAAAGCATACGATGATTATGTGAATGATAGAACAATGTATGCAACTCATCAAGGTGTTAAGGGCTTAGAATTTTCAAGAGTTCTGGTCTTGATAGATGATTATGATGCAAAGGGAAATTTATTCAATTATGAACGTCTGTTCGAAGTCGAACCATTGTCAAAAACTGATGAGAAAAATCTATTAGAGGGACGAGAAACTTCTATAGATAGAACTTTACGTTTACTTTATGTTACTTGTACTCGTGCAAAGCATTCATTGGCATTGTTGATGTACACAGCCAATCCAGAAAAAGCAAAGGCAACAGCAATAAATAAAGGTTGGTTTATAGAAGACGAAATAACAATAATTTTATAACCGTAAAAATGAAGCTATATATGGGTGCCGATGCCCGTATAGCTAAGGCAAATGCTCAAATAGCCGCTGCTAATCAGAGAGCATCCGAAAATTGCGCCCGTGCCTCCAAAGCAGAGGCTGAGATACTAAAGTTGCTTTCGAGTCCAAACTTTCCAGAAGATAAGAAACAGCAAATTCTATCGAAATTGCGAGCTTTTGGAAGTAATGTTTGAAAAGGCTTAACAGTTATACAATTATGGCAAATGAGAAATATAAAACTCGTGTTGGCATCAATGTGATAGAGAAAGTGATTTCGTTGAAAGAACAAGATCAAGAGTTCTTGACGAATAAAACCATCTTGTCTTATCTTGGTGGTGTAAGCAGAGATTTTATAAGAGATCTGCGTGAAAGTGGTGAACTTCCATATTATAAGATTCGTAATACCATATTTTATAAAATCTCTGATATCAGAAAAATGGTAGAGAAGCACCGAATTTGATAATGGAATAAGCCTATTGTCATGCGGCCCCATCCCGCAAACCGTTTTAGCAAGTCTTCTCCCTGCGGGTTCATCCCCGCTAAAACACCCCTGGCGAGGGCTCTGATGCCCCGCCAACCTTATAGCACAGCGGTTAAGAGCGATGGGGAGGAGCGGTTACATCCCTTGTCCCCTGAGGGGAAAAGGGCTTGGGAAAAGCGGTGGAGCCCTCCTTACGAAGGAGGGACGGGGTGGTTGGGAAAAATGCCAAGCTTATAGCGTAGCGGTTCCGAGCACCGGAGGGCGGTTACATCCTCTCGTTCCTGAGGAAAGAGAGGCTTGGTGAGAAAAGTGGAGCTCTCCTTGCAGGAGAGACGGAGAGGTAGAAAAAATCCTTCTTTAACGGTAAGGAAGGACGGGTAGGTTTTCGAAAAAAGCCTTTTTAAATGGTAAAGAAGGACGGGTTGATTTTAGAAAAAATACTATTATAGCAGATAAACAAGTTTTAGAGCGAATGCTCTCAATGCTCCCTGAAGAGTTTCAAGACATTTACTATGATACGATACCAGAGGCAAAGGAGCCTACGCTCGAAGATGGTAGTACTTTCTTCGGAAGTAAGGTTGTGAATGATATGAGCATATTCAAGGCACAGAGCCATGCGATTATAGCCAACCGCTATGACCCGTGCCTTGACGATGTAGAGGATAAGGTATATACACGAGATATATTTAGGAGAGACTAAATATCCTCAATGTAACCGAAGATATGATTAGCATCCAGACAAGGACACTCCTTCGGTGTAGTGCCAGGCAAGTCTCGATGCCCCACAATCTTCGCTTTCGGGAACAGTTTATGAAGCCTCGTCAAGACATCAACGATTCTTTCCGTCTGCTCAGGCGTACGAGTATCGCATGGTTTACCATGTTCATCCAAACCACCCTCATAGCAGATGCCGATAGAACAACGGTTATACGGTCTCGCATGTGCCCCCACTTCGAGCAAGAAGCGATGCTGCGTCATGGTCCCATCCTTTCGGATATAAAAGTGGTAGCCGATGTCATAGAAACCACGGCTCTTATGGTCACGTCGAAGCTGTTCCACACTATAGTCTTGATTGCGTCGTGTAGCCGAGCAATGCAACACCAAGAATCTCACGGAGTCGGCAGACATCATCATCTTGCCGTCCTCCAGTTTAGAGAGGAGTGTGCGCTCATTCCGCACCATCTCCTCCCCAATACTCAAAGGAAATTTCTCATTCATCATCCTCATTTCTAATTTCTAATTTCTCATTAAGGTAGTCCATTTGTAATTTCTCATTTCTAACTTCTCATTAAACGAAGTTTGCACAAGAACTTACTCCTAATGCTGTCAGCGCAGCAATAAGCGCTTGAACAACAGCATTCACGATCGAAACCCAAGAAATCTTCTTGGAAGCATTGTTAGGATTTTCATTTTGATTACTCATATACATATAGAATTAAAAGTGAAACATCATTTTGAAAATAAGAATTTGTTAGCGGTAGCCGCACCCGACACGAAGTCGGGCACGGCAGAGCATTTACTAAAGCTCGTTGTCTTCACCTGCTCCGCTATCGGTGTTGCCAGAGTTTTCGCTGCCCTCACTACCGGATGGAGTGTTGTCACCGGAAGGAGTGCCTCCTGTAGGAGTATCACCTCCATCGCCCGATGGCTTGTTGTCACCATTGCCAAAAGAGGTAGGCTTTTTCTTAGCAGCTTCCAAATCGACAGTCTTCTCATTCGCCTTTTCAGCCTTGAGAACAGCAGCTTGTGCCGCACGGCTTGCCACAAGAGAGAACTCCGCTTTTGGACGAAGATCCATCAAATCGATTCCAGGATTGAAGTTGATGTTCACCTCCTTGATGTTGTCTTCGGTAAACTTGTCGAGCGACTCCGCACCCTCGCAACTGATGGAGAGGCTAAAGATACCAAACTCACCGAGTTTAATTTTGTTGCCGTTGAGCAGTTGCTCCACCAAGCAGTCGCACATGTCTGACAAGATGGCTTTCACCAAACCACGGCTGTAGCCGGCATTGTGTGAGGCGATGTGTTTGCAGAACTTGTTCAAGTCCCAGATTTCACGCACTTGGTTCTTGGCATACGCCTTAGGAGCCTCCTCCGGTTTGATAGGATTCCCCATCATGTAAATAGAATACTCAATCATAATTGATCCTTTCTTTTAAAATTGTGAATACTAAAGTTTGTCAGCTACTCCAAACATCGAATGTCGAGTGCCCTGGGTATCGAATTCATCACTCATCACTCTTCGTTCTTCGTTTAAGCTGATGCAAAGGTACGACATTCAGAAGGCGAAATCAATTCTATGGAAAGGCATTGAAAAACGTTGAATATCTATTGAAAAATATGGAGAGAATCAAGAAGCTATCATAGGCAGCAAGTCATTTTTTACTTTTTTACCCTTTTACTTTTTTACCTTTATAATATGGCAGATGTAACTTTCAACATATACGGAGGCAACAACCAAATCCTCCCCAATGCAACAAAGGCAGAGCAAAACTTCTTTGGCGACCAGTTCGCAGAGGAGAAGCTTGCCAAGGATGGCGAAGCACCTCAACCTCTCACCGAGGAAGAACAGGCTTTGTCTATATATATAAATAAGGTGGAATCCTTGCGAGGCTATATCACCCTCCTCCGCTCCTGCAAGACTGCGAGAGATTTGGGCGAGGTGGTGGCAACCATGCGCCAGCAAGAGCCGTCCCTCACGGATGAACTCATCGTCAAGCAGAGTTTCATCTCCCTCCTCCTTCCCTTTGTACCCACATGGGAAAAGGGACAGACCATTGACAACATCCGAGTGGCAATCAATAGCGCTTGGGCAACTCGCAAGAAAGCTCTTCGCCAGTCAGGGCGACAAATCCCCTGAAAAAAGGTATCCTAAGATACATGGACAAGTATCTTAAGATACATCGCTAAGTATCCTAAGATACTTTGGAAAGTAACTTAAGTATCCTACTAATAAATGAAATCTTGAAAATGGCAGATACATCATTTGATATCAATAACGGAGTCAATCAAATCGCTCCCAATGCAATGACCCAACAGCAGATTTTCTATGGCGATCAGTTTGCCCGGAAAATATTGGGGAGTAAAGAAGAACCACTCACATTGGTTGTGCTTGGTGCAGGAGTAGATGCTACCATGGGACTTCCGACATCAGCAGACCTCATACCTCGCATTGTCGATTTCTTGGAAACCGATGAAGGCAAGACGCTTGATGCTATTTTGCGCAAGGCCATAGGCAGAGTACATTTCCACTTCGACAAGTTTGTGAGTACAGCCATCGACCGCTTGGCAAAGGACTTGGACAGGGAAATCGTTTCCATTTGCCATAATGTCAACGACGAACTTGCCAACAATGCAAGCCTTGATGAATCACAACGCAAGTTGGGTATGCTTATCGTTCGCCTCTTCAAGAAAGTGTTGGACTTCAAGAAGGGAGCAGAGATAGATGCCGAGACCATGAACTTGATAGAAGAGGTGTTTGATACAGTAGTAAAAGATGACAGCATCATAGATTTGAGCCACCTCAACTATACCGACACATTCAAGAACATCATAGTGGAAATACTTCAGAAGAGCATCCATGAGTCGAACAATCCCATCTTGCGCCACATCTACAAGAATATGCTCGATATAGAGCAATTGCTCTCACAATATTTCTATGGCTTTTACACTGGTCAGACCAGTTATATCCGCGACTATCTATACATATCCTGGATTCTTTGGGCATACTTGGTAAGCGAAGAACATCGAAAGGCGCAAGAGGATGTGGCTGTAGAGAATAAAGACCACCACAGCATTTATGAACAGCTGGAAGGCAAAGACTGTCAAGTCATCACTTTCAATTATACATCGTATGCTTCCCAAGCCTCTTCGACAGCGCTGTATTTCCATGGATCACTCAAAGAGTATGTAGATGTAGAGAACAAGAACGATTTTCAGCATGAAGACTTAGCGACCATTGATATAGAAGATTTCTTTAAGAATCAGCTTGCCGCAGAGATAAGTTTCGATCCAGATCACAAGTCTATACCCATTCCATCCTTCTTGCCACCATTAAAATTACGCCCTGTCATTTCCAAGCATTACATTGATACATGGTATCATGCTTCTCAGATGGTGCTGCGTGCAAGTAAGATAATCATTCTTGGTTATTCATTCTCATCTGCCGACAACTATTTCTGTGAAATGTTGCGAGAGAACCACGACGCACAAATCATCATTATCGACAAGAACATGGAGACAACAAGTCGTAATGTGTGTCGCGTACTCCAGTTGGATGCCCATCGTTATTCCAAGCAAATAAAGGATGGAAATGAGGTACGCAAATATAATAATCGAGTGACGATTGTTGGGGTTGACTTGGCGGATATTAGTTTGTGTGAATATCTTTAGATGGATAGAGCGATAGAATTTTTGAAGCAAATATTTTATATTGAGATTGTCAAATAGGTGATTACAACCTAAATAAAATAGCAATTATGGCATATACAGTAAATGCTGCATTTTCACAATTTTGTCAGGATGTTGTAGATTTGGATTCTGAACAAACCAAAACTGCTCGTAAAAGCAGAGATTGGCTTTTGACAAATATTGCGACATTAGCAACTAATCATAAGATTCCTAATTTATATGATGGGAAAAGCATCAAGCATGGTTCCTTTGCACGAAACACAAAAATCCGTCCACTCGATGATATAGACTTAATGATATGTTATAGTGGTAACGGAGGAGTATATGATGTTGTTCAAGCAAATCAGTGTTATACCATTCATTTTAACACTGATATGCAAGTGCTAAATGGCTTATGTGATGAGCATGGTATTCTGAATTCAAGAAAAGTCATAGAAAACTTAAAGGGTGCTTTAAGTGGTATTTCTGGTTATACAAAAGCAGACATTCATCGCAACCAAGAAGCTGTAACCTTACAGCTTACTTCTTACCCTTGGAATTTTGACATTGTGCCTTGTTTCATAACAACTTCCGATTTCTATCTGATTCCAGACGGAAATGGGAATTGGAAAAATACAGACCCAAGAATAGACCAGCAACGTATTACAAAAATCAATCAAGATAACAATGGGCAAGTTTTAGGGTTAATGCGCTTAATGAAGTATTGGAAAAAACAGAAGTGGGGAAAAGCAGTTTCGTCCTATATGTTTGAGACAATGATTCTTGATTATATCACTAAACATCCATTGTCAGGTAACTTACCTACAGACATAGGAAAATTGCTAATATACCTTGCAAATGCCATTAAGAACCCCATTTATGACTATAAGAATATTCAAGGGAACCTTAATGAACTTTCAATTATAGACAAAAATAATCTGTCAAAAGTAGCTATGACCGATTGGTCTTTAGCTTCTCAGGCGGTAATATACAATTCAGCACTATTTCAGAGTGAAAGTAATGCTATTTCATTATGGCAAAAAGTTTTTGGCAATAAATTTCCTCAATATGGCAAATAGCATTTTTGAAAGACAAAATGAGCAACGCTTTATAGACATGCTCTCAGCACAAAGACATTTATATAATGTGGCTAAGCGATGGAATACTATCCAAATTTGTTTTTGCGTCATTATAGTTATAATTGCAAATTTCTTGAAGCTATTTTGGCCTAAGAATACTATTCCCTTATCTGTTTCTTATGAAGAAATCATTCATTGGATTACTATTTATGGAGTTTTGGCTCTACTTTTGCAGAATTGTTTAGTCTCAAAAGTTGCAGCATATAAACTGTTGTCAGCAAAGATTCAACAACTTTTCGATTGCAACTTGTTTCAGTTGCAATGGAATAGTGCATTATGTGATGACAAGCCACAACCTGAGGACATTAGCAGAAATATAGGAAAAGAGGACGTTGATAAATTACATGATTGGTATAGCTTGGAAATTCAACCTTTGACAGAAGAACTTGCTGCATTGGTATGTATGAGGACTAATGTATATTATGATTATGGGATTAGGAAGAAATATAAGATAGGTATTGATTTTATAATTAGTACAATACTTTTCGGCTCGTTAGTAGTATTTGGCATACAAAATGCGAACTTATGGGATATAGTTGTTAATGGTATTGTGCCATTGTTGCCGGCGACGAAATGGCTGTATGATGTACACAAGCAAAATACAACAAACTTAAAGAGTTTGGAAAAACTCAAAAGCTTATTAGCTTCTGCTTTGGATAATGCAAAAAAAAGCAAGCATGTTAAAAAGGTAACGTTGGAACAAATTCAAGACTTTATGTTCATTCATAGAAGGAGTTGTTTTTTGATACCGTCTTGGGTGTATTATGTCCTACGAAAACAATCAGAAACAGATATGAATTATAGTGTAAAACAGTTAGTTCACGAATTGCTGTAAAAACTTATGGATAGAAGAAATCGTTTAGAATATGTCGATAATATGCGAGGCATAGCAATAACTTTGGTTGTTGTTGGACATTTAATGCAGTTTAATGAAATACCGATGAAGAATTCGATATTTGAATTATCCAATAAACTGAAGCACTTTTTGAAAAAATAATGCAATAAACTGAAGCTTATGTCGAATATGAGTATTAGATTAGAAAGCAAAAATGGTTTTTCTGCCATTCAAGAAATTATAGAACAAGTTGGTGCTCTCATTTCAAAAAGAGAGGAAAATAATGATGTCCTGCCTCGTTATATCTTTCGAGGTATAACTCGTTATGATTCGAGTTTTGAGAATGGAACCAGAGACATTGACGAATGGACAATACGCTCTGGTTTAGCTATCAGAATGAGTGACTCTTATTCCGAGGGATTTACAAAGAACGACTTTGTCGGGGCATTGATAGATTTGGTACATAAAGCACATAAGGAATTTCCTAATCATTATTCAAACTATACTGACTTAGAAATTTTAGCGGACATCCAGCATAATGGTGGAGCTACATGTCTCGTTGATTTTAGTAAGAACTTGCTAACTGCTTTATGGTTTGCTTGTCATAATGAAAAAGATGATGGGCAAGATGGATTCCTGTTTTGTTATAATATCATGGAAGATATAAAAAACAACAGCTTGGAATATGTAAGTTCATTGATAGAAAAAAAGAAAATTGAAAAGATTCTACTTGGAACTTATCGCTATACAAATTATAGTTCAGAAATCGTTGATAAGTTTTGTTTATGGGAGCCAACAAACTTGAATGATCGTATTGTACGACAAGATAGTGTATTCTTGTTTGGAACAGAAAGTTTTATGATATGGAAACATGATATATTTACAATTTGTATTCCTTGTCATTTGAAAAAGAAAATAAGAGGAAGTTTGGCTATACTTTTTAATATGTCCTCGGAAAACATGTATAAGGATTATGTAGGTTTAGCTTCTTCCAATGCTAAATCAATACTAATGCCAAATGCTTTACGTATAGGCAAAGGAGAAGATGAGCAAAAGAAGGGATGGGTCGTTTATAAGCATAACTATTCTTTGGCATTGGCGTATATCAATAACGGCAATTATTCAAGTGCTTTGGCTCAATTAAAGAAATGTGAAAAGTTTTTGGGTGAATTAGAAAGTGTTAATCAACATAATTTTGCAGATGGAAGCCAAAATAAAAGAAAGATAGAGGTACATTTTTATTTAGGGAAATGTTATTCTTCTCTCAAGTATTTTGACAATGCAATAGCAGAATATGAATATGTTAAAACGTTGTCCTTGAAAGAGATAAATGGCTTAAAGCAAGAGAAAGAACGCACGCTTCGATACTATTATTCTAAAAAATGTATAGAAGCGTATAATCTTCTGATAGACTTAATGTATGATATGAGGTATTACGATAAGGCGTATTCATGCTGTAAGTCTTTTGTCCATCAGATAGATATTGGTATGATAGTTACAGAACAAGAAATAGATACCAATGTTTCTGTGTTGTCTATGTTGGAACTTCAAGTTTTGGCAGCAATGTGCCAAAACACAAAAATTGATTCTGAAATGCTACAGAAAGCTCATCAATTGGTGATGGCTGTAGGACAAAATAGTTATATTGGTTTCTTGGCATCCTATTATGCGAAAGTCTGTTCTTTACTTCTTTCTACGGCAGATTTGACTGCCTATGTTTCCACTTGTTCAAGCATAAAGGATGCAAAAGGCAAGATTTTTAGACAAAAAGAAAAACTGAGAAATTATATAGAATGGCATTTCTTGGATATGCAAGATGCCATAGAACAAATGTCTCGTACAAATAAGGATGAATGGTTGAAATATATTTGCATGAAAGAGATGCTTGCCTTAGTTATCTCTGTACGTGATTTATATAAATACCTTAATGATGAGGCGAGAAACTAAATAATATCAGATAAAATGTGTGGAATAGTAGGATATATAGGACAAAACGAAGCATATCCAGTCCTGATAGCAGGACTGAAGAAACTCGAATATAGAGGATATGACAGTGCCGGAGTAGCACTCGTCAATAGACAGGATAAACTCAATGTCTATAAGACAAAAGGTAAGGTGGCAAACTTGGAAGAAGTCGCAGCAGACAAAGACTGCGGAGGCCATATCGGTATAGCCCACACCCGATGGGCAACACATGGCGAACCATCAGCCGAAAATGCACATCCCCATGCCAGTATGAGTGGTGACCTGGCTTTGGTACATAATGGCATCATCGAGAACTACCAGGTGCTGAAAGAACAACTCATAGCACGCGGTTATCAGTTCAAGAGCACAACAGATACCGAGGTGCTGGTACAGTTGATAGACTCATACTATCAGCAGAATGGCAAAGATTTGGTGTCAGCCGTTTGCCAGTCACTGAATGATGTAGTGGGCGCCTATGCCATTGCAGTTATCGAATGCAAGAACCCCACTCACATTGTGGCAGCCCGCCAGTCAAGTCCATTGGTGGTAGGAGTAGGAGCCGACAAGCAAGACTTCTATATCGCCAGTGATGCCACTCCTATCGTAGAATATACCGACCAGGTAGTCTATCTCGAAGACGGTCAGATAGCAGAAATCAGAATCGGTAAGGATATAGAGATGATCAATCTCAACCATAAGTTATGCGATTATGCCATCAAGACCGTAGACCTCGACATCTCCAAACTCAGCAAGGGAGGTTTCGACCATTTCATGCTGAAAGAGATCTACGACCAGCCCCAGTGCCTGAAAGACTGTATGAGTGGTCGCCTGTTTGCGGATAAGGATAATCCATCCAACAACCACATCGTGTTGTCAGCCCTTACAGACTATAAAGACCGACTCATGTCAGCCAAGCATATCATCATCGTAGCTTGCGGAACCAGTTGGCATGCCGGACTTATTGGCAAGCAGCTCATAGAGAAGATGTGTCGCAAGCGAGTAGAAGTAGAATATGCCAGCGAGTTCCGTTATGGCGAACCCGTCATCGAATCCGATGATGTAGTGATAGCCATAAGCCAGAGTGGCGAGACTGCCGACACCTTGGCAGCCATTCAACTTGCCAAGCAGCATGGAGTATTGATCTTCGGCATCGTCAATGGCGTAGGCTCATCCATCGCCCGAGAGACAGATACCGGCATCTATATTCATGTAGGTCCCGAGATAGGCGTGGCGAGTACCAAGGCATTCACCGGTCAGGTCACCGTCCTTACCCTCTTTGCCTTGGCGTTAGGTCATGAGCTTGGCACCCTTTCCGAAAAAGACTATGTAGAGACCATCGCCGAGTTGGCAGAGATACCCGGCAAGATGGAGAAAGTGTTGGAGCAGACGCCATCGATCTCCCGACTGGCTAAAGTATTCACCTATGCACATAATTTCATCTATCTCGGTCGAGGATTCAACTATCCCGTAGCATTAGAGGGAGCCTTGAAGCTAAAGGAAATCAGCTATATCCATGCCGAGGGCTATCCTGCAGCAGAGATGAAACATGGTCCGATAGCATTGGTAGATACCGATATGCCGATTGTATTCCTTGCCACACATCACCAGTTGTATGAGAAGATTATCAGCAATATGCAGGAAGTAAAATCCCGCAACGGACGCATCCTGGCTATTGTTACCGAAGGCGACAAACAAGTCAAGGCGATAGCCGATTCTGTGATAGAAGTACCGCAGACCCTCAATACTTTAGTACCTCTTCTCAGCGTCGTTCCCCTGCAGATACTTGCGTATTATGTGGCAGTAGATAAGGGATTGAATGTAGATATGCCAAGAAATCTGGCAAAGAGTGTAACGGTAGAATAATAAATAAATATGAATCAGCGTTTATCAAACATAGAGTTGTTGAGATGTCTTTCTATGTTCATGGTGCTACTTTTGCACTCTTCTTTTATGGTATATGGTATGCCTGACAACTTGGAGATTAATAAAGCTCCTGGATTCTGGGGAGGCAAAATTTTACAGCAAGGTTTAGGAATTGTTGCTGTTGATGTCTTTATTTTGATTTCAGGCTGGTTTTCTATAAAACCAAAAATCATAAGCATTTGCAACTTTTTATTTCAAATATTCTTTTTGAAGTGTTTAAGTCTGATTATCTTTTTGGCATTAGGAAAAGTACACTTTAGTAAAGATACGTTTACAGAGTTACTTATGCTAAAGCCTGACCAAGGCTGGTTTATCAAAGCATATTTGTTGTTGTATATTCTATCTCCTGTTTTAAATAAATTCTCGGAGAATACTCGCCCCAAGATATTTTCAAATGTCTTGATAGCTTATTGGGTATTCCTTTTTATATTTGGTTGGATAACGGAGTCAACATCTTATATTAATAATGGTTACTCTATAGTTTCATTTATAGGATTGTATTTGTTGGGAAGGTATGCTAAAATATGCCAACCAAAATGGTCTAATTATTCTGCAAAAAAATATCTGTCTGTTTATATAATTACTAAAGTTTCGCAAGTGAAAATCCACAAGCGTGATTTAACGTAATTTTGGAATAAAAAAGGCTCTGAAGTTTGTATAA
>OIWS01000837.1_pt1 | contig 35332 bp, 40 predicted proteins | sample 1587611 | NCBI WGS metagenome assembly OIWS01 (sample SAMEA3888919, study PRJEB22519) | human gut metagenome | biome: human gut; feature: human-associated habitat; material: faeces | place: Denmark | collected 2010 | reverse complement strand
TGCCCCCAGCAGGGAGTGGGAATGAAAGTTAAGAACAAGCCTTGACACAGTTTAATTTACACCCCCGAAATCGTGGATCATCATTATTCATGATTTTTTTTACTGCTGTATCTTTTCTTTTCATATGAGGAGCAACCATAAATAAGTCTCCCCAATGTTCTCCTTTTAGGAATTCGTCAAAATTGAAAATTGGAGCAACAATCAAATGAAGTAATCTACAATTTTTATTTGAATGTTCTTCTTGTTTATCTCGAAAATCACTATTCAAATCACAATCTTGATTTAGGCAAATTACCATAGGGAAATGCAATGTTGAAACAATAACTTTTCCCTCAGTTTCTTTCACATACTCTACAACGTCAACATCCTTAAAAATATCACATTGAGAGATTCTTTCAATCGGTTTTTGAATTTTTGCTGTAATCGACATATTCCTGACTTATTTCGTATATTTTCACAAGACGTTTCGGCTTCATTGTGTCTTTATCTATAAAAACAGGATTTTCAGTATTAATATCTTGTGGAACATCTATATAATTATCTGCCATACTATTTTAATTTTCCCAAATAATCCTCTTTTATAAATAGGCGAAAAACTTCAAAGGCTTTATGATTGCAAACTTTAACAGACTCTGCCCAGTCTGTAATAAATTGAGCTCCTGCTTGAAAGACATCAATATCCAACAATAAATCTAGAGATTTGATTAGTGACGGATAAAACTTATTTGGAATTCCATATTGCACTCTAGCATAACAATCCTCATGTTGGTATTCTTCCAAAACAATTGCTCTTGTCAACTGTTCTGACTTCAATATACTTGAAACAGTTGCTCCATAAGTCAAATTTAAGACTTTTCGCACATCAGTAACTTTTGCACATGGAAAAGAATTCACATACCTTAATCCTATTCGTCTTGCTGTGACTTGATCTCCCACAGCAGTCATTATCATTCCAATTAAAACATTTAATCGTTCTTTATATATAGAATTATCTAAATAGTGATTTGTTTCAAAAACAATCGCTTTTTCTCGAGTTTGCAGTTTTAATGTTGTTCCATCAGAGGAATTAAATACATAATTTACAAAATCTCTTTTTTCCAGATTTTCTTCTTCTACAAGAATATTTAAATTATGCTCCATCTCTGATTTGTAACTATCAAACATTTGTTCAATTTCAGGAACAATCATGTCAAACTTTAGACCTCTATCATCTAAGAGATCTATTCTTAAAATAAATTGATTAATTTTATTTTGCGCTAAAGTATTACCCATCTTACCTTTAAGTTTTATTCATTATAAATCTTCAGCAATTCATTTGCTTCATTCTCTATGTTATACCCAGCTTTGGTAATTAACTCATAATTATTATGGCATCTTACCTCACGACTTATTGCATAATCAAAAGAATCTATTGAGTCTGCCCAATCCTTAACCCCATCAGCCAAATCCTTCATCTTTACATCTTGACCAATATTAACATCACTAGTCACATTAGATGAAATCAAACATGGAAGACCAGAAGCCTGCGCCTCTAGCACTGTTAATGGCATACCTTCATATATCGATGGAAATACAAAAACATCCATGGCTTGAACAATAGCAGGAATATCAGAACGTAAACCTGCTAGAATTATAGAATCAGCACAGCCACTATCAGCGACCCAACTTTCAACTTTCGAACGCCATTCGCCATCACCAACAAGAAGCAATTTAGAATTAGGATGCTTCAAATGGTATTCAGCAAATACCTTTATCAAAAACTCATGATTCTTTGCATCCATGAATTTGCCTATATGCCCAACAACAAAATCCTCTTCTTTTATGCCAAACTCATTTCTTATAAGTACACGTGCATCATTATTATATTCAAACTTAGCTATATTTATTGCATTTCTCAAAATTTTATAGTTATTCTTTCCAAATAACCAATCTCCAGCCAATTGAGAACAAGCGATTGCATCGGTAAACGAGTGCATAAAGAAAGGATGTAAAACAGCATTAATAAACGGATGCTGAGTTTTGCTTGTGTGATTATGGTGAATACGCTTAGGAACTCCTGCTGCAATAGCAGCAGAAAGTTCGATTAAAGCTGTAGAACTATTAGCATGAACATGAAGAATATTATAATTCTTTGAAAGAACCCGAACTGCATTCCAATACTTCAAAACATTTCCTCTTCTTGGCAATTGAAAATATTTACTACCAAAAGCTGATATTTCAGAAAGCAATGATGATTCGATTTCATTAGTCGAGGCAAAATCAATATGAATCTTTGACTTATCCAACACACGATAATAATTCATCATCACCGTAGCTAACCCACCAACAGGAGAAAATGCAGTTGTAATAATTACTAATACTTTTTTCATAAACTCATTCCACTAAGTTTTACTATACGCTCACAACTTTTTGCATCTTTATATTTAAAGATCTGATTACAAACCCAATGGCGTTTATCTTTATAAACATCTCGCTCATTTGCAAAATCATCTATAAATTGTTCAAATTGCTTTTTTGTTTTAACAATATGTCCTCCCATATATGCTTCGGGATCATCATACACAAAACCACGAGTATTTTTATAGTCTTCTAGATCTGGTACAACATAGGCCTCAGGTCTATCCAATAGTAAATACTGTAAAGACGCAGAGGAGTAATCACCAATCAACCCATCTGCATGTGCCATCAATGTATACATATCATATTCTGTCTTTATAAACTCATCATGAGAATATACTCTTAGATGACTAAAATGACGTTGACACCCATTAGGTGCACTCTGAGCAGGATGCAACTTGACTATAAGAAGAATATTATATTTAGCAAGCAACTTATTCAAATTCTCATAATCGTCATCTGCAAAAAGAGGTATTAATGTATCTAAATGAGAATCATTATAATTTAAATAATCCGATTGTCTGAATGTTGGTACCCATAAAAGGACTTTCTTATATTTACTAAAATCATAAACATTTTGTGGAACGGTCAGCAACTTATCACACATTGGGTCTCCTAGACCAACAATATTTTCTTCTTTGCACTTATATGCCCTTGCATTAACCTTTATATTCAAGTCTGATGAAAGAATCATATAAGTAAAAAAGAATTCGTCTCCATTATTTATATTAGTATTTGCGCCCATAGATTTAAAATCCTCATTACCATGCCTCATATGTATAACGCATTGTGTCTTAGCAGGTTTAATAGGAAGTTGACCAGCGGTATAGAAGACATGTCCGGCCTGTAAAAAAGTCCATAAGGATTTCAAACCACTTACGAATGTTACACGTTCATAGTCATCTTTATATTTTAACGATTCAATTCCACATACAATCTTATATTTTGCATCATAATTGTTTTGCAACAAATAATCTCTCAACACAAAATTTGAAAATACACATCCCTTATTGGCACTATATAAAAAGACCAAATCATCGTTTTTGGGAATTACTCTATTTAGAAAACTAAAGATTGGGAAAATCCCATTCTTTAATATTCTTTTAAATCTTACATTCTTTATCATATTTCGATATTTACGATCAGTTCCAATCTTTAGTTATCTCAGACACACGAATATAGTCATTGTAGGTGTCTATATCGTATGCTCTTACCTTAATCCCCTTCATTGGACAATATGGTTCAAACATATTGAACACATTCTGAGTGGAATATATCAAATGTTGCTTGTTCATACAGGCTGGACCAGTCCACTCATAATCACCTTGCTCACGGCTAAAGCAAAGCACATCCCCATTTTCATTAGTCTGTACGAAAACCGCATCATCGGATGTTTTATCGGCATAGCAAATAAATTCACCAGAAGTTGCCAATAATTTCTTCACATCATCAGGATGTACCAACAAGTCTCCATCCCATTCCAAGGTTTCATGATTAGCATGGCGAGCACCCAAATAATAGCTTGCACCGGTCTTAGTCTCAAAATATCTATGATTATAGCAGAAGATAACATCATCACGATACTTTCTAACTTCCTCTATGATTTCTCCTCCTTGGAAACCTATTACTATTCGAACATCCTTAACATCCTTGAACAACTTCAATTGCCAAGAGATCAAAGAGTTTCCGTTGATTTGAACAAGAGCTTTTGTCAACCCTAAGCCCAAACGAGACCCTATACCAGCACAGCTAATAACAACTGACTTTTCATCATCATATTCTCCACACAGCTGACGCATTTGGCGTACAAGTGCTTGCTCATTAAATATCACATAATCGCAAATCGACATAAGACTCTGAGCAGGATTATGAGTTAATCCAGTTGCTATGCTAACATTTGCATGGCGCATAGCCTCTAAGTCGTTATTACCATCTCCAATAAATACCACGGTCTCTCCCAAGGCTTTATATTGGTCAACTATTTGCTCTTTACGCAAGATTGTCTTTAGCTTTACGACTTTGTCATCCTCGCATAAAGCCTCTGAACCATAACACTGACAACCAATCTTTTTGAACAAGCCTTCACACCAGCAAGTCAAGTTACCTGTCACGATAACACAATCTTCTTTATGTTCCTCTATGAACTTTGCAATCGTAGGATAGAGAGGAACTTCAGATAACAAACGAGTGGTCTCAGAGACAGAATAAGCCCCCAGGATATTAACTCTACGTATGAATGACTCTATAAAAGGTACATTACCTTGTACCGTTTTTGCTGTCAATTCAGATATTTGCTCTACACAATTAAAATGATTCGCTATAATCGGTAAGGTTTCTTCTGAAGTTACCGTACCATCTAAATCAAAAAGAAATTTCATATTTTTATATATTATTAGATACTAAAACTTAGGCATATCAGCAGTTGAGGCTTTTATAATTGCATTAGCTAGCACTTCCAAGCTGTCATTATACCAAACTTTTTCTGCATATTCTCCATAAAACACATTTCTGATGTCTGTACATCCTGCAATAATCGTGTCACATCCTTGATGTATGAACCAATCACAAATTTTAGAGAAACAATTTACAGGATTTTCTTCATCCGAAATTGGAAGGAATCGTTTTGTATTTTTTGAATTACACATACCCTTGGTTACACATACCTGTAATTCTTCTGTTGGATACAAAACTTTAGACGAAGGATTCTTCGATAACAGATACTTTTCATAAAGTCCTACTTTTCTTAATCCATCGGAGCACATAACACCAATTTGTTGCCCCCCACATCTGCGACAACCTTTGCCACCTCATCCAAAATATTAATGAATTTGATTCCTATCTTTGATTCCAATTCATCAATAAAATAATGAGCAGTGTTGCAACACATACACAAAGTATCACAACCACAATCTTTCAAATGTTTACCGATTCGGATATAGTCATCAAGAAACGACTCACCTCGTCCTTCCAAATACATACTACGAGAAGGAGCCCGAGTAGCTTGCCATGCTATCATCTCTGGATGATGGCAATCTCGAAAAGCACCATTCTTTGTTATTTCCTCCTCTATCAGTTGCAACAACTTATTGGTTGCTGCAACTCCATTTCCACCTATTATTCCAATCATATAACGATTATATTTATTATCACTTTTATAAAACGAACCTCTTCTGAGATTTTATCCGGACACTAGTACTTTCGATTATAACCTGCATCTATTTAATAGCTTTCACTTTATATCGAAAGCCCATATTTGAATAGAGCATAATCTTTCTACTGTCATGGTGTTTTCTTTGATTCAACCAAGAAAACAAAGTAAACACTGTATTCTGAAGAAAAACTTTCAGTGTTACATTTTTTATCATAATATTTACAGAAATTATTATTAAAACTGTTTTATAACCTTAGCAGAAATTCTACCTACAACATTATTTTCAGGAACATCCTTTGTTAATGCCGCTCCAGCTGCAATTGTCACATTATTACAAATCGTTACCTGAAAGTCAGTAATATCGGGGCATTTCCCTTATCAATAAAAGTGGTAAAATCTCACAATTATTACCCATTTTCACTCTAACCAACATATGCCGGAATCCTCGGTATTTAAGCAAAGACCTGGACCTGCAGAATTCTAAGCTAGAGGAATATCTAGTTTCTTACAATTCCTTCTATGCGTTAACTAACAGAAAGTCCTAAAGAACAAACATAAAGCATCAGCAGCTTGTTAGCATAAAGCACCAAGTAGTGGAGATTACGCAGAAAACAGATCTCGATTTTGATCATAGTTGGAGCTTACAACCATTAGATTCTTAATCTGATAAGTAAGGGAACCTGCCTTAATCATTTTTCAATTTGTTAGTGTTTAATCCTGTCCCTTATCGTTCTCTGCACATTCCATCGAATATATCTTTTTGAGGGAAGAATTTATTGCCACTCCATTATAATTAGAATCATAGTATAATTTCTGACTTGATTTCATCTCATCATTGTTTTGACTGAGCAAAGTCAACAACTTGTTCCTTAAATCATCAACATCACCTTTTTTAAAAATCAACCCCGTACCAGAAGGTTCTATTATACTTTTAAAAAATGTCACATTACTTACCAAAACTGGAACTTGATAATAGAAAGCTAACGATAGAACACCACTCTGAGTTGCAGATATATATGGATATACAACACACTGAGCATGTTTATATAGATATGCAACCTCAGAATCTTTGATATAACGATTTATAAAAGTCACAGATTTTTCATCAGCTTCCCTATCAAAACCAAGATCACCTTTACCAGCTATAACTAATTGATATTTTTCACTCAAAATTTCACTTTTCATAAAAGCATGATAAAGAATTGAAATTCCTTTATAAGCTTCGATACGACCAAAGAAAAGAATGTATGGTTTATCCAATTCTTTCAATTCTTTAGGCACATCATGACCTTCAATGATTGCTTTCGATACGAGTGAAGGAAAAGAATGAAACGCTATTATTTTGTCAGGAAATTTCTTCCTAAGATTAGAATACTGCTCCATACTATTGGTAACAAGATACTTTGCATCTAAAAGATTTTCAGCCAAGCGCTTATAATTTATTCGCTGTCTTAGCATCTTGTACCAAGCCTTTTTAGCTTCATGAGGCTCAAGATCATGAACCGTGGAAAGAACTATCACTCCCAATCTCTCAAATTTGTTTTGCATTCGCTTGGATGGAATACCATTGATGTAATGCACAATCTCTATCTGTCTTTCTATACAGATTCTTAAAAGCAAAGAATCATAAGAGGAACGATTTGTTAACAAACCAATCAACTTGTTTATAGCAGAATTTGCCTGCTTGTAGAATACACTTTTTCCATGCAGCTCTTTCTTAATATTTTTCTTGAAGAATTCATCCTCATAGTCGTGGAAGAAATACCAAACATCATCTTGTGGAGAAAATGTATTTACTATCTCACTTACATATGGTCCCATACCTGCGTATGAGGTCGTTGCTACTATCAATGTTCGTTTCATATTCGATTTAAATACTTATCTAAAACTATTAATTCCTATTTTTATAATATGATTAACATGCTCATAAACAACAGTGCATTTTCTAATAACCTAACAAATGCAACATACTCATTGTCCTTTGCTTTATTTCTCTATCAGCATCTGACACAGCAAAGGCTGTCATTATAGAAGGATTACACATTCCGTCATTATGAATATCAGTAACAGCTATATAGCAGTCTCCGTATTGTCGATTTATTACATAAACTTGCTCCAATTCTCCTGTTCTTGGATTTCGAGCAAGCAAAGGATGGAGTCTATCTACATAAAATCTATCCAGATCTTTGAAATGATTAACAACTACAGAAATTATTTTATCATTGCTAACACCTAATCTTTTGGCTATAACAATAAGTTTCAAAATTTGGTCTTATATCCTCCTTAACCCTTATAGAGTAAAATTGTTCTTCTATCTTATCATAGCAAAGATTATCTGACGCATAGTCTTAGCTGCCAAGAACCCCTTATCAAAATACTCCTTGATACGTTCCTCTCCTAATCCGGTTTCTTCAGAAATAAGTGCCAAAGCGTATTTTTCCTTTTCATCAGCTAAAGAGAATCGGAAAATGTCCTTGTTATAGAATTTGGACATATAACCATCATAATCTTTTATAGTTTAGCCTATTCTTGCAACCCAAGAAAACTCTTAGAAAACTCGGACTACAGAAGAAGCGACTGTCACTATGTATCATCTTGAAGCTCATCCAACTCGAACAAAAAACCTTATTATTCTTTTTAGAAAGGCATGAGCAGTTAAGAATGTAAAATAATTCTAGCTTTTTGAGAGACAATTGTTGTATTTGAAGGAACGTCTTCAACAACTATTGCACCAGCTCCAATACTAACATTATTACCAACAGTTATTCCACCTATAATAATAGCACCTGCACCAATATACACATTATTTCCGATAGTTGGGACCCCATTTTTACCTGCGCCTATTGTAACATTATGCAAAACGGTACAATTATTACCTATTTTAATAAATGAATTGAAAACAGTCCCAAAACCATGCATTAAGACAAACCCTTTACCTATATTTTTACAATAAGCTAAATCACAAGATTTTACCCCTCTATAGGATAAGTGCCCCAACCCCCCAAGCCTCATTTTAAATTGAGATTGAAATTCTGGCTGCAAAACCAACAACAAGAAAAGAGACCTATACAAATGCCTTTCATCTACATAATTTCGATATTTTGCCCAAGCTTTAACATCTGACAATATTATTCTTTTATGTTTTGATAAAAGAAACAACAGCAAAGAAGGAACTACAATTATTGTTTTTAAAAAAACACAGCCTTTCTGAACTAAAGTGAGATTTCCCATATCCATTATGATTTCACTATGTCAAACAATTTTTTACAATACTCAAGGTAGTCATGTTGTTCTGCAAACATTCTCGCTTTTTTGCCCATTACTTCGAGTTCATGAGGATGAGAAATCATATATTGCATTTTTTCTTTCAAGTCCGAAAGATCATCAGCTTTGTAATAGAGTCCAAAACCTTCCTGTTCTATATCAAAAGATATGTTTGTGTTATCAGACATTAATAACGGCATACCAAGAGCCAAGCCATCTATTACAGAAGTAAGTCCACACAAACTTGTATTTTTACCTCTATTTCTGCAAGGTACAATATTCACAGCGCAATGACTCATCTTTTCCAACATATAATGATATCCCTTACTTTCTTCAGTAATCACAAACTCATCGTCTTCTATATGCTTATCAAATATTATTGACTTACATTTTAATTCATTACATGCTATCTTAACCAGTTCATGGTTTCTGTAACTTTTTCCTGTAGAAACAAATACAGGAGCCTCATAACGTTCCTTTGCGGTTTTGCACATCTGTTCGTAGGTATGCTTATAAAAATTCAATTCTGGATTCCAGTCTATCAAATAGGAGTTTCTTTGCTTATTCTGTTTATCCTCCAACATTTTGATATTCTTGCTAAGATAAATCAGTCCATTAAAATTCGAAGACAAGAAAATTTGCTTACCATGATGATGAACAAATGTATATAATCTCGCTTTTACTAAACCAAGAACCTTCAAATAAGCCAAAAAGTGAATGCAAGGAGTGAAGAAAGAAATAATAACATCATATTGAGAACTCATCTTCCAAAGTTGCAAATTGAACTTTAACGATTCAAATTGCCCTCCCCGATTTCGGAATGTCACAGTATCTACTTGATGACCTTTTTCTCTGAAGTAGCTTACCCCCCAAGTTTGATGCATCGGTACATCTCCAAACTCTTTATAAGCCCATTCCAAATCATAATTATTTATTGCTAAAATTTTCATACGGTCTTTAATAATTTTCTTTTCATTATACCTAGTTCTGTCTTTATTCGCATAATTAAATGATTATAAGCAAGCTTTATCCAAAAAAACTTTACTTGTCCCAAATCAGAAGCGATTAATAGAACTTTATTTTCCTGCATCGCCTTAACTAAGATACGCAGACTAACATAACCTGAAAAACAAGAGCAATAAAAACTATTCATTACCCATTTTTCAAAATAAGGCGTTAGTCGTTTCTTTTCTTTTAGAAAATAATAATCAAAACATATTGCATGCGAAAAATCCAAAACATTCTTATAAGAAATATTTCTCATAATCGAGCCTTCTCTATTTTGTCTATAGAAATACAACGGCTTGTTTATCCAACCCACCTTTTGTGCACAAAGACACAAAGGAACAGTATAAGAGATATCCTCATGCAGTCGACCTTTCAAAAACAAAAGTCCGACCTTATCTAAGTATGTTTTCTTATAAAACTTACTCCAGGCTGTTACTTTAAAATCTGTTTTTTCAAAAAATGAATAACCATCCATACATGTCTGTTGAGCCTTATATGAATGTACTTTAGTCTTTTCTTTTGTGTAATATGCACAATAATCAAAACAAAGCATATCTACTTCGCCATTATTTACTATAAAACTTTGTGCTGACTGCAATGCATCTTTATCAAGCCAATCATCTCCATCAACAAACAGGATATAATCCCCAGTGGCATACTTTAATCCTTCGTTACGAGCTGATGATAAGCCCGCATTTTGTTTGTTGACTATCTTAACACGAGAATCTGTACAAGCCCACATGTCCAAATGAATCTGACTGTTGTCAGTTGATCCATCATTTACTAAAATTAGCTCAAAATTATCGTATGACTGAGAAATGATAGATGCAACACATTCATCAATGTAATCCTCTATATTATATATTGCAACAATTATTGAAATTTTCATTTTGAATCGTTTTTCTATATGAATAAACTATATCTTCATCGGTAATTTGAAGCAAAGTAAGTAGAAAAATAAACCATAAATCTATTGTTATTTCCACAAACGCCATAGTTATTAATACAAAAAGGAGACTAAGAAATGCTGAAGTATAATTATTCAATTTTCTTTTAATTTGGTATTTTACCAAATAGAACATAACCAAAAGCACTGCTATAGTTCCCATTAATCCTTGCTCCAAAAAAAGATTTATAAACCCATTCTGTGCATTAGGAAATCTATATAAAAATTGTAATAGTTGGTAAGCATTATCTATACCAAAGCCCCATAATGGACTAATTTCTACAACATTTAAAACCGCATCATATATAAAGGTTCTACCTGTCAATGTAAGATCCTCTCCCAATACATCAACAATTAAATACTGTACAAACGGTATACTTAAAATTACAGGATAGAAAAAAGCAAACAATATGGAACATGTAATCAACACAATATAAGCAGATTCATTATATAATATACGTTTTCTTAGAAAATCACTTAAATCTAACATAATCAAAATAGCAGTACCCATGAATGCAGTAGAGCAATGAACTAAAAATGAAACCAATATAGTCCATAACAAAAAAAGAGTATACTTTCTATTGTTAACAATGTTAGCTACAGCCCGTTGTCTTACTCTATATATGACAGCTAGAAACATATGCAAATAAGACACAGTAAACTTATTTCCCAAAAAATAACCAGCGCCGCTTTCTTGAATACCGAATATTAGCATAGTAATATCCGAGAGTACTATATATACTAGTAAAACATAAAATAAATAATTAAAAAAAACTCTTAGTTCACCTTTTGCAATAACATACTGAACAAAAATAAAAGATAATAAAATTCTAATAGCTGTAGTTATACCGTAAGCAACTCCATTATTCTCATACTTAGCACCATAGGTTACAGACACCATTTTATATATATCAATATCATTAACTTTAAATGAAGTGATAAATGTACAAATTGTCATAAACAGCAGCAATAGATTTAATGTTCTATGCTTACTAAAATTGACATACTTTTTTAAGTCAGAAAGACTAAATATTAAAATTAAGGATATAAAAAAGGCTCCATATCTTGCCAAAAAGTCCGTCGCTAAAAATGATATTGAAATTAAGAGGACATGGACATAAAGAATAGTTAAAAAACCTATTTTTGACATTGCAATAATATTAAAATAATTTATTCCATTTATTTTTAATTCGAGTCATATAACCATTATACACTAAACGCATTCTTTGAAAGCAGATGGTACTTTTAGGGAATTGTTGAAACTCATCAATATTCTCTGGTAACTTCTTGATTTTTTTAAATGCATTTGGCATTATTTGATACATATCTGCCATTTTTAAAGAAACATCGTAACTCATCTTACGTTTTTGAAGATGTATATAAAGAAACTCTTCCGATACTAATTGATTATTTTCCAACAAATAACGACAAAGAAGACCTTCTTTCCAGAAATATATAGCATCACGAGGAATCTCTAGGGAATAAGCATTTCTATAGCCATTGTTAGCCCCCTCAAACTTAACTCGTATGAATTTTTTTTCAAATATAAAAATGTTCATGGAAAAGTCTTTCTGAAAGACTTCTTTTCCTTTTGCTAAAAAAATCTGATTTACATTATCAGCATTACACAACTCTTCATCAAAGACTTTAATTTTAGGGGTCGTAAAAACTCTTTTGTATAATAATTGCCCATTATACTCAGACATGAAAATTCTATTATTTACATCCGTATTTTTATAAATTACCAAATGCCCAAGACAGAAAAGCTTATCATAAATATCCAACATGTCATCAGTTATGAAATGAGATATTTTTCCAAAGATTAAGTCTATATCACAATGCCCCCAGCATTTATATTCTTTAAGATAGTCTTGAAATACATAGCCGTAGGCTGGTTTATAATCACATAATTTATAAGGTCGAGATAACTCAATTTCGAAATCAAATTTTGATTGAAACAGTATTTTTAACTCTTCAAAATCAATCAATATTCTTTGAACATTTGAAGGATAGACGAATTCAGAATTATCATCAGTAAAAAGCACCCAATCATAATCAGAATTACATTTACACGAATTCAAAAACAATTGGAAATAATTTGGTAATTTCCCGAAATATGGAATAATAAAACAACACTTTTTCATATTATATATATAATTTAATTCTTTACAAAGAATCTATGCTTTAGCATTTTGAGAGATAAGATAAAGTTTGATATAATATAACTCATTGAAAACTTCTTAGTTTTTATTTGTATTTTCTTTAGATCCTCGAATAAAGAAACCCAGTGAGAGGTTACTTTATCCACAGAGAAAGTATTAATAAAGGCAAGCATATCATCATAAGCATTCTCCTTTGATAACAATAATTTAATTATATTCTCTGCAAGTTGATCTTGAGATTTATACAAATTGTTTTTATTATACACTGTGTCAATGTAAGCAGGACATAGTATCGTTGTAACAGCACATCCCATCATTTGCATTTCAACAGCTGTATAACCAAAAGTTTCTGATACCCCCGATGGATTAGGAATCCCCACTTTGCATTTAGCAAGCAACGCATATTTTTCCTCTCCCATCTTTCCCATAAAATGAACAGATGGAAGAATTCCATTATTATTTGTTAGGTATGGCATAAACTGATTTTCGTATTCTTCACATGCAATGTTCCATTTTCCCAGTCTTATATTTTTAGAATACAAATTACCACTGCCTATCACATATAATTCTGCATTTGGTACACTTTGCACAACTTTTGGCCATGCCTCAGCCAACAAATGAAAACCTTTAGCCTTGTGAATACTCCCTATATAAACTACGTTAGGCTTTCTTTCTTGATAAGATTTTATAACAACTTTATCAAGCATCTTTGTTGGAACAGCATTATAAATATAAGTTGACTTTTTAAAGATTGGCATTCTTTCACATAATCTAGCTTGCTCTCTACCAACATTTACAAATTTTAAAAGATTAGGGCATTTAGGAAAAATATCATTCATCCAGTCTTCTATAAAACAATTTGCCCAAGCAATAAACCTTATACGCGGAAATGCATAAAGTAAATCCTTAGTTAAGGCTCGACTATCAATAACAAAATAACTAAAATTATTTTTATTTACGTACTTACAAGCCTCAATTATATCCACGACACACTTGAACTTCTGACCTTTAGGAAAGATTCCATCCCTATTACATAATATGTAGGTATCCAAACCAATATTCATCAAACTCTCAGCTATCAATATAGCAGAAAATTCAGTTCCACCAATGCCAGGGTTGCCGTATGCTACTTTAGAACAATCCACTTGTGAAAAACCAAAATTATTAACCCAAAAAGCTATTTTCATATCCTTTTCAATTTACTAAAAACCAGATCATGAACCATTTTTTTCTCTTTACAGTTCAAACCAATTGCATAAATAATTACTGCATTTATTACACAACAGACCAGAACATAAGAACATAATCCCCATAAAGTATCTTCAAATACATCAACCATAAAGTATTGCAATGAAAAGACAACCACAAACGTATATAGACATGGCCACAAGACTATTTTTATATAGCTTTGTAAATCAAACTCATGCATTTTATCTTTTAACAGTTTAAGTCCAACAAAAGTACCGATAATTTCAAATATTAACAACGTTATATATACAGAATTAGGATTTGAAGATATATAATTTAAAACTAACCAACAAACAGGAAACACAAGAAGGCGATACAAACCGAAAGAAAGTTGATATTTCTTTATATCACCAGTAGCACTAACAGCTGTAAAAAAAGTTCTCTTTGGCATAATATTCAAGTTTATAAGTATCATCATTTGAATAAACAACCCACAATACATCGGAGGATTTTCAAGCCATATATGAAGTATTGCATCGACTTTAAAGAAAACTGGTGTCGCAAGAAATAGCAACAAGAAAAAAGCCAATCTGTTACCATAACTAACAAGATTCCACATCCTCTTAAAATCACCCACTGCATAGCTTTTAGTAATTTGAGGATTTACAGCTGTAATAAAATTAGTAGTAAAACCATTTATCGCCCCATTAACCTGCACCGCTATGCCACGTGCTGCATTTATTACTGGACCAAAATGAATATTCATAAGGATATTAAGACCTTCGTCCGCCATCATATTTGCAAAGATTTCACATAGATTGTATCCCGAAAATCCCAACATTCTCTTGAACCACAGCCTATCATAAAGCGGCTTTACTCGACTTTCCAAAAAATGCTTAAATGAATATTGAAAATAAATGAACTGAATGACTAAACCAACAAAGAACCATAATAAGGCATACAAAATTAATTTGTCTATACTCGCTATTAATAAGACATAAACAATTAAGAGTTTTAATATAACTTCTATGATACTTATATATGCAAAAGCATTCATGCGTTCATGTGCTATTATCAAACCATTATAAGGAACATTTAGGAGAGTTAAGACAAAAGTTCCTAGCGTACATTGCAATACAATATTAGCAGCGAAAATTCGATCAGAAGGAATATTCATATGTGTATTTAAAAACCAGACACCTATAGTTTCTCCCAAAAGAACTGTCAGTCCCGCTAAAAGCAAATGGATACTTATTGTTACCCCAAAAACTTTGCGTAGCGTAAACATATCTCCTTTTCCTAATTCTATGGTGATAAATCTTTGGGCAGCTGAACTAAGAGTGGTCTTCACAAATGCCAAAGTTGCAACGACCCCTGCTATAACATTATATATACCATAATCAACAACCCCTAATGTTTTCAATATTACCCTTGAAGTATAAAGGCTGACAGCCATTGTAAACAGCATTCTTACATAAAGAAGCAGTGTATTCTTTGCTATTCGCTTGTTATTATTTGTTGTTTGAGTTGACATAATTAATAATCTTTATCACGAGTGTAATATTTCCCAAAATCCACCACGTGGAAAACCTCTTGTTTCAAAACATTCTTTAGTTTGTCGACATCAACATAGTCTTCAAATTCCTTCCCCAAAGAATTTATATCTTGCTCATGAAAGCTATTGTCCATATCATTGATGGTATAACGAATCCATTCAATGGTGGCATCCAGGTTCCTCATATTGATATGAGAATAGGTTTTTTCAAATCTACAAGTGAAGAAGGAGGCTGCAAGAGGATTCTTTGCCAAGTATTGATGGAAGGACTTGCATACCTTGGCTTGACCTTTCTAGCCGAGACTACGTATACCGTCAAGCATTGGCATGGCACAGGAATAAGATAGTGCTGGTGCAGCTTTCTTACTCATCTTCTTGCGTACTTCCTTTGCTTCCGGTATCATTTCGTCGTAAATGTCTTGAAACTCCTCTGGGAGCATCGAGAGCATTCATTCTAAAAAATCTTTATCTGCCATAAGAAACTTATTTGTATAAATCTACATTGATGTCAAATGGAGAATCGAAATCCTTCAGCATTGCATGCTTCGTATCTTTCTCAGAGAGATTGGCATGTTCTGTAGGAATCTTCCAATCAATACCAAGGCTATCATCAAGGATAGAGATACCTCCATCAGACTCTGGATGATAGAAGTTATCACACTTGTATTGGAAGATGGCTGTTTCCGATAGAACAGCGAAACCATGGGCAAAGCCCTTTGGAATGAAGAACTGGACATGATTGTCTTCTGTCAGTTCTACAGCCACATGCTTGCCATAGGTTGGTGATCCTTTACGGATATCTACTGCTACATCGAGCACTCTACCTTTTACGCAGCGTACCAACTTGCTCTGGGTATATGGTGGACGCTGGAAGTGCAAGCCTCGCATAACACCATAGCTGCTCATTGACTCGTTGTCTTGGCAGAAGTGAACACTATGTCCCAGGATTGGGGCAACCTTTTCTTCAAACTCTCGCTCACTGAAGCTCTCGAAGAAGTAGCCACGAGCATCACGGAAGAGGCGTGGCTCTATAATGAGTACGCCTTCTATATCAGTTTTGATTATATTCATTGTTTTCTAATATTCTAAATTCTTTTTTAATGTTTGTTCTTTCTCTTCAAGTATTGAAAGGAGATACTTGCCATAGTCATTCTTCAACATTGGCTGAGCATTCTCTCTCAACTGTTCTGCGGTAATCCAACCCTGACGGTATGCGATTCCTTCCAGACAAGCCACCTTCAAACCCTGGCGCTTCTCCAGGACCTCAATAAAGGTGGATGCTTCAGAAAGGGAATCATGAGTTCCGGTATCGAGCCAGGCAAATCCTCTAGCCATGGTCTGTACCTTCAGTTGCTTATCCTTCAGGAACTCCTGGTTGACGGTTGTGATTTCCAATTCACCACGAGCAGATGGTTTGATATGCTTAGCTACTTCTACCACCTTGTTAGGATAGAAGTATAAGCCTACCACTGCATAGTTGCTCTTTGGATGCTGAGGCTTCTCTTCAATGCTCAGGCAATTGCCTTGCTCATCAAACTCAGCAACTCCATATCGCTCAGGATCACTTACACGATAGCCAAAAACGGTAGCCTTGTTGTTCTGCTCTGCATCTACTACAGCCTGATGTAACATCTGGTTCAATCCTGCACCATAGAAGATATTATCGCCTAATACGAGGCAAGCAGAATCATTACCAATGAATTTCTCTCCGATAATGAAGGCTTGGGCTAAGCCATCTGGCGATGGCTGCTCTGCATACTCGAACTTCACACCTAATTGGCTTCCATCGCCTAAAAGGCGTTTGAAACCAGGCAAATCAAATGGTGTTGAAATAATGAGTATCTCACGGATACCTGCCAACATCAATACTGATATTGGGTAATATATCATCGGTTTGTCGAAGATTGGTATCAGCTGTTTGCTGATACCCTTTGTGATAGGATACAAGCGTGTACCGCTTCCACCTGCTAATACTATTCCCTTCATTATTTTAATGTTATTTCCTCATTAACTTTGCTGCAAATTCAAAGAAATCTGCAACGTTCTTGAAATTATCAAACTGCTAGCAATACATACTTGCATAAGGTTCAGGAAACCTACTGCGTATATCAGCCTTTATCATGTTTGCCAAAGCTTCCTTTGTATAGGCTTTCAGAAATTCGTTATATTGTTCCTCACTCACATTATACTCTGTCATTTCAACATCCATACTAGAAACATCGTCTCATAAACTATGATACTACCGTCAAGAACTGTATTCGAAAATACAGAAGCAAAGTATTCTTTGCAATTCGATTGTTATTATCCGATGTTTGAGTTGACATAATTTTATTCTAACCCTAATTTATGAAAGAAAATTTTATTGCGCATTGTTGCATCCTCTATTACTTTTCTGAATGACATAATTTCTACATATGCATTATATTTTGGTACGTAACCAAAATATCCTTCATCATCAGGACTAACTGATAAATTTGCCAAATCAGCAAATTCTCTTATTTTATCAACAATATCACATACTATATAAATATAGACTGGAGTATTATTCTTATTTACTTTAACTTTTTCTACACCTTTTGGCATTTCATACTTTCCATCTAATATTGTTCTAGAATATCTTAGAGCCTGTTGAATAGGGTTCTCATTATCTGGGTAGTTTTCCCTTTTTGGTCTTTTAAACTCCACGATAGTAATTGGAGAAGTGATAACATTTTCTCCATTTCTGAAGAACATTTTCTCATTATAAAACACAGCGATGTCAGGTTCTTTATGGATATCTTTAGAGATAACCTTGTCTGATGCTATGTAATGGCTAAAAACTAACCTTTCATCCAAAAGCCACAAATTGTGGTCTTCATAATCCACATCCCTGTCATTCTTAATCATTGGGAAGAACAAGTTATGTAATTCGCTCTCTAAATGAGCATTTCCTGACTCTGTACGTCCACGCAACTTATTATATAGGTCTATAACTTTCTTTCTATTGCAAACGTAATGTGCTAAATCATTTTTTCCTTCTTCTGTCACTTTGGAAAACAACTCTGCAACTTGTTCTTTGAAAGTTACATCATCTGAGTCTTGTTGAGATTCTAGCAATTCATGGATTTCTATTCGAGATTTTTGTTCTTTCTCAATCTTAATTTGCTGGAATTTTAGCTCCAAATCCAATTCATTTATTCCCATTGGAAGATTATCAAAATCTAAATACTTCAAAAGGCTTTTATTCCAAGGAGCAACTTTAGAAACATAATCAAGAACTTTTTGCCTCTTAACTTGAAATTTCTCTTGGATATACTCTTTAAAAAATTTCTTAGTTATAAGGCTTGCCTCTCTTTCTATACGTTCTACAGATATATCAGCAAAGAGATCCTCGTCATTAAGAGCTAAAGAAAAATCACCTCGTTCCGTATCTACATGTTCATCAAGGAATTTTCCTATTACATAAGAACGAATAGAATAATTTTTTTGCTTACCTTCATCTATATCTACCAAAGTTTCCTTAAATTCTGGAACATAATTGTGAAGAGGTCTATTGGTTACTTCTCGTCTATGTGCAGTTAAAATTACTTTGTTTGCTAAAGAGGAAAAATAAACTTTATATGTTTTTACAGTAAATTTATGCTTTACACGTTTTTTATCTTGCAAATCAAATTTTTCTTCTTGAACAAATTGAATTGTATTTCCATTGCTAACAAAATCATTTAAAACAATAGGATTACTACCATCAATTTCTTTCAAGGTAATAATTGGCATACATTCTGTTTTATCTACAAAGTATACCAAGAGACGCTCTACGAGTTTTCTTGCTATAACATCCAGTCCTTTATCTGCATTATAGCCTTTTACCGCAGATTTCAAATGAAGTATGGTTTTACAAGTGACATTCTCTTCTAGGCACAAATCATTTGTTTCATTTTCGATAATCTCTCCTTTGTGTCCAAAGTTAAAAGTTCTATGCCAATATTCTTCATCTTTTTTATAATAACTATCAACTGAGACTTTTTTAAAATATTTGAGATACATAAATCTACCAAAGCCTTTGCCACCAGATTCATACTTATGACCAGAAAGATATGTATCGAAAGAATCTCGATTTGCCTCAGTAAAACCAACTCCATTATCAATGATATCAAAGCCAATGATAGAACCAGAAACAGAAGTATTGCCCTCATAACTTTTCTGCCCATCACGAATAGCCATAATATCTATAGTACCATTAGAAAGATTGCCTATGGAATCTATGGAGTTACAGACAGCTTCAATTATTGGAGTCAAATATGTAGTTTGGGCTTTAATGCCTCTTACTATTCCTAAAATATTTAGCTTACTCATAGTAATTGTGTTATTGTATTTCTTACCATTCTCTCATTAATGCTGATAAAGAGATATAATGGATATATTGCTATTCAATATCGCAGAATACAATTTTGCCCCCACTGTTGTATTTAGGTTCAATGCATTCATCTTCAGATTTCTCAATAATGTTTTAAAATTCATGATTGGCTTTTTTGAGTTTGCACATAATGTATTTATCAAGTCAATATCATAAGGCAACTTTTGGTCAAAGAACGCAATCCATTGCTCTTTGTCTATTTTTGCCAATTGCCTCTCTACCATTTCCACAGCTCTATCAGAACGGCCATAGTAGTTACCTAAATATACTAGTAAATAAGCTTTCATACAGTAAAACAATGCTGGCTCTGGCAAAACAGAACCTAACGAGGCAAGTTCCTCTACAACTTTTGGCTCTCTATAAAAATTATCATAACCATAATGTACATCTATCAGCTGCTGAGCAATCTTTATAAAAGTCCTAGAACGCAAACTTTCAGGGACATAATCAAAGCCATTATTCTTTGCTAAAGCAAATTTCACAGCATTGGCTGCTTTCGTATTGCCTGCGGAAACGACATCCCTGTAAAGGAATCCAATATTCCACTTGTCATCATCAACTAGTTTTTCCCAGACCAAAGGAATTATCAATTTAAAATTGTTGAGAGGATGCTCTAATAAAGCCCCTTGACGGGTTCTTATAGCCGAAGACAAAACAGTACAAACTGTTCTAATAAAGAACAATGAAGATAACTTCAATTGATTTACCTCTACATCCTGTTCCCTTATATCATCATTCAACAACCTTTCACGCAATTGAGTAAACTCTAATGCTACCTGCATATTTGGCTTACTTAGTATATTCTCAACACAATCCTTGATTATACTCAAAACTCTCAGACTATCCAATCCTATATTATCTTCTATAGCTTGTGTAGAAAAACTGTATTGAATCAACTCGTAATCTTGCCGAAGCAACAATGCCGATCCCTTACTAATCATTCCCAATTGCTCCGCTAGATTGATAGACTTATAATCTGTAAGTAAATCTTCCAAACGTACATCTTTGTCACCTCCTGCACCTAAGAGCATTTCACCCACAAAGTCCTCACCAAGACTAAGTATAGCCTCCCTTAACTTGGTAACAGTTTTCTTCCAAACATATTCTGCTGCCATGTCATATGCACCAGCACTATATGCTAATGCAATTTGTTGTTTTTGAACTGCAGATAAGTTTGTCTGGTCGGAATGATTTACAATTGCAGTGATTGTTGTATCAGTATTAGGAATAACAGTAACCTTATCTGCTTTCCATAATTCTATATTATTTTCCATTTGCCTTGAATTTGATAGTTCCTTCTTGAGTTTTCATGAAAACAGCTTCAATGCCTTTATCCATACTTTGGCACAATTTAGAAAAAGCCTTAGTACGTGCACCACCATTAAGATGTTCAGTAGTTTTTGTGTTGTTATCCACGATAAAATGATATCCCAGCACCTGTCCTTTGGTCGTAAAAAGGGTAATACCATCATGATTTAGCATAGATTCTAATAATATGGAATTCTTCTGTAAAAGCTCATGAGCAAAAAGTTCCTTATCATCTTGCATAAATTCCAAAAACAATCCATATAAATTAAGAGGACTTTCCATAACTACTCCTTCTTTTAAAACTTCTGGAATTTTGATGGTCTTATCCGTGTCTATTGTAACTATTAAGTTACCATGCCCTTTCTGCAATGCCGAGTTTATCTGTTGGAAAAGAAAATTAGCAAAATCTTCTTGATAGTCTGGACATTCCCTTGTTATTACTTGACACAAATCCCTCAATTCATCTTTTAGTATATCGTCAATTTGTTTGAGTGACAAAGAAACCTTATAAGAATTGTTTCCAGAACTTAGCTCTACTGTTTTTGAACCAATATTACGAATATAGACAAAAGGAGAAGTTTCACTACCAACAATTTGATTCAATATCGAAACAGCGGTAACAGATTGCTCGGCATTTACGACTCCCCATCTGACACTTGCCTCTTTCAATTCCATAAAAATATGCCACCCACTATGAGCCAAAGGTGCACACATTTTCAGAGAACGTAGCAATGTTCCTGGCACATACTCTCCACCATATAATATATGGTAAAAGCAAGGTATTGTAGCCTTAAACTCGTCAAAATTCCGCAACAAGACTATTTCTGGATATAAATGAGTACCTTCCTCATAATAATCAGACAGTTGGTTGACGACATCTACCAATTCGTTTACTACACCTGGCTTGATGTTGCTAGCCAAATCAAAACTTATTGCATATAAAAATTCTGATATCTTAGATTTTACACTATCACGAAAGGATGTTGTTTCCATATTTCAGCAAAAAAAATACTAACACTGTTATAAAATGGCACAGAATACCAAAGTCTACTTAACAAACCACCTAACTGTACCTATATCATTTATGGAAGCCATTACTTGTAAAATATTCTTCTATAGTTTATACAAGTTCGCTTTCATATCGAACGGACTATCGAAGTCCTTCAACATCGCATGCTTCGTATCTTTCTCTGAGAGATTGGCATGTTCTGTAGGGATTTTCCAATTGATACCGAGAGATTCATCCAAGATTGAGATACCACCATCTGCCTCTGGGTGATAGAAGTTATCACACTTGTATTGGCAGAAGTGTACACTGTGCCCCAGGACTGGGGCAACCTTTTCTTCAAACTCTCGCTCGCTGAAACTCTCAAAGAAATAGCCACGAGAGTCGCGGAAGAGGCGTGGCTCTATAATGAGTACGCCTTCAATATCAGTTTTGATTATATTCATTGTTTTTGTTTTAATTTTTGTTGTTATAATAAGATTTTTCGAATCCCTCCGTCTCCCTTTCCAAAGGGAGTTCCACCTCTAACCAAGCCTTCCTCCTCAGAAGGAAGGATGTAACCGCCCTCCGGTGCTCAGAACCGCTACGCTCTAAGGTTGGCGGACCATCAAAGGTCTTCGCCATATTGTGCGGGATGGGACCGCCTGGAGAAAAAAACAAGTACTTAGAACGGCAAGTCATCGTGGAAAGATTGAAGTGACATGTTTATTTATATACGTTCTAATTGATGACAAACCTTTTTATAAAGTTGCTTTAAATGCAAAGAAGATATATCCACAAGAGGTTCAAACATGAAATCATTGACATGAATATTCTCAGAAGTAAGCATAACGACTCGATTCATCAGAAGACAAACCTCTGGATATGTATCTGAATAATACTTCTTCAAAACTTTCAATAACTCTCCTGTCTGATTGCTATTGTGTTTCATTTCTGCCTGATGTTCCTCAGAAACAATCGCCTTCATAAGCGTTTCAGCTTTCAATCGAATTGCCATAGATAGAATCAACTTATTTGCCAGATCCACCTCATTTTTATCGGATAGAGCAGCTTCTGCCTCCTCAAAAAGGACATCCGTATATTTCTCTTCCTTGAATGTGATATTCTTGTCTGCTAAACCAGAAAGATGAGACTTAAAAACATCATAGATTGTTTCTATCTTGATATTCTCGGTATCTACTTTCTGATGCAAGCATGAAGTCAAGAGTATGTAATCTGCAGATGAATCACCATCTGTATATTCTATCAAGTTCCTTACAAAAGGAATCAGCCCAATAAATGGACGTTTCTTGTGAACATTTGAAATAAACTTATTCTTGATGATATCTGTCTTATAGATACCTTGACATAAATCTATTTTTCTCTCAGGCGTTCTATTGGCAAAGAATATTTGCTTACAATTAAGTCTAGAAACAACCGTCCGATAGAAATCAAAATTATGTGTTAATATCAGCAAGGTAAACTTATCATTACCTATCAAATCTGCTAAATACTCTATTATTGCATATTTGTTCTTATAATCAAAAGAGTCAGCAATATCATCACATATTATCAATGTTTCTGTATCCAGAGCCTTACGTGATTCTATCTCAAATAAGTTTTGGAGGATATAGAACGCACGCTTTTCACCAAGGCTCAAAGCTGAAAGTAGTTCGTTTTGAGTCTCTTCCTGGATAGCACCATCGTCATCTCTATAGCGAAATCCCAATGTAGCAGCTTGTTCCTTTAGAATCATATCACTTTGATTTTTCAAGAACACCTCGAATGGGACAAAGAAACGAGCATTAAACAATGAAATTACATCATTCCATTTTGCTATACCTTTGTTCGCCTCATTAATAATTTTCAGAATTTCTATCTTTTCTTTATTGTATTGCTGGATAAAATCCTTAAACTCAATTATATTGTTATATAGATATCCTAACAATACCTCTCTACGAAATTTTTCGTAATCCAAGAGAAGTGGTATCAAAAAAGGAGATTGCTGAATGGTTTCCTTGAAAGTACGTAACTCCGCATTGCCTTGCAGCTTTTTATCAATCTTATTAAATGCCTTGCGAAGTTTCTCGTTTCCAAGGATTCGATTGATCTCATTCTCATATACATCAGAAAGGATGTCTTTGTTTGTAATCTGTTTACCTCCCTTTAATACTATCATATGAGATGCCTTAAAGAATCGGTTATCTTCCACGGATTTCATCAATTGCACTATCTGATAAGTACCAAACGAGTCCTCACCTTCCGTGAACAAGTTTGAACCTTTTATTACATCTTTATATGACTTGAAATACTCTTCAATACTTTTGATATTGTCTGCAACAAACTTCTCTACCTTACCAGCCTTATCGAAAACGTTATTATACTTAAAGGTATAGTGATAAAAACTTTTCTTCTGTGTAGAGAAATAAGTGTTATATATAGATAACAAGCATTCAAATATGGAAGTCGTTGCTGAATTCGAAAAGGTCTTCAAAATCTCTTCCTCACAGTCTGAGCTGCGAGAATCCGTTGCCAAATTCTTGCGCAAACTATTCCAAGAATCTTTAAGTCTTTGCAAAATTGCATCATAACGTTCTTTTAACTGCTTGTTTGCCAACAATGTACTAAGACATTCGTTTCCGTTGTCTTTTTTGTTGTTGAACACATAACAATTATCTATTGAGATAGGTTTGCTATCCAGCATTATACTGGCAGAAGTAGCTCTATCTTTGAAGATTTTGTCTTGCGGTTGTTTGTTCTCCAAGAGGTCAAGCACGGTTTTAGTGAAAGATGTTTTCATCGTTCCATTTGGCGCATAAATCACGCAAGCGTTCTTTCCTTTGCCAAACTTGATGTCAGAATTCATCTCACCAATGCCATAGCAATTCCTTAAATCTATATAAAGTTGTTTCATGAGTTTTCTTACTTATTAGCCATTAACTAAGGAAGCTTAATAATACTATTCCCTTCATATTTCTGTTATTTTTCTTGCTTATCCTCACACTCATTTGATTGTTTTTGATTATCTAATTGAGCGTTTTTTTGCATATTGGTATTAATCATATTGACAAATGTCTGTGCCATAAAGTTCTGACTCTGCACATTCTGATAAGATTCCCAATCCCAAAATAGATATGTGTCCCACAAGCCTAGGTCTATCTCCTTCTTGAGTTCTTTCATTCTTGCAAGAATAGGCTTACCATTACCATCAAAATATTCATGCCAACAAGAGCGAATTCTAAATACTGACAAAATGTTCAATTCTCCAAGGGTAAACATTTGCAATGGATCCTCAGAATGCTTAAGTATATTATTTTCTTTATCCCATTCGCATTTTGAAAAATCCAAATCCACATATTTCTTTGCCACAGCTCGTACAGCCAACAACCTTGTATTAGAGGAGAAATAGGCATCGACATCCGAAAAGAACAAATCATCGCAGTTTCCCTTGTTAACTTGACCTTTCATCAAGTCTAATGTATCCTTATCGATTAACTTATGCTCAAACTTCACTTCTTCTATTTGAAATAAGTCATTTATAGGCTTAACAACAGGTATGCCTAACTTGCACAAAGCTACAAGAACGGCTCTCTTCTCCACAACATCAAGGGAATTATTGAATTCTGATGCTGCCTTGTCGAAAGTTTGTCCTTGCTTGACATAGCGACAGAACACATCCAATGCCTTGATTGCAATCTTACGCACCTTATTCACTTTTCGGTTCTGGAAGCTATGTTGAAACCATGCTCCGAAATAACCTCCAAGAAAAGCACTCAAGAGTGCTAACAATATACTTATGATTGTTTCCATAACATTATCTCCTCATTTGTTTGGCAACAAACTCCAAATAGTCAACAAGACACTTGAAGTTTTCAATTTGCTTGACATAGACAGAAATTTACTTTTCTACATTTTCTTTCATATATCCCAGCAAAGCTTCAAATCTCTTCTTTCGAGACCCTATCGACTTTGTAGATTGCTGCATAGACTGAATATACTTTTGTATATATGGATTCGTTTCCTTTAGCTTAACCTTCGTGTAAAATTCCAAGAAACACTTCTTGTATAAGTTTACATCTTTATCATCTTTAAATAAATAGTAAGCAAACATCCACATTGCATATAGATGAGAAACACTATTTTTATAATAGAGTTGCATATCCTTTATAAGAGTATCCAAAATAGATGCAGTCTCTATGAATGCTTCTTTCACACCTTCCATAAGTTCATCATCCATAGCATTATCAATAAAGTATTTCTTATATAATAGATCAAGCTGGGATTTATTACTATCAACAACCTTGCCTTCTGCCAATGAGAAATATAGCTCAGAACAATACTCTATATCTTCATATCTTACTTTATCTAATCTATTAAGAATATGATTAAAAGGATTCACTTCTGGCAATGTTGACAATAATTCATACAACTTATATTGGCTATACATCGCTTTTCTAAACTCTTGTGCAGACAGTGGTTCACCATTTCGGTTCAACCTATCGAAAACTGCATTTATAGTCTCTTCCTCATCCGAATCGATAAATACAACGCTAATCTGATACTGCCAAAACTCACGTTTAATGTCTACATAACCCGGTTTCGCCCAATCCTTGAAGTATGTACCATCTATAAACTGCTCGCAATAGCCATCATCAGAAGAATCTACTGGTAAAGCCAAATTACCTTCTATAAATTTAAATATTGATGTCAAACGTTGTTTGCCATCAATAACGTCATATTTCGTTTTGCCAGAATCTTGATCTATGAATTCATGAAGGAAGATTGGTGGAATAGGAAAGTTCTTAACAATTGAATCAATAAGAAAAGATTGCTTTTCTATATTCCACACCTCTGAACTTCTTTGGTACTTTGGATCCAAATTGATTTTATCTAAACTTTTAAACTCCCAAAGAGTAGCTATCGTAAAATCTGTCTCATGTCGTTTAAACCTTTTCATAATTTCATTAAATTAGTAGAATTTGGAATTACTACATACTGATCAAACAATGTCATAAGTACTGCATTTAGCACCTCTGGTGGATTAGGATTCACCATAACCAAATGCTTTATATCACTGGGCATCTCCGAAAGATATGTATCTATCTCTTTGCGATCAACATGCCAATAAGAGACACCACAGATAACTACACTGTCATCTTTCTTCAAAGTCTTTGCCAAAACTTTTATGTGATTACGTATATCCGCAGACCAAGATTGTTTTAATCGGGAAGAGTCACCTGCTGGAGGAATAAGTGCATTTATAATATTCAAACAATCTAAATTCTTGTTGTCATATCTAAACTCATCTAATTTATGATTATCAAAAGAATTACGATTAGGAATACTATATGCCGCCCTGTCACGTTTTGTAGAATGAAAAGCAATAGAGCCATGAGGCTTGTAGATGTGTATTTTTTCTTTTGTCGAAGAAAAGCCATCTATACTATAAGGTATAGAAAACATATCCAACAAATTTTCCAGCCAAACATCATAGTTTAAAGACACTATACTGACCGCCTTTATATTACTATCTGCATTCAGCTGCCTCAAATATTTAGTCCATCCCCAACTTTTAAGTTTCCCTTTAGCTTTTGTAATATCGACTTTTCGTGTATAATAGACAAAAAGAGACATCAAATATTGTTCTAATTCATTATAAGCACGTATATAAATCTTGTCCTTAATCTCCGTACGCTGCGGTAAAATATTGGCACATGTAATAACTTCTTCTATTATTTCCAAAGCTTGCTCCTTATCAAGATAAGGACGTGCCCCCAATGTCCACAAATTGGGACGTAAGCATCCAACCCCTATGACAATACAACTCCATCCCCAGTGTTTACTGGGGATACAGGGTATTTTAAGAAATTGGACTTTTCTGATTTTTAAACAGGTTTAACTAAAAGTGCCTCTGTCATCAAGGCATAATCCCTTCTTCCAACTACAATCATGTCAAAGAATCCCCTGAAGAAATCCAGTGGAGCCATTGCCATTAGCTTGCAGGTTTCAACGAAAGTAAGGAAGGTCGCTGTAACTCTGGCACCCTGCTCACTGCTAAATCCACCGAAGTTCTTTCGGAGATTTGTGAATGGGCGGACTGCGCGTTCACAACAGTTGTTGTCTATCAAGACGCTGCCTATCTTAGTATATGCCATCAGCTCTTCCCAATGCTTGGTCATATATATCAAGGCTTGTTGTAACTTAGCAGAGAACTTAATCTTGTTTTTCTCAAACTGTTTCAACAGTGCCGTCGCTTGCTGATAGAGGTCGTGTAAAACTGGTAGGGATTCCTCACCTCGATGCTTGACTATCTCTTTTTCTGTGCGACCCAATACTTGATTTTCAACTTCGACCTTATATAATATACCGATCAAGTCTATGAATGCCTGTGCCAAGGAGTCCTTGTAGTCACGACTCGCCGAGACAAACAGTCTTCTAACGTGCGACCAGCAACATACATGAGTACAGTCCTTCAACTTATTGAAGTAAAGGTATGCAGCATAGGCATCGGTCATCAACGTGCCCTTGAAGTCACCAAGAAACTCCTTGATAACCTCTTTCTTACGACTGCCATACAGATAATAGCAGACCTTGGTGGTCAAGTTGACAATGACCCACATATATCGTTTCTTATAATGCACCTCACCATTGGCATCCGTCACCTTGGTGTCAACCCAGGACTCATCACAATAAATCGTTGAGCCAGGTTTCAATAGCCATTGTTTGATGGTCTCCTGACAATTCTCCAAGAACTCTGCCCCATGTCGCAACCAGTTGAAAATAGTAGACTTAGACATACGCATCTTCTCATTAACCATGCGATACATCTCACGTCCACTCGTTATCGCATACTGAAAGCGATTGACAATCAAGTCTGAAAGCATGCCACTCGTACTGCTGGTATGAGGAACCATGCTTGGCATATCATACTTTGACTCATCGACAAAAGTGCAAGCACGCTGCTCTACCCCTTCATCTTTTGGCACGAAGAAAGCGAACTCGTTGCCGTCCTTGTCACGTACCCAAGCATAAAGGTAGCGGTCCTGACGTGTCATACTGATTCGGTCAAACTGGTCGACAGGTCTGGTATAGCGAATGAACTCCAAACCCATAGCCTTAAGCTTGTCCTTGTCACAATCATGAACCACAAGAACTTCAGCCTTCATAGTCTTGTAGTGGTCCGGGCGTTGGCTCAAATCCTTTTTGGGATTGGTCGCCTCTGTGTCGGTAACTTCGTCTGAATCATCAGAATCGGAAGGTTGCTCACATCCATTCTCGATGTATTCCCCCTCTTCCTCATCCTTGGTCTTGCCTGTATTTACCGACTTGTCACCAGTTTGCTTCTCATTGTTCTTGCCATGCATCTTACGCCTACGGGCTTGCAGTTCTCCAGTAAGCTTGTCAACCTGATCCTGCAAACCGGCAATCTTACGATCTGCCTCTGCCTGTAGTTCCTTCTGCTTATTACCCAAGGCAATATTGGCATCCAGAAGTGTCTGGACAGTCTGAACCAATTCCTTTATCTGATCTAGATATTGCTTACGTTCCATATCCGATAATCCATTACTTGCCGAAGAATTGTCTACCTCCAGCAAGTAATTGGAATGCATTATCATGCGCTCTATGTCTATATGTATATCTGCCATAATATGAAACGTTTGCAGATGCAAAGATAATCATATTATGAGACTCCACAAAACGCATAAAACTTATTTAACAATCTAACATTCAGTATTTTACGCTGTTTTAGAGACTTAACGTTAGTCGTAATACCACCCTATGTCAGACATGTTTGCAGTATCGCAAAACATCGAAAACAGGGCTTAACAAGCCAACCTTAAAGCTTTCTACAACTCTCTGAATATCATTTACTTAACTCTATTTTACCCGAAAAAACGAATACATTTTTTTAGGAAATTAACTATCATTTTCGCCATCAAGCTGCTTCCTCATAGCATTTTAGCTCTATTGGACCTATGCTTTTTACAACAGGGCATGAAAGCATAGCCACTAGATACTTCCACTCCAACACATAAATTGGAAGGACACCTTCAAACTCTAGACGGACAAAACTCATGTTCTTGTCAAACTTCTGATAATACATCTGACACTCATTATGTTCATGTCTGATGATCTTTACTATCTTTTGATCCTTGGAAGTAAACACGTAAGCGGTGCCATCCTCTGGATCTTCGCCCAAAGAGCGTATCACCCCACAAAGCTTGTCATAACCTCCACGCATATCCTGATAGTTGGGAATATACTTATATTTTACGGCACCATTTAAGCTAAACATAAGGCTTGAAGTTTAGAGATAAAACTTTGAAGACCAGAATAGCTCAAATTATGATGCTCTATCTTCATACCATTGCTAAGCCCAAGATTGACATACTTGATGACAACGGCATCCTCGGTCGGAGCTGGAGATAAACCGGCTGAAGGATTACCCTGCTTGGATGGTGTTGGAACTGCACTGGTTGAATCTGGCGCACCTGCAACAACACACTCCACAACATTTGGAGCCTGGAACTTCTTCTTGTACCACTTTTCAAATACATGATAAGGAACTCCATTGGATTCGAAAAATTGATTTACCGAAATGCCTGATGGTACCGCCTCCGCTTTATAGCGTTGCCACAGGCTCTCAAGATCTTTACTATTTATTGCCATACTTATAACATTTAATGTTTAACATGGCGCAAAGGTAGCACTTATTGTTCAAACCGCCAAAATAGGGGTTGGATGCTTACCTTCATATTATTATTTTTTTATATAAACTAATATGCTTTGAATTTATTATAAAGCTGTAACCTCCGAACCAACATCGTTAAACAGTTTGACTACCATTAAAACGAGTTTTTCATAAACAAGGCCGCCATCATTCTATTTCCAAGCAACAGTTTTCCTTAATAAAGGCAGCAAGTTTAGCATCTGGCTTGATGTATTTATCAAAAGCCTCTTGGGCATAAGTTGCAATCCAAGAATCAGCCCCCTGAGGAGGCTGCTCACCAAATTCAATATAATCCATATAGTCAGAGGCCATAAAATAAAGAGCATTTAAATGGAAAATAAAAGCTACTTGAATTCTCATCAATTGTTTTAAAATTATTACAATCCCATCTAATTTTTTCTCTCTATTATCTTTCATATAAATAGTATTGCAATTAAATAGCATACTACTATACCGATTGGCATGAACACAATCATCTAGAACATGCCTATTGTACTCAAGATACGTCTTCCATCCAAAAAACGGATACAAATCCTTGGTGTAGGTTGATGTTTTTAAAGTCTGCAATATTATCTTTATAGAAGGTATCCTATAAGAAGATTCTATCCATTGCTGCACTTCATCTACGTATAAACCTTTCTTAATATCAAATTTATCCTTTAAAAATACTGTCAGATAGATTTCTGCCAAAATATCGTCATAAAACTTTCGTACCAATACATAGGCATCATTAATTCTTCCTTTTAACAACAATTCTTTAATAGAATCAAGGGTACCATAAATGGACATAAAAACATAAGTTTCATAATTTGCAAAGCCTTTAGTCCCTGATGGAAGGAAGCAAAAAGCACGATCTGACACGCATTCATAAAACTTCTTTGCCTCATCTAGTTCCTTGAAACAAATATGTTCTTTATATGCCTTTGAGAGTCTTGCATTATCATTATCCAGAATTCCCATAGAAGAAAAGTTTTAACAACAATTATTCGTTAATAATTCACCATATGTGCTATACAACTATACGCTGAAAGCATAAGAAATCAATAAAGAAATCGTATATCACTACCATAGTCGCCTATATCTTGGTATAGCCAACATAGCTTATACCCCAAAAGTACCGATGACGGACTACTGAATGACTTCCTATCACCTAATCGCCAGTTATTTGTCGGTCTGCACATCACCCTCAATTGCGTCAAATATATTCTTTGCCCTCACATATGCTGTAAGAGCTGGAGACAGAAACATATCTCCCATTAGATGACTTGTCAAATCTTCAAAGGCCTGACGTGTTAAGCCTGATTTTTTCACCAGAGTTATGAACTCATCCTCAGTTATAAGTTTCTCACAGAGTTGCTGAAATCCTTGATTCACTATTTCTAGTTGATAACAAACCAGAGACCTTGCATCCTTTTCTGTATCAGAAAGGTTACAACCCGAGAACAATTCATATTTGCTGCGAGGATCCATAAATTGGGGAGCCGTTATCTTTGCAACTATTAATTGATAAATCCAATGAAGGAAGAAAGCTATAAATAATCCTATTAAATATGCAGCAAAAGCATATAGTGCAACTTGTTTATCGATCAGGGACAAAAGAAAATCCATGCATCCTCCACCAAGTAATAAAACCATGGAATCTCTTAACACTTTAGGATTATACTCTTTGTATTTACGTACAAAGTAAACCACAAGCCATCCTATCACAGCTCCGAGCAGAAATACTGAAACAAAGACTAGGCGTAACATCATATTATCAATTTTATTCTTTATATCTTTCCCAATCCATCACGCAGAAAGGACTGCCGTAATCTTCGTAGGACTCCATCTGGGCAATATTTGACATACCAGCATAAAACTATTTATACCCCATCGTAAACTTCATCAGATGCATCAATAGTTTTTCTGCTATTTCCTGTGCCATCTTCTCTAATACCTCAAAGTGAAGAAGACCACTCTTCTTTTTGTTGGCAAGAACCATCTTGGCTAAATCTTCGGATGGGATGTGATGGAAACGAAGGAAGATCTTCTGCATCGCATTCTGCATCGTTTTCTTCAAACTCTCGTTCGCTGAAGTTCTCAAAGAAGTATCCGCAAGAGACGCGGAAGAGGTGCGACTTTATAATGAGTACACCCTCAATATCTGGTTTAACTATATTCATCGTTATTCTTAATCTAGAAGATATTCTGCGAAACTTTTTAGTTTTGCTATTTCCAAATCATATTATGTCTCTTTAAAAATCCTGTTCTTCATCTATCAATCTTTCTATCTCGTTATTTTGTCTTCTCACAGAAAGCATATTAATGATAAAGTACATCATATTAAGGATTGAGAATATTACAAATGAAAAAGAATAATTCCAAACAAAAGCAACCTGAATCAAAGAAAAATGTAAAGGTGAAAATATATCATCGTCTTTCTCAGATGGCAATAGAATATACAATAGCGTAAGAATGCTAAAATATAAAACATATTTCATCAAGAGCTTTTGTATCTTATTTTGGACTTCAATCTTTGCTTCTTTATTATGAATTCCTTGAGTACTCATCGTTACCACTAAACTCATACCTACAGAAAACATTATACCAGCTACAGTATATAATGTATTGGGTAGGGAATGATATATTGGATAAGTTGACACGTACGGAAGAAATCCAATAAAAGAACTAATGGCTAAAGCCAAGAATAGCCGAATCATCGATTTATCCCTTTTAGTTCATTAAGATATTCTATCATCTCTTGCATTAAGTTTTGTTCATTCACCAAACCATTATCTAAAACATCTATCATTACAGTTTTTGAACGAATCATCTGACCAGATGTAATGGGCTTGTTATCTTTTGTCTTAAAAGACACACCATCTTCATCTACAATAGGAGTGATAACGGCACTTAATGCTTTTTTAATTTGTTCATCTTCTTTCTGCTTCTTTGTTTTCAAGTTGAATTTTATTACCAAATTTGCAGATAAAACATTTTTGTCAACCAAAAAAGCGAAGTCGTCTTCCTTAAATAAGGAGCTTAATTTTTCTTTGGCTATATTCCAAACTTTAAAATTTGATGCCGCAGCTCTTGTTGTAGTGGTGGTTGACAACGAAAAAGAACTATCACCAGAAAAAACTATTTGATTTATATCGGACAAAGGTGTTCCTTTGGGAGATTCTATTAAAATGGAAAACTTATAGAGTTTATCTCCACGTTCTGCTTCAAGCAACCAATTTATATATGTTTTAAACCGAGATATACTTGTTTTAGGAAGATTTGTTACCAAATGATTTTGGTTAACAACAATGTAATAAGAGCTTTTACATGTCATTTTTTGCTCATCTTCGTTCAACCCCTCTAAATCAGAATAAGAAATTTCCTCGCGATTTAAAAAGTCTGGTGGAAGACTCGGCATTTCCCTTGTGGGGGCTATTCTCATTATATTTGCAAAAAGGACCTTTTTACTATTGTCCATATGATAGGAAGCCAACAAGTCTACTTCATTAGAACTCTCATTCAAAGTCATACAACGCAGCTTTATTGCAGATGTTTGACTCAACTTTAAGACTATCTTGTCATAAAAATCAGAATGTGATGTTGAAATTTTATCATTCTCTATTTTATAGGCGTATAGTTTCATTTTCTTTTCCATAAAGCATTCTATATTTATCAACTTAATCTATATATTGAAGTTTTAATACAAATGAGGAATGTAAAGCCACACCAATAGCATCTATTTTTTAAAGAACTCCAGTTTCACCATTTTAATCTCTTTGGTAGCACCGCAGATGTTTCGGATTTCATCACCTAGAATGGCTTTCTTACCTTGAATACGCTGCACATAGGCTACGACTCCAACAAGTTCTCCGTCTATAATACGCACTTTGTCACCCTTTTTGATAGGGTGGTTCTGTATCTCAGCCTTGCCAGTCATTACAATTCTGCGAAAATTGTCGAATATGGTATCAGGGATAGCATATGGGGCACTTTTGCCTGGTTCCGAAAGCATCTTATAAACATCGGAGCGGAAGCGGATTTCATTAAGATTTTTGTCCTCAACTCTCACAAAGACAAAGGTGGTAAGAAAACAGCCTCACGGTCAACACGTTTACCTCGACTGTTTATCATGATACGCCTTTCCAAAGTGCGTCGGATCTGTTGCTACAAAACCATTTTCAGCTACATATCCTTCACTTTTTGCCATGGCTTCGCCGTCGTCCCCTGCAATAGTGGACGTAACCTGTGAGTGTATATTTGTC
>OIWS01000834.1_pt1 | contig 35388 bp, 31 predicted proteins | sample 1587611 | NCBI WGS metagenome assembly OIWS01 (sample SAMEA3888919, study PRJEB22519) | human gut metagenome | biome: human gut; feature: human-associated habitat; material: faeces | place: Denmark | collected 2010 | reverse complement strand
TTTTCAGCGATAGAACCATATTCGAATGGTATCTTGTTCATATACTTAAAGTCTTGATTTTCTGCAAAGTTACGAAATTATACCCAGAGGTATTATACCTAAGGGTATAATTTAGGAAACTTTATCCTTTTATCTCCATTCTCATCTTTTTATCGAGTACTATTAATTACGAGAAGTTTTACATAAAAAGCGAAAGATATGATGAATTACTTGAACATAGCCAATGCTTTCTCTATGATTGGCGCCATGTCGTAATACTTATATTCGGCAAGGCGACCACCAAAGATAACATCCTTTTCCTGATCTGCCAGGTTCTTATATTGAGCGTATAGTTCGGAATTCTCCTTATCATTTACTGGATAATAAGGCTCCATGCCATCCTTCCATTCTGTGGAATATTCCTTGGAGATGACAGTCTTTGGACAATTGTAAACTTCTGCACCAAACATTTCGAAGTGCTTGTGTTCTATCACTCGGGTATATGGCACTTCTTGCTCAGTATAATTTACCACGGCATTTCCCTGATAATTAGGGCTGTTGATGATTTCCTGTTCGAAGCGTACGGTGCGATAGTTGAGCTTACCGAACTGGTAGTCGTAGAACTGGTCTATTTTTCCTGTGAAAACCAGTTTCTTGGCGATTTCCTGCCAGCAGTCTTTAATCAGTCCAGCTTTCTGGGAAGCCTCTTTGTTCTCTGCTAATTTTTGGATGTTGTCTGCAAAGAAATCCACGGAAGTCAAGGTGTCGATACCTTCGAGCAAGCCGTCAATCAGTTTGTTGTAGCCACCTACCGGGATGCCCTGATACTTGTCGTTGAAGTAATTGTTGTCGAAGACGAGTCGTACTGGCAGGCGCTTGATGATGAAGGCAGGCAGGTCGGTACACTTGCGCCCCCATTGCTTCTCGGTATAACCTTTGATGAGTCGCTCGTAGATATCTTTACCGATGAGTACCAGTGCCTGTTCCTCCAGATTGCGCGGCTCGCTTACGCCGTCTGCCTTCATTTTGGCCACAGCTTCCGCCTTCTGTTCATCTATTTTGGCTTGTGCTTCTTCAGGAGTGGTAACGCCCCACATCTGATAGAAGGTGTTCATATTGAAAGGCAGGTTGTAGAGCTTGCCTTTATAATTGGCCACAGGCGAGTTGGTGTAGCGGTTGAACTCAACGATGGCGTTGACGAAATCCCACACCTCCTTATTGGAAGTATGGAAGATATGCGCCCCATATTTATGCACATTGATGCCCTCAATATTCTCACAATAGATATTTCCGCCCAGATGTGGTCGCTTATCTATTACCAGACAAGTTTTGCCTTGCTTATGAGCCAGATGGGCGAATGTGGCTCCAAAGAGGCCGGAACCAACTATGAGATAATCATACTTCTTCATAAGAGTTTTGCTTGCTTTTTTATTTATGTATCATTTTGCCGCAAAGGTATGAAAAGATATGCGAATATGCAAACTTTTAGAAGAAAATATTAGGGTGGATATTTGCGTCGCACTGCAAATATCGTCCTTTGGATGAAGAAAAATGCAGTGCGTTGCAAATTATTTGAACTGGATAAACTTTAAGTTCCCCGGTCCAACTTCTCTCTTGCAACGAGCAAGAAGCATGGTTGGTGTTGCTGTACTATTGTTGGATGGTAGTGCAAAGATTTTCTCTTTGTTGTAATATTTTGCTATACCTTGGTTTATCCAGTAGCCAGGGTATATGGTGATGTCGTTGAAAGCATCTGATGGCATCTTTGCAGTGAGCGGCTTTAATATCATGATTGCTTTGTTGTTATTCAATAAAGCTTGCTCTCGCTCATTCATTTCTTTGTCGAATTTCTGTACTGTGCCTTTAATCATTAGAGATACAGTCCTGTTGGTGGTTGTTTCTTTGAGGGTGACAGATAATACCAATATCGCAATGATAAAGTAGGGTGCATAATGCAGTGTGTTTGTATATTTTTTCTTGGAAATTGTGATCAGTTCAACGATGACAGAACTTAGAGGAGCCTTGTTTTCTGCCTTTCTGATGATAGCCCCTGAGAGATAGTACATGTTGATGCCAATGAGCCACAAGTGTATGTATGAGTAAATGTTTTGCACTCGTCCTGGTCCTCTTGTCCCCATAGCATAGCTATGCGCAAAGAAGAAGGAAGCATAGAGAGCCATGGATATCAAAATGCACAACCATGGATGTGAGAATTTGAAATGTGATTTCTTTGCCATTTGAACAATAGTTGGGGCAAGGATAAAAAATATCAAAATCTGCATGATATTGAAGGAATCTGATAAGAATTCAACACTCTTCCCTATTGCCATAAAAAAGGCTATGATAACGTTTGGCTTACCTTCTACGGTAATCTGTCTGAAAGCATTTCCAGGTGCTAATACACTCGTGGTGAAGGCAATGCCGTATATGGCAAGGATGAGCATGTAAAAGCGTGGCCATCTTTTTTGTCTCAAGCCCATGAAGATGATTGTGGTGAACAAGATAGCTCCCATGCCAAGGCCGGAAACAAAATTACCACCTGCTATGATGATAGCAAAAATAATGGATACCCCTCCAGCAATAGCTTTCATGATGGCAGAGCGGGATAATTGATATTCAAAAAGTGATGCACCTAAGAATAGTGACATACTATAGAACAGAGTATAGTACATCGCTCCGTTGTACCAATAAAATGCGTCATAGTATGACCATGTAAACTGGACGGTCATGATAACAAAGAGCGTAGATATGAAATAGTACTCTATCATGGAGGCGTGGAGCAACTTGCGAATAATCATATATAATAAGGTATAGGTGGAACTCACTAAACTAAAGAGTAAAATGATAGGTCCAAGCCAATAGTGTCCAAATACCCCAGGTTGCAATGCCATGAGAAAACAAGCAGAATATGTACCTTGCCATGTGTGGTACATGGTTGTCGCTACATTCCATGCTCCTTCGATACAGGCAAGAAAGGAATGGGTATGATTCCAAGTCTTATATACCTCTGCTCCGAATACATAGTCATCTGCAAAGGGGTGTAAATATTGTCCAATCCAAAGAATGGGGAGGATGGACAAGATTAAAATCACAATTGCTACGCTTGTTACAATTTTTAATTGCTTTTTATTCATAACTGTTTTGATCCTGTATTAATTTTGTGATAATACTAATTCTTTTTGTATTTATAACATTGTTGCGTCTGTAACTTTGCATGTGAGATAAACAATAAATGTTAAAACTTGTGTCGCTTATGGCTGCAAAGGTACTCAATTTTATTGAATGCCACAAATAATCCTTGCTTTTTTTGTTTTTTTTGATAACTTTTCGTACCTTTGCAGCAAAAATAATGATACCAAAACTCATTCATCTTTGTTGGTTTAGCAATGATCCTTATCCTGTAGAGATAAAGGTCTGCTTGGATTCGTGGAAGCGCATTATCCCCGATTATGAGATAAAATTATGGGGATATAAGGAAGCTAAGGCGATAGGGTGTCCGTTCATAGACGAAGCATTGGAGGCTCACAAATGGGCTTTTGCTGCGGATGCTGTCAGATTCTATGCTGTATATGTTCACGGAGGTGTTTATATGGATAGTGATATCTTCTTGTATAAGCGTTTTGATGAGTTTATGCAGAAGAATGTATTTACTACTTTTATGACAGAAGAAGGCGAAACCAAGACGGGATTGCAGGCAGCTTTCTTTATGGCTCCTCATGGTAATGCTTTCTGTCAAAAAGTTTGGGAGTATTACAAAAATCATCATTTTAAGAATGATGATGGCTCTTTTAATACCACAATCTCTCCAATTATTATGGAACGTATCGCAAAGCAATTACAGTTTGATATGAATATTCGGAGCACACAATTGTTGGAAGGTTTGCACGTATATCCAACTTCATATTTGTTGCCTCGTAAAAAGTATCCTCGTACAGAAAAAACTTTTGCCGAACATCGTATTTATGGGAGTTGGCGTAAGAGAAAGTTAAGCCGTCAGATAGATTTGATGATTTCTCATGTCGTCCATGTGGTAAAGTACGCTCTCTTCAAAAAATAGAAGAGAGCATATTGTTTTATGGACTTTATTTTAAATTAAGTAAATCTTTATATAAGGTAAGATATTGTTTCATGTATTTGTCATAATTGTAACTCATAGAATATTCTTTTGCAGCAAGGGATAATTCCCCATTCTTGTCCCAAACGGCCAGTCCTTCATTTATAGTATTAGCCATTTCTTCTGGCTCAAAAGAGTTAAAGTAGGTTGCGTGGTTCTTGCAGATTTCTGGTAGGCTGGTGTATCGAGAAGAGAAAACTTTGCAATTGTAGCGCATCGCTTCTAAAACAGGAAGTCCAAAACCTTCTAATCGACTTGGGAACAAGAAAGCTTCGCTATGAGCATACATCCAGTTACGTTCTTCATTGGTGATTTCACCAGCTATGATGACGTTGTCTGCATGGCAATATTCTTTTATTTCCAGTAGTTCTTTGAGGTAGCTTGTACATTTTTTCCCACATATAAATAGTTTATATTTAGGAAAGTACTTCATCATAGGTATTAATGTATGAAAATTTTTTTTCTTTCTTGTTTGGCCTATTGTGAAAAAGAATTTGTCGTCTATATTCACAAAGTTAGGTCGCTTTTGTTCTTCTTTGGTTGTGTCTTGTATTCCGTTATAGATAACTCTTAGTGGCTTTTTCCCAAGGTTTACATGTTCGAGTAAATCTCGTTTTACATATTCGGAAATGACAGTAATGCAATCTGAACGTTTAACAAACCATTTGAGTTTCAGTAAGCGTTTGAGACGATGAATGCCTTTTTTCTCAAATAAAAAGTTCAAATCATGTACTGTGAGAAGATTTATCATGCCTTTGGCATGTCTGCGTTTGATGAACAGTTGGTCTGTGGTATGCCATAAGTCAATCTTGTGTCCTAAAGCCTTGAGATCTTTGTCCAGATGCTCTACGGTAACGTAATCAACGGCATCTCCTAAGACACCTTTATATTTTTCTAGTACAAGAACAGTAAAGTGAATATCATCAATGATACCGCCTTTGAGATGTTCGCCCACATTGTTGGCGATTTCTCCAAATCCACACTTATCTTGATAGCGTGTTAAGTCAATTAATACGTATTTCATAAATATAATGGTCTTTGAATATAAAACTAATCTTGGTGGTTTGTTAACACTATGATTTAACTTGCCAATAACCATTACGGTCGTTTCCTATTCTTTCTATTATGTCATTATTTTTTAGCCATTTAATATTGTTGTCTATAGCTGTAGTACTTATGCCCAATATCTTAGCCATATCTGCTCCTGTAATCTTGGGTGAAAAATATAGAAGATATAGAAGGGATAATCGGTTTTCTCCCAACTTTCTCCCAACTTTCTCCCAACTTTCTCCCAACTTTACGCTATGATAATCTCCCAACCTACTTAGCAATTTGTTCCCTTCTTCTTCGATTATACCCAACTTTTCTCCTAAGTTGTCATTCAAAAAGGTGATTACTCCCAACTTTATACCCAACTTTATGCTCAATCTTTCTTGTTGCGTTTTTATGTCAGATATAGATGGAGTATCCTTTGTGCCGGAAGTTGGATTGCTAAGATTATTCTGTAAATGAAAGCAAATCCTAACTATGTTTCTATCACTGTCGATAGTAACATCATTACCTGTAATCTCTTTCCAAGAGAAAAGTTTACCTATTCCGAATCCAACGTTTTCTGAGATATTGGCGAAGCGAAATAGTTTGGCGATGGTTGGATTGCGCAAACTGGAATAGAATGTGCGAGCCATTTGGTCTGCTTGCATAGGAAGGTTTCCTGCATTCATAAACTCTATTTTATCCGTAAAGGCATGGATGCAAGAACGAATAGGGCTGAAGTGATCTGTATGCATGCAAAGGTTTGCTAAAGCTTCACGCAATATGTCCCATTGCCGTTTGTCTTCGACGTTCACTCCTCGGTAAGAATCAAGTTTGAAAGGAGTATCTATCAGGGTTCGCAATCTCCTATATATAATAAGGTATGCCTCCCAGATATTCTCTTGCTCAGGTATGCGATAGGTATATCTCGTATAAGCGGCTTCAACTGTAGGGGCTGGAATCTCTATGTAATCAACACAGAATGTAGGAACATACGCTGTTACGAATGGTGTCTTTCCAAACATCAGCAAACCTGCATATGTGAGCATTCCTTTCTTGTCAGTAATATTTAGTTGTTTGCAGAATTCCTCATCGCTCATGTTCTTACATTGAGGTAATGAGTTATCTGCGTTTAGATATGCTCGGTAACTATGAAGCGTATCAATGTTTAACATACTGATGTCCGTGTCTGGTATAGATAGTTCTGAGCGTACACCAAATGATTGGTCATGATACATTTGCATGATTTCATTTTCTGTAGCTCTTTGATCTCCACTGCCCATGCGGACAAAGGTGTTGGACGGATTATTGTAATAAATAGGCTTGACAGAGGAAGAAGGCACATGGAATGCCAAGACTTTTTTGCCGTCTAAGTCATATTTGTAAGCTGATGCTGAAAGTTTGATGTTGAATTTCTGACCTCTTAGTGTGCCAAGGAAGTCTTGTTCAAGTTTTTCTATGTTGTCAACGCCGCATACTTCAAACTTCTTGCCTATTTGTTTTATACCGAGCACAATCCATCCACCAGAAGTGTTAGCGAAAGCACTCACGGTTTCCCAAATGTTTTTAGGAAGTTCACTCTTGGCTTCTTTAGCCTCGAAGTCTTCCCATTCCAAGTCGTTTATTTTATGTATCAGCTCTTCTTTTGTCATGCTTGTTTATGATATTTTTGCAAAGGTGCTATTTTGTATTGAATGTAGCAAATATATATTGTTTATTTTTCGTTCCGTTCTGTTTCAAGTTACTCCAGTAACCTGTTTAGTTAGTTTGAAATATCCCAAACAGTCAGCATGGCTGATGGGTAGAGAAATAAATGTCTAATGCTTGGCGAAGGAAGTGCCCATGGTTCAGTCTTTCGGCCAGGTGTTTTGCATTTCGCTTCTGATTTGCGATGTCGTCGAAGGTGAGATTGGCAAGCTTTTCATCCAACTCTTTCAGCGAATTGATGGCTATACCTGCTCCTGCTTCTTCGATGATAGGCGCTACGGCTGCCTCTTTCCAGATGATGAGTGGTAAACCGGCACGGAGATAGAAGGAAACCTTATGTGGAGAATTCCATTTCAGGTATTGTCCGTATTCTCCCGAACAGGTGTCGAGTGAATCGCCATCCCATACTAACCCGAAGTCGGCATCAATACTCTTGATGAAATCTTCTGAAGGCACAAATCCCTGATAAGTGATGAGCGGATTCTCTTTCAAGCCTTGTAGACCTTCTTTGTTTCCGCAAACCAGCAGTTGCCAATTGGTCAGCGTCTTGGAAAGTTCTACCAGAAATGAATTCTTCTTCATGCTTAAAGCGCCGGCATAGACTACTTTTGGCTGCTTCCTGTCTGACGCTTTTTCCTGACATGGTGAAGCTGAGTGATAGTCAAATAAGCCGAGGGCACCCACTGGCTTCTGCATTCCGTGCTCCTTGAGCCATTTCTTCATGTTCTCGTTGGAAGCGATGATATAGTCGCTATGGGAGAGACGGCTGATTTCTTTCTCTACGGTCAGCTTCTTTCTGCGGAAAGAACCTAAATCGTGAATGAGGGAAACGGTCTTGGCTCCTTTCATTCTTGCTATTTTGCATAAGAAAGAAAAGTACTTTTTGACAGGATATTGCAAGAAAAGAGTGTCGCCTTTTTGAAGCAATAGGCAGGCACGGAGAATTCCTGCAAGATCAAGGAAAAATGCGATAATCTTGCTGTTTCTTACCGTTCGATGCAGACCCAGGTTGACGGCTCCCATTTCATCGAGTGTATCCTCGTTGTCCGTCTTAGCCTTGTTGCCAGCTGATGTAAGATTATAGTAGTTGCGACTTATGTAGCAAAGTCTGTTTTGTTTCATATTTCTTTTTTACAGTTGTTCTGATGATTATATTTTTTGGTATGTTTCATATAGGGAATGAAACAGCTTTTCGTCGGTAAAGCGTTTGGCATATTCTCTGCCCCGCATGATCATATTCTGACGTAATAGAGCGTCGGATGAAACGTTGAGGAGAGTTGCAGCCATGCTCTGAGCATCGTCTGGTGCGACATATATCGAATCGGGACCTCCTGCTTCTTCCAGACAAGAACCGGTACATCCGATAGCTGGAACTCCGCTGCTGATGGCTTCCAGAAGTGGAATTCCGAATCCCTCTATCCGGGAAGGATAAACGAAAATTTGTGCCAATTTGTAGAACGATGGCAAATCTTCGTAAGGTACTTTATGATAGAAATGAAACAGATGCTCTATGCCTTGTTCCTTCAGAAAGCTTTGTATTTCTTCTACATATGGAGTGTGGCGTCCTACTGCTACTACCTGTATTTCCTTTTTCCTCTGATTCTCTGCAAGACATTCTGCTCTGCATTCTCCTTTGGCAAGCAGAGCTATCGCTTTTGCCAACAATAGAAGATTCTTCCGTTCTTCAATGCTTCCTACATAGAGCACAAATTCTTCTGGTAGCGAATATTTTTCTCTTACCTCCTCCAGCTTTTCTTGAGCAATTTCTTGAGAGAATACAGGGTCACAACCCTGATAAACTACATCAATTTTTTCTTTTGGTGTATGGAAATAATCTATAATTTCCTGTTTGGTGTATTCACTGACGGCAATGATGCGGTCTGCGTTTTGGCAAGCCTTGCGAAATTTATATTGATAAATTTTGCGGTCTATCCAATGATAATACTGAGGTGTATGAAGAAAGATCAGGTCGTGGATAGTCACGATGTATTTGCATCGTTTTTCTCCATATTTCTTTTTTCTATCTTCCGGAGTACCAATGTTTAAAGGCAACTCGTTGCTCAAACCATGAAATAAGTCAATACCATTTTTCTGTATATCCCTGCTGATACCCCAGATTCTCCAAAGGGAACTTAGTTTTTTCCATATACCCTTGGATGGAAAATGAAGGAAAAGTTGGTTTAATGTGGGTATTTCCTTCAGATATGGTATGCGATGAGGCTTTGGTGTATATAGATGGTATTCGTTGTCGGGGCGTAGCTCCGACAATATTCTGATTATAAATCTACTATAATTGCCAAGACCAGTACGATTTTGTGCTGCTCTTTTTGCATCAAAGCCTATTTTCATGTTTTGTTATTTTGAAAAATCTTTATTCCATACAAAGTTACAATAAAATTCTGATTTTGCAAAATAATTATAGAAATATTTGCTCATTACATGTTTTTTTTCTATCTTTGTTCGCAATATAGCTGGGAAATGATAAGGAGGAAGATTTATGACCAATATGTATAATGATTAATAAACAGATAAATCAAATGAATGAAACTCTTTCACGCTTGAAGCAGTTCTTGAAGCGTCCTTTTTTTACCGACCCGCGCACATTACTTTGGCTTTGGCTCTTGCTGGCTTTGGGATCTGCGCTTATCAAGTTTCATAAGTGTAATAACTTTTTAATATTCAAATATGTTTTTTGGCATACGTGGAATCAGACGTCTCTTTACGCTCCTTATGCAGAGTATTTTGATACGAATCATTATGGTCCGTTCTTCAGTTTGATTATCGCTCCGTTTGCAGTTGTCCCTCTTCCTGTGGGGCTTATTTTGTGGCATGTGTTGATGGCTTTGCTTCTCTATGTGTGTATCCGAAAACTGCCTCTGAATCAAGGTAAACAAATATTTATCTATTGGTTCTGTGCTCATGAGTTGCTTACGGCTTTATTCATGGACCAGTTTAATATTGTGACGGTTGCTCTTATCGTGGCATCCTTTTATTGTGTGGAGAAACAGAAAGATATTTTGGCTGCGTGTTTTATTATGATTGGTACGTTTGTCAAACTTTATGGTGTAGTAGGATTGGCTTTTTTCTTCTTCTCCAAGCATAAGGTCAAATTTGTTGCTTCGTTGGTCGGGTGGGCTGTTTTGTTCTTTGTCTTGCCGATGTTGATTAGTAGTCCTGAATATATTATAGGTCAATATCAGGAATGGAAAATGAGTTTGGCAGGTAAGAATATGGAGAATATGTTTTCTACGATGCAAAATCAGTCTTTGTTAGGATTAGTGAGAAAAATATCGCATGTTTCCACTTATTCTGATTTATGGCTGATTGTTCCTGGAATATTGGCTTTTTGCGCTCCTTATCTGCGCTTTTCGCAATATAAAAATCTGTATTTCCGATATGCTTTCCTTGCTTCGGTTCTGATGTTTGTTGTACTCTTCAGTACGGGTAGCGAGTCGAGTACTTATATCATTGCTTTTGTGGGAGTAGCTCTTTGGTTTGTTGCTGTTCCGTGGAAGCGTTCTCGCTGGGACATTGCTTTGATGATTTTTGCTTTTATCCTGACGAGTTTGTCTCCTTCTGATCTTTTCCCGAAGTTTATACGCAAGACTTATGTGCAGCCTTATGCGCTGAAAGCCCTTCCGGTGGTACTGATTTGGTTTAAACTGATTTATGAAATGATGGTTAGAAATTATTCGGACAAATTGAAGGAATAGTCAGATTTCACGGATAAGAAAATACCATTCTTGCTTGATTACAGTTCAAGCAGGAATGGTATTTCATGTTTCTTCTGATAGCGTTTCCAGAATTTTGCCCGTTCTTTCATTACATAGTCAACGGCTTCTTCAGGATTAGCATTTCGTATCAATGCATATTCTGATGCGAGGGTTTTCATGAATTCTTTTGGACCCCAGAATTTACGCAGGTTATATAAACCTTTCTTTATGCTGACTGTGCCAAAGTTCATGCGGTTTATATCTACAATCATGAAATGATAACCTTCATCATCCTTTTTCCATAGTACGTTGCCTGGTGTGAAGTCTTTGTGCAATACTTTATGGTTATGGATATTTGCTGCAAAATGAGCAAGAGCTTTGGCTATAGAGGTGTGGTCTGTAAAATTCTGGTCACCAGTTTCATACATGGTGTGTCCGTAATCACATTGTATCGTGATGAGGTAGGTGAATCCCAGCATATTCAGAAGACCTCTTTCTTCAATAAGTGCAATGACTTCTGGCGTTCCTATCCCCTTATCTTTTAAAATTCTGGCATATTCGTAAGCGCGTTTACCTTTAGGTACCCTGATTCCCCATGAATAGATTATCTGATTCAGTCCGTGAGGTATATGGTATCGCTTTACATTGATACTTAGGCCTTCAGGGGTATTCATTACCTTGATGGTATTGCGGCTTTTGTAAATCTCACGTCCCTTCTCTTCGAAAACATCAGGAATGCTCTCGATGAAACTTCTCAAGTATTCATATTTTGGATTTATCTTTATCTTTCTCATTTCTTAGAATCGTTTTTGGAAATCGTTTCTTGTAATCCATTCTATTCTTTAGGTACAACTTTCCCCTTCACCACCTCGTATCGCTTGTCAAATTCCTCTTTGGTTCGCTTCCATCTGTTGTGTGTCCAGAGATAATAAGGAGGATTCTTACGGATGGTTTCTTCTAACATTTGGAAGAAGCGACGGGTGATCTCATGCTCCGGCAGAGCGTTCGGCTCGCGGGTGATGAGCTTGTAAGTGGCTGTGTAATAGCCCCTTTTCGGGCGCGACATCTCTACATAGAATACGGCATCGTTCATCTTTCTCATGATTCTTTCGCCTCCTGTAAACACAGGAGTTTCGGGATGGTTGAGGAAAGGAAGCCACAGGTGGATGTTCTCCCATTTAGGTCCCTGGTCGCTGATGTAGCCGAAGATGCTGCGGATATCCCTGCGCTTGTAATCTACCAGATAGCGGAGGATATCTTTCTTAGGAACTGGCACTCCATTTTCTTCGTGAGAACGGATGCGCTTGAAGAGTTTATCGAAGGCCTTGTTGTACAGAGGATGATAGATGAGCCCCATCATGCGGGTCTTGGGCAGTTTGATGCCCACGCACGAGAGCCACTCCCAGTTGCAGTAATGTCCGAGGATGGCTGCTACATCCTGACCCTCCTGAAAACATTTTTCCACTTCCTCGCTATTGTAAACATGGAAGCGGCGGCGAAGCTCCTTGTCGCTGATACTCAGCAACTTGACTGCTTCAAAGAAATAATCGCAGAACCAGCGATAGAACTTCTTCTCGATGTCAACAATCTCTTCTTCTGATTTCTCAGGAAATGAGGTGGTGAGATTCTTACGCACAATGCCCCGGCGGTACTTGATGACGTGGAACATCATGAAGTACTCGAAATCGGAGATGCAATAGAGCAGCCTGAATGGCAGCAGCGATATTGCATAAAACAGCGCATAAACAATCTTTGTCATAAGTCCTATGATTTACACCTTATTATATATATATATAAGCAAGAATGCAACTTAACATTTAACATTCAACACTTAATATTGTTATTACACCTGCTGCATATCGTGCAATTTCTTATAATATCCGTCTTTGTCTATCAGTTCATCGTGAGTACCGCGCTCCACAATCTTACCCTCATGCAATACGCAGATTTCGTCTGCATGCTTGATCGTGCTCAGGCGGTGAGCCACGGCTACGGTAGTACGGGTCTTCATCAGTTTCTCCAAAGCATCCTGCACCAGGCGCTCGCTCTCTGTATCAAGAGCAGAAGTAGCCTCGTCGAGAATGAGGATAGGAGGATTCTTGAGGATGGCACGGGCGATGCTTACACGCTGGCGCTGACCACCGGAAAGTCTGCCTCCACGGTCGCCGATTCCTGTATCAAATCCATGTTCCGACTTCATGATAAAGTCGTAGGCATTGGCTATCTTTGCTGCATTGGCGATTTCCTCGTCGGTAGCATCGGTTTTTCCGAAACGGATGTTGTCCTTGAAGCTGGCATTGAAGAGGATAGCCTCCTGGTTTACATTGCCTATCAGCTGGCGGAGATCATTTACGGCCAGGTCTTTCACGTTGATGCCATCGATGAGCACCTCACCTTCCTGCACGTCATAGTAACGTGGAATCAGATCTACCATCGTACTCTTACCGCTACCGCTCTGACCTACGAGTGCCACGGTCTTGCCCTTCGGAATCACGAGGTTGATGTCTTTCAGCACGTATATCAGTTCGTCGCTCTTATTGTCTGTATAGGCGAATGATACGTGGCGGAACTCTATCTGATGTTCGAAGGAAGCGATATGTTCCGGGTTCTCCTTGTCCTTGATTTCCACTTCTGCCTGGAGAATCTTGTCGATACGCTCCATGCTGGCAAGTCCCTTGGGGATATTATAGCTTGCCTTGGAGAATTCCTTCAGCGGATTGATAATGCTGTAGAGCATCACCAGGTAGAAGATGATGGTAGGACCATCGATACGGCCGTAATCCAATACCAGAATGCCACCAAACCACAATACGACTACGATGAGGATGGTGCCTAAGAACTCACTCATAGGATGAGCCATCTGCTGGCGGATGTTCACGCGCATGATGTTGTCGCGATATTCGCTGTTTACCTTGTCAAATCGCCAGTTCATCTTGCTTTCAGCACAGAAAGCCTTGATGATGCGGAGTCCGCCCAATGTTTCTTCTACCATGCTCATGGTGTCGCTCCAGAGCGACTGCGCCTCTGTGCTCTGTGCCTTCAGTTTCTTGCCCACCAAGCCCATGAACCAGCCGAAAGGTGGAACAAAAAGAATGGTGAAGAGAGTGAGCTGCCAACTGATGCAGATGAGGGTGATGAAGTAGAAGAGTATCAGAATCGGATTCTTGAAAAGCATGTCGAGAGATGACATGATGCTGCTTTCTACTTCCTGTACGTCGCCGCTCATGCGGGCAATGATGTCGCCCTTGCGCTCCTCGCTGAAGAAACTCAGAGAGAGAGAATTAATCTTCTGGTAGAGCTGGTTGCGGATGTCACGCACGATACCAGTACGGATAGGTATGATGGTGGCGGAAGAAAGGAAATAGGCTCCCGTCTTCAGGAATGTCATGAATGCCAGAAACAGACCGATCACCAGAAGGGCGGTCGATGCACTGTATTCCACGATAAATTCCTGGATGTAATAGTACAGGTTGTTGGTGGCCACTTCCTTGAGGGTGCCCCAGTCTCCGTTCCAGGTCATATAGTCGTTGGCACGGATGCCGCCATCTACCTGAAACAGGATTTGCAGGATTGGTATCAAGGCTGCGAATGAAAAGATATTCAATACCGCTGATAGGATATTGAATAATATGGATAGTCCCAGATATCTTTTGTATGGAGGGACAAATCGTTTTAAAACTTGCAAGAATTCCTTCATAGACTGCAAATATAGCGCTTTTAGAGAAAACTACAAAATGATTTTGTGTTTTTTCGCTAAAAGTATGAAGAAAAAGGCTACTTTTACCTGTTTTGGGTAGGTAAAAGTGCCATTTTCGGTTTATTTTGGGTTATTCTTTTATTTTGCGTTCTTCTTTGTTGAAAGTTATTCTTTCACTTCTTCGCCGAAGAGGGTAGCAGAGGTGGAACCGGTGATGCGAACCTTTACGAATTCGCCGATATGGTGGTTGCCCTTATCGATGACTACCGCCTTGTTCTGCTCTGTGCGACCCATCATCTGCTCACGGCTACGCTTGCTGAAGTTTTCGATGAGGATGGTGAATTCCTTACCCTCATCTTTCTTGTTCTGCTCTGCGCTCACCTCTGTCTGAAGCTTGATCAGTTCGTTGAGGCGGGCTATCTTGGTTTCTTCCGAAACATTGTCAGGCAGGTGCTTGGCAGCATAGGTACCTGGGCGCTCTGAATATTTGAACATGAAGGCGCTGTCGAAACCAACTTCTTTCACCAGCGAGAGGGTTTCTTGATGGTCTTCCTCTGTTTCGTCGTGATAACCCACGAAGATGTCGGTAGTGATGCCGCAGCCTGGGATGATGCGCTTGATGTCGGCGATGCGCTGCAGATATTCCTCGCGGGTGTATTTGCGGTTCATCAGCTTCAGTATCTTGTTACTTCCGCTCTGGGCAGGGAAGTGGATGTGCTTGCAGAGGTTTGGCTCTTCGGCGATGGCGTGGAGGATGTCCTCGGTCATATCCTCTGGGTTAGAGGTGGTGAAGCGCACGCGCATATCTGGTACAGCCTGGGCTACCATGTGGAGGAGTTCTGCAAAGGAAAGACTGCCTTCCTCACGCTTTCCTGATGGTGAAAGACCGTAACTGTTTACATTCTGGCCAAGCAGGGTAACTTCCTTGAAACCACGCTGCTGCAAATCGCGAACCTCTCGAAGGATGCTCTCTGCATCACGGCTGCGCTCGCGTCCACGGGTATAAGGCACGATGCAGTAGTGGCAGAAATTGTTGCAGCCACGCATGATGCTTACGAAACCGCTCACTCTGTTGCCACCGATGCGCTGAGGCACGATGTCACGGTAAGTCTCGGTCTTGGAAAGTTCGATGTTGATGGCATTGGTGCCCATTTCGCATTGTGCGATCATATCTGGCAGGTTGAGATAGCTGTCCGGACCGCAAACCAGGTTGGCATAGTGGTTCTGGATGAGGTCATCCTTCACTCGCTCAGCCATACAGCCCAACACACCGAGGATTACCTTTCTGCCCTTTTTCTGCTCAGCATGGAGGGTGTCGAGGCGATGATAAATCTTGTTTTCCGCATTCTCTCGGATACTGCATGTGTTAAGAAAAATAGCATCAGCCTCTTCTTCTTTTTCACAGATTTCATAACCAGCCATCTGCATCACAGAGGCTACTACTTCGCTGTCAGCCACGTTCATCTGGCAGCCGTAAGTTTCAATAAATAGTTTCTTCATTGTTCTAGATGAATTCTACTTTATTATATAATGTTATTGAATAATATACTTGATAATCACCATCTTTCTTGATGGTCATGTCTTTTTGTACTATTGTGAATTTTTATCTTATTCCAACTTTCTCTGTCATTCCCTTGGAAAGATACATCAGCAGGAAGTAGATGACGACGGCAGAAACAAAACCTGCCAGGGCATCGATGAGATAATGTGCCTGGATGTAAACGGTAGCCATGCAGAGGAACACATAGAATGGCAGGAGGATATATACCAACTTGCGATTTCCTGTATGCCATGCCATCAGCATGCAGATGGTGCTGATTCCGACGTGCGAACTTGGGAATGCTGCCGTTGGTCGTTCGCCTGCAGCCTTGGCATCCTCTACCAGATGATAGAATATACCGTCGGTGTAGCCTGGAGACGGCAGACAGTTGGTATGGGTGTTGAAATAATCGCCCATGGCTGGGAATATTCCCTTGGTGATTTCGCGTACGCCTACAGCATCAAAATAGAAGGTAGGACCGGCTACCGGCACGTAGATGAATATCACATAATAGATGAAGAATGAGGCGAGCATCACGAAGGAAATGCGCTCAAACTCCCTGTATCTGCAGAAGAAATAGAAGAATACGACGGCTGCTATCATCGGATAATACATGAAATAGCCCATATCCATCAGTTCGCTTACCACAGCCCAAGGCAGGGCTTTGGAGAAAAGGAGTGAAGGCTGGCAACCGAAAAGTTGCTGTTCCCATCCTGCGAACACGTGGTCGAGGTTGGGGAACATGCGGTTGATCTCGTAAGTATCTGGATACCACCATGCCAGCAGCGCCATCTGAGCCGTTACTCTCACCAGTTTGGTAGCCCTGCAAGGTACCATGCGATATACACCCCATAGCGCTCCCGTCATCACAAGCACTCTGATGCGACCCCAGATCATGGATTCGGGATTCACGAGTTTGGTGTAAGTGAAGAGCATGGTTGCTACCGTCAGAATCATATAGGCGAGCATCACCCATTCCAGCGCCAACAGCCCTTTTTTCGGGTTCTTCTCTATCTTAAAATAATCTTTTATCACGTTTTTTCTTTGAACTTTATGAATATCTATTTCTTTATCTTGTCGGGTTTTCTGCCAAATCCTTTAGACCTTCCTGTCAAATAATCCTTCTTTTTCGGATCCTTAATCAGAAATCAGAGCCAATGGTTTTCCTTGTACCATTTGATGGCGAGTTTTACGCCACGCTCCAGAGGATAATGTGGATGATAGCCCAACTCGTCCATGGCTGGCTCAATGTCACATCGCCAGTTGCGCTGTTTCAGGATGTTGTATTTGTCATTGTTGAGCGCCGACATCTTTCCGGTTATTCTGCCGATGTATTCGCCGAAGAATGTTACGATGCGCAAAACCCAGATAGGAGCTTTGATACGCAGCATCCAAGGATTGTCAAGTTCCTTTCTGATCAGGTCGCTGAATGCAGTAGATTGATAAACACCTCCGTCGCTGAGGAAGTATTTTCTGCCGTTCATACCATGATCGAGAGCGAGGAAGACGGCCTGCACCATATCCTGTACATATACGAAGGTGATGTCCTGGCGCTTGTATCCCACGGCAAAGTCCACATGCTGCTTGATGCTTTTTGCCATCAGGAAATAGTCCTTCTCTCTTGGACCATATACGCCGGTAGGTCGCAGGATGATATAAGGGAACTGGATGCCGAGGCTATCCAGATATTTCTCTGCTTCCCATTTGCTCTTGCCGTAAGCCGTATTAGGGTGGGGCGTATCATGTTCCGTGATTTCCTGATAAGGCTGTTCTTCTCTGATGGCACCGAAGATGCTGAGCGAGCTGACGAATACAAACCGCTTGATAGGCATCTTGAGGGCGATAAGCGCACCTACGAGATTTTTGGTACCCTCGGTGTTCACACGATAGAAATCTTCTGCATGCAGACACTTGGTAGCGCCTGCCGCATGAACCACATAGTCGAACTCCTGTCCGTCTAACTGGCTGATAAGTTCTTCCTTAGAAGAAAGATTGAGGTTGATGAAATGGATGCGCTCGTCTTGCAGGTATTTTCTGGAACTTGAAGGGCGTACTGCTGCCCATGTTTCCATGCCTTGTCGGAGAGCTTCCTCCACAATGTAGCTCCCGATAAAACCCGAAGCACCCGTCACTAGAATCTTCATTCAATAAATATATAAAAATTGCAATTTAGGGTGCAAAGATACGGTTATTTGCAGAGATAACAAAGGAAAAAAGCTTTTTTATTCATTTTGATTGTATATTTGCGCTTTTCGGGGGGGGTAATGTTTGGCTGTGTCATTTATTTTAGTTAATTTTGCAACCGTAAATCAAAAAGTCTCTGCTAGCTTAAAGAGAAAAAACAAATGATAGATAACGGTTCAACATCAGATTTTGTGGCTTTGGGTCCCGTGGACATTTCTGGGCATTTCTCGGAGATGGAGGAAATTCCTACCAAAGGATTCAATGTCTTGGTTCGTGCCAAAAGGTTTGGCCAGTGGTGGATGTTGAAAGGTTTGAAGTCTGAATATCGTCAAGATCTTGTTTATCAGGAAATGTTGTCCAAGGAATATGACATCCTGACCCGTGTGCAGCATTCAGATGTTGTCGCTGTCGAAGGTATGGAGGAAGTGGACGGCTATGGTAAGTGCATTGTGATGGAATGGGTGGATGGCGAAACGCTTGCGGAATGGCTGAAGCAGCCTCATAGCAGTCAGGAAAAACGGAAGTTGATAGGACAGTTGTTGGATGCGGTGGAATATATTCATCGTTGTCAGGTAGTGCATCGTGACTTGAAACCAAGTAATATCATGATTACTCGCAATGGTCAGCATGTCAAGTTGATAGACTTCGGATTGGCTGATACGGATAGTTATGCCGTATTCAAGCAACCAGCAGGAACGGTTGGTTATATCGCCCCCGAACAGTTGAGTGGCAGTGCTACTGATTGCAGAAACGACATCTATAGTATAGGTGTTATTCTGGAGCAGATGCTGCTAGGTTGTGCTTGTCGGAAAGTGGCAAAGAAATGCCAGCGTCAGCAAGGTGAGCGATACGAGGACGTTGCTTCTTTGAGGAAGGCCATCCGCTCGTCTCGCAGAACCTTTCGTTTGTTGGTGGCGTTGCTCGTCCTGTTGATGGTATTGATAGGTGGTGGATTTTGCTATCCGAAATGGATGGAGCCTCGCCAGACCTACGATGTAGTGGCAGACTTCAAGGTGGGCTATTTGCAATATCAGTCTTGGGGAGGCGGTTTGGCTACAGTACGCAGTGTCAACGATGTTGATTCTTGTGTGGAGATACCTCCTACGGTGACTTACGAGGGAATCAAGTATGTTGTGAATGAGGTGACGTTTAAGGCTTTCGAGAATCACCACCATTTATGTCGCATCGTCTTTCCTGATGGTGAGTTGCATTTCATGGCTGGAGCTTTCAAGGGGTGCAGCCATTTGCGTGAGATTTACTTCCGCTCATCCGTTCCGTCATTGATGGGTAACAAGATTTGGAATGTAGATATTCGTCAAGTCTTTGATGTAAGTCATTTCGACAGTGTAGTCTTGTATGTGCCCAAGGGATGTGTATCTGCTTACCGACAGTCGGAGTGGAAGTACTTTAAGACTATCAAGGAATATCATTGAATGAATTTCCGCTAGAACCACCTCTTGTTCATTTTCTTCAAGAACCTGGGAGTGATGGGAAAGCCTGAGGCATCGCCTATCATGGAGTCGATGTGGTTTTCTCTAAATTACGGAATTAGTCGTTTTCATAGAAGATGCTGCCATTCTTCTTGCAGAGCTGCATATCCACATGGTCTGGCATTTCCATGCCAGAGTTAGGCCCAGTTTCGCATGAAAAAGCATGAAAGCACCACTATCATGGATAGCAGTGCTTTTGACGATTCCTATTATAGTTTTTTGATGAAAACTATTGGAGTTTAAGCTTTCTTGTTCCCATCCATCCCAGTTTATTAATGGACTCTGAGGATAGGCTGAAAGACTTGTAATCTTCAGAAACTTTACCTTGAAGTACTAAGTCTTTGGCGTAAATGGTAACATCGTAACCATTTGCTTCCCATTCGCCGTTCCAAATTCCATCATCTTGTATGACTTCCTTGATGTTGACTTTTCCATTGCTCTTAAAGGTAATACGCAAAGATTCGGTAAAGGTACTCTTGTTCAAATCTCTTTCGTCATCATAAACGATGTCGTCTTCTACTTGGCGAGTTACCTTGTACACCATTTTTCCTCTTTGAACAATTGTATCGCTAAAAATCTTGGTCGAATCTACTTGTTGTTTTACTGGTTGTACTTTTTCTGTAACGATGGTATCTTTGGTCGCAGTACTGTCTGTATTGTCAGTGCCATTTGGCTGTTTGTTGCCGCAAGCAGAGAATGTTGCAACCAAGCATATTGCTAAAGTTGTAATAATTGACTGTCTCATAAGTTTTATTACTTGATTTCTTTTACAATTTTTGCTGATTCAGCACAGTCCTTGGCTCTAATCAGGGTGAGGTCTTGCTCATAAGATTCTGGCATAACATTGAATTTAAGATTGCTGCAAATCGGATCTCCCAATCTAATCGAATATCCTATATTTGTAAGAAACTTCTTGCCGTCTTGTGTCAAGATCAAGGCTTCTCCTTCATGAGTTCCGTCAAAGTTGTCGATGCAACCTTTCTTTACCCCAGGCTTCTGCAAAGCCTCACTTACTTTCATTCCGACAGCTAGGTTGTTTGCCTTGGCAATACTGTCTGCTCTTGCAATACTATATGCACGAGCGATGCTGTCAACTCTTGCGATACTGTCAGCTTTAGCTTGCGCAATAGCGGCAGAATCTATTCTGTTCTCTTTTGGGTTGCTCTTGTTACTAGAGCAACTTGTCATGCTTGCCACGATGCATATAAGCATGCTTATAAAAATGTATATCTTTTTCATTATTGTATGATTAATGGTGGTTATTCCCAATATGGATTCTCTGATTCTGGTAGTGGAGGATTGAATGTAATGCAGCCTTCCATGATTTGGTTGGCGTATTTTTGAGCATTCAATATGTTCTTTTTTGCACTATCTGTAATGGGGAACAGATTGAGGATGCCTTTTTCTTTGTCAAATTCACTACCAATGCTGAAGTTGGCTTTGATGTGTTCACGAACAGAGGTTAGACGTTCCTCAAATTCAACGATTAATGCAACAAATCTTTTTTCGTTTTCCCCCATGAGATATAAGTTTATACTAGTGCCTCGGTAATCAGAGGCACTAGTGAAGTTATTATTTGTATTTATCTAGCATGAAATGTTTGCACCATTTCTTGTAGAAATCATGTTTCTTGTTTTCTGGAACAAATCCTTTGTCTTCAAATTTAGAGATTATTTCCTTGACGTTCCACGACCAAATCTTTTTGATTTCTAAGTCGTAATCGACGGAGTGTTGATTCTCGCCAGCTTCGCCATCCCACCAACGAATATTGTATGGATGTGCCCAAATGAACATGTATCCCCAAAGATGATACCAATGTTTTTTGAGATATACGATGTCATGAATGTCTTTTCCTTCAAGTACAAGCGTGGAGAGCTTTTTGAGAATTTCTCTGTGATAACCATCTCTGAATGCTGTGAAACCATAAATTTGCCCATCCCAAGCAATCTTGTCATCGCCAATAACCAAAGTGTTACGCTTTTTAAGCATTTTTGCTGCTACAACAAGCCAATGGTAGATAGACAGGGTGACAATGCTCAGTACGATTCCAATCCATGAAGTATGATATGATGGAGTGTAAGTCTCTCCTTCCATATCTTTAACTCCAGCGGCTTCCAGTTTATCCTTGATTTCGTCAACGTCATTTTTGCTGTAACGTTTGGTTGGTATGATGTTTTGCTCACCATAGATGGTAAAGTGCTTTGTAAATAACCAGTACCATTTGCTTTCATAAGTTGCCATGTTTACCTTCTCGTATGGCAAGAAAATGTCATCGTTCGTCTTGAAAGTCTTTTGGTGGTACACGATACCTTTATCTGTGAAGCCGATAGAAGAATGAGTAAACCACAACGAAGGACTGAGTATAACGTTAGGAGTCCAGCAATCGCTATAGCTTTCTTCTGCATCTTCGGCAATATTACCGCCGTTGGTCTTGATGAATTGACGAGCCGTTTTTACATCCTCATTTGTAACATTGCTGAGGCGAATATGTTTCTCGGAACCGATGTATAAGTTATTGTTGATGATACCTCGAGTGAAGAAATACTTAATTTCGTTTGTCTTTACACACCATCCCCATTTTAGGTCTTCTGAGGAGATGATATGATTGGCATTCATCCAAAGAGTATTTCTGTTGCCACTCAGCAGTTTATCAATACGATACCAACGAGCTCTTGTTTCTATCATTTCTGTTTCTTGTGAGAAACAAAGCGGTTTCTTGGTCTCAAGAGCATCTATGAAGTCGGCATATTCGTCGAAATCTATGTAGAATCTGTCAAAAGATACATTTCCACCTTTCCAACAGCGGTCATCTTTTTCTCCAATACCGATAGACACTCTGGTATTGCCCATGCAGAACCATGGAAATCTGAAACTGAAGATTTTCTTTTCATTAATGCAATATTCCAAATCTTTGACAGGTAAACTAAATTCGCCTTTGCCACCTTTGGAATAGGATACAATAATGTCTGTATCTGTTAATGTGATGTTGTTTTGTTCAACAAAACCTCTCCAAAAACCTGGATAGTGAGCGTCGAAAATACTGAACGGCCACCAATGAAAGGTCTTAGAGGTAAATGTAATGGAGTTGTTGTCTGTACTAATCATAATAGTAGTTTATTATTGTTTACTTTTATAAATACCATTTACAGTTAATAGCAAAATGAGAGATATGATGCCATTTAATATATAAAAAGAGGTATTGACTCCAGTATATGCATAAATGGAATTTAATACTAATAGCACCAAGGCCCCAAGGGCGCAAGTTGCTCGAATCATTGTACCAGAACGAGGATATTCCTCATATTCGATACCCACTAAACCAATTCCTAATAGAGCAGTCTCTATTCCGATGGCAAAACCTAATGGCTGACCATCCATTGAGTCTTGTGCCATCGCATAGAAGCCCCATCCTATGAGTGCTCCTATACCGATGGCTACTATTGTTCTGACTAAATCGATTTTCATGTCATTAATCATTTATGGGTTCAATAATATGATTTTTTGCACTTCTGGTACATTCTTGGCTTGCATCCATCCACTCATGCCAGGTTTCCATACCATGGTCTCTGATGTGAGTGACTTGGCTTTAGCCAATGTTGCAAGTTCTTCTTCGGAGAACCCTCCTGCAACGGCATTGTTGACAAGAACATGATACTGAATGGGCGACTTTCCTTGGTTGAGATTGTTGCCCGTTCCTGGTATCTGCATGTTTCCAATGCAATGGTTCATTGTGCTCACCATTTGTTGAGCAATGGCCATTCCCATACCAAACTCTACGAGATGGTCGATGGTACTAAATGAATTGTAATTGTCCATAGTCTCTTTTTTTATGGCATTGGTGGAGGTGGAGGAGGAGTTGTTGTACTTTGGAAGAGACTTCCTAATTCAGGCACATTGCTTGCCAATTCCCATCCTGCCATGCCTTGTTTCCATACGTATGTCTGAGGTGTGAGTTGTCCTTGTTGAACCATCTGCTGTAGCTGGTTCATATTGAAAGGACCTGCTTGTTGACCATTCACAGAAACATGGTATTGCACGTTTGGTGGAGGTGGTGGGGTATTCATCTGGCCATTCATTGCATTGCCCATTTGGTTCATCATACCTGCCATCTGTTGTCCCATGGCTCCACCCATAGCCATACCTGTCATGATTCCGGCAGGATTCATACTGCCGCTACCATTGCCGCCCATATTCATGCTGCCCATCTGCCCAAGATTCTGTGCTCCAGTTTTGAGCACTTCTGCTTGCTGGTTGATGGCATGAGCTCCAATGAAGTTATTTTCAGTCTGCAGACGTTGAGCACGCTGACTTTCCTCACGTTGAATGCGCATGGTTTCTTCCATGTTCTCTGCATTGATGCGTTGGGTGTCCTGCATGTTTTTAATGTTGATGTCGGTCTGAGCTTCGATAGTCTTGGCTTGTTGACCTGCAGTGAGACGGCGCAACTCCTCGTAACCTTCGCTTTCCTTGTCTGGCTCGATGGCTGAAAGGTCGAAACGTTTCAACTTGACGCCGAAGTCATCGATGAAAGCTGGTGTTAGCTTCTGCTGTATCAAGTCGCTAATTTCCATTACCTTACGCTCTATCTGTAATACTGGTATCTGATTGTCAGACGGAACATTGGTAATGAATCCCTTGACGTATTTCTTGACAGCATCTTTTATTTGATTTTTAAATGCTTCCAAGTCGAAGTCAATCAAGCGATGTAACTTGATGAATGCCTGATAGTCCTCTATCTGGAAAGTAATAGAGCCTCTGGCAGCCATTGGTACGGCAAAATCCAAGAAACGTGGGTCATAGACATCAAAGTATGGCACGGCAAATTTTATTTGTATAACGCCAGCCATATTGATGAAATACACCTCTGCCTGGAATGGCGATTCTCCGCCAAAAGCCAAACCTACGATGCTTGTCAATACAGGGAAGTTGGCAGTTTTGATGGTATCGTCGTATGGACCGACAATGAAATCTTGCATAGTTCCACTGTCTTTCTGCTTATAGACGAAAACTGCTACTTCTCCGTCTTTCACTCTCAAACTGCTACCATATCTGATAGCATTCTCTCTTGAAGTGGAGTTGGCTTCCTGACCTCCAGGTCTCCATTTCCATATCAAGTATTCCTGTTCGTCGCAGCGGATGACATTCATCAATCCGCCCGACTTTCCTTTACTTCCAAATCCGAATAGTCCCATAATCAATCGAGTTTAGATTGTAATTCTGTTATTCTCTTTTCGATGTGGCTCTTTTGTAGCTTGGGGGTGATTTGCAAATTTTGTCTTGCTTTCCTCTTAGAAATTCCAAGTTCTCCTTCGAGTCCTTCTTCTATTGCTTTTAGGTTATAAGCGCCCATGTAGATTTCAAGTAGCTCTTTTTGAAGACGTTTGTTTTCTTCTAGTCTCTTTCTTGGAACATATCCCCAAATAATAGCAGTTACTATACTGGAAACTCCTGTTACTAAGGCTACAATAATGCTAGCTATTCCAATATCCATTGATTAAAATAAACAAATTGCTAGTATGATGAACATAATCACTCCTATGAGTAAAGGTATGCCTATAGCAAGTGATATCTTGATTATTCTCTTTTTCTTTTCTCTTGCAATTTCAGCAAGAATATACTCTAAGTCAGGATCGTTTTTCAGCATAATTCTGGCTTTAAGTATGAGCTGTTTTGTCTTTTCTTGCCAAGCAGAAGCAATTTTGTTGTCAGAAGGAGAGGGATTGGCTGGTGCTGTGGAGTTTGCATTGCTAAGACTAAGCATTTCAAGCAAATCTTCTTTTGTATTTGGAATTGGAAAAGTTCTGATAATTTGAACTTTTCTAGCAGTTAACGAATCTGCGCCAAAGACGCTTGCCGCACCTCTGAGTACACTACCAACCATGCCTTCATTGGAAGAAACTTGTTCGTCAACTTCTTCTAAAGCTTTCAGTAGTTTCTTTGTCGTAGAATTGGCCTCTATGTTAGTAAACTCATATCCGCATTCAGGACATTTGGTTTGGAAAGACTCAACCATAGCACCACAAGCAGGGCATTTTCTAACATCTCCATACTTATTGGATTTGGGCGCAGACTTTTGAGCAGCTTTAGCCTTCTCCATCTCCAACTCATGTTGCTCAGCCTCACGAGTTTCTTTCTTTTTCAGTTCAACGAGGCGAGCGTCAAGAACCATCTCGAACTCATCGAGGTCGATTCCCATAGATTCTGCTTTCTTGAAGAGAATTTGCTTCTCCTTTTCTGTAAGTACTCCATCAGCTAAAGCAGCGCTGATAAGAGCTTCCATTTGTTCGTTGTACATAGTATTTCTTATAAAATGTATTCGTTACTGATTTTGTGCCAAATGCACTTACCATTTACTTTGGCTGCAAATTTATACAAAAGAAACGAAAGCGTGTTGGTTCAAAACGGTTCAATTTCTGTTGCAATTGATTTTTTGTACCTACAGTTGCTTTCTCTTTATTACTTTTTTGAATAAATCTGCATTATAGATATTATAGATTTTGTGCTGCTTTCATCAACTTTGTTTGTATTCGTTGGAATTTCGCAAGTTGGGCAGGAGTTAAATCTCCTTCTACTTTATCTATCTTTTTGCTCATGCCTTGCGCCTTTTGTAACATTTTTGTATATTCGGCAATAGCACTCATATCACCCTTTGACGCCTTTTTCAAAAGTGCGATATAGCTATTGCAGTATTCCTCGTACTCATTTAGCCATTCATCAAAATTCTCATCGCCAGTAGAAGCCTCAGATAAGTCTTCATTCTCATCGTTGTCAGCCTTATCTTCGTTTTCTGTAACTTCGTTGTCTATATTGGTTTCTTCATTGTTCTTTATTTTGCCCCCATTTTTAAAATCCACGTAGTCATTATCTTCAATTGACATTCCAACAAGACGTACGCTCACTGCATCATCCATGAGCTTGGCATATTGTTCTTTGTTGATCATCAAAAATACAAAATTAAAGTCTTTCACATCGCCCTCTTTCCCTTCTGTAAGGAATTTTTTAAATTCCGTTATATCTTGAAAAGGTAGTTTGTAGTTGAGTAAAGCTACGTCATTTTTGTCGATGATTTCGATACCTATGTTGACATTGGAAAAGTTAATGTGCAAGACATCCCCTTTTATCGGGTGATTCAGTCGAATCTTGAGCTGAATATATAGTTGCTGTCCCATTTCTCCTTTAATAGTACCAACTAAAGTGTATTTGCCATCTACAATAGATACAATATCTTTATTGTCGCCTTCCACTTGAGCATTTGTAATGTCAAGCTCTTTTTTGCGGTCTTTAGCTCCTCCACATGATGTAATGGCAAAGAGCGTAAATAGACAAATAGCAATGACACCTAAAAACTTGAGTTTAAGATTAGATGTGCTAAATGTGAGTAAATACTTTTGGGTCATAGTTGTTCTTGTTTAAGTTCTGCTTACTCTTTTGTAGGATTTTCAGCATTCTCCTTATTATAGTTTAATCTTTTATTTTCTCTTCATTGCTATGCTCCATAACGATTTGGTAATTATTGAGAATAGCACCTGTTACTAAGTTCAGTAGAAGAAATGCAGCTAATACAAACCATGAAATATGGTAGATGTTGATGACCATAGGAGTTGCTTTGATATATCCATATTCATAAGCAGTGATATGGTTGTATCTCAAATCTGTCCAGTCTTCACCTGTTAATTCCCTGAACAGAGTGAACATCGCTTCTCCAAGAGTACCGAAAGGGTCTGGGGAATTTGCTGGAGCATTGGGGGCTACTTCCATAAATTTCTCAAATCTAATCTGCTCTTGCTGATTCATCTTTTCTGGGTTGGGCAATTTGAAGAGTCCAACGCCAATAATGGCATAAAGATAGATGAATATACCGAAGAGTATCACGTTGTAGAACATGGCACTCATTGATTTTATCAATACTGTGATGATAATTTTTATCTCTTTGGCAGCTCGTAACAAGCGGAGTACACGAAAGACCCTGAGCACTCTTATGGCAGTTATTGCGGTAGCGTTAGCAAATAAAGTCTCAGGAATGTATCCAATTAGTACAAGGGAAAGGTCAAAGATGTTCCAACCATCAGAGAAAAAAGCTTTGTTGCTCTCTGTGGCAAAATATCTTAGGATAATTTCTATCGTAAATACGCCTAAGATACATGATTGGATATTTTTTATGATTTGATTATCAGTATATGTCTCAACTCCGATTAAGAATGAGTTTAACAAGATGACTCCTGTTATTCCTAATTCAAAGTTTTTATTTATTGTAATTCTTTTGCAAAGTTCATTATACATACGCTTTTAGGTTTGTTTATTTCATTTACTTTGGCTGCAAATTTATACAAAAGATACGAAAGTGGATTGGTTCAAAACGGTTCAATTTCTCTTTGGGGCGGAAAAAGTGTGTTTTTTTAGTTGGAAGCAAGACTCATGCTTGGGTGTGTCTTCGGTATGTGGTTCATGAATTTCCGTCGAAAACGTGCGGAATCTATGCCAAAAATGATAGATTCCGCACGTTTCTGACGGAAAATGCTGTGAAAATTACGAAATTTATAGGTGTTTATTCATGAAACAGGTCGTCAAGAGCCACTTTTCCTTGTATGCTGGAGGTGTATTTCCCAGGCTTGATGCCACCTGATGAAATGAGCGTCAATCGCAAGGTTTTCTTGGTCTTTGTGACATCGCGGAAAAGATTGCAGCGTTCTCGCATCCATTCTACATAGTCTTTCTTCAACTCATATTGCCCAACGCTGTATTTAATCTCGCATAAATCAATAGATTTGTCATTTCTGTCAATAATCAAGTCGATTTGTGCTCCTTGCTTTTCATCTTTGTATGTCCATGAACAAATGTCACACGCTATACCGCTTATTCCTAATGCCAACTTTATTTGGTCTGTATGCAAGATGCAAACTTGCTCAAAAGCGTATCCTGCCCATGAATTGCGCTTGCCGTCAGGCATATTACTCCAAGCGTGCCTGTCCATAGCATGATAGTTTTTGACAAATCGTAAGTAGAATAAAGTGTACATATCGGATAACTGATATAACATTCCTTTTTCTCTTTTGCCAAATGCTTGGTAATTTCTCAGGAAGTCACATTTTATCAAATTGTCCAACACCTCTGTCAGCTTGCCATTGTTATGAGTCTTCAAAATTTGAACAAGTTCGTCACGAGTCAGTCCTTTTAATTTGGAAGCAAGAGTTTCTACCACTTTCTTGTATAAGGCGGCATCCTTAAACAAGGATTTGAACAAGAAGTCATATTCTGAAGCCAAAATTGGATCTCGTCCAAAAAATAATTCATCGATATTTTGTACCAAACTAAGTTCTGGCTTTAATAATGCTAAGTAGAAAGGAGTGCCTCCTAATATCATATAAGCGTCAAGTATCTCTTGGCGTTCCCATTCCATGCCTAAGGATCGTAAATATTTCTCAGTCTCTTCTAAGCAAAATGGAGCCAAATGAATTGGGCGTGTCACACGATTGTGCAATCCCCCCTTGTCTCCTAAAAGCTTATTTGTCATCCAAGTTGTTGCACTTCCGCATACGATTAATTTCAATCCAGGGCGTGACGATGCCCAACTGTTCCAAAACAGTTCCAGGGCTCGTATAAAATTAGACTTAGGTGTGTCCAACCATGGTAACTCATCAATGAAGATGATGGTCTTGGCGTGTTTATCTTTGGCTTCCAAGAATTCTTCTAACTGATAGAATGCCTCAAACCAGTCCTTGGGTTTCGACCTTTTCATTTCGCTATACTTGCGTAGTTGTTCTTGCCAAGCCTTCAATTGATCAGACTTGGATACTTGGTAAATTCCTGTGGTATAAAAGTCGAAGGTGTCATTGAAGAATTGCTTCACCAAGAAAGTTTTGCCAATACGTCTCCTACCATAGACTGCTATAAATTCAGCCTTTGGTGATTCCATGCAAGCTTGCAAAATGTCTTGCTCGTATTTTCTGCCGACAATATTCTGATTATAGTCCATGTCCTCGTTCCCTAAAATTGATGGCAAAAATACGAAAAAAATATGAAAAAGTGGCGATAGGTGTGCTAAATCTATGTTTTTTTATGAGATTTAGCACACCTATCGCCACTTTTTGGACAAAAAAGCACTTTTCTCGTCTTTGTTATTTATAATTAACAAAATAAGTGAGTTTTGGAAAAAAAGTACAAGTGGATTGGTTCAAAACGGTTCAATTTCTTTCTGGTGGAAGAAAAATGGGAGAGGAAGAGGGGGTAATTCAGGAAAATGCAGTATCTTTGCCTTTAGTTAGAGACAACATGAATATCATCAAGAATATAAATATAATATGGTAGAGAATTATAAGCAAGAAGATTTTGAACGGCTCAAGGAGGAAGTGGAGACCTTGGTGGGAAGAACCATCAAGTCGCCGAAGGACTTTGATTTCCTCGCTCGACAGGTCAAGGGATATATGAAGGAAAACGTATCCGTCAGTACGCTGAAGCGTATGTGGGGATATGTGAACTGCACGAGCAAGCCTAGCCTGTTTAACCTCGATTTGTTCTCGCGCATGGTGGGCTACTCTGATTGGGAAAGCTTTGTGGAGGGGCAAGATGGCGAGGTCTCCAGCCGTTTCTTCGTGAAGAGCAAGTTGGTAGCGGAGGCTCTTGATGCGGGGGATAGGATACGACTGACTTGGCAGCCTGGACGCATCGTAACTCTGAGGTATCAAGGGAATGACGAGTTCTTGGTGGAAGAGTCCGTCAAGAGCAAACTGGCGAAAGGCGATACCTTTACTTGCCATCAGTTTGTGGATTCCGAACCGCTCTACCTTACCAATCTTCAGCACCCTGATTATCAGATGTGTAATTATGTGGCAGGGAAAATCGGTGGAATCCGATGGAATGTCATGGAAGAGCAGTTTTAAAGGTAAAATGGTAAAAAGGTTAGGGGAAGATAAAATAGTGTAAGAGTAAAAGATGATGAGAAAGGCATGAAGTTCTGTTTTGGAATCTCATGCCTTTCTGCTTCATAGTGCATTGTACATTATTCATTGCACATTATACCTTGTTCATTCGTTTCATGCCTCGTGCTGTCTTACACCCATGCGGGCCTCTACTACGTTTACCACGTAGTCGCCAAGCTTCTCGCACTCCTGGATGATATCCATATACATGGTACCGATGGCATAGGTATAGAGATGGTTGTTCACATCGTTGATATTCTGGCTCTTCAACTGGTTGCGGTAGTTGTTGATCTCATTCTCGATGTTGAAAGAGAGGTTGGCATCGTTGTCTCCCTTATGACCTACAAGGGTGATGTTCATCTGGGTGAGGGCATTGTCGGTAAGCTCCATCATCTGATGCATGTGCTCATACTGAGAAGGGATGAAATCCTCCTTGCCACGGATGCGGCGGTTCAGGGTACGGGCAATATTGAAGCAACTGTCACCGATACTCTCTATCTCGGAAATTTCGCGGAGCATGGCGCGAATCTTAGCCTTGGTTTCGTCAGAGAGATGGGAATCGCTCACCTGGTCAAGGTACTTGGCAATCTCAATCTCCATATTGTCTGAGATACCTTCATACTTCTCAATACGGGTATAGAGCTTGATAAACTTATCATCGTTGGTTTCGCCTAAGAGTTCCTTCACCATACCAAACATGCGCTGGATACGCTCGGCGAAGCAGTGAATCTCCTTCTGTGCCTCCAGAACAGAGATTTCCGGAGTCTTCATGATACCGCTCTGGATAAAGCGCAGGCGGAAATCATCCTCATCAGCATTCTTCTTAGGACGGATAATCTTGCATACCAACTTCTCTATCTGGGGGATAAACCATACCAGGATAAAGGTGTTGGAGAGGTTGAAGGTGGTATGGAAGGCGGCAAGCACAAAGGAGAGCTTGGCTGCATTGGCTACGAAATGAGGATCGTTCTTCTCCATCACATCATCAAAACCCACCCAACCGCAAACGAGGTGGATGAACGGACGGAATACGCAGAGTATCCAGAGTACACCGAAGACATTGAACACCATGTGTGCCATCGCTGCCCTTCGGGCCTGCGTATTGGCTGTAAGCGCAGCCACATTGGAGGTGACGGTAGTACCGATATTCTCGCCCATCACGAGCGCAATACCCTGGTAAATTGGCAATACACCGGTGGAGCAGAGTATCATCGTAATCGCCATGACGGCTGCTGAACTCTGTACGCACATGGTGAGTACGCTACCTATCAGGAGGAAGGTGATGGTAGTGGTAAAACTGTGGGGATCAAAACTTGCAAAAAAATCCAGAACCGGCTGATTGTGAGCCAGATCCATGTCGATACCGGTTTGACGTAAAGTTCCTAAGCCGAGGAACATAAAGGATATACCGAAGATGAAGTCGCCGACGATCTTGCGCTTCTTACTATAGATAAGGATGATGGCAAAGAAGAATGCCGGCCATACAAAGTCGGTGATGTTGAATGAGAAACCGGCACTCATGATCCATGCGGTGAGTGTGGTTCCAATGTTGGCACCCATGATGACCGAGATAGCCTGGGCAAGGGTGAGGAGACCTGCGTTGACGAACGATACCGTCATCACCGTCGTGGCTGTAGAAGACTGCACCGCAGCCGTGATGAGCGTACCAGAGAGGATACCCGTCAAACGGTTGGTAGTCATGGTTCCTAACACATGGCGGAGCTGAGGTCCAGCCATCTTCTGCAAACTGTCGCTCATCGTCTTCATACCGAACATCAGTAGGGCGAGTGCACCGATAAGCCTGAAAAATATCCAAATCGACATATTTTAATTTAATTTATGTTTTCAAAATCACCGTAGTTGCTTTTTTATTCGTATCTTTACCGAACGTAAGTGATTACTCTTGGGAAGTATGAAAATACCTCCTTGGGAGCAGGATTATTGTCAAACATTGTAACATAAACGTAGTGCAAATGAAACAAGTAATACAAATCCGTTGCAAAAATAACAAAAAAACTCAGAAAGTAGCAATCGGTAGCACACTTTTTGATATTTTTTCTGAAATTGGCCTTGAAATGAGCCATGGACCTATCTCCTGTAAGGTAAATAACAAGGTGGAAGGCATGCATTATCGTGTTTATAACAGCAAGGACCTTGAGTTCCTCGATATGACTTCTTCTTCAGGTTCCCGGGCCTATACCCGTACGCTTTTCTTTGTGCTCTGCAAGGCGGTGAAGGATATTTTTCCTGCCAGTCCTGATGTGATTATCGACATCCCTGTTTCCAATGGATTTTATGTGGATGTGCGTCTGGGTAAGGAACTTACCGAGGAGGTGGTGGGGAAGCTGCGTAATCGTATGCAGGAAATTATCGATGCCCACATGCCTATCCGCAGATATATGGTGCCTACCGAGGATGCTATTGCGCTCTTCCAGGAAAAGGGAGATGTGGAGAAGGTGAAACTCCTGAAGACTTCTGGCTCTATCTATACTACCTATTATAAAATAGGTGATTACGTGGATTATTATTATGGTACACTCCTTACCAATACTTCTGAACTTTATCTTTTCGGGCTGGAGAAGTATTATGACGGTATGCTGCTGCGTATTCCTTCTCTTAAGAATCCGGATCAGTTGGGCGAAATCACCAGACAGGATAAGATGTTTGATATCTTCAAGGAGCATCATCGCTGGCAGGATATCATCGGTATCCGTACGGTAGGCGATTTCAATCAGGCTGTTACTGCAGGATTTTCAACCGATATTATCAATATCAGCGAGGCTTTGCAAGAGAAGAAAATAGCCCAGATAGCTGAAGATATAGCCCAGCGTAAGGGGGTAAAGCTTGTTCTACTGGCTGGTCCTTCTTCCTCGGGTAAAACTACTTCCTGCAAGCGCCTGTCTATCCAGCTGGCTGTAAACGGCTTGAAACCTCTGCAGATTTCGCTCGATGATTACTTTGTAGATAGGGAGAAAACTCCGAAGGATGAGAGCGGCGAATATGATTACGAGAGCATCTATGCCCTGGATCTGAAACTCATCAATGAGCAGTTTAATGCCCTCTTCCGTGGCGAGGAGGTGGAATTGCCGAAATATGACTTCCAGAGCGGAAAGAGTAAGAGAAGCGGAAAGAAACTGAAGATGAACGATCATAATGTGCTGGTGGTGGAAGGTATTCATGCCTTGAATCCGGAACTGACATCGCAGATTCCTGATGAGCAGATTTATCGCGTCTATGCTTCGGCTTTAACCACCATTCTGCTTGATAATCACAATTATATTCCTACGACCGACAACCGTTTGCTGCGCCGCATCATCCGCGATAATAAATATAGAGGTGTGAGTGCGCAGGAGACCATCCATCGCTGGCCTTCAGTGCGTGCTGGAGAAAACAAGTGGATTTTCCCGTTCCAGGAAAATGCGGATGCAATGCTCAATACGGCGATGCTCTACGAATTGGCTGTCATCAAGATGCAGGCAGAACCGCTCTTGCAACTGGTGCCAGAGAATTGTGAAGAATATGCTGAGGCTTATCGCCTCCTGAAATTCCTGAAGTATTTCAAGGGAATACCTTATAATAATCTGCCTCCTACATCGCTGCTACGCGAGTTCTTGGGTGGAAGTTCTTTCCATTATTAAAGAAAATAAGGTTTCATTTTTTCGTCCCTGTACCCACTTTTATTTTTCCCTGCCCACGGAAAAATTCTTGCGTGGGCAGGGAGAAAAATATACCCGGGCAGAGACGGGAAATTAACAATTCTTGTTTTTATAACTTGTTTCCGTAGCAGAGGTCACCTGCATCTCCGAAGCCAGGAACGATGTATTTGTGCTCGTTCAATCCCTCGTCGATGGAAGCGCACCAGATGGTGGTCTTTTCTTCTGGGAAGGTGTTCTTGATGTGCTCAATGCCTTCTGGGGCAGCAAGGACACATGCCACGTGGATATGTTTCGGGTTACCCTTGGTGATGAAGGCCTTCATACCCATCTCCATGCTGATGCCGGTAGCGAGCATTGGGTCGGCGATGATGAGCGTCTTGTCTGTCAGGTCTGGAGTAGCAAGATATTCGATGTGGACACCGATCTCGGTATGCTCCTCGTTGGTATATTCGCGGTAAGCACTCACAAAGGCATTGCCGGAGTGGTCGAAGATGTTGAGAAAACCTTCATGGAAAGGAAGTCCGGCACGGAAGATGGTTCCGATGACAACCTGGTCGGTAGGGAGGTTGACCCTTGCTACACCGAGCGGTGTAGTCACATCCTTTGCCTCGTAATCAAGTGTCTTTGAGATTTCAAAAGCCTCATACTCACCGATTCTCTTGATATTGTTGCGGAAGAGCAAACGGTTCTTCTGATAATCACAGTCGCGCATCTCAGCCAAGTAACGGTTGATGATGGAATTTTTCTCGCTTAGGTTGATGATTTCCATTGTTGTTTATTTTTTTGTTATTTTATGCTTGTTTTTGCTTCGATTCCAGCTTAATCTTTTGCCTAAATTTTTGCAAAGATAATGTAAATCCGAGAAATTACAAAATGTTTTAGCTGTTTTTTGTTTGTTTGTGTTCTCTTTGTTTCTCTTTTCTATTCTCAACCGTCTCTCCTTAGTCTTCTTCTTTCTCTTCAGTCCTTTTCGTCTCTCATTCTCCTCTCTTTTTTCTTTCCCATTTCTTCTTTTTTCGTTTCTCTTCTTCCCACAATTATCTCTCGCTATATATATAAATAGGTGTACTTTCTTTCTCTTCCGTATTGATGTGTCTGTTTTTTGTAAAGTCAATATGGCAAATTATAGATGAATGATTTGGATTTTAATTTCTTTAACCTAAAAAGCTTTTAAAATGTCTTATTTATAAACAAGAATCTTTGTTATCAAACAGATTTTTCGTAACTTTGCGGCGGTTTTGAAAGAAAATCAGTTTTAAGGATTCAGGTAAGAAGAATTAATTCACAACTTAAATACATTTAAAAAAAATGGCAAAGTTTGATAAGTCAGTTTTAGCAAAGTACGGAATCACAGGTACAA